>MDTG01360025.1_pt1 | contig 66662 bp, 60 predicted proteins | sample 811421 | NCBI WGS metagenome assembly MDTG01 (sample SAMN05326645, study PRJNA326480) | marine metagenome | isolation source: seawater | place: Pacific Ocean: South East | collected 2011
CGCCGCCCTGAGACACTTGAACGCGCATCACGTCAAATTTCATCCGGGCGTGAACGAGGACTTGGCCGCCACGGCCATTTGGGGTTCGCAACAGGCCAACCTTGATGAAGGCCTTGCCAAGTACGATGGCGTCTTCGGCATGTGGTACGGCAAGGGCCCAGGTGTCGATCGCTCGGGCGACGTGTTTCGGCATGCCAACATGGCGGGAACATCGCCCAATGGCGGCGTACTGGCATTAGCCGGGGACGATCCGTCGTGTAAATCCTCAACAGTACCAAGCCAGTCGGAACACGCGCTGATCGATGCGCAAATCCCCCTACTCCATCCCGCCAACACTCAGGAAGTTTTGGATTACGGCATCCTGGGCTGGGCCATGTCTCGCTATTCCGGTTGCTGGGTGGGTATGAAATGCATCACCGACAACGTCGACAGTTCCGCCTCAGTCGCCGTAGATCCGCACCGCATCAAAATAGTCACCCCTACAGATTTTGAGATGCCTAACGATGGCCTTCACATCCGTTGGCCCGACCAGCCCATGGATGCGGAGATGCGCCTACACAAGTACAAGATATACGCGGCGCTCGCGTTCGCCCGCGCTCACGACATCAACAAAATTACCATGGACAGCGCGAAGCCGCGTTTTGGGATCATCTCTACAGGCAAATCCTACCTCGACACTCTACAAGCGCTGGACGATCTGGGTATCGACGCAGCGGAAGCAGAACGGCTAGGGCTCCGGTTGCTCAAGGTCGGCATGCCGTGGCCACTAGAAAAGGAAATCGTCCGCAAGTTCTGTGAAGGCCTCGATGAGGTGCTGATCGTCGAGGAAAAGCGCGCTGTCATCGAGAACCAAGTAAAAGAGCAACTCTACAACTGGCACAACGATATCCGACCACAGGTCATCGGAAAGTTCGACGAAACTGGCGAATGGATCTTGCCGAGCGCCGGCGAACTGACCCCTGCCCGGGTTGCCCGGGTGATCGCTAGCCGGCTACGCAGTTACGGCACATCGGATTCAATCATTTCGCGCCTCGGCTTTTTAAATGACAAGGAGGATAATCTGGAGAAGCTGGATACAGATATCACACGCATCCCCTACTTCTGCTCCGGTTGCCCGCACAATTCATCGACAAAGGTCCCCGAGGGATCGAAGGCGGCAGCCGGCATTGGCTGTCACTACATGGCCATCTGGATGGACCGAGAGACTGAAACCTTTACCCACATGGGCGCCGAGGGCACCAATTGGATCGGCCAGGCACCGTTCACCAACCGCGATCACATGTTCGTCAATATTGGCGACGGAACTTATTTCCATTCGGGCATCCTGGCCATCCGCGCCGCTGTCGCGTCCAGCGTCAACATTACCTACAAGATACTCTACAATGACGCCGTTGCCATGACCGGCGGGCAAACCTTGGACGGGCCACTGAACCCCGCCATAATCACACGCCAAGTGGCAGCGGAGGGTGTAAAACACATTGCCCTCGCTTCTGACGAGCCAGATAAGTATCCCATAGGCACTCAATGGGCATCGGGTGTTACCTTCCATCACCGGCGCGATCTGGATTCTCTGCAGCGCGATTTTAGGGAGAGGTCGGGCGTTTCGGTAATCGTTTACGATCAGACTTGCGCCGCGGAGAAACGCCGCCGACGGAAACGAGGCACCTTCCCAAACCCAGCGAAGCGCGCCTTCATTAATGAACTTGTGTGCGAAGGCTGCGGCGATTGCGGCACCGCCTCGAACTGCGTATCCATAACGCCGAAGGAGACGGAATTGGGCCGCAAGCGCGCCATCGACCAATCCGCTTGCAACAAGGACTTCACCTGTATCGAAGGGTTCTGTCCCAGCTTTGTGACAGTACACGGCGCGGAGCCTCGAAAACCCAAATCCGCAGCCCCTGGCGCGAGAGAAATCCCGTTCCCAACTCTCCCGGACGCCCCGGTGGCGAAATCAGCGGATCCATATTCGATCGTGATCGCCGGCGTCGGTGGCACGGGGGTCGTCACTATATCAGCGTTATTGGCCATGGCCGCGCACATGATGGAAAAGGGCGTGACGGTTCTCGACATGGCGGGTTTGGCTCAAAAGAACGGCGCCGTATATAGCCATGTGCGGATCTGTGACGACCCAAAAAAACTCCACGCCGTGCGAATCGCCGCGGGTGGCGCGAACGCTATGTTGGGCTGTGATATGGTTACCAGCGGCAGCTATGAGACACTCTCGAAATTGCAGGCTGGCCGTACGCGCGCCGTCGTCAACGGTCAGAAAACGATGACGGCGGATTTCACCCGCGACCCGGATCTGAATTTCCCTGAGCGTCGCCTGCAAAAATCAATCCATCTTGCCGTCGACGGCGTGGAAACGGTGCCAAGGGACAGCCAGGTTGATTTTGTCGAAGCAACGGCTTTAGCGCGTGACCTCATGGGCGACACGATCGGCGCGAATCTCTTTTTGGTCGGATATGCCCTACAGAAGGGATTGCTGCCGCTAACGGTGGATGCGCTGCATGCGGCCATCGAACTCAACGGCGTCGCGCCCGAATTCAACAAGCGTGCTCTATTGTGGGGACGCCGAGCCGCGCATGACACGGCCTCCATCCGCGCCGTGATGGCCACGGCCGGGCACCCGACCTTTCCAACACTCGAAGCGTCTAAAGACGGCGACATGGCTTTCGTTGAACGCCGCGAGGCGGATTTGACCGCCTACCACAACGCCGCCTACGCGAAGACCTATGCAGATCTCATTGCCGACGTCGCCGCCGCCGAAGAGGCCGTCGCTCCGGGCGCCACGGCGCTTCGCGAAACCGTCGCCAAGGCGCTCTACAAGGTTATGGCAATTAAGGACGAATACGAAGTAGCACGCCTCTACACGGATGGACGGTTCGAAAAAGCCGTTCGCAATCAGTTCGCGGACGGTGCCGAACTGACTTTCCATCTGGCACCACCCCTGTTCGCGGAACGGGACCCGACCTCAGGCCGTCTGCGCAAAAAGGAATACGGTCCACGGATGTTCACGGCGTTCAAAATTTTGGCGGGCCTGAAATCACTGCGGGGCACGCCCTTGGATATCTTTGGTAGGACGGAAGAGCGTAAGGCCGAACGCACGCACCGTGATGATTACATAGCCACACTTCAAAATGTGATCAATGGCCTAAACATCGAGAATCACGAACTTGCCATTGATATCGCCGAGCTTCCCCTTTCGGTCCGCGGATTCGGCCATGTCTGGGAGAAAAACCGCCAGATCGCAGAGACCCGCCATCGCGCACTCATGGCCTCGTTCCATGCTGGCGCAGACGGTCGCGCCGCCGCGGAGTAGGGTCAGCGACTCGAGGGATCGTACTCAAGGGATTGGGCAAAGCGTTTTGATCGGCCATTCTTGGTGAGGTTCATGAGACTGCTGACGATGGCCACCACAACGAATGAAAACATTTGATTCACCGTGAACGGCTTTTCCTAATTTTGAACGCTTTGAGGAAGAGATCGGCCGCCTCAGGGATTGCCCAAGGCGGTCATTTGAGGAACACTTCGCCGATGCTGAAATTCGCCGCCAATTTGACCATGATGTTCAACGAAGTGCCCTTCCTAGAGCGCTTCGACGCCGCCCGTGATTCCGGATTCAATGGAGTTGAGTTCCTGTTCCCATACGATTTTCCAACCCAGGACGTGGGCCAACGGGTTCGCGACAATGGGCTGACGCAGGCGCTATTCAATTTGCCGCCCGGCGATTGGGAAGCCGGTGAGCGGGGGCTAGGCGCGCTACCCGGGCGCGAGGATGAGTTCAAGGCCAGTGTGGAAAAAGCACTCACCTACGCCGAGGTCACCGATTGCAAGACACTCCACGCGATGGCCGGTATCGTGCCTTCGGGCGCCAATACGGAACAGATGTTCGAAACCTTCGTTGAAAACCTCATCGCGGCCGCAGACCTCTGTGCCGATGCCGGGATCACAATTGTCCTGGAGTCCCTGAACAGCCAAGATGCGCCCGGCTACTTCCTGCCCCACGTTTCCGATGCAGCACGCGTTGCACAGGCAGTGGGCCGGCCCAACATCGGACTGCAATTTGATTTTTATCATGTGCAGATCATGGACGGGGACCTGATCAGGAACTTTGACTTGTACCTTGATGATATCGACCATATTCAAGTTTCCAGTGTTCAAGGGCGGCACGAACCGAATGATGGCGAAATCAACTACCCCTTCATCTTTGATTACATTAACGCGAGCGCTTATGACGGATGGATTGGCTGCGAATACATACCCGCGGGCGCGACACGCGATGGCCTTGCTTGGCTTGATGCGTGGCGGTAAGGGTAGGAACGAGGTGATTTTCCATGAGCATTCTACTTGGCGCCATCGCCGACGACTTCACAGGCGCGACTGACCTGGCAAACACCCTTGTCGGACAAGGCATGCCAACGGTTCAGTCGATCGGCGTACCCGCCGACGGCTTCGATCCGGGTGAGGCCCGCGCCGTGGTAGTAGCGCTGAAATCCCGTGATGACCCTGCCAAACAGGCCGTTGCCGATTCCTTAGCCGCGCTTGCATGGTTGCAGGAACAAGGTGCAGAACAGATTATTTTCAAGTACTGTTCAACTTTCGATTCTACTGATGACGGTAATATCGGCCCCGTGGCGGATGCCTTGATGGACGCCATGGACACGAACTTCACAATTGCCTGCCCCGCTTTCCCGAAAAACGGCCGAACCATCTACAAGGGTTATCTCTACGTCGGCGATGTTCTACTGAACGAGTCGGGCATGAAGGACCATCCTCTAACACCCATGACCGACGCCAATCTGGTTCGGGTCCTGTCACGCCAGACCCCGCACCAGGTCGGCTTAGTGGATATGGACGTCGTGAACCAAGGCAGCGCGGCAATCCGGGCACGGTTGGACGAACTCCAAGGGGCAGGCTACCGACATACCATCGTCGACGCTATCAACGACGCCGACTTGATGCGTATAGGAGAGGCGCTCGCCAGCGTGAAGCTTGTCACAGGTGGATCGGGTATCGCCCTCGGTCTGCCGGAGAACTTCCGTCGCGCCGGCGAGATGTCCGGCAGCACCGATGCTACCTTGCCGCCGGCGAGCGGCCGATCGGCGGTCCTGGCCGGCAGCTGCTCCATCGCCACCCGCGTTCAGGTCGCCGCCGCCCAAGATTATTGGCCTAGCCTTAGCCTGGACCCCCTCAGCTTCGCCGACACGCCGGAGCGTGGCGCCGCCGATGCGCTTGCTTGGGTTGACAGTCAGACCGCAGACGCGCCAGTGCTAATCTATTCCACCGCTGACCCCGACGTGGTCGCGCAGGCCCAGGACAAGCTCGGCCGCGACGAAGCCGGCGATTTGGTGGAGGACACCATGGGTACCATTGCGCAGGGCCTGGTAGAACGCGGCGTTCGCCGGCTGGTCGTTGCCGGCGGCGAAACCTCGGGCGCCGTGGTTCAGGCGTTGGGCATCACGGGCCTGCGGATCGGTCCGGAAATCGATCCGGGCGTGCCCTGGACCGAAACTGTCAATGAGCCGCACATGGCCCTGGCCCTAAAATCCGGGAATTTCGGCGCGCCGGACTTCTTCATGAAGTCTTTGGCCATGCTACCATGAGTCTGGAAACCAACGCCCGAGACGAGATCGTCCGCTTCGCCGCATCGATCTACGAACGCAGTCTCACCTTCGGTGCGTCGGGCAATATCAGCGTCCGGATTGAAGACGGTTGGCTGATGACGCCCACGGGCTCGACCATGGGGAACCTGGACCCGGCTCGGCTGTCAAAGCTTGATGATGACGGCAATCATATCTCGGGCGACAAACCGACCCGTGAAAACTTCCTGCACATGGCAATGTACGACGAGCGCCCGAACAGCGGCGCGATCGTCCATCTGCATTCCACCTACTCGGTCGCCGTCAGTTGTTGTGGCGACATCGACCCGGCGAATGTTCTCCCGCCGATCACCGCCTATTACGCCATGAGGGTCGGGACGCTCCCATTGGTACCTTATTTCCCGCCGGGAAGCCTGAATCTCGCCGACGCGGTCCGGGAACTGGCCCCGGACCATCATGCGCTACTTTTGGCCAACCACGGGCCCGTGGTGGCCGGAAATTCGCTCGCCGACGCCGTTTACGCCACGGAAGAACTGGAGCAGACCGCGCACCTTTATCTCCTGCTGCGCCAGGGAGAGGCCCGCTACCTGTCCCCTGAACAGGTTGCTGAACTTCAGAAAAAGTGATCCCTTTGTTCACTGGTTGAAATTCTGGAACTTCGCCCGGAACCGACATTTCGCTACCCTGTACTTCTTTAGAAATTAGACCGTTGGCGCATATGAGTTACGCACATATCGAAGCGCATCCCGTCGCCGGAGCGCTGGGGGCAGAAATCAGCAACATTGATCTCGGTGATTTTGACGACGACGTCTTCGTCGAAATCCACGACGCCTGGCTACGCCATCAGGTGATCTTTTTCCGCGGCCAGAACATTTCACCAGAACAACAGATCGCGTTCGCGCGCCGGCTCGGAGAAATACATCATCATCCTTTTATGAGAGGTATGTTGGATTACCCGGACATATTGGAGATCATCAAGACCGAAGACGATACGCATACCTTCGGTTCCGTTTGGCATTCAGACCAGATGTTCAACCCGGAACCGGCAAAGGCGACCATGCTGTATGCCAAGGAAACACCGGCCGCCGGAGGCGATACCCTGTTCGCCAGTATGTACCTGGCCTATGATGCCCTGTCGGACGGTATGAAAGCCATACTGGCTGATGTAAAAACCTGGAGTGTCGGTAACAATTTTAAGAACAACGGCGGGGTCGACCGACGCGAGGTCTACAAAGGCAACTCGCAAATGGCCGACAAGGTTCGCAACCCGGGCAACCTTGTGACCGAAGCTGCCCATCCCTTGTTCCGAACACACCCGGAAACCGGCCGCAAGGGTCTCTATATCGGAAGTCATGTGCAAACACTGGCGGGGTTTCACGAAGCCGAGGCGGAACCGATTATCACGTACCTTCGAGAACATGCGGTGCGCCCAGAGTTCACCTGCCGGTTCCGGTGGGAACCAGGATCTTTAGCCCTCTGGGACAACCGATGCGTTCAGCATCACGCTATAGCCGACTATGCTGGGCAACGCCGACGTATGCATCGCATCACTATTTGCGGCGATAAACCATTTTAGACAGGGATACCCATGACAAAAAAAACAGACAAGATCGCCATCGTCGGCGCGGGGGCCCTTGGCGGCCACGTTGGCGCGTATCTGACCCGTGAAGGCTATGACGTCACCCTTATCGACGCGTGGCCCGAACACATCGAACACATGCGGGTGCACGGCATCACCCTGGATGGCGCAACGGAACCAGAGTGCTTCACCCAACCCATCAACGCGATCCATATCACAGACCTTCAAAAGACGGCCCACGGTCGGCCCTTCGATTTCGCATTTATCGCCGTAAAATCCTACGACACGGTCTGGGCCACACATATGATCAAGGACTATCTTACCCCAGACGGGTTTTGCATCTCCTTGCAGAATGGGATCAATGAGGAGCGCATGGCCTCCGTTGTCGGTTGGGGAAAGACGGTGGGTTGTATCGCATCCACGATCGCGGTGGAACTGGACAAACCCGGCCACATCAAACGCAATGTAAAGCTGGGAGGCGCGGAACGCATGATCTTCAGCGTCGGGGAAGTGCACGGCCGCATCACACCCCGGGCCAAAAAACTGTCCGAAATGCTGAAATGTGTCGATAGTTCCGAGGTGACTACTAATCTCTGGGGCAAGCGTTGGTCAAAACTAATGGTAAATTGCATGCGCAACCCAGTCTCTGCGGCCACGGGACGCGGCGGTAATGCCAACGACCGCGACGACCGCACTCGCCGCCTTGCCGTGCGCCTAGCCGGGGAAGCGGGTCGCATTGGTGTGGCCCTAGGTTACGAACTAGGTCTTGTCTTAAAAATTGAACCCCAACTCCTGATGGCGGCGGAACAGGGCGATAGCGACGCCATGGCGCAATGCGAAGAACAACTTTTGACCAATACAACCTTCCGCAACGACGACAACCGCCCCTCCATGGGTCAGGACATGCAGAAGGGTCGACGCACGGAGATCGATTACCTCAACGGCCTGGTTGTCCAAAAGGCTTCTGAACTGGGCCTACCCGTCCCTGCCAATGAAGGTATAGCCGAGGTCGTGCGGCAAATCGAACGCGGCGAAATGCTCGCCGGGCGGAATGCCGTCGCCCACCTTTGATCTGCGACGAGCGCACATTCCACGTAATCCGCGCGTAGATTTTGAGGATCTTGTTGTTCAGCATTAGCCATATCTTAGCGTCGCAATCAAAGACGTTGTCCGTCTTCAAATAGACTTAAAAAGCGACCTCTTCGTCATAGAGGTCGTAAACGAAGAATTCTCTGCCATCCGCCGATAGGGTCATATAGAAGACCTTGCAACCACCCTAGTTCTCGGCATTCGCCGGCACAAAATAGCGGAATGGTGCGGTAAAATCTGGTTGGACGATAAAATTGACGACGACGATATATATGTGTGGCTCTATTTAGGTGAGAGAAACCTATTTATGCGGAGATAACCCGAACCAATCCGATATTCTGGAGTGGTTTTCACGCCTAATCGATAACCGCCAAATTTAAAGCGAGATGCGCAGTCGCGATGTTGCACGCGACCATCGTCTGATGCAGTGTCGGTATACGCAACAAGGCTTTGACGCCCAAATCATAAGTCAATGCTGCCAGAGGATCGGTGAATAAGAAAAGCTCATACCGTCAACCAACAAGAGAGAACGTCAATGAGCGATTATCGTAAATTCGCCATCGCGGTATTTTCCGTGCTGGGATTAGCCGCGCTGATTAATTTGGCTTATGTGCTAAATGGCTATATCGAATTAGGCACTTATCTCGATCATGCGGAACCGGATACGGCCATCATGGCTTGGCGGTTCGCGAACGGCGAGCCGCTATATTATAGACCGGCAGATGTAGAGCATATCTCTACAGCCTATGGACCGCTACTTTATATCATCACTGCCTTTCCCTTTCAATTTTTGTCGCCATCGATCGGCGTCAGCAAGCTGGCTTCCGTGCTCGCATTGGGCGCGGCTTGTAGCTTATTTGGATTTTATGTCTGGCGGCGGTTTGGATTTGGCGTTCTCGGCATTGGGCTTGCGATGTTCACCTTCTATCCAATCATTGTGGCGCCGGTCTCTTTTTGGGTGCGGCCAGAAGCCCACATGGTTTTACTTGTTACTATTGCTTTGCTCTCGACGCTAGCCTCAGACAAGGGAAGCCCTTGGGTGTCGGCAATTGTCATCGCCGTGTGTGCTGGGCTAGCCATGAACCAAAAGGTTCACGCCTTCATCTTTTTCGTTCCCTTGGTCTTTCGCTATTGCCTCGCAGATTGGCTGCAACGTTGGCCCGTCATGGCTATTGTTTCCATCTCGGCCCTTCTGCTGCCATTCGCTTTACCTAACATCTCATTGCTGAATTACATCGAAGGCATCGCGGCCGTTGTTGGCGAACGGTCCATTGTGTTAGGCGCCGTTGGAAAAGCGTTAAAATGGACGCCAATTTTTTTAGCTCCTGGCGCCCTCTTGTTGATTTCGCATCGTATCGGCGGACATCGCGCTAACCAAAAAGACCTGATCTATCTTGGCGCATTCACTCTCGCCATTGTCTTTACCTATTACCCGTCATCGGCGGAAGGTTCGACCTGGCGTCAAATGTTGCCGTTCTATCCAATTGGCATTGATCTGTTTTTGCGATTCCTTCGCCTACAGGCGGGGAATGGGAGGAATTGGCTAATCTTCTCGTCGGTAATTGTGGTGACCATTGGCGCCATATCCGTGTCACCGGAGAGGAGAGTCCTTCGCGCCTATGCTTCCGACGCATGGGGCGCCAACGCCGGAGAGGATATTAGGGGACTCCTGGCACGCTATCCGGAAAAGTCTATGCAGATTGGTTACGGCGACGGACGCCAGCTCGGATATCCACTGACTTACCTTCGTCCTTGGTTGGCGTTTGCCGGGCACCCAGTTACTGTGTCAGGCCCTTCAACGATCGAACGGCAGTTCGCTGGAAATCCGTTCCCCACTTCAAAGATTAATTGGATCGCGCGGTGCAAAACCAATTTCTGGCTCATCGACCCCAAAGGCAAACCCTTCGCACTCGATTCATTCATCGCAGCAGGACGGGCCTTCCCTAAGGAGGTTGAACTGACGTTCCAGCGTCACTATCAAAAAAAATTCATCTATGGTCACTATCAGGTATGGGCATGCAAGACAGGACCAAGAGATCCCTTTTTCTAGACATATGATCAATTTGCCTTCTTGGATTATTATGTTCTACAGGGTACCTTCGATCATGCGTTTGCTTCACTGGTCAACGAGATTGATTAAGACTGGCACAATGTAAGCGGCCATATTTGGGACCTTGGCCGACCTCGGACCGAGCTGATAAAAGGCATTCACACGCCTACCGCCACGATAGTATTTGGATACCCATGGACAATCTGAACGATCCAAAATCGTTTAAGCATTAGTCGACCACGAAAACACCGACGTGGAAATACGGATAACATCACCACAATGAGTCGAAGGTCAGGGGACATTTGTGACCAACGCCGTCAAATATTCGGGAGACGCCCGTGAAGAAAACGATCTGCATCGTCACCCCCTGCTACAATGAAGAGGCCTGTATTCAGGATTGCTACGATGCGGTTCAGGAGATCGCTCGGCGCGATTTGCCGGACTATCAAGTCCAGCACCTATTCTGCGACAATGCCTCAAGCGACGGCACAGTCGACATCCTCCGCAAGATCGCCGCTAAGGACCCTAACGTCAGGGTGATCTTAAATGCCCGAAATTTTGGCCCCATGCGTTCACATTTCAATGGCGTCAAAAGCGCTGATGGCGACGCCATTTTGCTGTTCTTGCCCGCTGACCTTCAAGACCCCCCCGACCTACTACCAGAATTCGTGAAGTTATGGGAGCAGGGTTACGAAGTCATCTTCGGCATCCGCGCGAAGCGGGAAGAAGGTCTCATCATGCGCATGATCCGCAAAATCTATTATCGACTGATCAGCAACTCCACCTACCTGGATATGCCGCCTGATGTCGGTGATTTTCAACTGGTAGACAGAAAAGTCCTGAGAGCCATTCAAGGATTCGATGACTCCTACCCATTTGTCCGAGCTATGACTTTTGAGGTTGGGTTCCGGAGCGTCGGTGTGCCCTACACCTCAAGGGCACGCACGCGCGGCGTTTCCAAGAACAGATTATTACATCTCATTGACCAAGGTCTGAACGGACTAATCTCTTTTTCAAACGTGCCTATTCGAATGGCGCTAGCATTTGGCCTTATTTTATCTCTGGTCAGTATTGGGTTTGCCATCTTCAATGCCCTCCTGTTCCTTACCCCTTTTGGCGAGGACGTTCCTAGGGGGACCACCCTGATCATCACCGCGCTCTTCTTTTTTGCCGGTGTACAGCTGTTTTTCATGGGCTTCATCGGCGAATACGTCCTTAGCATCTTTAACCAAGTCCGTAACCGTCCGCTGGTCGTAGAACGCGAGCGCATTAATTTCAATCCGCCGGACGAGGCAAATATTCCCAAGGATTAAAGCTGGGTTTCAACCGCGCGGCGACCTTACTCCATGATGATCCTATCCACCATCCATCCCGGACGTTCAAAGCTCACGAATTTGTTCGCAACCTCGAACTCATTATCGGATACGTAGGGATATTGATCATTTATTGGGCGGCCGAGCTCTAGCTTCGGTTCTATCATCGTGTTCGGATGAAGCGTCACGTCAATGATCTGGGGACCCACATTAGCAACAAGATCTTCCGAAAAGCTCTTTAGATCGTCAATACGTACATAATCGATCCCGTAACCATTCGCGATCTTCTCGAGGTCGGGAACACTGTAACCTCGACCAGAGGCCTCATGGCGTCCGTCCATATACAGATCCTGGAACTGTTTGACGATACCATATCCATAGTTATTCAAGACAATGATCTGAATATTGAACTCATTTTCGGCAATCGTTTGCAGCTCTTGTATGTTATTCTGAAGCCCGCCGTCACCGATGACCATGATCACCTGCCTGGCAGAATCCGTGGCAGCGACACCAATGCTAGCACCAATTGCATACGAGATTGGTGCAAACCCACCATTGCTGAAAACCGTGTGTCGCCTACGTTCAAACATCTGGAAAAACCAACAAGTTATAGCGCCAACATCAACAGTCACTGTCGCATCTTCATCGATCATTTCGTTTAGTTTCTTGATGACGGCGTAAGGTGATATTGAGCCCGTCTTCTTTGAAAAAGAGGAGATATCCCGACCGTAAAACTTCTCCTTCATGCCAACAACGTAATCTGACCATTCCTTAGACATGGATACCGGCGCCACGCGATCAAGAACCTTTCCGGCAAACTGCAAATCCATCGCAGATACACCATATTCGTCCTTTATGTATTTCTTTAGCTCCTCTTCATCTACATCAATCACGTGAACTTTCGCCTCAGGGGCAAAGTCATTCGGGTTCCCAGGCCGCTGTCGGGTGTCCAGTCGACTACCTATAACTAGGAGCGCGTCGCAGTTCTGCAGCACATAGTTGGCCCCCCGGTTTCCATAGACCCCGATACAACCCACATAACCCGGAAAATCCTGCTGCAAATAGCACGACCCACTCCAACTAGCGACCACGGGGACACCTTGGTCTCGCAGCCAGGCCTCGACTTCCGCCTCCGCGCCGGCCAGACCCACACCGGCGCCGAACAACACGACAGGACGGAGGGCATTCTCAAACAATTTATTGATTGCGTTGACATGGACCTCCAAGTCAGTGGCAGAAATTGAGGTCGTGGCCGGCGGATGATAAAAGACACGATCTCCAATATCCATTTGCTGGAGGTCCATCGGAACATCGATCAGCGACGGTCCCATACGGCCGGTGATTGCGGCGTTGTAACCTTCTATCAATGCCTCCTGAAGCTCTTCAGCGGTGGTCACTTGGCGCGCATATTTGGTCACCGAACCGACAAGGTTGACGATATCAGTTTCCTGAAATCCGAATTGTCGAACCCTTGTGCCTTCAAAGACTTCAGAGTGTTTTAGATTTACCTGTCCCGTAATATAAAGACATGGGATACTATCAAACCAGTTACAACATATACCCGTCACAAGATTGGTTGCACCAGGCCCACTGGTTGCCATGACGACCCCAACATTTCCAGAAATACGCCAGATTGCATCGCCCGCCATTGCCGCCACCTGCTCATGTTGAACACTGCAATAGTCAATGTTTGGATTACGTGCGATAGCATCCACCATAAAACTGGCGGCCCCACCATTGAGAAGGAAGACTTTCTCCGTTTTACGCTGGGCCAGGAATTCCGCAATGTATTCAGCCCCCTTCATTCATGCGCCCTCTCGTCCATTCGTAGTCGTTTCATAACATTTAAGAGCTCTACGCGTCTGTCTCGTATTACGGCTTGGCGACTATCCCCACCAATTCATGTAAGATTCCATCACATGAATTAAACTCGGGCTCGTATCCCCAGTCAGCAGCCTTGTGATTGCCTGTCACGTAATTAACTTTATTCCCTGTGTTTGAAATGATCTCAGCATCACGCTCCACATTCCAACTCAGACCAAACCTATCCGCAACTGCCTCAATGAGCTGAAATTTACCGACTGGCGCCTTCGTATACAAATCAATGGCTCCGTTGACGCCTTCGCCAACCTGATTCCATCGATCAATGACACACATGATCATGCGCACCATATCCGCTGGCGTCGCATAGTCACGAATGGAATCATCCGCCGAAGTCATCAGAGGAGCCCCTCGTAATAAGGCATTTACTAAATCGACAACAAACAACCTTCCGTCCAGATTCAAGAAACGGCTGAAATATGAGAACACGCGCAAATCCACAATGTTCAACGATCCATGTGCCCGATGCTTGGCTTCGGCATTACGCTTGACAATACCGTACCATTCTTCGGGCTGCACATCATTGACCCGGCGCGACATCACCGAATGTTCGCAGAGCGTGTTCGTAATTGTTGTTCCATAAACGGCGCCGCTGGACATATTAATGTATAGCGCTTCCGGGTGGCCTTGCAGACAGGCAAGAATTTGGTTGTCAAATGTCTCAGTGATTTGAAATAAGTTAGCGCCTAGATCATTGATGCGTGCCGGATCGCCGGCGCCAATGCAATTAATCACTATATCGAAAGGTCGCTGGCCGAACGAATCCGTGTGGCCGACCTCAACCTGAATGTTAGGACTAACCGTCAAATCCGCCCTCACGCTCTCGGGCCGCCGCGCATAAGCATAAACACGGAACCGGTCATCGGCACCCAATCGCCACATTAAACTTCGTCCAATGTGGCCAGTTGCCCCAAGTATGACTAAATCTAATGCCAAGGGTCTAACCGCTGCCATTACCGGCACAGAAGGCGTGCACCGCATCGACTATCCAGGCCAACTCATCCTCACCCAAGCCCGGGTACACACCGACCCAAAACGTGCGATCGACAATAATGTTACTGTTGGTTAGCTCGCCGACAACGCGGTGGTCACGACCGTCCATATAGGGCTGGCGAAGCAGGTTGCTGCCAAATAGAAGACGCGTGCCAATTCTTTTGTGATTGAGATATCGGACAAGGTCATCGCGCGAAAACGGCGCGCAGTCGCGGATGGTCAGTGGAAACCCGAACCAAGACGGTTCGGAATTCGGCGTTGCTTCGGGAAAAATGAATAGATCTTCCAGGTCTGCAAGCCCCGACTTTAAGATGCCGAAGTTGGCTTTTCGCTGGGCAATGAATCCCGCGACCCGGTCAAGTTGTGACAAACCTACTGAGGCCTGCATATCAGTGATCTTCAGATTAAAACCAAGATGGGAATAGACGTACTTGTGATCATAGCCGGTCGGCAGGTCGCCAAGGGTCCATTCGAACCGCTTGCCACAAGTGTTATCCATGCCTGGAGCGCAATAGCAGTCGCGTCCCCAATCACGGATCGATTCCATAGCGCGACGGATCTTACCCTTCTCCGTGAACACGGCACCCCCCTCGCCCATGGTAATGTGGTGGGCCGGATAGAAACTCAGCGTGCCTACATCCCCGAAGGTGCCAACGTGCTGGCCGCGCCAGGTAGCGCCCAAGGCATCGCAGCAATCCTCAATCACCCAGAGGTCATGGCGTTCCGCCAATGCCATCACCGCATCAAGATCGAAGGGATTGCCCAGCGTATGAGCGATCATGATCGCGCGAGTCCGATCCGTGATCGCCGCCTCCATGGCTGCAACGTCGATGTTGTAGGTCGGTATATCCACATCGACAAACACCGGCGTCAGGCCGTAGAGAATGCCAGGGTTTACGGTTGTTGGGAAACCGGTGGCGCAAGTGATGAACTCGTCACCCGGTTGTAAAGCCCGATCGTTGTGAAGGTGACTGGTCAAACTGGCAAGCGCCACAAGGTTCGCTGATGAGCCAGAATTCACTGTCAGCACATGACGACACCCAATGAATTCCCCCAGCCGGGATTCGAACTGCTCGTTGAAGCGGCCAGTAGTCAGCCAGAAGTCTAGGCTTGAGTCGACCAGATTACGCATATCCTCCGCGCCGTATACCCGCCCCGAGACAGGTGCGGGCGACCGGGCTGGATCGAACGAGCGCTCAGGGTGAGTAACCGCATAATAGGCATCAACAAGATCAAGAATCTGGCGTCGGAGTTCGTCCGCGTCTCTAGGAGTTGGTTTATTCGTCACGCCATCTTCTTTCAATTGAACCCCAGGAATATTACGCCATGCTGTGTAGTTAAAGCCTGCAAGTCGCAACCGGCAGCCTAAGATTTATACCACGATAACATCCAATCGATGGTTTGTTTCAAATCCATGCACGCTTAATTCAACTGTGCGCGGGCCCTGGACGCGTCAGACTAAAGAAGAAAGCATCGAAGGTTCGTACGCGGCAAGTACCTTACCAGCCCGGAACCGAGATACCATGTCGGGGTTCGCCAACAAGTGTCGCCCCCAAGTCACCATATCCACACGGCCGTCTGCCAATTCCTGCTCCGCCTGCCCGTGGCTGAGTGACGCGCCGCCCATGAGGACACCAGACCAATGAGGGCGGACCATGCGGATGATTCGACCTGAGGTCTCATAGTAGTCGGCTCGCGCGCAACTGATGTCTAGCATCCTCAAACCCAGCGCCCCGAAAGCCGGAACGACGTAGGCAAGCATCTCCTCTAGGTCCGGCCAATCATATACCCCGCCCATATCCCGCGACGGCGACAACCGTACCATGACCCGTTCAGGCCCCACGACGGACAGCACTTCTTCCAATGCTTCCAGAGCGAACCGGCAGCGACCCTCCACTGATCCACCATAGGCATCTTCGCGGTCATTAACGCGGGCATCGAAAAACTGATCGGCCAAATAGCCGTGACCCAAGTGCAGTTGGATACCGTCAAACCCCACGCCAAGCGCGTTTTCCGCCGCGCGGCAGTACATGGCGTAAATCGTGGCCATCTCGCGCACCTCAAGAGCACGCGGCAAACCAAAAGGCTTGTCGTTCTGGCGGTTATGGCCCTCGGCGGCCTGGTTGGTAGAGCTGACGGGCGGCACGCCACCCGTGTAGTCGGAATGGGAAATGCGGCCGCAATGCCAGAGCTGGGAATATATCTTACCGCCAGCGACTTGGACCCGCTCGACCACGGGTCGCCAGCTTTCCGCCTGGGCCACTGTCTCAATATGCGGCACATTATTGTAGCCGTCGGCGGTTTTATCGATGATGGTACCCTCGGTCAGAATTAACCCCACCCCGTCTTCCGCCCGGCGCCCATAATAGGCGGCCATCTCGTCGGTCGCCAGATGTCCGGGCGCGGCAAAGCCCCGGGTCATGGCCGACATGACGATGCGGGAATTCACACGGCCTAAATGGGGCACCTCACAAGAATCCAAGAGCATCAGGATAACTCCATCAAAAGATTGTTCTTCATATTCTGATAATATGGCCGAGCCAGATACGCCCTCAGCGCGTCCCGCCAAGGCCGTTGCTGATCTAGGCCATCAGCCGACAGTCGCCGGTTTTCCATGATTCCCAGGCCGGGACGCGGCGCTCTCTCGTCCACCGTCACCGCGGCCTCGGTCGTTGGATTTATGGTGAGGTAACGGTCCAGACCAAGCTCTTCGAGGCAAGCCACAGCAAGCTCAAAAAAGCTTGCCTGGCCATGACAGGACATGTTGTAAACCCCCGATTTTCCGGCCGCCATCAGGGTCAAACAATTCCCAGCGAGATCCAATGTATAGGTTGGCTGCCAGACACGATCGCCCACGTCGTAGCTCGTTTCTCCGGAACGAATTAACGAGATTGCATGGCGAATGAACTTGCCCACGAAATTTTTATCCTTTTCGTCGCCGCCAAAGAACCCGGCCATGCGAACAACTAACGTCTGCGGTAGCGCGGCGCGAAGGCCAACTTCGGCTTCGTGCTTGCATTTTCCATAGACCGACAAGGGCGCCGGTGCGGAGGTTTCAATTATGGGCACTTCGCTGCCGTCGAAAATGAGAAATGACTGAGGGTAGACGACCTGGGCTTTGCAAGCCGTTGCCAAGGCGGTGATATTTTTCGTCCCGCCGACCTGTGTCTTCCGGCACTCGAGAGGGTTCTCCTCACATCGTTCAGCATTCACGTCCGCCGCGCAGTGGACAATAAAATCGGGGTCGTGGACCTCATGGACCATGACTTGTTCCAGGTCCGTGACATCTAATTCACTGTGGGAGCGCGCAATCGTCACTACGTCAGAGACGTTCGATAGATGTTCGGCAAAGGCCATTCCCAACATCCCGCCGGCGCCAGTGATAAGCACCGTCTTCTCCGAGAACGCTTGAAATGCATCGCCATGACGTGCAGATGTAATCGAAATTCTCCCCTCTTCCGCCGCGTAGAACTCGTCAAAAATACCGAGCGACATTTGCATAGTGCGAAAGAGCGCGCAAGACACGGAACTGGCCCGCCTGTTCCAACAGTACACCGCTCAAAACCACGGTGGCCATTGGTCTGGATGGGTAACCGGATTGTTGAATTGCCAGCGATCGATGTGGTAACGTTACCAACGGGAATTGGTGGGGCTCATGTTTCGGGCCAATGAAACATCTCTCCTGATTGCCGTCCATGTCGGTTTTGGCAGGCCGGAGATCGCCAATTTCAGAATCCCATTATCAAATTACACAGAAGATCATTGTTACCAATTTCTTGAACGAATGTGATGGAAACGCGTCCAACAGCGGCATCCCTTACCCGTCCACCAGATCCGCGGCCATGACGTCGTATTGCTCGCGCGTAACCTCCGGCCGAAGACCAAACCAAAGCTCGAAACCACGCACTGCTTGATGAAGCAGCATTTCCAGTCCATCCGACGTAGTTAATCCGCGCGCCGCCGCGGCCGCCAAGAGCGGTGTTTGCAGCGGAACATAAACAATGTCCGAGACGATGGCGTCGTCGGCCAATGGCGCCAGGTCAATTTCTAGCGGGGGCTCGCCATGCATGCCGAGGGAGGTAGTGTTCACCATTAGCTTCGCACGTTTTAGGAGGTCGGGCACGTCATCCCATGCCGCAGGTTTAACCCCATTGCCAAACATCTCGCGCATAGCGATGGCCTTCGCGGCCGTCCGGTTGACGACATGGACGTTCGTAACCCCACACCCCAACAGGGCATAGACGATGGAACGGCTGGCTCCCCCAGCGCCCAGAATCACTGCATCATCTACCGTGTCACGCCAGGCGGGCTTGGCCAAGTCGAGTGAGCCCACGTAGCCATCGCCATCGGTATTAGTGGAGCGCAGCACGCCGTCATCTAGCCACAGCGTGTTGGCCGCACCTATGGCGCGGGCCTTCTCATCGGGTTGCGATAAGCGAAAAGCAGCATCTTTATGGGGCATTGTAACGTTCGCACCAACATAGCCGTGGCCAGCTAAGTTAGATATAAATGCGTCCACCGTCGCGGGTTGGACTTCTTCAACTCGATACGCGCCATCAATCCTATACTTGTCAAGCCAATAGCCGTGCAATTTCGGAGACCGGGAATGCTTAACCGGAAAGCCGATGACGCAGGACGCGGGCACCTTCAAAGCCATGAAATGCGCTTGACTAGGCGCCGGCGAGCATATCGGCCATTGCGTCAATAGCCGTGAGATACCCGTTTACGCCAAGTCCTGTAATCGTCCCTGTTGCCGCGTAAGTAACATAGGAGAAATGCCGGAAATCCTCGCGAGTGTGCGGGTTCGAGATATGGACCTCGATGATTGGGCAATTGACGTTTTTCAGCGCATCCAGGATCGACAGGGATGTATGAGTCAACGCGGCCGGATTGATGATGATGCCGTCGGCGCTGTCAATGGCTTCGTGAATCCACTCAATAATTTCGTATTCGCGATTCGATTGGGCAAAGAAGATCCCCAATCCACGCGTCTCCGCACGCGCTATGCACATGCCTTTTAAATCGGCCAACGTGGTGTGGCCGTATATATTCGGTTCACGCGTTCCTAGAAGGTTAAGGTTGGGCCCATTCAGAATGTAGATAGGTTTGCTCATATCAATTCCGTTTCGATATTTAAATGTCAGGCTCTCCGAGCGGCACGCCGACCCTGCCCAGCATAAGGCGGCTTACCCACTTCGATATTGATTTGGCGCCGCTAACCCTCTCAATTCTTTAGAGCCAATCCTGTGTACTTGGGAAAACGCATTTCCAAATTCGACAATGATGAACAACGTGGCGATATAACGGAACTACTATCGTATCGATTGCAGAATCAAAATTTACAGGAATTCGGCGCGACGGTCGAGGATTGTCCTGACGACGTCGTCAGGGTCACGCCTCCACCAGTTCTTCGCGGAGAAGATTTCGACCTCCACCGGTCCTGTGAACCCCGCCTCTTCCAAACATTGACGAAGCCTCCGGTTGTCGATTACGCCGTCACCCGGGATGCCTCGATCGCAGCGGACATCTTCAGTATTACGCAACCAGTCGGAGACGTGAAAATGCAGAAGCCTGGACCTGGAACCGGCGCAGCGCAGCCGCCAAGTCCAGATGCCACCAGACGGCGTAGCTGTCGAGCGCAAGCCCAAAGACATCATCAGTGTTCAGCGAGTCAAGAAGATTAAGCGCATCCGCAACCCGAGAGATCACTGAGCGCCCACCGCAGACCATCGGATGCATGGGTTCAACCGCAAGCTGGACGCCGGACGCCCGCGCGGGTTCTATTAATCGATGAAAACCCTCCAATACCCGTTCCCTGACGGCAAACAGATCCGTTTCGCCCTCAGGCAGGCCACCGGTAATCATCACTAGGGACGCCGCACCAATGGTTGCCGCTTGATCCAGCCAGCGAAGGTTCATCTTAAAGGCTGCGTCCATGTCGGAAGCATGCGCGCCCGACACAAGTCCGCCTAGACACAACGCATTCACGGACATGGCGTTATCTTCTAGAACGCGCACACCATCTTCTGTGCCGTTCGCATCGAGTTTATCCAGCCAGATCGACGTCTGCCGGACCCCATGAAGCGCAAAGCATTCGATAGAGGCGCGGAAATCGCATTGCATTAGAGTCGCCTGATGAATGGACAGCCGTTCCCTGGGCAATTCCACCTCGGGCATCTTAGAAGGTCGCCCGCCCGCCAGTGATATCGAAAACCTGACCCGTAGTGAACGAACAGAGTGGGCTAGCAACCCAGGCGGTCATACCTGCAATCTCGTCCAAGGTACAGAACCGCTCCATGGGAATGAGCGCCTTCTTCTCCGCGATGTACTCCGGCGTCATCTCCTGGAACAACTCCGTTTCCGTGATTGCAGGCGCGATGCAGTTAACGGTCACCTTGGACGGTTGCAATTCCCGAGACAGGCTCTTGGCGAAACCAATCACCCCAGCTTTCGCGGCACCGTAGGCGCAAGCGCCCTTGTTGCCCTCCTTACCAGCCACGGACGCCATGATGACAATCCTGCCATAATCATGTGCGCGCATATGCATGACGGCTGGTTTTACGGACAGAAACACTCCCGTCAAATCCACATCGATGGTACGCTGCCATTCCTCCAAGGAATATTCCCAAGTTGGTTTAGTTGGCCCGTTAATCCCCGCATTGGCAACCAGGATAGACACTTGCCCAAGGGCCCCGGCGGTTTCCTGGAAGGCAGCGTTTACCGCCGCTTCGTCAGTGATATCGACATGGGCCCGATGAACGAACGTCGGGTCATTGGCGATGGAGGCGCAATCCAAATCCCACCCGGACACCCTCGCCCCCAATTCGGCAAACCGTCGCGCCACGGCCAAGCCGATGCCTCGAGCCGCACCGGTAATGATCGCACCTTGGTCCTGCAGATCAAAACTCATGACAATTCCTTACGCATTGGTGCCTCACTCAAAATGCACTAGTAGTTGGCGACTTTTGGCGCAAATGATGCCCATAAACTTCACAGCATAATCCTTTGACCCAAACTTGCCGCCTCAAACACGGCCAACGCTGTGCGCAGCGTCATTGTGCCATCGGCCGCGGTAATGATCGGCGCTTCGCGGTCGGCAATCACGGCGGCGAAATGCGCGATTTGCAGGGCGTAAGCATCCTCCAATTTAAGTTCGATGGGTTCCGGACTGATAAGGTGGTTCCAATCCGGGGTTTCATCGCCATGACTCCACAATGTTAGGTTTGGAAAATCTAAGGCCGCCTTTGTGCCCATGAAGCGCACCGAGTTCTGGCCCGTCTTGGGGAAGAACACGGTCTCCCCCGTCCCTAGTTCCCACGCCCATGGCGACGTTGCCTGATCAGACAGTATAAACGTGCCGATGGCGCCCGAAGCGAACCGCATAACCATGGCCACAGCGTCCTCTTTCTCCCAATATCGGACCGCATGAGAGACTTCGGCACTGATACTTTCAATTTCACCGCAGATGTAGCGGAGCGTGTCTATCTCGTGGATCAGATTAGTAAGAACCGGACCTGCTTCCCACTTCTTGCGCCAATCCGAAACGTAGTAATCGTTGGCTTTACGCATGGCCCACTGTCCGTTGACAGCAACCAATTGGCCCAGCTCGCCGGATTGAATAATGTTACGTGCTCTGTGGGTAAGGCCGTAGTAGCGCCGATGATGACCAACCAGCACATGGCGGCTGGATTCGGCAGCCTTAGCAACCACTTGGTCGGCTTCTTTCCCGGTCGCCATGATGGGTTTTTCCACAAGGACGTGACAACCGTTGTCCAAGGCGGTTATGGTCGGGTTAAAATGATGTTCAGTGGGGGTCGAAACAATCACGCCGTCGATCGACTCCGCGGCCAAAAGCGCCTGAAGACTTGGGTACAAGGGCACATCCATATCATCGGCCAGTTGCTTGCCGCTAAGCGCTGGATCAGCGATAGCGACCAAAATTGTCTCGTCTGCATTGGCAACGGCGCCGGCGTGACGCCGACCGATAACACCACCACCGATGATGGCCAATTTGACTGGGTTCATGGACAGTCCTCCCTGAGAACCCGCATGGAAATGCCGGTCGTCAGTTTATCCCCAAACGCGTGCGTCGCATCTGCACGATGATAGTGTCGTCGAGTTTACCAGCGGCGTGACGTCGCACTGATCACAAAGTATCCGCCCCATCACCGCGCCACCTATTTTCCAAGGTCTCCGCATAACACATCCATGTTGCCGCCAAAGTAAAATTTGATCATTGCGCCCGTTACATTATTGATCAACATTGGTTCGCGATAATGATCAGCGTTCCAAGTCCGGCAATCCAATAGTCCGCGATGGGCTGTCAAACAGAGGGCGGAGTTCTGGCCACTCGGCAAGACAGCGGGCCGTGGGATGAAATTCCTCAACGCATAATCGTCCGCCCCGCCAAAGCGCCTTGCCGTCGACCCTGAGCGTATGATCAATCACCATCCAGCAGATCTCTCCCGGCGGATAGTTTCCGCAGGTGTGAAAATGTATAGTCCGAGGGTTCGTGAAGGTAGAGTTTGACCAACGATCGGGGTTATCCCCGGCCGCATCGGTATAGGTCGATCCAGGATGAATCCCAGCATGGAAAGAATGAACGATATCTGGATCTAGGTCAAACAAACCAGCGACACGGCGATATTGGTTCCGGATGCGATCAACATCATCTACATCACCGGTCAAACCGGTGATACGCCCATTCGACACGTCCGCTATGACAGTTTGATGAATTGGGACTGAGGGCGGTTCATAGTATTTGGAACCCGTTGGGGTCAAGTAGCGGGCTATGGCCACCTGTCCCGACATGCGCGAGGCATCCAGCGGCTGCGGCACGCCCATGGGAAACCGACGAACGGCGATGTCGGCAGCCGTTTCCTCAGCCGTATCCGTGGTGTCGCCCGAAATGTCGGTACCCAACGGACAGGTGACCCGCACGTTTTTAGCTTCCAATAAGATCCCCGTGACTGCCTTCTTCAACTGCAGCATTGCCTTGTGGTTGATCTGGCCATAGGCCGACGCCAATTCGTTAGCATTCCGGGCATAGCTCATAATGGTTTTTTTGCCAGGCACCGGGTGGGCGAACCGGTACTGATCTCCGATACGCGACATAAAGATGGTGCAGTCGTGATCGGCCATTGCTTGGGTCAGGCCGAAATCTCGGTAATTCTCTGGCGCCCCCACGTGGAGCGTCGTTGGTGTTATCCCGAGTAACCTCGCCGCATCCTCGAGGGCGGCGACGGTCTGGCCGTCATACCAGCCTAGATCCGGGTCCTCGCTTATTATCAGGAGAGATTCCGTTCCAGAAAGTTCAGCGCAATTGATCAATAGATTGCGCGCACCTGCACAAATATCTTTTGATGTGCTCATCGCTTATTGCTCATCAGCCCGCATCTTCTTCTCCAGCCAGCGCACACCTGCCGAAACGATTAAGATTAGGATCAGGTATTCCAGCACCAGGATCGTATAGATCTCCAGCGGCCGGTATTCGGTCACCACCAGTTCATTGGCACGGCGCGTGAGTTCACTAAGTCCTATGACCGAGACCAGCGACGACATTTTTAGCATATAGACAAGCTGATTGCCGAGCGGCGGCAAGATACGACGGATCGCCTGCGGCAGAATCACGTAACGCATTTTGTCGTAATAGTTGAGCCCGATCGAGTCGGCTGCTTCAATTTGACCTTTTGAAATACTCTGGATGCCGCCGCGGAAAATCTCGGCCTCGAAGGCACTATCAGATATAGCCAGCGCTAAGACGCCAGCCCAGAATGTTGTAATTCCAATGTCCAGAACAACAGGTAAGCCATAGTATACCCAAAGAAGCAGCACCAAGATGGGGATAGCCCGGAAGCATTCCACATAAACCCGGTTCATCGTTCGAGGCGCGCGCCCCTTGGCAAGACCAGGTAGAGCAATCAAAAGGCCAATCACGATAGAAATGACGATAGCGCAGATCGAGAGCGCAATGGTATAGCCCAGACCGTCGATCAGGAACTTCAGATTGGAGCGCCCCGATTCAGTTGAGGGCGAGACCACGTACCAGCCCCAGTTTGCGCCACAGCCGGTCAACAGCACCGGAGTGAATAAAATGGAGATCAGGCGTTTGGTGCGGTTAATCCAAGCAGTCATCGTCAATACTGCAAAATTTGGTTTAAAAATTTACGTGTGCGCGCGCTCTTTGGCGCCGAGAAAAATTGCTCCGGGGGCGCCGTCTCGACGATCTCACCAGCATCCATAAACACCATTGTATCCGCGACCTTGCGTGCAAAGCTCATCTCGTGGGTGACGCAAACCATGGTCATGCCGTCTTCGGCCAGTTCGACCATGACGTCGAGGACTTCGGAAATCATCTCAGGGTCAAGCGCCGAGGTCGGTTCATCGAAGAGCATGATCCGGGGCTCCATGCAAAGCGCACGGGCGATGGCGACCCGCTGTTGCTGGCCGCCAGAGAGTTGTGCCGGATACTTTTTTGCTTGTTCAGGGATGTGCACGCGCTCCAGATATTGTCGGGCAAGGGCTTCCGCATCCGCTGGGTTCATCTTGCGGGCGCGGATTGGACCGAGAGTCAGATTTTCGACGACGGTCAGGTGCGGAAATAAATTGAATTGCTGGAACACCATGGCAACCTCGCGCCTGATAGCATTAATATTTTTGGTATTTTCATTGAGTTCGATGTTGTCGACGGTGATGGTGCCCGCATCATGGCTCTCCAGACGATTGATACAGCGGATCATCGTCGACTTACCAGAACCTGAAGGTCCACAGACCACGACACGCTCCCCATTGCGGACGGTCAGATCAATGTTCTTCAACGCTTGAAAGTCACCAAAAGACTTATTCATTTCTGCGATTCTGATGATCGGGTCAGGGCCGTTGTTGCCCATACGTGGCCTCCCAAAAGCGCCCGTCGAATGTGTTTTCGCAATGGCAGCTTGTGCAAGAAACTAGAATGTTTGAAACTTCTCGGCCAGATTAAAACCAATACTAACTATAACCGTGATTGGGCCAAGGCAACTGCCGGTGACGTTCCCATCACCCTCAAACCATTAAGGGGAGTATAATGAAACTTTTTAAATATTCTGTCATGGCCCTATTGGGCTTTATGCTGGCAACCACTGCCGCCGAGGCCGATTCACGCCTTAAAAAAATCCTCAATACTGGCGTGCTTCGTGTGGGCACCACTGGTGACTGGAACCCCATGACCATGAAAGATCCAGCGACCAATTCCTACAAGGGTTATGACATCGACATGATGACGAGCCTGGCCAAGGACCTCGGCGTCAAGGTCGAGTTTGTTGCGACCGATTGGAAAACGTTGGTCAGCGGCGTCGTATCCAACAAATACGACCTCACCGGTTCGGCGTCGATCTCTATGAAACGGGCCAAGGTAGCGGGTTATTCGCCGTCGTATTTCTCATTGGCGACTGTTCCGTTAACCTTGAAAAAGAACCTCTCGAAGTTCCAGGACTGGGGAGATTTAGACAAGCCTAACGTGACCGTCGCCGCTACCCTGGGGACGACTCAGGAACAACAGATCAAACAGTTTTTCCCGAATGCCAAGAAGAAGATCATTGAAGCCCCGGCGCGCGACTTCCAAGAAGTATTATCTGGCCGCGCCGATGCTCACATCACGTCGAATGTCGAAGCCGGAAAATTGGTCGAGAAATATCCGCAGATGGCCGTCGTCCCAGTCAAGAAGGCGCGAGCGCGTACGCCCATTGCCATGCTGTTACCGCAGGACGATCAAGTGTGGATTAACTACATCAACCATTGGATTGCCTTGAAGAAGGAGCGCGGGCTTTTTGACAAGCTGGCGGCAAAGTGGCAAATCGCTAATTAAGCTGACGGGATGGGATAAGCGTCGGGCCATGGGCCCGGCGTTCTTTTGTCTTGGGAGCAGCCATGAAACTGCAGCATCAGACTTGGAATGAGGTCGAGGCCTACCTGGAATATAAAACCGGAATCATAATACCATGCGGATCAACCGAACAGCACGGACCCGTCGGTATGATCGGCACAGATGCCATCTGTGCCGAAGCGGTAGCCGATCGCGTTGGTGATACGGCAAAGGCCATGGTGGCCCCCACCCTCACGTTGGGCCAAGCCCAGTTCAACTTGGGTTTCCCCGGCACTATCTCGCTGCGTGCCAAAACCCTTATGGCTTTGACCCATGACGTAGTGACATCACTGGCGGGACAAGGTTTCACTCATATCTACTTCGTCAATGGCCACGGCGGTAACATTGCGCCGCTGCAAGCTGCCTTTCAGGATATTTATCGTGACCTCGGTGGTGACCTCCGCTGCCGCATACGTAGCTGGTGGGATCACCCAAACGTTGCGGAATTAATTGTTGGATCATTTGGTAAAAGCGAGGGATTGCACGCAACGCCCAGCGAAATTTCCATCACCCAAGCCATTTTGCACGCTGTTGGCTGCCTGAAGCGCCCGATCAACATCGAGCCGCTTGATGCATCCTTCATCCAAGACCATCGCGGTGACAACCATTTAGATGCCCTAAGCCACCGCGATCGGTTCCCTGATGGACGGGTCGGGTCAGACTCCTGGCTTGCCTCCGCGGAGACGGGTGAGAAAATTCTGTCGGCAGCAGTCAAAGCGACCGCTGCCGACTACGCTATCTTCCTCAACGAATAACTAACAAGGACAACGCCATGACCGCATGGATCAAGATGATCGCGGATGATGAAGCGGACGAAACCCTGAAGCCCTTCTTCGCACGGGTCCGGACTCCGCACGGCACAGTCGACAACGTCATGCGGGTTCATTCGCTGCGACCGCACACCATGGACGGGCACCTCGTCCTTTACAGAAGCGTTCTGCATAATCCGGACAATACGTTGCCGTTTTGGTTCCTTGAGGTGGTAGCTTCATACGTCAGCGTCCTAAACAACTGCGATTACAGTCTCAGCCACCATTTCACCAACGCATGTCGCTTAATCGCCGACAACGCCCGTGCCGACGCAGTTCGTGCCGCTCTATACGCGCACCGGCCGGAGGACGCCTTCGACGGGAAAGAACTGGCACTACTGGTTTATGCACAAAAATTGACCACAGATGTCGGCGCCATGGTCGAGGCGGATATCGTGGCCGTGCGTGCAGCAGGCGCCGACGATGGAGAGATTTTAGAGGTTAATCAGGTCTGCGCCTACTTCAACTATTCAAATCGTCTATTGAACGGCCTTGGCGTCACTACGCAGGGCGATATTATCGGATATTATAGGGAAAAGGACGCCAAAACGTGAGTTATTCACCGGTCACCGAGGTCGAAATTGACGCGATCCCTATTATAGACATCAGCCCTCTAGCCGAGGGGCCGGATGGCGAAATTAAAGTAGGTAGCCAACTGCTGGACGTGGTGAAGAGAATTGGATTTTTCTATATCTCCAATCACGGTGTCGATCCTGTCCTGATCGACAAAGTACTGAATCAGGCAAAGACGTTTTTTGCGCGCCCTGAGGCGGAGAAACACGAGATTAGAGTCAACAACGTGCATCGCGGCTTCTTACCGATTGGCGAGGCAACCATGTCTGGCGCACGTCATGAGGACTTCAAGGAAAGCTTTGTATGGGGCTGGGAGATCGCTGCTAATGATCCAGATATTTCCGCCAGCCGTGGTATCCTAGCGCCAAACCGCTGGCCTGATTTCCAACCCGAAATGGCGCCGATCTTGGGCCGCTATATTGAAAAGATCAACGACCTCGGCATTTGTCTGCTGCGAGCCTTCGCCGCAGGACTGGGTTTGGAGCACGACTATTTTACTCGATCGTTTTCGAAACCGTTGACCCGCGCTGCCGTCATCCACTATCCACCACAGCCCGAAGATATGGGCACACAGCATTTCGGCGTCTCGCCCCATACGGATTACGGCTGCGTCACCTTCCTATACCAGGACGCCACGGGCGGTCTGCAGGTCATGAACCGCGATGGCGAGTGGATTACTGCGCACCCAATACCGGATACCTTCGTTGTCAACATCGGGGACTTGCTACACCGCTGGAGCAATGATCGCTTCATCTCCAATCCGCACAGGGTGATCAATGCGTCAGGCCACGAACGGTATTCGGTACCCGTCTTCGTTGATCCCGATTGGAACACGATCATCAAACCCGTGACGGCCCCCGACGAAGTGCCGCACCATGCGCCTATCACATGCGCTGACCATATTCATGCCATCTATCAGAAATCCTTTGCCTACCGGCAGCAGGAGTGATCGGATCTCATAGAAATATTAAAATAGTGTTCGGAATTCGAGCCACCCGCATTTCAAATAATCCAAAAAACCAAACCTAATTAAAAATTTAAGTGCTAGATAGTTTTGACGAATACTCCCAAAACTTTTCCTGCATTAATCTGGCTTGGACCAGCGATCGCAGTCATTGTGGCCATTACCCTATGCCGGCGATGGATGCCATCTTAAATGGAAAGAAGAAATAGGTCGCAGGTCAATAGGCCTTACACCCCCTATGCCCTGGTGGTCTCTGAAAAATCGTCCGGTTCGTAGATGACGATAGAGGACCCAGTTCTGTCGATATCGAAATGGACCTCAGTAAGTCTCGACAACGCGTTTCGGACGCTCTCGTGATGTTCTGGACCAACGTAGAAAAGGATAAAACCACCGCCCCCTGCACCCAACAGCTTGCCTCCACGCGCCCCCGCCTTGAGGGCAGTCTCGTAGATCTCGTCGATTTCTAGTGACGAGATCTCGTCCGCCAGCTGTCTTTTGGCACACCAAGTTTCGTGCAGCATATCTCCAAGCTCGGAGACCGGTCTGGCCTCATTAAGGAACAGGGATTCAGCCTCGTCGACAAGACCCGTAATCCGCTGAATATCGGCGCTGCGTTTCTCCAGATTGGCGATCTTTTTCTTGGCAATCTGCGGTGCGTAACGGGAAATCCCGGTGAAGAACATCATCAGGTTGCCAATCAAATTACTCAGTCGCTCTGGATTGATGATCAGTGGTGTCACGGAAAACCCACTTTCCGGCCCAAAATCGATATGGTTTATGCCACCGTATGCGGCCCACACCTGATCCTGAGAGCCAACATGTTCTTGTAAAACCTCTTGTTCCAAGTGAATGGCATTTTCGGCCAGTCGCCGTTTATCGATCATACGGCCGCAAAATGCCGAATAGGCATTCAACATCCCAACCGTGAACGAAGAACTAGAACCAATGCCAGAACGTGCAGGCAGGTCACCGTCGTGGTGGATTTCCAGCCCGACCTTGGGTTCCTCCTGCTGAAGTATAGCACGCACGGACGGGTGCTGAACCTCGGCCGTGTCGTTGACGAGTTCTATCGCGCTGTAAACGATCCGGTGCTTATGTTCGAAAAACGGCGGCAGTTGACGTATCGAAATATAACAATATTTGTTAATGGCGAACCCGCAAACTTTGCCTCCATGACGCCGATACCAGGCAGGGTAATCGGAACCACCACCGAATAGAGAAATACGATAGGGGGTGCGACTGACGATCATGGCTGATATGCTCGTCCAATCCATCGGCCAGCATTGCGCAGACTTTCCGGGGTGCCGATATCAATGAAGGACGTTTCTTCGGGGACAAAACCGAAAATCGGGCCGAGAACACCGCGACGCAGGAGGTCATGTTCCAAAGATGCGCCAGCGGTAGCACCCAAAGCATCTAACGCCGACCCTGAAAGGAGGTAGGTTCCGGCACTAACGAGGCTAGCTCCGATACCAGTCCGACCCTTTTTTCTCGAAGGAAAGGTTAAAACCCCGTTCTTATCGATCTGCACCACGTCGAAACGGGAACTATCGGAAACCGGTACACAGAGCATGGAAATGCTTGCGCGGGATTGCCGATGCCGTTCGACAAACTGACAGAAGTCAGCGTCCAGCCAGGTATCGCCATTCATGACCAATACCGGATCGCTCCGAATTTTCTGACGGGCAAACCGCAGGGCTCCACCCGTACCTAACGGTTCTGGTTCGATGCTCAATTCCACATCCATTTCACCACCAATGTGCTTCCGCACTCGGTCGGCTAGATGCCCCAGGCACAGCACGAACCGCTTGACACCGAATTGTCGGAGCCTTCCCAATAGAATATCGAGAAAGGCAGTGCCATTAACAGGAGCAAGTATTTTCGGTGTATTGCCGAGAATCCCCCGAATACGCGTGCCTTGCCCCCCGGCCAGTATAACCACGTCTATATTCGACATGCAGTCCCTTGCCATCAATCGCACTCTCGAGCCACGACTGAACGACAGTGCTCCAGCAAAAGGGTGACTGATTCCTCGAAACTGTATTTCGGCCGCCAACCAGTCTGTTCATCGAATTTTGATGTGTTCGGAATTTGCAATGTCACATCGGCGGGGCGCAATAGCGTCGAGTCCAGTTCTGTTGCTATCGGGCAGCTCGCCATACTCTTCAAGGTCTCCAGAAACTCGCCAACCGTAACCGATGTCCTGCCGCCGATGTTGTAGATCTCCCCTGGCATGCCTTTCTCTGTTGCGACCCAATAGGCCTCCATGGCATCGCGAACATCGATCAAGGTGCGCACCGAGTCCAGGTTTCCATGCCGCAAGACGGTCTGCTTGCCAGCCTCAATCCGCGCAACCTGGAGCGCAAACGCGGTAGAAAACAAATCTGCCCGCCTTGGGTTGATGTACGAAAACATTCTCGTACGAACGATCTTCATGCCGTAACTTTTAAAATAGGTTGCCCCCAGAAAATCCTGGGTGACTTTGGACACGGCATAAGGGCTAGTCGGGTTTAAAAGGCAGGTCTCAACAATGGGTACATTCTGCATATCGACTTGTCCATAGACTTCAGAGGTGGAGCAAAGCTGCAGTGTCGGATCAAGCTCCGCGCTTCGGACCGATTCCAGGAGATTGGCTGTTCCCATCACGTTATTGTTGAGGACCGAGAGCGGCGTGTCGAAACTGGCTCTGACATTGGCGTGCGAGGCGATATGGAAGATCAGATCAGGCTTGACAGTCTTCAAGGTCGACAGAACCGAGCTGAAATCGGTCAAGTCACATTCGTGAACCCTGACGCGCTGATGGCAATGTTCCATGTTGCGCTGGGTCGTGGCGCTGTGCCAACGTGATATTCCATGCACGTCGATCTCCGGATGATTGTCGACCAGATAGTCAGCCAGATAGCTGCCTCCAGACCCTGCGATACCGGTTATCAGAGCTGTTTTGGGTTTGGACACCATCTCACTTTCCAACTGACGGAATGCCGTCACTCATACGTTGCCGTACATACTATTGCGGATCATCCTGTATCCCGTTTTCAATTCCTTGATGCCGTTGTCAAGAGAGTATGCGGGCTTGAACCCGGTCGCTTCGATTTTAGCATTGGAAACGAGATAATCACGTTTATCCGGATCCTGGCCAATAGGAGATTCCAGATAAACAAACTCGGGAAAATGCGAATGAATTTTCTCGCATAATTCAAGTTTCGTCAGATTGGCGTCAGACAGGCCAACATTGAAGGCTTCGCCTTTCATCGCGTCAAAATTGTCTATTCCGTGAAGGAAGGCCCTGGTGACATCACGTACATGGATGTAATTGCGACGGAAATTCCCCTCGAACACGACAACAGTGCGATCATAGACCGCCCTGTAGACGAAGTCGTTGACTAAAAGATCAATGCGCATGCGGGGCGCCATACCAAACACCGTGGCAAGGCGGAAGCTGATCGAGTTATCTCTTGCCAACACCCGCTCTTCCACCACCACTTTTTGTCGGCCATACAACGAGACAGGGCGAAGTGGAGATTCTTCAGTGCAGAAGGCATCCGGCTCGCCGATCCCGTAACCGCTGTTGGTAATGGGCATCAGCACCCATTGCCCCGGTGATAGCAAATCGAGCAGCATCGTCTGCGCATCAAGGTTGGTGGAGGTGGCTCCGAATGGATCCTTGTCACATAAGGGTGCACCGACCAGCGCTGCCAGTGGGATGAGAATGTCCTGATTGACCACCAAATCCCCGAGCAACTTCTCATCACGGGCATCGCCATTGATCACGTCAAACCCAGGATGTGCGCAATAATGTGCCAGGGAATTCTGCTTGAACATGAAATTGTCGAGGACGGTGACGCGAAAACCACGTGCTAGGAACTCCCCGACCATGATTGAGCCAAGGTATCCAGCACCGCCAGTGATCAGTACGGATCTGTTTTCAGGGTGCATTGCATCGTTACCTTCTCCATCAAAGCGAAACGGGGTTACCTGCAAGTTTCATCCATGACTTGCCGAAAGCGGTTGATTTGCGGCGTAAGATCTCGCGGGTGATTACCAACAAAAAAACCATAATTATGAGCAATATTTGCATTCGTCAGTTCTCCCACAGCCTCAATGTCATAGTATTTAACGACGTCATGACGCATGATATTGCCGCCAGTGATCATCCGAAATCCGATGGAGGCTTCACCTAGCGCGCTGAAAACTTTGTTTCTATCAAAACCAAATGCGGGATTGAGGATAACGGGAAATGAAAAAGACGAACTGACTCCGTTCTCACGGGGCACGATAAAGCGTTCGTCGCCCGCAAAGAGCTTTTTAAACAATGCCAGGTTCTTGCGTCTGGCCATCGTCATACCCGGTAATTTTTGTAACTGCCGAAGACCGATAGCTCCACTGAACTCAGTGGGGCGCACGTTGTAGCCCGGCAGAATGAACCTATAAGATTCTTTGAATTCGTTGTTCTTGGGTTCGAATAACGGGGATGGTCGGGGAATATCCCGGGTCCAGCCGTGTGCACGCATAGCCAGCAGTAAATGATAGAGCTCTTCATCATCTGTCAGTACCATGCCGCCCTCCATGGTGGAGATATGGTGGGAGAAAAAGAAGCTGAAGGTGTTGATATCGCCGAATGTACCCGTTTTTTGCTTACCTAGTTCTGCGTCTGCAGATTCGCAGTTGTCTTCCATGAAAACTAAGTCATGACGATCGGCAAAATCGCGCAGAGTATTTAGGGCGGCAGGGTTCCCAAGAATCGATACGCCAACAAGCAAACGGGTTCTTGGTGTCAGTGCTTCTTCTAGCTGAGAAACATCAACATTAAGGGTTTCGAGTTCCACGTCGACGACCCGCATCTTCAAGCCATATTGCTGCAGTGGGTGGTAGGTAGTCGCCCAGGCTATGGCCGGCACAATTGCCTCGTCTCCGCGAAGGAGCGGTTTTTCCTGTTTGTAGAAAAGGCTGGCAACGGAGATCAAGTTAGCGGATGAGCCGGAATTGACCATAACGGCAAAACGCGTGCCGAAATAGCTGGCAAAGGCGATCTCAAATTTAGCAACACACGCCCCCATTGTGAAGCGATCCGAGGCAATGACCTCTTCAATGGCGTCAATTTCAGTATCATCCCAGGAACTAGCAGAAAGATCGAAAAAAAGTGGTTCTGTCATGGTTGTCAAAGCCGTCGCATCCTCACTTAAAATGGCCCCTTGAACTCTTTCTGATACGCTAGTTCCGCCTGTCCAGGTTTGGGCTGCCACCCTAAATTTCCTGGATGCACCATGGCATATGCCTTTTGCGAAATAGTCGTGGGGCTTGGATAAAAAACCTTCTCCAGCGATGATGTCGTGGGGCAGGTGACAGGCGCGAATCCCATTCTCTGAACAGCGACGTGTTCGCCCGGATGCAGGGACTCAACAGCGCGTGCAGCAATTTCCGCACTCATGCCGCACGAGGTCCATGCGTTGTCGACAATCAGAAGTCGTCCCGTGCGCCGAGCGGATTGCAGAATGGTTTCCATATCCAGCGGCGCGAGAAAGATAGGGTCAATAATTTCCGACGATATACCTGCATGCTCCAGCATCTCTCTAACCCGGAGGCATTCGACCACCATGTTGGAGATACCGACAATTGTAATGTCGTCGCCGTTAGCGCAAACCCGCGCCTTGCCCAGCGTTTGTTCAAACGGCGCTTCCTGAACGAATGCCCTGGTATAATAGAGCATGCGGTGTTCAACGAACAGCACCGGATTATCGTTGCGAATAGCCGAGATCATGCACCCCTTTGCGTCATGGGCATTGGAGGGAGCGACGATAATCAGGCCTGGTATGTGCGCGAATAGTGAATAGAGAGATTGCGAGTGCTGTGGCCCTTGACCCCAAGATTTTCCGATGATTGAACGGACCACCATAGGGACCTTCACCGCGCCGCCAAACATGTAGTGAGACTTCGCTGCCATGTTTATGAGTTGATTGGCACAAAGGGGCAGGAAGTCCATACGAATATGGACATGGATAGGACGCAAACCGGCCATAGCTGCACCAATGGCAACGCCGGTCATGGCGTCTTCGGACAATGGAGTGCTGAAAACGCGCTCACTACCGTAAATCTCCTGCAAACCTTCCGTCGACCCCAAAATGGCCTTGTGATCGTCCACATCCATACCGAATAGAATGACATTCGAATCACGCTCCATCTCCTGACGGATTGCCTCGCGGATTGCCTCCCCGTATCCCAGTTCTCTTCGCATGTCAGGCAAAGACATGGTCAAAAAGTTCCCGTTCAGGTGGGAAAGGACTGGCCTCGGCAAATGCGACGGCATCCGCGATCTGTTGCTTAACGGCACGCTGGACATCATCAACATCCTCGTCAGCAAGCCTGCTTTCAAGCTGCTTTAGCGCATCCATCTCGCGCCAGATGGTATCGGTTTCAATCGATCGGTAAGGAGCATCCGTATCCTGCAACGGGCCGACATGCTCATGCCAACGGTAGGTGTGGCAGTGAATGAACTTGGGACCGTCGCCATCCCGAATTTGCTCAGCAAAGGCTGCCGCAGTCTCACGGATCTCGAATATATCCGAGTCCTCAGTCTCGCGGTAACCGATCCCATATCCTTCGACACGTTGGCCAAGGGCCCGGCTCGCCCAGCGTTTATCTATCGGAGTGTGGATTGCAAAACCATTATTTTCGCAAACGAATAATATTGGTAAATCGTGAAGCGCAGAGAAATTCAGGCTTTCAGAAAACGTGCCTTCTTCAGTTGCTCCATCACCCATAAAACATACGACGATATTTTTTCTACCGCATAGCTTTTCTCTCAACGCATAGCCGAGAGCGACCGGAATGTTGGTAGCGACCACCGCTGAGGTTCCAATCACTCTCGCTTTGATGTCGATGAGATGCATGGAGCCACCCTTTCCCCGTGCACATCCGTCGATTTTGCCGAACAATTCCGCCATCATGGCTTTGAGATCCCCACCTTTAGAGAGATAGAGTGCATGGCCACGATAGGTACCGGATACCCAGTCATCCTTCCGAAGGACGTCGCATACCCCCACGGACACGGCTTCCTGACCGATGGACAAATGGATCGGGCTCTTGATGCAATCCGTCGGGTATAGTTCGGCAATCCGCTGTTCCGTCTTCCGGATCAGGCACGTCGCCCGATAGAGCCTTCGAAAGTCGTGTTGATTGAGGTTCTCTTTTGAATGAGAAGTCATGCTGATATCGGGGATAAATATTTAAAATCAGGCTTGTATATACTTAGGCTGGCGCCAATGAAAGGTTATGTCCACACAAAAGAGTTTCGCTTGTTCAAGGAATCAACGCCGTGTACAAGCTTTCTTTCAATACGTCTCTCAGCTTTTCAGGGGTCTCTCCCCCTCGGGGTCGGCTGCCAAGCACGCTTCAAAGGAGTGACTGAATGAAAGTTACGTTGCTCGCGCTCACCCTCAACGAGATCGAGGGCGTAAAGGTCATTCTGCCGCAGATAGACCCGTCCTGGGTCGATCAGATTCTGGTTATCGACGGCGGGTCAACGGACGGCACCATAGAGTGGGTACGAGACAATGGCTACAACGTCTACATTCAGAAAAAAAGCGGCATAAGGTATGCGTATTTTGAGACTCTCGATTTGCTCGACGGCGACATCATCGTCACCATTAGCCCTGATGGGAATTGCGCCCCAGAATTCATTCCCGCATTGATTGATAAGATTCGAGAAGGAGATGACCTCGTCATTGGATCGCGGTATCTAGGCGAAGCAAAAAGTGAGGATGATGACGCGGTTACCGCTTTCGGGAATTGGATGTTTACGCGCATTGTAAATATCCTCCACGGAGGTAAGTATACAGATGCTTTGGTGATCTATCGGGCGTTCCGCAAAGATCTGATCTATCAACTCGATTTGCATCGTGGCGATGCCTACGAACTGCCCGAGCGTTTGTTCGGGACGACGGTAAGCTGGGAACCCTTGATGTCAGTGCGTGCCGCCAAGGCAGGCAAGAAAGTTTCTGAGTTGCCGGTTGGAGAGCCACCACGTATTGGTGGTGAGAGAAAGCTGCAAGTCTTCAGATGGGGAGCGGCTTTCCTCTTCCAGTTTGCCCGAGAGTTATGGTTCTGGCGTGAACCAAAAAAAACAAAATCCTGAATGGTTCGTCAGTGATATTTCACCTGCTTATTTGGTCGGTCATTGTTGCGCTCGTTCTGCTTGCCTCCCTTCTGGTCGGATACGCGTTGATGAGCGCAGATCAAGTGCGTGCCGTTGCCTCTTATCTTATGGGAGAAGGTGTCAATTTCACTTATTCCGATAGTCGCCACATTCATATGAGTAGGCGGTTCTTAATCTTGGGAAGTGCTTTCAGCGGACTAGCATGTATATTGGCAATATATCGCTTGAGGATTGAACCGTTTTGGCGCCACCTAGCTAGGGATTGTGCCGATTTTTTCACGGCTCTTGGAATGAGCTTTCGCGGTGCCTTCATAAGCCAACCCTTGTCTCTGCAGATTACCTTGGCAGCTATTGTGTTTTTAGGGGTGGCGCTCCGTTTCCACTTCCTAAATACGCCGATTGCCTTGGATGAAGGGCACTGGTTATGGTTGGTCGATCAGCCTGCACTTCTCGGGTTCACGAATCAGCGTATGACCCTTCATGGCATGCTGTTGCCCGCCATGAAATTCTCCGTCTCTTTGTTCGGGGACGACGAGTGGGCTTTTCGTTTACCTGTCCTGACCTTTGGTATTGCACTTTTACCGCTGACCTACTGGGTGGGGCAGGTATTATTTCATCCGCGAGTTGGCCTAATTGCTGCGGCTGTCATCGCAGTAGCCTGGCCAATGGTCGCTTATTCTGTTACCGCGCGTGGTTATGCCTTCGGAAATGTGTTTTTCCTCGCCATGATCGGTTTAACACCGTACATCGCTAAAACCCAAAACCTCGGCGCCATATGGGCATTCACCCTTTTCTCTGCACTCGCGGGATACAGTGTGCTGTCTATGGCATTTGCACATATCCTCGCCGTGTCTTTTCTGGGGTTGGCAATCATTCAAAATGGTGGAATGCAGGCCGTCATCCCATCCCTGAAGATCACCTCTGCGATTAGTCTTGGAAGTGGCCTATTGGTCCTGGCTCTATTCAGTCCGCTTGTTTTCACTCATGGCCTTATTAAGGCGGGTTTCCTCGGCGCACTACAAGAAGGGCGAGACCAAATCGGATTCCTGGAGCTTCTGACCGACCAGCCCGTCCGCTTGTGGCAACAATGGATGACGGATATCCCGTTTACCATTCAACTTGTTATCCTCGTTGGCTTGATCAGCGGATTATTCGGTTCTCGCCGTGGCCTGACAATCCTGGCTGCATTAATCATCGCATTTTCTCCCTTGATAGTTATCGTTGGCGGGAAATTTCCGCCCGCTCGAGTCTGGCAGTTCCTTGTGCCTTTGATCGCTATTCTCGCCGCGAGCGGTATCGATTTTGTGACGCGGCGATCGCCGGCGATTTCAAGACTTAAACACAGCGGCGCTATGTTGTTGGTAGCATTGGTGGCTTGGGGCTGCGCGCGCGCCGTTGACAGCGACAACGTTTTCAAATTGGTGGCGGGCCGAAATCTCAATCGGGTCGACGAATTTGCACGTGTGGTTGCCCAGCGGGTAAAAGCGGGCGATGTAATTGTCGATAATATCGTTATGATTCCGGCGTTTAGCTATTACCTGGCCAAAGCACTTCGGGCACGAGGGCTTCGTTTTTATCATAATACCGTGCCGGCAACCGAAATTGTCGCGCATATCTGCGCCGCCGAAGGCCACTGCCCAAAACCGGTCAAGGATGGTCGGGTTTTTTTACAAGAAATTGATCAGGCGAGGATTGTGGCAGCTCGTCCCTACGGCTTCCCCTTGACTTTGCAGAGCCAACTTTCGGTTGAGGCCAGATTTAAAAATTATATAATGCAGGCTACGCGGCCGGGGCATTTTTAAAGCCCCATCCGATACACTTTTATGTAGTTCAGTGTCCGAAACCAAACCAAGAGTCTTAAAAAAAGACACGTCGGTTAAATTTGCCCGAAGGTTTACCGATCCGGCGGACTAGACCTCATCCCCGCCACGCCGACTGATGGTCACATCGCGATGCACCCAGATGCCGATTAATAGGCCAAACCCGATAAGCAAGGTCATCATAGCAGTACCACCGTAGGAAATCAGCGGCAGCGGCACGCCGACCACGGGAATAAGCCCCATGACCATGGCGATATTAATGAAGACATACAGGAAGAACGTCACCGTCACGCCTGAGGCTGCCAGACGGCCAAATTGGTTATTGGCGCGCATGGCGATGATCGCACCAAACCCAACCAGCAGAGAATAGAGCACCAAAAGACCTAATCCGCCCACGAGACCAAACTCCTCCGCCAGCATGGTGAAGATGAAATCAGTCTGCATCTCAGGCAAAAAGTTCAAATGGCCCTGGGTACCCTGCATAAACCCCTTGCCCATCAACCCGCCGGACCCTAGGGCGATCTTCGATTGGATGATGTGATAGCCCGCGCCCAACGGATCAACTTCCGGGTTGAGAAAGGTGAGGATCCGTCGTTTCTGGTAGTCATGCAGGAGTTGCCAGCCTACGGGCGCCGCTATAAGGCCCAGTATGATAACTAGCGTGAACTTCCACAATCGCACTCCGGCGACAAAAAAGAGCGCGCCGCTGGCCATAACCAACATCAAGGCCGTGCCCAGATCTGGTTGGCGCAAAACCAGCGCGGCAGGCGCGAAGACCATTATCAGGGGTAGGACAAGACGGGCCGGCCGGGCCAAGGCCTCCATGGTGAGACTGTGGAAATAACGGGCCAGTGCCAGCACCAGTGCGATCTTCATCAATTCAGACGGCTGCAGATTAAAGTAACCAAGATCAAGCCATCGTTGCGCCCCCATGCCGACAAAGCCCATGAACTCCACGAGTGCCAACAGGATAAGGCTAAGTCCATAGAGGGCATAGGCAAACCGTAACCAGATGCGCACATCGATGAGCGCCACGACAATCATCAATAGAAAGCCGACACCAAACCGCACCAACTGCCGGGACGCCCATGGCTGAAAGCTACCGTTCGCCGCAGAATACAGCATAGCGATCCCAATCGCTGCCGTCAGGCAGATGAGAAATACCAAGAACCAGTGAATGTTCAGAAGCTTTTGGCCGACCGTGAAATCCGGCGGATTGAGACTGTCTTCTCTCATCCTTCCGAGCTCAATTTCATCGGCTCGGTCGAATGCGGCATGGCCGCACGGATTACACCCCTGGCAGAATTTCGACGCTGGGCCTCACCAAGTATGTCACGGGCAATGGGTGCCGCCACCTTGGAGCCCCCGCCACCGTGCTCAACTACGACGGAAATCGCGTACCGCGGGTTTTCGATAGGCGCGTAACCCACAAACAACGCGTGATCACGTTCCTTCCAGGGCAAGTCCTTGTTCTTGCGCACCCCGGTTTCACGCTCGGCCTTCGAGATGCGACGTACCTGGACCGTGCCGGTCTTCCCGGCCATTTCCTGACCCGGTTCCGTAATCCGCGATTTGTAGGCTGTTCCGCGCGGCGAATTCACCACGTAGGTCATGGCGTTGCGGATAATCTCCAAATGGCGCGGCGGCAAATTCAGGCTTGCGAGAGAGTCTTCAAGCCGATCTGTCCGCACTCCATCTTGGCTCACGGACCGAGTGAGCCGTGGCACCAAAGCGAAACCGCCGTTCGCTATGCGCGCGGTCATCACCGCCAGTTGCAACGGCGTCACCAACAAATAGCCTTGTCCTATGCCTACGATCAGGGTCTCACCTTTATGCCAGGGGGCGTCCAAGGCGCCACGTTTCCAGGTTGGCGTCGGGATCAACCCCGCCTTTTCGCCAGGCAAATCGACCTCCAACTTCGAACCAAGACCAAACCGCTTCGCCATAGCGGCAATCCGTTCGATCCCTGTACGCTTCGCGATCTCATAGAAATAAACGTCACAGGACTGCGCCATAGCTTCTTGGGCTTTCAAAAGGCCATGACCGTGCTCTTTCCAGCAATGGAAACGTGCGTTGCCCAATTCCGTGTGACCGGAACAGAATACCTGGCTTGAGGTTGTAATGGTCCCCTTCTCCAGAGCCGCCAGAAGCACGCACATCTTGAACGTGGACCCCGGCGCATAACGGCCAGAGATGGCCTTGTTGATCAAGGGTGCGCGCGGATTGGTGATCAACGATTGCCATTCCCTGGAACTCAGGCCGCGGTTGAAACTGTTCGGATCGAAGCTGGGGTTGGAGACCATGGTTAGAACATCACCGTTGCGAACGTCCAACACGACAACAGAGGCACTTTCATCGCCTAGGCGTTCACGGGTGAACCTCTGAAGCTCCATATCGATACTCAACTGCACTTCGGCGCCCGGCTGACCTTCCTTGCGCTCTAGTTCCCGGATCACTCGCCCATAGGCATTTACCTCCACTTGCGAGCTGCCGCTAGACCCTCGGAGTGCCAGGTCATGAACTCTTTCCACACCGGCCTTGCCGATACGGAACCCAGGCAATTCCAATAAAGGATCACCAGTCTGATCCGTGGGCGATACTGCGGCCACATAGCCAAGGACGTGGGCTAGATCGTTGCCGAAGGGATAATTGCGGCTCTGTCCCACATCGATCATCACGCCGGGCAGGTCTGGGGCATTCGCCTCAATGCGCGCTACCTCTGGCCATTCCAGGTTCTCACGAATTGTCACGGGGACGAAACTACGATTCCGGCGCACGTCACGGAGGATGCGCCGGCGATCGCCGGGACCAAGGGTGATGATTTCGCCTAGGCTGTCCAAAGTGGCAGACACGTCGCGCGTATCTTCCGGGATCAAAAGCACTCGGTAATTCTTTTGATTGCTCGCGATAGGAATGCCGAACCGATCCACAATTCGGCCGCGCGGCGGCGGCAGTAGGCGCAGGTTGATCCGATTTTCCTCAGCCAATGTCTTATAGCGTTCGGACTCCAGAACCTGCAGGTAATACATCCTCCCGACAAGGGTCGAGAATAAAACAGCCTGACCGCCCAGTAGCATGGCGCTTCGACGGTTGAAGAGCTTGTGGCGTTCGACGTCCCGGTTCATCTCAGACCTGCTGCAGGAAGACGCGTTGCCACCGCGAAAAGAAATAGGCAATGATAGGATAGAAGCCAATCCCCAAAAAATATTGACTGGCCACCGCGCGCGGGTCTACGACGCCGCCCTTCAACAAAGACACTAGGGCCCAGATCAAAAGGGTGGCACCCGCGGACACCAGGCCAAAGCCCAGCCATACAACATAGAAAGGCTTACCGGCAAAGAAACGCTGTTGCGCCAACACAACGTTGTAAGTCAATACATAGCTCATCGTATGCACGCCCATAGGCACGCCGCTGAGCGCGTCTTGGAAAAAGCCAATGACAAACACGGCGTAAGCTGGCAATAGCTCGGCCCGGTAGACACCCCAGTGGAAAATTACGATCAGGGAGAACAACGGCATGACCTCCGCTAGGCCCGGCACTTGAAACGGAACCGCGCTGAGAAGGACCAGGAACATGGTCAGAAGGAAAGGCGTCAGCTGGCGACTGAGGACATCCATGCGATGCCATACTGTCGGTTTCATGCGCCGGTTTCTACCTCCAGACTAACGGACATTCGATCCGGTTCGCCGATCCGGTCCCGATTGAATGATCCCTGTCAGGCCATAATCAAGAACCCTCACATACTCGATACGCTCGCGGTTCACGTAGGGTTGAATCTCAATGATGCCATCAGTCGCCGACGTCACGACGCCAATGGGTAGGCCGCTTGGAAAAACGCCGCCATGACCAGAGGTAACAACCCGATCGCCAATCGCCACCATGGCACCCGTTGGCAAATGTAGCATGCGCGGCCGTCCGGCGTTCGTCCCGGCAAGCACTGCGCGGGTCCGAGTCGATTCAATGACGACGGGAATACGGGAGTTCAAGTCCGTAATCAGCAAGAGACGAGAAGACCGACTACCAACCCCAGAGATTCGGCCGATCAAGCCGTCACCGGTTACCGCGGCTTGACCCTTGCGGATACCCGCTTTCTCCCCGGCGTTCAGGATCAAGCTATGAGCGAAGGCGCCCCCAGTATCGGCGACAACTCGGGCTGCAATAAACCGCGGTTCAGGACCAGCCTTAAAATTCAAAAGCCCCTTGAGCGCGCGATTCTCGGTTTCCAGCTTTCGCGCCAGGGCCTGCCAATGCAAAAGTCGATCGCGTTCTTGTGTGAGCTTCTGATTGGCGTCAAAAACCGTATAGATCTCCTGGATTCGATTGACCCCCAAATTGACGCTTTCGACTGGGCGTCCGATGACATCGAGGATCGGTGCCACCGTATCGACGATCTGCACGCGGACCTGTTCCATGCTGGCCACATCAACCCTGCCGATAACTAGCACGCCGATCGCGCTCAAGATCAAAAGCAGATAGGCAAAGCGTTGGGTGACGCTTTTTACGGGCGCCGCAATGCGGTTGGCGGTACGTGTCGAGTTTTTCACGCGCGACAAAGCTCCAAGTGATCAGGCCACGCAGATTCGCGCGGCGGCTTTCCAAAACCTTGCTGATTTCTCCAAAATTTCAATTGATAACCATAAACGCAAGTTTATTAACGGATACTTTCCGTAGATATAAGGCACGAAATGCCTAGTACATGGTTGAAAGAACGTCTTTCAGGCGCTTCATCTCCTCCAACGCACGACCGGTACCCAACACTACGCATGACAGGGGGTCGTCGGCGATAGACACGGGTAGGCCCGTGGCGTGACGCAGCACAAAATCCATATTACCCAACAGAGCGCCACCACCGGTAAGCACAATTCCCTTGTCGACGATGTCGGCAGCCAATTCGGGGGCCGTGTGCTCCAACGCGACCTTCACGGCCTCGATAATGGCGCCAACCGGTTCCGCCAGGCTTTCAGCAATCTGGCGTTCGGAGAGGATGAGCTCCTTTGGCACCCCGTTCATGAGATCGCGACCTTTGATCTCCATAGTCTGGCCTTCGGTGTCCTCGGGCGGACAGGCCGAACCTATATCTTCCTTGATGCGCGCCGCGCTCCCCTCACCAACTAAAAGGTTATGATTCCGGCGGATATAGGCGATGATCGCCTCATCCATCTTGTCGCCGCCAACCCGGACGGAACGAGAATAAACGATTCCACCCAAGGACAACACGGCCACCTCGGTGGTGCCGCCGCCTATATCTACGACCATAGAACCGGTGGGTTCGGTGACTGGCAGGCCTGCCCCGATAGCCGCGGCCATGGGCTCTTCAATCAGGTAGACTTTCCGCGCCCCGGCGTTCTCAGCTGAATCTTGAATGGCGCGGCGCTCAACGGCTGTGGATCCCGACGGCACGCAGACGACGACCACAGGGGCAGCGAAGCTGCGCCGATTGTGAACCTTACGGATGAAATACTTGATCATCTCCTCGGCGACTTCGAAGTCAGCAATGACACCGTCACGCAAGGGACGAATGGCGCGGATATTGCCAGGCGTACGACCAAGCATTTGTTTGGCTTCTTCGCCAACGGCCAAAACCTGCTTCTTACCCTTGACCTCAGCGATGGCAACCACGGAGGGCTCATTTAGGACTATACCCCGACCCTTCACGTAGACCAGCGTGTTGGCCGTGCCCAAATCGATAGCCATATCGGCCGACAGAAATCCGAAAAGACGTGAAAACATACCGTGTCGCTATAGGAAAATGATCAACGAAAGATTAATGCAGGGTTCACACCATATTGACTCGTCCAGTGTCAACACCCAATGCTTTTATAAGTGACCACAACGGTTGTTGCTAGGCCGAAAGCGCTACCGGCGCGGTTTTTTCCCGCTTGACCAGTAACTTGTTTAAAGCGTGAACATAGGCTTTCACGGATGCCACCATGGTGTCCGTATCCGTACCTTGGCCGTTTACGGTCTTACCATCCTCTTCCAAACGCACAGTCACCTCAGCCTGAGCGTCGGTACCCTGCGTCACGGCCGAAACCTGATAGAGTTGCAAATGCGTGTTGTGCGGGAACAGTTCCTGAATACAGTTGAAGGCCGCATCCACGGGACCATCACCAATACCGTCGCAAGATTTTTCCTCACCTGCGACGCTCAACGTCAATGACGCCTTTGGCGGATTGTGAACTGTACCACAGTGGATCTCAAGCGACACCATCTGAATACAATCGTCGGAATGCAGGACCTCGTCATCAACCAAGGCCACGATATCCTCGTCAAACACATCCTTCTTCAAGTCAGCTAGTTCCTTAAAGCGACGAAAGGCATCCTGACGAGCGTTGTCGCCGATATCGTAACCAAGTTCCTTAAGCTTCTCGTTGAAGGCATGGCGGCCCGAATGTTTCCCCAAAACCAGTTTGTTGGTCGTCAGACCCACCGATTCAGGCGTCATGATCTCGTAGGTACGGACGTCCTTCAAAACACCGTCCTGGTGGATGCCGGCCTCATGGGCGAAAGCGTTAGCACCGACGATAGCCTTGTTAGGCTGCACGTTGAAGCCGGTAACACCGGACACCAGACGCGATGCCTTAGTGATGTCCTCGGTCACTATGGCGTTCGAGTAGGGCATAATGTCGTGGCGCGTTCGCAGGGCCATGACGACCTCTTCCAAAGACGCATTGCCGGCCCGCTCACCGATACCGTTAATGGTGCATTCCACCTGTCGCGCGCCCGCGTCCACCGCAGCCAGGGAGTTTGCCACGGCCAGCCCCAGGTCGTTATGGCAATGCACAGAGAACACGGCCTTATCGGAATTCGGCACCCGTTCGCGGACCATCCTGATGAGCTCCGCGAATTCGTTGGGCGTGGTATAGCCAACCGTGTCGGGAATGTTGATAGTGGACGCGCCGGCCTTGATTGCGCTCTCTACGCACTGACAGAGAAAGTCATGTTCCGTGCGAGTACCGTCCTCGGGAGACCATTCCACGTCTTCCACATAACCGCGAGCCCGAGTGACGCTGTCGATGACCGCCTGATGAACTTCTTCGGGGGTCATCTGCAGTTTCTTCTCCATGTGCAACGGGCTGGTGGAAATGAAGGTGTGGATGCGCTTCCGTTCAGCCGGCTTTAGGGCCTCGGCTGCGCTGTCGATGTCCATGTTGCCGGACCGGGCTAGGCCGCAAACGATGGAATTCTTCACCACCTTCGCCACTGCGTTGACAGCCTCAAAATCCCCCGGGGAGGCGATTGGAAAACCGGCCTCAATCACATCAACGCCCATGCCTTCCAGCGTTTTCGCCACCCGCAATTTTTCTTCTAGGTTCATGGAACAACCGGGCGACTGCTCTCCGTCCCGCAAGGTAGTGTCAAAGATAAAAACCCGGTTCAAGTCCGTGTTCATGTCGCTGCTCATGATAATAATCCTCTGTTCATCCTAGGAGTCGCCAAAAAGGGTTATGGGACAATCCCCTGAACGCGGCATCAAATCGGGACGCCAGCATCTGCGTTCAGGGGCTCCTAAGTCGAAGGACCCCTTGCGGGATAAGGAGGAGGTCAAGGGAGAGCTCGCGGCCGATTGTGGCCCGAGAGCCATTCTCAATCCGCATCTTGTGTGGCCTATTGACCATCATCTCATCCCAACTCGGTCCGTTCCAACAACGAACACCATTCGGAAAGAACAACGGATGACAGGGCATTGTCAATAGAGATGTAAATTTCAGACAATGAATTCTGAGCCTCAAATAGGCGCAGACAGGGCGGCGGGTCTCACATTTACGATGAATAGCGTAATAAAAAAATTGTAATCATTGATGAAAATAGCCCGAAAGATGGTCGTTAAAAAGTTCGAAATTCGATAGGGAGCTCTTTTCATCAAAACATGCACCCATGGAAAATGATCATGAGACCGTGGAGTGATCAAACGATAGGCGCTAAGGGTGCACTGGCTCCCATTGCCGGACATTGGCTTGAATAAACTTCTCCCTTACGTCATTTTGTTGATCAACTTTAACGATATCATTGCCGATCCGTTAGCCTCTCAATACAAGTTCTGAGGCGCCCGCCTGACAAAGGTCTATTGCAGCAAGCTCGTCGACCACAACCTGAATATCAACTACTTAGACACTGGCTAGGGTAATTAACCCCCGCCCGCCATCCGCGACGATTTCTTCTCGACCCTGGTGGTCTGAGTCCGAGCCCGACTGGCGTTATCTAATCAGGAAAACAAGATCAGCCCTAGTATGCTCGCGCTCAGGAAGAAGATGCCCATTAGCTCCCAGCCCGTCATCTTCTCCTTAAAAAACAAATACGACGCGGCGAGCGAGAAAATCACCTCGATCTGACCGACGGCAAAAACGTAGGCGGCGTTCTGAAGCGTGAAGGCGGTGAACCAGAAGATTGAGCCGAGCATCCCGGTCAGGCCCATCCAAATGGCGGTCCGCCACGCGCCCAACACCCGCCCGATCTCCCCTTCCTCGCGCCACGCCAGCCAAACTGCCATGCCGGCGGTCTGTGACAAGGTAACAACGCAGAGCGTAACCGATGCGCGCATCAACGGATCTTCGCTATTGATTTCCAACGTTGCGGCCCGATAGCCAACGGCGGAAATGGCGAATAGCGCGCCGGAAATGATCCCAAGGCCGGCAGCCTTGTTCCAGACCCGCCCAATTAGAGGCTCCTCCCCCGACGGCGGATCGGATAACACCAGGACGCCCATCAGTCCAATAATTATGGCAATCCAGCCCACCGTGCTGATCTGGTCCCCCAGGATCACCAGCCCGAACAGAGCGGTCTGAATCACCTCGGTCTTCTTGAAGGTGATGCCAACGGCAAAGTTGCGTTGAGCGAACAACGCGACTACGCACCAGGTAGCGGTGATCTGGCCAAGCCCACCGATCAGAGCGCCTGTCCAGAAGGTGTCAGACAGGGATGGCATCGGCTCATCACGATAAATCAAATAGCCCACCATTAAGATGGTGATTATGGGCGCAGAATATAGGAACCGCGAAAAGGTCGCCCCACCCGCAGACAGTTGGCCCATACTGAGATATTTCTGCAGCATGAACCGCACGGTCTGGAACGCCGCCGCGACGATGGAAAATATGATCCAGGCTTCCATGGGCGTTCCCCCTGCTTCGCCCCTCAATAGGCGGCGCGAGCGCACGCGTCAATTCGCAATCATTTCGTCCTTACGTCCTGGATCTGGCGCAGGCGTGCTATTTACCCGAGCCCGATCTCGCAACATCCGCCGACGATCATACCCCCGCGTTCAACTAATACATAACGTGCGCGGCCTAGATGAGATCGCCCCAACAGCTAAGCGACGTTCGATTTTACCACGACAACAAAACCGACACCCCGCTTTCCGAATGGAAGGCGGGGTGTTCAGCCAAAAATAAATCGCCGGCTCTGTGACCGACGGAACTCGATCTGATTTGGACTAGTTCTTCGACTTGTCCACCAGGGCGTTATCGGCAATCCAAGGCATCATGCCGCGCAACCGCTCGCCGACCTGTTCAATATCGTGCTCGGCACCAATACGACGCATGGCCTTGAAGTTCGGTTGGCCAACCTTATTTTCCGTCATCCAATCGCGAGTGAAGGTGCCGCTTTGGATATCGGCAAGGACCTCCTTCATTCGGGCCTTGGTGTCATCGGTAATAATTTTCGGGCCGGTGATGTAGTCGCCGTATTCGGCCGTGTTAGAGACCGAATAACGCATGTTGGCTATGCCGCCTTCGTAGATGAGGTCAACGATCAGCTTCACCTCGTGGCAGCACTCAAAATAAGCCATCTCTGGCGCGTAGCCGGCTTCCACCAGGGTCTCGTAGCCTGCCATAATCAGCGCGGTCAGGCCGCCGCATAGCACCACCTGCTCGCCGAAAAGATCAGTTTCGCACTCTTCCTTGAAGGTGGTCTCTACAATACCCGCCCGACCACCGCCGATGCCAGCGGCATAGGAAAGCGCCACGTCCATGGTGTTGCCGGACGCGTCCTGAGAAACGGCGACCAAGGTCGGCACGCCAGCGCCCCGGTCATATTCGGAACGCACCGTGTGGCCCGGGCCCTTTGGCGCGATCATGAACACATCGATATCAGAGCGCGGTTCGATCAGACCGAAGTGAATGTTCAGGCCGTGGGCGAAGGCTAGCGCCGCCCCTTCCTTTAGATTGGCATGAACGTGCTCGTTGTAAAGATCGGCTTGGCCTTCGTCCGGGGTCAGGATCATGAAGACGTCGGCGTTCTTGGCGGCTTCGGCGGCGGTCTTCACGGTAAAACCGTCGTTTTCCGCCTTCACCTTAGAACCGGAACCTTCGCGCAGCACAATAGTGATATTCTTCACGCCTGAATCGCGCAGGTTCAGCGCGTGGGCATGGCCCTGGCTACCGTAGCCCGCGATGGCCACGTGCTTGTCCTTGATCAGATTAACGTCGGCATCCCGATCGTAATAAACTCGCATGATTGATCCTCTCGATCTTTACTTTCATTTCATTCAATTCAGTGAATTCAATAGGCCACATCCATGGCGTTGACGCCGCGCGAGATGGCGGCGACACCAGTACGTGAGACGTCGGTAAGGCCCAACGGCTCCATCAAGCGGATGAAGGCATCCAACTTGCCCGTATCGCCAACGATCTCGAAAACGAAGCTCTCGTTCGTGCTGTCGACCGCGCGAGCACGGAAGATGTCGGCAATCCGAAGACTTTCCACACGCTTCTCGCCCTTCCCCACGACTTTCACCAAAGCCAATTCGCGCTCTACCGAGGCGCCTTCGATGGTAAGATCCTTAACGTTGTGGATTGGCACCAGGCGGCTCAGTTGCGCTTTAATCTGTTCGATTATCATGGGCGTGCCCGTGGTCACAATGGTGATCCGGCTGATATTGTTCACGTTGTCTGTTTTGGCAACGGTGAGGCTCTCGATGTTGTAACCCCGGCCCGAAAAAAGACCTATGACCCGGGCCAACACACCTGGCTCGTTATCGACCAGGACGGCGATGGTGTGACTATTGACGGTTTCATTTTGCGCGTTCACTTCGCAAATCTCCCCAGGATCCCGTGACCTCGCATGACGCTGGCCCCGTTATAGTTCAGTTTTCCTTGAATGCAACGCCACCACCCGCTGCGCACTAGACGAGCACCATGCCTTCTTCCGAAATCGGCGTTTCCGTCTTGTCGTCTGGGCCCAAAAGCATCTCGTTGTGGGCCGCGCCCGATGGGATCATCGGGAAGACGTTTTCCATCTGGTCGACGTGGATGTCGGCAATCACCGGCTTGTCGATCTTGATCATCTCCTTGATCACGTCGTCAAGTTCACTCGGCTTGGTCGCGCGCAGTCCCACCATGTTGAACGTTTCTGCCAACTTAACAAAGTCCGGCAGGCTGTTCATATAGCTTTCCGAGTAGCGCCGGCCATGCAACAGTTCTTGCCACTGACGCACCATACCGAGATAGAAGTTGTTCAGAATGAATGACTTCACCGGTAACCGGTATTGCGAGATGGTCGATAACTCTTGCACATTCATCAGGTAAGACGCTTCGCCGGCGACACAGACCACCAATTCGTTGGGATGCGCCACCTGGACACCCATAGCGGCCGGCAAGCCATAACCCATGGTGCCTAAACCACCAGAAGTCATCCACTGGTTCGGCTTGTCGAAACCCAGGTACTGGGCCGCCCACATCTGATGCTGGCCAACCTCGGTCGTGACGTAGGGTTCCTTTTTTGCCTCGCGGCCCAATTCCCAAAGGCGGGTGAGGGCGTGCTGCGGCTTTATGATGTCGCCTTCCTGCTTGAACTTGAGGCAATCGACGGATCGCCAGGCATCCACCTCTTTCCACCAAGCCTTCAGCGCCTTTGCGTCAGTCTTCGCCTGAGTGCCTTTCCAGACCTTTATCATGTCTTCAAGCACATGTCCCACGTCGCCAATAATTGGAATGTCGACCCGAACATTTTTGTTGATGGAGGACGGATCAATATCCACGTGGATTTTAATCGACCCCGGCGAAAAGGCGTCTAGGCGACCAGTCACCCGGTCATCAAACCGCGCACCGATGCAAACCATGACATCACAATCGTGCATGGCCAGATTAGCCTCGTAGGTGCCGTGCATGCCGACCATACCAATGAACTGTTTATTCGACGCCGGAAACGCGCCAAGCCCCATGAGCGTCAGGGTGCACGGTGCGCCGGTCATCTTCACGAACTGGACCAGTAACTTGCTGGCCGCGGGCCCCGAATTGATGACACCGCCACCGGCATAAATCAGCGGCTTCTTCGCCTTCGCGATGGTCTCTACGGCGTGCTTGATCGCGCTCAAGTTGCCCTTCACCGTCGGATTGTAGTTGCGCACCTTAACCTTGCTTTTCGGCTTGTAGCTGCCGAGCGCCATCAGCACATCTTTAGGCAAGTCAATGACCACCGGCCCCGGACGGCCAGACGTGGCGACATGAAAAGCTTCGTGCATAACGCGAGCCAGATCATCCACGTCCTTGACTAGGTAATTGTGCTTGGTACACGGACGCGTGATACCCGTGGTGTCCGCTTCCTGGAAGGCATCATTTCCGATCAGGTGCGTGGGAACCTGACCCGTAAGGCAGATGACGGGGATGGAGTCCATAAAGGCGTCCGTCAGCCCCGTGACTGCGTTAGTCGCGCCCGGACCGGAGGTAACGAGAACTATGCCCACTTTGCCCGTCGATCGCGCATACCCCTCCGCCGCATGAACGGCGCCACCTTCCTGCCGGACCAAGATGTGGCGAATTTGGTTCTGGTTGAAAATGGCGTCGTAAATCGGGAGTACGGCGCCACCCGGATAACCGAAAATCTCGGTTACGCCCTGTTCCTCAAGTGCCTTGAGGACAATCTCCGAACCGGTCAATTCCTTGCTGGCCATCTGCCACGCTCCTTTTTCATCACTTATGCTTTTCAACATTTTTGCCGGGTACTCTCACACTAATCAGCGGCGGTCCGTTCCTGCTCCGATCCGCGAAATCAGATGAGGAAAAGCCGTCCATGTGTGAACCTCCCTACCCGCCCAGCCCGGGAAACCAACGGTTTCCGCCCGAAAGAGGCGCAAAGTAATCGCTCTGTTCACTTCGGTCAACACAGAATAAGAATTTTATAAAAGATATTTAGCATAAATCTTTTCATTAATTACTACAAACTGTGCTTATGCGATGTTTTACAAAAGAATTACAATAAAATTCCTGATCTCATAGTCATTTCGGCATTTTCTTGTTTCATCCTGCAATCAGCTTAGTAGCCAATGCGATTGCTCAGGTGCGTCGCATATCAGGGATCAACCTATCGTCATAGGGCGTTTCAATGATGAAGGCTTCGGTGCGGTTGATGGACTTGGTTTGGGCCCGATTTTTGAATATGGACGGTATGTAGATATCTCTCCCATTGGAAAGGTCCTGCGCCTGGACCCGCCCCTCAATAAAGCATACATCCATGTCCCGTTTGGGGAAGCCGCCATTGACGATGATAGCGTCCCAAATAACCTGTCCGTTACTCGTCACCGTCCGCAGATAGCACACGCTTGGCTGCGCCAATCGTTTAAGGAATTTCTTGCCAACGCCGACGATAAGAAACGACGCCTCCATGGCGGCGACCTTGGAGCATACGGGAGCCACCCTTCTACTCAAACCCGACTATTCTGCCACAAAGACCGCCAATCCAAAGAACCGTGTGAGGTCCTTTTTAACTGAGCATCGACGGCCAATGCTGATGCGGCATTTTAAATCATGATCGCGACGATTAGGAACAATCTAATGGCACTAATCCCTGCGGCTTGACACAGTCTATCACGTCCTGTCGGGAAAGGCGGCGGCAATTCTCCGATAAACATCTTCACCCACCTGATCACCAAAGCCTTGGATTTCGATATCCGCCGTCAGTTGGTTCCGAAACCAGGTAACCTGTCGTTTGGCAAAGTTACGGGTAACCTTTTGCGCAATGGCGACGGCATCAGCCAACTCACATTGGCCGTCCAGATGCCGCCGGAATTCAGAAAGGCCCAAGGCCTTGAGCGCCGGCAGCGAAATATCGAGCTTGGGGTCTAACGCGGACACTTCTTTGAGGGCGCCGGCATCCACCATGGCATTAAAGCGTTGATCGATACGGGCGTACAATGCATCGCGAGGTGGCGTCAGAACGATCGTGAAAAACGGGTCTTGCAGCGGAGGTTCGGCGGATTGTTTAGCCTGCCATTCGTCAAGCGTTTGGCCAGTCGCCTGTTTTATCGCATAGGCTCGTATCAACCGTTGTCGATCGGCGGAGGGCAATCGGTCGGCCGCCCCGGCATCCACGGCCGCTAGGCGCGAATGGAATGCCGCCGCTCCTTCTTCTTCATAAAGACGCTGGGCTAAGGCGATCACTTCGGCCGGAATATCGGGAATGGGCGCGATACCCTCGCGTAGCACCTTCAGATATAGGCCGGTGCCACCGCAGACGATAGGCCACCGGCCGCGCCGGCGAATATCATCGATCACCGGCACCGCCACCCTCAGCCAAGCACCGGCGGAACTGATCTCTGTAATCGATTGGACACCGAAGAGATGATGAGGGACACGGGCCTCGTCGGCGGGCGACGGCCGGGCCGTGAGGATCGCCATCTCGCGATAGACCTGCATACTATCCGCGTTGACGATCTCACCACCAAAGGCTTCCGCCACCAGTATTGCAAGATGTGACTTGCCGCTTGCCGTCGGCCCGGCAATTACCAGAACGGGTGGTTGGTCAGCGATTGTGGCGTTCCCCTCATTCACGTTTTGCATCGGTCGTTGCATTCCGTTATGGGATGCTTGATGAATAGCGTGCTCACCCTGGTGGCTCCCAAGGACAATCTCACCGAAGCCATTGTCGCTGAGGCCATCGCCTTACTCAACAAAGCCGGCGCCACCGTCGGCGACAGGACTTGGCTTGCGAACGGCGAAGCTCTGGATATCACCTTCGATGGCGCCGAGCCACGCGCCGTTGAGTCAGACATTCGTGGCGCGTTGCCAGACATGCGCGTTGATCTTTTTGCTGGGCCGTCGCAAGGCCGACGCAAGCGCCTTTTGCTCGCCGACATGGACGCTACCATCGTGACCTCCGAAACCCTGGACGATCTGGCGGCGCGCGCAGGTCTTAAGGATCAGATTGCGGCGATCACCGCGCGCGCTATGAACGGCGAATTGGAATTCGAGACCGCCCTCAGGGAGAGGGTAGGAATGTTGAGTGGACTGGCGGAAACGGCCCTGGCCGAAACCTATGCGGAAACTCGAATGTCGCCCGGGGCAGCAGTCCTCGTTCGCACCATGCGCGTCCATGGGGCCTATTGCGTCCTCGTTTCCGGCGGCTTCACCTACTTCACGTCGCGTATCGCCCAAGCCTGTGGTTTTCATGAGAACCAAGCTAACCACTTGGACATAGTAAACAAGACCCTGACCGGCAAAGTTCTTGAACCGATCCTGGGAAAAGAAGCGAAGCTGGCAACATTGATCCGCTTGATCTCTGAACGTGGATTGGCAACATCAGAGACCGCAGCCATTGGTGACGGGGCCAACGATATTCCCATGCTGCAGACAGCCGGCTTGGGCGTTGCCTATCAGGGAAAGCCTGTGGTAACCAACGCGGCCCGAGCCCGCATTGACTATACCGACCTTCGTACGCTGCTTTTCTATCAGGGCTATAGAAACGCGGACTTTGCCAGCTGAATGGAAAACGGAACCCAAAGGAAACGTTTTCTGTCATTATATTTGATCGGTAGGCTTAACCGGTAGGCAAACGCACCACCACGAATCTCATGCCGCCATCTCCTTCGAGAAGCAAAAGCACTGTTTTACGGCCAGCCTTCTTGACCTCGCGGATCTTCTTCACAACATCCGCGGTGGTCGACACCTCTTCCTGGGAAACTTCGACAATTATGTCTCCGGGGCGGATGTTCTTCTCCGCCGCCGGACCGTCGCCGTCCACCTTGGTTACGACCAAACCCTTGGCATCATTTGCCAACTTGAAGCGCGAACGCACCTGATCGGTGATCCCAGAGAGCGTCAGTCCCAGATCGTCGATATCCCGGTCGCCGCCCTTCGAGCCACCGCTGCGCGCCGCCACCTGCTCTACGTCATCCAGTTCACCAACGGCGACTTTCAAGATCTTGATTTTACCGTTCCGCCACACGGAAACCTTAGTATCCTTGCCAACCTGGGTCTCAGCGACAATGCGCGGAAGGGAGCGCATTTCCTCAACCTTCTTACCATCGAATGTCAAGATCACATCGCCAGCCTTGATCCTGGCCTTTTCGGCAGGACTTTTCTCGATGACATTAGCCACTAGGGCGCCACCGGCTTCGCTAAGACCGAGGGTCTCAGCAATCTCATCAGTTACCGCTTGGATGTGCACGCCCAACCAGCCGCGTTTTACTGAGCCGTTTTTAATCAACTGGTCGATCACAGGCTTGGCGGTGGAGGTGGGAATGGCGAAGCCGATCCCAACGCTACCGCCCGTCGGCGAGAAAATAGCTGTGTTGATGCCAATCACTCGACCCTCTAGGTTGAACATAGGCCCGCCCGAGTTGCCCCGGTTAATGGAGGCATCGGTCTGAATGTAATCGTCATAAGGGCCGGAATTGATATCGCGGCCACGCGCTGAGATTATCCCCGCAGTCACGGTACCGCCCAGGCCGAAAGGGTTACCTATGGCAACGATCCAATCACCCACGCGGGCTGAGCCCGAGTCACCGAAACCAACGGCGGGAAGATCCTTTTCTGGCTTGACTTTCAGCACGGCCAAATCCGTCTTCGGATCGCGGCCGACCAGTTCCGCCGGCAGGCGCGTATCGTCTTGCAGAATTACCGTGATCTCATCCGCATCAGCGATGACATGGTTGTTGGTCACCACGTAACCGTCCTTGGAAATTATGAATCCGGAGCCCAGCGACGTCGCCCGCCGCGAACGCTGCTGTGGGCCGTTTCGGTCAAAGAATTCTTTGAAAAAATCTTCAAAGGGCGAGCCCGGGGGAACCTGCGGCATATTGGGACGCTCACGACCCTCGACGGTTTGGGTCGTGGAAATGTTGACCACCGAGGGCAACAATTTTTCTGCTAGATCAGCAAAACTCTCTGGTGCGGTCTTGGCAAGCGCTACACACGTACCAGCCCCGTAAATTGTCACGGCGGCTATCAACATCAGCGCCGCTCTAACAGAAATATGGTACAAGTTTGAAAGTTTGACTGCCGTAGATATCATTTATCGAACCTCATCCTTATCGCCGGAAACTGGTCCCGTGCAGACCCAGAACCGGGAAAATTAAAGTCTTCCGTGGAAGGCCAAACAGTGCTTGCCCTCCAAACTAAAACCTCGATATGAGCGCCAAATATGGCCGAAGGATGACCCCTGCAGGGTATTACTGTGGCGGTTCATGGCCTTCATCCCCGAATGAGCCAGACTGTGCCCACGGCTAACGTGGCGGCCGACAGGCCCGCCACGCGCAAGCTGGCGCTGGGCTGTTCCATGGCCATACTCATCATTCGCTTCATACCGTCGGGAAACAGAGCGTAGGCAATGCCTTCAATCGCGACGGCCAATGCCAAAGCGGTGAATAAATCGCTCATGCGCCCTGCCCGACACGCATTATTGGCCTACTTTGCCCCCGGACGTTCCAAAGAACCGAAAGAATTCAGAATCCGGGCTCAGCACCATAGTAGTCCCCTCACCTAACGCCTCGCCGTAAGCCTCCATGGACCGATAGAAGTCGAAGAATTCCTTATCCTGGCCAAAAGCCTCACCGAGGACGCGGTTGCGTTCTCCTTCGCCTTCACCACGAAGGATTTGCGAAGACCGCTGAGCCTCGGCGATGATAATAGTGCGATCCTTATCTGCTTCAGCCTGAATGCGCGTCTTCTGTTCTTCACCCTCAGCCCTAAGTCGGGCCGCATGGGCGACGCGGTCAGATTTCATCCGATTGTACACGGCCTGCGCCGTCTCGTTCGGAAGGTCTGTCCGACCGATGCGGACATCGACCACTTCCACACCAAATTCGGGCGCCGACGCTATCATCTGACGCGTGATCTTCTGCATACTCAATGCACGTTTTTCTGTCAGCATATCACCGAGCAGGATACGGCCAATCTCCGCTCGGACGGCTGCGTTGAGTCGGCGGCCAAAGACATCGCGGAAATTGGCATCCGTCAGCGCACGTTTGCGATATTCCAATGGATCAACAATTTTGTACCGCGCAAAGGCATCAACGTTTAGCCGTTTCTGATCGCCTAGAATAACCTCTTGGACCGGCGGGTCCAAATCTAGGATGCGCCCGTCATAGAACTCGGCGTTCTGGATGAACGGCAACTTGAAATGCAGCCCAGGCTTTTTTATTACCCTGACCGGATTACCAAACTGCAGGACCAGCGCTTGGCTCGTTTGATGCACCGTGAAAAGCGCGCTGTTGGCGACCACAATGAGCGCCACGGCAGCGATACCACCGATTACAAGACTAGCTTTTTTCATGTCGTGATGCTCCTATTGCGCTGCGCGTTTCTTGAGTTCAGGCAACGGCAAATACGGAACCACACCGGAACCGCCCTGGCCCTTGTCAACGATAACCTTTTCCGACTTCTTGAGGATATCTTGCATCCGTTCCAGGAATAGCCGCCGGGTCGTCACGTTTTTGGCGCCCAGATAGGTTTTATAAACGGAGAGGAAGCGCTTAGCTTCACCTTCCGATTCCTTGATGACACGCTGTTTGTATGCTTCGGCATCTTGGAGCATTTTCTGAGCTTCACCCTTAGCCCGCGGAATGATGTCGTTTTTATAGGCCGTAGCCTCGTTGACTGAGCGCTCCTGGTCCTGTTGAGCCCGCTGCACATCTTGAAAAGCATCGATAACTTCTTGCGGCGGGTCCGCCTTTTGCAGCTGGATTTCCGCAATCGTCACGCCGGCGCCATATTGATCCAGAATTTTCTGCAGCAGTTCCTTCGAATCCTGTTGTACGGACTGTCGCTTCGTCGTAATCGCCTCTTCCAGAGGCGTTTGGCCGATCACCTCACGCATTGAACTCTCGGCTGCGATCTTGATGGTCGCTTGCGGGTCGCGAATGTTAAAAAGGTAGTCTGCAGCGTTCTTTATCCGCCACTGCACCACGAAATCAATGTCGATAATGTTCTGGTCTGACGTGAGCATTAGGCTCTCCTGAGGCACGTCGCGCGAACCTCCGCGGTCCACGTCGCCAACGCCCCGGTAGCCGATGTTGATGGAGTTGGTGCGCTCCACGTTCGGCTTGATCACGTCACCAATAGGTACCGGCGGCCAGAAATGCAGTCCCGGACCTGTGCGCTTCACGAATTCGCCGAACAGCAGTTCAACACCCTGCTCACCAGGATTGACACGGTAGATGCCGCTGCCTCCCCAAATCAGGACCCCGACAAGGGCAAGAATTACGATACCTTTGATGCCACCACCACCAGGCACAAGATTTTTCACCTTGTCCTGGCTCCTGCGGAGCATCTCTTCAATGTCAGGGGGTTGAGGCCCTCGCCCCCCGCCACGAAAGGGGTTGTTGCCGCCGTTACCGCCGTTGCCTCCGCCGCCGCCGCCGCCGCCGCCCCACGGGCCGCCACCTTGTACTTTCCAAGGCATTGATCGTCCTTTCCACACTCGCACGCCGTCCCATGACAGCGCGAACTTGTAAATCCGGGTACTTGCGTTACTTCCTTATATATAGTTGCGCTAGTTGATGGTGTTTTATGCTTTTGGCGCAGCGGATGCAACGATCACGGAGCCACAAGATCATAGCTTAAGGCTCAGATAATATATCGGAAGATCAAACGGAGTTTGCAAGGATGGCGGAGATTAACGAACAACAGATCCTCGAGGCCCTGTCAGGCGTGAAGGATCCAGACACCGGCGAGGACATCGTGTCCGCCGGTATGGTCGCGGGGGTCCAGCTCAAAGACGGCCATGTGGCCTTCGCCATCGAAGTAGATCCAAATCGTGGCGGCCAATTGGAGCCACTGCGAAAAGAGGCCGAGCAAACTGTCCATGCCTTGCCCGGCGTACTAACGGCAACCGTGGTCCTCACCGCTGAACGGGCGGGCGGCCAAACGCAAGCCACGCCCCAGCCCCAGCCCCAGCAAGACAAAACCCCAGGCAGGCAGCCAAGCCAACCACCGGAAGGCGACGGGCCAAACGCTCAGATGATTCCCGGCTGTAAATCCATTATCGCCGTGGCATCAGGCAAAGGTGGGGTCGGAAAGTCGACGACGGCGACAAACCTGGCGCTTGGATTAGCCGCGTCGGGAAAAAAAGTGGGCCTGATGGATGCCGATATTTACGGCCCGTCCATGCCACGCATGATGGGAATTACTGGCCAACCGGTATCCGACGACGGAAAAACGCTCCAGCCCATGGAAAATTACGGCATCAAGGTCATGTCTATTGGCTTTCTTGTGGACGAAGACACGCCGATGATTTGGCGTGGCCCTATGGTCCAATCTGCGTTGGAGCAGATGATTCGTGACGTTAACTGGGGAGAATTGGACGTCCTCGTCGTCGATATGCCGCCGGGCACGGGCGACGCCCAATTGACCATGGCGCAGCGCGTGCCCCTGACGGGCGCGGTCATCGTCTCCACTCCGCAAGACATCGCCCTTCTGGACGCCCGCAAGGGCCTCAACATGTTCCGCAAGGTCGACGTACCGGTCTTCGGGATCATTGAGAACATGAGCTATTTCACGTGCCCCCATTGCGGCGAGCGTTCGGAGATTTTCGCCCATGGCGGGGCCAAGGCCGAGGCCGAACGGCTAGGATGCGATTTTCTTGGCGAAATCCCTCTAGACATCGAAATCCGAACCACATCAGACGGTGGCCATCCAATTACCGTATCGCAACCTGACGGCGCCCACGCGAAGAGCTACAAGTTCATCGCCGAGACGGTTTGGGGCAAAATCGAGCAAACTCTTACAGCTCGCGAATTGGACGCGCCGCGTATTGTCATTCAGTAGCAGCGGACTGCCTAATTATGGTCAGCAACAGCTCCCGAAACCCGCACAGATTCAGCGGCGTGCGACGGAGTGTTTCTAGATAGGAAAACAGACCTGCACGGTGCTAGCCATAATGACGGCGTTCGTCGCATTTTTTCGGACGCAGGCAGGCTCCGTCAGGCCTCAGCTCACTGACGTCCAGGAAAGTTTAAATGTCCGGGTCTGACTTCGCCACGAGGGGCTCGGAGTTGGCACAAATATAGTGCCCGCCCGCAGGAGTGCGATGCAAATCCATAAAGTCCGCATAGAGCCGGAAATAGTTAGGCAGCTTAGCGTACGCGAGTGTAAACCACGAAGCTGAATGCCAGGCCACCTTCCATTTCCGGTGCGTGCGGCTCACGGCTGACTTCGCGCCACTGAGTCGTGTCCAGATCAGGGAAGAAGGCGTCGCCCGAAAACTCGCCGTCGATTTCCGTCAAATAGACCCTATCGGCGGCTGCCAAGGCTTGAGCGTAAATTTCCGCCCCACCTATGACGAAGACCTCGGCGCTGCCGTCGATGTGCGCGATCGCCTGAGCCTTGCGGAGTCCCGCGGCAACGTCATACACCACGTCGGCATCATCGGACGAAAACGCCGTGTTCCGGGTGATCACGATATTGGCCCGGCCCGGCAAGGCCGAACCAATCGAGGCGTAGGTTTTGCGACCCATGATCACGGGCGCCCCCATGGTCACGCGTTTGAAGTACTTGAGATCCTCCGAGATGTGCCACGGCATATCTCCCTCCAGACCAATGGCGCCATTGGATGCGACGGCGGCGATCAGGGCGGTACGAGGGTTCATCTAGACGGCAATTGGCGCCGCGATATGGGGGTGCGCCTCATAGCCAGAAAGCTCAAAATCCTCAAACGTGAACGCAAACAGATTATTGACGTCTGGGTTGATCTTCAAGAACGGCAGCGGAAGGGGTTCGCGTGTGATTTGAGAATCCGCCTGATCGAGGTGATTAGAATAGAGATGCGCGTCCCCGAGCGTGTGGACAAAGTCGCCTAACCCCAAATCGCAAACATGCGCGACCATCATCGTAAGCAGCGCATAGGACGCAATGTTGAATGGCACCCCCAGGAAGATGTCGCCGCTGCGCTGATAGAGTTGGCACGATAGCTTGCCGTCGGCCACGTAGAACTGGAACAGGCAATGACATGGCGGCAACGCCATGTTGTTTACATCGGCGACATTCCAGGCACTTACGATATGGCGGCGGGAATTTGGATTGTTTCGGATATCGTTCATGATCTCCTCAATCTGGTCGATAGTGCCGCCGTCGGGCGTGGGCCAGGATCGCCATTGATGGCCGTAGACGGGCCCCAGATCTCCGTTCTCATCCGCCCATGCGTCCCATATAGACACCCCATTGTCGTTAAGATACTTGATGTTAGTGTCACCAGCTAGGAACCAGAGCAATTCATGGATGATCGATTTTAGGTGTAGTTTTTTGGTCGTGAGAATGGGGAACCCTGCGCCCAAGTTAAAACGCATCTGATAGCCGAAAACGCTCTGTGTACCTGTGCCGGTGCGATCACCACGGAACACGCCAGTCTCGCGCACATGGCGAAGAAGATCGAGATACTGCTGCATAGGGAGTAGTCTAGCGGTTCAGCACGGCGCCTCCAAGCAAGGCCGTGGCCATGCCGGACGGTGTCTGTTATAGTACTGGCGAATCAACACCTTGGACAAAATCGAAGTTTCCCATGATAAGAAACGGATTTCCCATTCCCAACATTGCGATGCTTATTTTTTCACTTCCGATTCCCGTCACCGCCCCCATATTCGCCAACGGCGACAACACCGCCAATCTCCGGGCAGACGGCTGGCGCGTTTTAGAGAACTCGGACCGGCACGATAAGCTGCCGGGCAGCGCCCCCTATGAGAAACTGCCGCAAGTCATTCAGATCAGTCCCTCCGTCCTCGCTCGGAGGGCCAACGCAAAGTTTACAACATGGCCTTCGTCAGCCTGAAAGAGAAGATCAGCGAAACCTGCTACGCTGAATAGCCTTTGCCATGACCGACACCCCACCTGCCGACAATCCCGAAGACCATATCCGTGTCCAGCTGGTTGACGACGAAACCCTGATCTGGGCGGGCCGGCCTGATCGCTCCGCCTTCGCCAGCTCAAACCCCTTCCGTTCCATTTTTGGCCGCGTGGTCCTGATCATCGGTGCGGTGATGGTATACATGGCACTAGACGCCATGGCGGTGAACCCAAGAAGCCCAGGTGCTTTTGGATTACTGTTTGGCATCGTTTTCATAATTTTCGGTGGCGGCCTGGCGCTGAAAAACTTCGAAAACTGGTGGTGCGCGCCGTCCACCTACTATGGCGTCACAGACAAACGCGCGATCATCCTCCGGGTCAAACCCTGGTTCAAAATCCAGAACTTCGGCAACCATCAGATCGCCTTTGTAGCATCCGAGCCGTACGGCAATGAGGGACTTGGCAACGTGTTGTTCGCGAATGAACCGTTTGGACGGATGCGGGCACTTCGCGCTGCGGTCGGCTTTTGGGGTGTGGCAAACCCGGAGGTGGCGAAAGACAGTCTGCAGCTTCTTAAAGACAGCTTCGAATACTGATGCTCTGCCGCCAACGCCGTTGTCCTAGTGTCGGGGGTCGACCCAACACCCATCACGTTGCCTATGCTATATTAGGCGGCACGGCCATTCGGAGATGTGCCAAGCAAGCAGCGTCCATCCCGTTAGCCCTCCAACGCACAAACCTAGCACTTTTCGGCCAGCTTTGCGCCTTACCGTCTTTCTGTCACGAACCTAATTCCATGGGCATATCTGGATCGTTCGCCCATTCGGTCATAGAGTTGTCATAAACGGCGATGTCCATGTACCCCAATTGACGCAACAAAAACGCATTTAGCGTCGCCGCGACGCCGCCACCGCAATAGACAATGACCCGGCCTTTCGGGTCGGCACCGACATCGGTGAAGGACTTGGCAACCTCAGCGGGAGTGTTGATCTTCAAGGTTTGGGCATTTTGCAGGGAGGCTGCGGGCACATTAACACTGCCCGGTATGCACCCGGCACGGCCGTAGCGGTCATCTGCACCCTGATGGATGTTGGCGGTCAGCGCGTTGATGGTGCAAACCCCTTCTGTATCAATGGCACTCATCACCTCATCCTTGCCTACAAACGTGCCGGCCCGCGGATTCGCCGTCAGTCTCGCCGGTGGATAGTCGGCGGGTGCAGCGGAGACCGGCCGGCCTTCCGCCATCCACGTGTGGAAACCGCCGTCCAAAATCGAAATCTTCTCCAGCCCGATGGCATACAACATCCACCAGACGCGCGACGACCACTGCAGGGTATCACGGCTGTAGAGCACGACCCGATGTTCGTCGCCAATCCCCATCTCCCCCAGCTTAGCAGCCAGGATATCCGACGACGGCATGGAAAAACGGAAAGCATCTGGGCTTTGGTCAGAGAGGTCGCCCTGAAGATCAAAATATCCAGCGCCCAGAATATGGCCGGCATCGTATTCCGACCGTGCGTTGCGCGCGGTGACGCCGGCGGCTCCATACTGCAGATACATGGTACACTCAAAAACGCGCACCAACGGGTCATCTAAATGCTCGGCTAACCAATCGCTGGACACGATCGCTTCTGGGTATAGGAACGTGGGTTCGGCCATCGTCACCTCCGTGGCCCAAGCACCTTGAGCAGGCGCGAATTGAAAGCTTCCGGCGCATCCAACATGACCCAATGGCCCGCTCCGTCAATAATTTCGAACCGAGCCTCCGGGTCCAGTTCGCGAAGCAACGCCTCGATCAGGCCGAGGTTGGGTTGCGCATAAATATCTTCGCGGCCCCATATGCCGTTCAGTGGTGCTGTGACGGCGCGGAGCCCCGGCAACAACACATCCGTCTCCGTAATCAGGTGGGACCGCAACCGCGCCCGGTTAACATTGTTCAGCTGAATGCGCGCGAGGTCCTCGCCAACGTCGGACGTCAGCATCGCGTTGGCCAGGTTCGCCCGTTGCACGGCCACGCGCTCATCCTCGGTCATATCATGGTGCATGGAGAGAAACGGCTTCTTCAAGCCATCCCACGGCCAACCGAAGGCTGATGAGCCTACCAGGGAGAACGACTTCAACCGCGCACCGGCCGCCATCGCCACATAGGACCCAGCAATGGACCCAAAGGAAAATCCGCAGAGATCAAAGGGTGCATCCCCAAGGATAGTGTCAATGCCCAATGACATGACCTCAGCCAATTTTACAACACTGGTTGGGTAATCCCTGGGGTCGAATTGAAACGGCGGGTCATCGGAATCCCCGAGACCCGGTATATCAGCAACAATCAGCCGGTAGTGCTGAGATAGGACCTCAATATTTTGGAGCCAGTGGTTCCAGGCCCCGGACCCACCATGCAACAAGACCAACGGATCACCCGAGCCCCATTCGCGCCAGACCATGTGGCCGTCGCCAGAAGGCGTGCGGATCAACTCAGCAGTGGCTTCCAATTGTTTGGCCAATTCGAGAAGGGACATGCGGGCAAGCTCTCTCTGATCGCAGCTCCCTTACACCATTTGACGTACCCCGGAGAAGACTGCAGTGTTTCAGAATGTCGGACACCATCATCATCAGCGCCGAAGAGCTGTCGGACCTCACCCGACGGGCCTTTGAGCGGGCCGGTTTTTGCGAAATCGACGCAGAAGCAGCCGCAGAAATCCTGGTCACCACGGACCTCATGGGCATCTCAACGCACGGCGTGCACCGCCTCGATCAATACCTGAAACGGGTAAGCGCGGGAATGATCAATCCCGCGCCCAATATCGTCGCAGACGACCGCGCACCGGCGCTAGCAATACTTGACGGAGATGATGGCCACGGCCAGGTGGTAGCGGCACGGGCATTGGAATTGGCCATGTCAAAGGCGCGGGCCAACGGTATCGCCTACGTGGCCGTGAAAAATTCTAACCACTTCGGTGCTACAGCGCCCTACGGGTTCGCCGCTTCCGTGGCAGCCATGACGCTCATGTGCGGGACCAGCGCCTCGCCGGCCATGGCGCCCTTCGGCGGACGGGATTTAAAGATGGGCAACAATCCATTTGGGTTTGCCGCGCCCAGGCGCAGCGGCGCGCCATTCATCCTGGACATGGCCATGAGCGTCGCCGCGCGCGGCAAGATGCGTAAACTGCGTGATGCAGGCGAAGCGATGCCCATCGGTTGGGCGCTGGACGCCGCCGGCAACCCGACCACCGACCCGGCCGCTGGTCTGGACGGGTTCATCCAGTTCATTGGCGGACACAAGGGCTACGGCTTGTCGTTGATGGTGGAAATGTTGGGCGGACTACTGTCTGGCGGACGGTTCCTCGACGGCGTCGGCGACATGTGGGCTGAGGAGGAACCGCAGGGCGTCAGCCACTTCTTCATCGTCATCGACCCAATCCGACTCATGGGCGCCGGAGATTACTATGAGCGGATGGAGAGATTCGTGAGAAAGATCAAATCCTCTGCGCCGTTTCATGAGGGCGGCGAAGTTTTAATTCCCGGTGAGATGGAATACCGTGCCATTCAGGAGCGGCGTGAAACCGGCATCCCGTTGGCGGCTGAGTTGCTGGACACGGTCAAACGTTTGGCTGCAGCGTGATTGGCGCGACAGATCCCATCGCACACATACTTCAGTCATCTCCAATTCTGTCGCAGCGCAGGAGCCAACAACCATGATTCTCCTCTCTAAATAAATATTCTTTTCACGGCCTTCGCTTCGAATTTGTCTTATTCCTTTGGACAACAAACCATCTTCGAAAAGTAATTTTCGCTATACGCTGACGTCAATCGTCATCCAGGATCTGCAGCAACCGGTCTTCGGCGACTTGAATATCGACGCCAGCCCGCTCGGACTGCAGTAACATGGCGACACGGGAGTCACGTTCGCCCCATCCCCGGTTTATAGCTTCGGTAAGCTCGGCTAGGGTCGTGTGCGCCAATTTCATCGGCACCTCAAATTCGCGACCCACCTCGCAGGCCAGTGCCACGTCCTTTCTCGCCAGAGCCAAAGCGAAATCGGGTGGGTCGAACTTCGCCGGCAGGAAATTCCGATACAGCGTGTCGAAGGTCCGTCGTCGTCCAAGCGCACCCTGGCGTACGGCCTCCCATATGGCGTCCGGCTCCAATCCCGCCTTCACCCCCATGGTGAAGGTCTCGGCCAGTGCCGTCTGGATGATATAGCCTGACAGATTATGGACCAGTTTGGCCACGGACCCGGCCCCGATGGGCCCGATATAACGCGCCGCGTCGCTCATTGACTCAAGAACCGGTTTGTGGAGGGTGAACACGTCTTCGTCGCCGCCGACCCAGATCGCCATTTTCCCGCTCTTGGCACCGTCCGGTCCACCGGAAACCGGCGCGTCCAAAAGCGCCCCACCCTTTTCCGCAAACCTCGCGTGCATTTCGCGCATAACGGTCGGCGAATTAGTCGACAAGTCAAAATAGGCCTGCCCCACCGAAAGGCCGGCAAGAATGCCGTCGTCGCCAAGAGCCACTGCCTGAACCTCCTTCGGTCCGGGTAGGGAGGTGAACACGACCTCGCTGGCTGCTGCAACCTCCCGTGGTGTGTTCGCCCAAGTCGCCCCTAACTCAAGGTGAGGTTCGGCGCTTTGACGATTGATGTCATGCACCACCAATGAATGCTGACCTCGGATTACGTTTAGAGCGATGCCCGCACCCATAGTGCCCAAACCGATAAAGCCCACCTTCATAACGAATTCCCCATCCTCGTTTTAGCAAAGCTGAAAAATCGTATCAGCCTCTGTTAGAGGGGTATACGTGAGGCCGTTTCAGAACCCCGTTAGGCGACTAAATCCTTTGCAATTCTCGCAATTTTGACCCATCCTGTGAAAGCTGGCTTGCCGGCTATGGCGATAAACGCGTTGCGGAATAAGCGTTGCGGACCCGGGGGCAGTGCCCGGCGCCTCCACCA
>MDTG01351951.1_pt1 | contig 66609 bp, 76 predicted proteins | sample 811421 | NCBI WGS metagenome assembly MDTG01 (sample SAMN05326645, study PRJNA326480) | marine metagenome | isolation source: seawater | place: Pacific Ocean: South East | collected 2011
TATAGTTGGGGAGGGTTTAATTCGCTTTAAACTATTGGAAACTATGCTCATTGAAATTTATAATATTTTGTTATTATTAACATAAAATGCAAAATACTTACCAAGAAAAAATAGGTGATTTAGAGGCTAATAACGCTCTTGTTAGAAAAAAACTTGAAGGCGGAATTAAATTTAAAATAAAAAGCAGCTTTCAACCTGCCGGTGACCAACCAGAGGCAATAAAGAAAATACTTAAAAATTTAACAGACAAACAAAATGAACAGGTGTTGTTGGGGGTAACTGGCTCTGGGAAAACATTTACTATGGCTAAAGTTATAGAATCATCGAACCGGCCAGCGCTTGTTCTTGCGCCAAATAAAACTTTGGCTGCTCAGCTTTATGGGGAAATGAAAAGTTTCTTTCCTGACAATGCTGTCGAATATTTTGTGTCTTATTATGATTACTACACTCCAGAAGCATATGTACCTAGATCAGATACTTACATTGAAAAAGAGGCATCTATAAATGAACAAATTGATAGAATGAGACACTCAGCAACTAGATCATTACTTGAGAGAGATGATGTAATTATAGTAGCAAGTGTTTCTTGTATTTATGGACTGGGCTCAGTTGAGGCATATAGCAAAATGACTTTAACTTTGAAAAAAAAATATGAGTATGAAAGAGAAGAAATAATAAAAACTTTTGTAAAACTTCAATATAAAAGAAATGATCAAAACTTCTTTAGAGGAACTTTTAGAGTAAGGGGTGAGAATTTAGAAATATTTCCCTCTCATTTGGAAGATAGGGCTTGGAGGTTAACGTTATCAGGAAATAAATTAGAAAAGATTGAAGAATTTGATCCTCTTACTGGAGACAAAACAAATAGTTTTGGCATAATTAAAATTTATGCGAATAGTCATTATATTACACCCAAACCAACTATTGATCAGGCTATAATTGAAATAAAAAAAGAATTAGATGAAACGCTTGAAAAACATAAGTCTGAAAACAAACTACTTGAAGCTCAGAGATTAAGAGAAAGAACAAAATTTGATCTTGAAATGATTGAAGCAACAGGCACTTGTGCTGGTATAGAAAATTATTCAAGATTTTTGTCTGGACGAAAAAAAGGAGAACCACCACCCACTCTTTTTGAATATTTTCCTGATAATACGATAGTGTTTGTTGATGAAAGCCATGTAACAGTTCCGCAACTAAATGGTATGTATAAAGGTGATCACACCAGAAAAAAAACTCTATCGGAATATGGTTTTAGATTGCCTTCCTGTATGGACAATAGACCGCTTAAATTTGAAGAGTGGGATGCAATGAGAACTCAAACGGTATTTGTATCAGCAACTCCTGGACCTTGGGAACTTAAGCAGACACAAAATAAGTACATAGATCAGATAATAAGGCCAACCGGATTAATTGATCCCAATGTAGAAATAAGACCTGCGAAAACACAAGTGGATGATTTATTTCATGAGTCTAAAAAAATTATAGATAAAGGTTATAGAATACTTGTAACAACTTTAACAAAAAGAATGGCAGAAGATTTAACGGAGTATTTGCATGAAAACGGTCTTAAAGTCAGGTACATGCATTCAGATATAGATACATTGGAAAGAATTGAAATTATTCGGGACTTAAGGATGGGAGTTTTCGATATCTTGGTTGGTATAAATCTTTTAAGAGAAGGTTTGGATATACCAGAATGTGCACTAGTTGCTATTTTAGATGCTGACAAAGAGGGTTTTCTAAGATCTGAAACATCTTTGATACAAACAATTGGTAGAGCTGCGAGAAATATTGATGGAAAAGTTATTCTTTATGCAGATAAAGTAACAAAAAGTATTGATAAGGCAATTATAGAAACTGACAGAAGAAGATCAAAGCAATTAGAGTATAATAAAAAAAACAATATTAGCGCAGAGTCGATTAAAAAAGAAATCAATGATATTTTACAGTCTGTTTATGAAAAAGATTATGTAAAAATTGGTGAGGGATCCAATGTAGGTGGAAATTTAAAGAAACATCTAAAATCTCTTAATAAAAAAATGAAAGAAGCTGCATCAAATTTAGAATTTGAAGAGGCAGCAAAGGTAAGGGATGAAATTAGAAAATTAGAGGCTAATGAACTTGAAATAAATTTAAATCCAAAAATTACACAGTACAATTTGAACAAAAAAGTATACCCTAAGGGAAGATCAAAAATGGGTATGCCTGGAACAAAACCCAAAAAATCGGTAAAAAAATGGAAGCCAAAAAAATAATAATCACAGGTGGAGCTACTCGGATTGGATCTGCTATAGCTAAAAGTTTAGCAGGATACGGTGTTGATATAACAATTCATTTTAATAAATCTAGAAATTTAGCTCAAAAATTGAAAATGGAATTAGAAAATATGGGTAGTAAAGTGCATCTAATAAAAGCAGACTTAAATAGATCAAATCAGGTAAAAAAAATAATCTCTTTTGGTAGCAAAAAAATGAAGGGGTTAGATTGTTTAATAAATAATGCATCGATGTTTGAAAAGGATGATCTTAGTAATTTTACAGAAAAAAGTTTTGAAAAACATATGAATATAAATTTGAAAGCACCAGCTTTGTTAATGAAAGATTTCAAAAAGTTTGTGAGAAATAGAGATGCCAATGTAATAAATATAATCGATCAAAGGATAAAAAAGCTTACACCTTATTTTTTTTCATACACCTTAAGCAAAACAGCATTAGCAACTTTAACCAAAACTGCAGCTATGAAATTTGCTCCTAATATTAGAGTAAATGGAATTTCCCCGGGACCGACAATGAAAAATAAAAGGCAATCCGATAAACACTTCAGGGCACAATGGAAATCAACGATATTAGAAAAACAAGTAGATATAAGTAATATATGCAGCTTAGTAAGATATTTTATTGAAAGTGATAGCGTAACAGGACAAATAGTAAGTGTGGACAGTGGACAAAGCCTAGCATGGAAAACTCCGGACATTATTAGAGGTAAAGAATGAAGATAATTAAATTTAAAGAAAAGAAGCATTACAATTATAACAGAAAGATCTTTATTAAAGATTTGGTATTAAAAATATTAATAGGAATCCATAAATTCGAAAAAAAGAAAAAGCAGAGAGTGAAATTCAATGTTGAAATTAAAATTGATCCTAATTTGACGCCTAATGAAAATAATTTAAGTAGTATTGTAAATTATGAAGATGTTATTAAAACTATAAAAAAAATTTCTGACAGAAAACATTATCCTCTTCTTGAAACACTATGTGAAGACATTTTTCTTAAACTTTTTAAAGATAGAAAAATAAAAAAAGTTAAATTAAGAATTGAAAAGCTTGATATTATTAGAAATACCTCATCTGTAGGTATAGAAATTGAAAAAATCAGATCGAATGAGCATTGAAAAAGGGAAAGAAATAATCAGAAAAAAAATTGTAAATCTCACAAATAATCCTGGGGTTTATAAAATGTTAAGTGATAAAAATGAAATTTTATATGTTGGTAAGGCTAAGAATATTCCAAATCGCCTAAAGAGTTACGTATCTGAAAGCTATTTGCCTATTAGAACCGAGAGAATGTTATCTCTTACTAGAAAACTTGAAACCACAACTACATCCAATGAAAGTGAAGCTCTTCTGCTAGAAGCGAACCTAATAAAAAAGCATAAACCAAGATTTAATATATTATTAAGAGATGATAAATCTTTCCCGTATATATTTATTGGAGAAAAAGATAAATGGCCACAATTAACAAAATTAAGAGGAAAGAAAAATAGAGACGGTTATTACTTCGGTCCATTTGCATCTGTAGGTTCTGCTAATTGGACAATTAAAATTTTACAAAAGATTTTTTTATTAAGGGTTTGTGATGATACTGTTTTTAGAAATAGAGATAGAGCGTGTATTTTATATCAAATTAGAAGATGCTCTGCTCCATGTGTGGGTAAAATTGAAGAAGAAAATTATAAAAATTTAGTCAACGATGCAGTAGATTTTATTTCAGGTAAATCTCAAAGAATACAAAAAAATCTTTCAGAGGAAATGGAGGATGCTAGTGATGACTTAGATTACGAAAAGGCAGCAATACTTCGAGACAGAATAAAAGCACTTACCCAAATTCAATCATCTCAAAAAATTAATCAGACAAATCTAAAAGAAGCCGATGTCATCTCAATATTTAAAGGGTCTGGGAAAACCTGTGTACAAGTTTTCTTTTTTAGATCCAAACAAAACTGGGGTAACCAGGCATATTTTCCCAAACATGATCCGGATGAGAAAGAACAAAAAATTTTATCATCCTTTTTAGGGCAATTCTATGAAAATAAGAATGTACCAAAACTTGTACTATTGAATATTCCAATTGAAGATAAAATATTGTTGGAAAAAACTTTTTCTGAAAGGGAAAAAAAAGAGATAATTATTAAAGAATCCAAAACAAAAGATGAAAAAATTGTATCAAAAATGGCTGAAAAAAACGCAAAACAAGCATTAACACAAAAAATTTTAGAAACAGAAAGCAATTCAAAATTAATAGACAAACTTGGTGACAAATTTAATCTTAAGTTTAGTGTTAACCTAATTGAGGTTTATGATAATAGCCACGTTCAAGGTTCCGACAGTGTCGGTGCGCTTATAACATTTGGTAAAGAGGGATTTGTCAAAAAAAGATATAGAAAATTTAATATTAAATCGGATCTGGCAAAAGGGGATGATTACGGCATGATGAAGGAAGTTTTAAAAAGAAGATTTTCCAAAGTACTTAAGGAAGAAAGTGCCGCTACGGCTTTACCAGATCTTGTTTTGATTGATGGTGGAAAAGGCCAATATTCAGTTAGCAGAGAGACCTTAAATGATCTTGGTCTGCATGAACTACCTATAATAGCTATTGCGAAAGGGAAAAATAGAAATGCAGGTGATGAAACCTTTTTTCATGCTGGCAAGACTTTTAAATTTAAAAAAAATGACCCCACCCTCTTTTTTCTACAAAGATTAAGAGACGAAGCGCATAGATTTGCGATAAGTACACACAGGGCTAAAAGAAGAAAAAATCTAAGTAAATCCTTACTTGACCAAATTTCAGGAATAGGAAGAAGTAGAAAAAGAGCCTTGCTTAATCACTTTGGTTCTGCAAAATCAGTCGAATCTGCAAGTTTTGAGGATTTAAAATCAGTAGAGGGAATAGAGGAAAAGGTTGCAAAAAAAATACACAATTTTTTTCATGAGGAATAATTATGAGATTTCAAATACCTAATATTCTTACGATTGGTCGACTTATAATTGTTCCAATTTTTGTTGTTTCATTTTTCTTACCAGGTATTGTGGGAGACCTGGTTCCATTTTTTCTTTTTGTAATTGCAAGCTTCACGGATTACTTGGATGGATTTCTAGCTAGACTTTACAAAGAGGAGTCAAAATTTGGAGAACTTCTTGATCCTATAGCTGATAAAATTTTAGTAGCATCGGCTTTGATATTGTTAGTTATGAATGGCATAATAAAAAATTATGAAGTTATTGCTGCAATAATTATACTAACTAGAGAAATACTGATCTCAGGTCTAAGAGAATTTATGGCAAAAAGAGAGGTAAGTGTACCTGTTTCTAATCTTGCTAAATTTAAAACTTTTATCCAAATGTTTTCTATAGCGTTGCTTCTTACCGGCGAAACAGGAAATAAAATTATCAATTTTCAAGATTATAATGCACAAATAATTGGTATTATACTCCTATGGTTAGCTGCAATTCTTACTTTGTATACTGGATACGATTATTTAGTTAAAGGAATAGATACTGCGATCAATGATGATGAAAAAAGTTAAGCAGCAGCTTTTTTTCTTACTAAGTTTTGATAGCTTTCAGATAAATCTTTTATTAAATCACAAACTTGAAAAGTATATTTATCTATTTGAGAAACAGGAGTAATTTCAGCCGCTGTTCCTGTTAGAAAACAACCAACAAAATTGGACATTTCTTCTGGCTTTATTTTCCTCTCCACTATTTTTACTCCTTTTGATTTAGCAATTTCAATAGCACACCTTCTTGTAATTCCATCTAAAAAAGAATCTGGTACAGGAGTGTGTAAGGAGCCAGTTTTGTCTTTAAAAAAAATGTTTGCTCCTGTAGCCTCTGCAACGTTACCATCATGGTCTAACATTAATGAGTCCGTAAATCCTTTGCTTTCGGCTTCGTGTTTTGACAAAGTGCAGATCATATACAAGCCAGCAGCTTTTGTATCCCACGGAACCGAATTAGGAGCTGGCCTTCTCCATGGTGAAATATTTAATTTTATTCCTTTAAGTTTTAATTTTGGATCAAAATATGATCCCCATTCCCAAGTAGCAATCGCAACATGTATTTTATTTTTTTGAGCAGATATAGCCATCATCTCGCTTCCTCTCCAAACCACAGGTCTTACGTATCCGTTTTTTACTTTCTGAACTGCAATAATTTCCTTACTTGCATTATTTACTTCTTCTTCGCTATAAGGCATCTTGATACCCATTCTCTTTGCAGAGTAAAAAAGCCTTTTTGTATGCTCCTCAAGTTTAAAAATTTCTCCGTCATACACCCTTTCACCCTCAAACACGCAGCTAGCATAGTGCAAGCCATGACTAAGAAGGTGTACATTTGCTTTCTTCCAGTCTACAAGTTCACCGTTGAACCAAATTTTTCCTGATCTTTTATCGTAAGGAATTGTTTCCATTAAATTTAAATTAAATAATTTTTAGCTAACAAAAAAGTATATTTCTTGATAAAATATGTCAACATATCTGACCAAAATATGAAAGATTTACTTTATTTAAAAGATGATCAGATCAAAGATTGCATAAGGCTGCTACTTTACGCCTATAGAGAGACATTTTCAGATCCAAGAGAGATCTTAAAAAAAAAATCCCTAGGTTCCGCGCATTTTAGAACATTGCACCTTATTGAGAGGGACGAGGGAGTTAGTGTAAATGAACTTTTGTACAAATTAAAAGTTACTAAACAAAGCTTAAACAGGGTTCTAAGAGATCTAAAACGTTTAAAAATGATCAAACAAATTACTGATAGTGTTGATACTAGAAGAAGACTTCTTTATCTGGATAGTAATGGAAAAAAAATTTATAGCGAAATTTTCGAAAGCCAAAAAAAGAGAATATTTAATGCATTAAAAGACTCGGATCCCGGATCTGTAATTAAATTTAAAGAGGTTTTAAAAAAAATTATTAATGGAAAAAGATAAATTTCATATTTTAGTAGTGGATGATGATGACAAAATAAGAGAATTGGTAAAACAGTTTTTAATAGAAAAAGGCTTCATTGTGTCTACAGCAATGCATGCTGAAGATGCAAAAACAAAAATTGATACATTTAACTTTAATTTAATTATTTTGGATGTAATGATGCCAGGTCAAAGCGGTTATGAGCTAACTAAAGAATTGAAACAGTCAAAGAATATACCCGTGATACTTTTGACGGCAAAAGGAGAGGTTGAAAGCAGAATTCATGGATTGGAGCTAGGAGCAGATGACTATCTTGGAAAGCCTTTTGAACCACAAGAACTTCTGTTAAGAATAAAAAACATAATAAAAAATAGAAATAATAACAGCATTCTAGAACCAACTAAGATTGGTGAAGCAGAGGTTAACTTAAATAAAATGACTATAAAATTAAAAAATAAAATAGAAAAAATTAATTTATCAGAAAAAAATGTATTGATTAAAATGCTATCATCACCTGGGAAAATTTTCTCGCGTTCAGAAATTGGAAAAATTTCAAAAATTTCAAAGGAGAGATCTATAGACGTTATGATAACAAGGTTGAGAAAAAAAATAGAGATAAACCCAAAAAACCCAAAATTTTTACAAACAATTAGAGGATCTGGATATGTCCTTTGGATTAAATAAAATACTAAAAAAAATACTTCCAAAAAGACTTTTTTACAGAGCATTAATAATTGTTGCTGCTCCAATAATTATATTGCAGGTAACAATTTCTGTTGTGTTCTTTGATAGTATCTGGATCAAAGCTAATAAAGGAATGACAAGATCGCTAGTGAGTGAAATAAAAACTTTGTTCGATGTATATCGTTCAAAAGATAGACGAAGCATTCAGTTTCTTACCAACTCCTATAAAAAAAACTTTGATTTTGTAATTAATATTAAAAAAAACGAAGACTTACCAAAAACAAAGTCGGATAGACGTTTTAGCCCCATGGATAGATCGCTCAGAAGGGAGATGAAGCCGGTATTCGGCAACAAGTTCTGGTTTGATACAGTAACCTACATTGATTTAGTAGATCTAAGAATAAAGTCTGAAGACAAAATTATACAGATCTTTTTTTCAAAAGATAAAATTGCTCCGTCATCAGTGAGAATTTTTGTGTTATGGTTAACTCTTCCATCATTGATATTGATATTAATCGCTTTAATTTTTCTAAAAAATCAGACTAGGCCAATCGTAAATTTGTCCAAAGCAGCAAAAAGATTTGGCAAGGGAGAGAGCATTGAAAATCTAAGACCGAGTGGGGCTTTGGAGATCAGAGAGGCAACCTATGAATTTGATCGGATGATGAAGAGAATAAATAGACATCTTACACAAATATCTGAGATGCTATCAGGTATAAGCCATGATTTAAGAACTCCTTTAACTCGATTAAAATTACAATTGGCGCTTTTGGAAAAAAAAGAAACTGCAGGTAAAATGGCAGAAGATATCGATGAAATGGAAAGAATGCTTAATGATTATTTGCAATATGCAAAATCACAAACTGAGGAAAAATCTGTTCAATTCAATCTTACCAGTACAATTTCAAATTTATTAAAAAAATACGATAAAAACAAATATGAGTTTAATTCAAATGAAAATTTTCAATTTAACGGAAGAGAAAATCTTATAAAAAGATGCATTTTAAATATTTTAGAAAATGGTCTTACGTATGGTAATAAAATTTTTGTAGAGATCAAAAAGTCCATGAATAATTTAATTATAACGATTGAAGATAATGGTCCGGGCATTCCAAAAAGTGAGCATACAAATGTTTTTAGACCTTTTTATAGAGTTGACAAAAGTAGAGGCTTGAATAAATCTGGGGTTGGACTAGGACTTTCGGTTGCTCAAGACATAGCTAAGTCTCATGGTGGAAGTATTTCTTTGTCAGAAAGCAAACACCAAGGTTTGCTTGTTAAGATTTCTTTGCCTTTTTAAATCTATTTTTTTTCAGTTTATTAATTTCTTTTTGCTGTTTTTCTAATAACTTTTTAAGAATTTCAAATTCTTTCTTTGTTACCAAGTCTAATTTCCCAACAAAATTCTCTTTTTGAAATTTTATGGATGTGGATAGTTCTTTTTTTAAGTCTTGAGAAGTTAAAATGCCCGTCTCGATAAAACCTGATATCATCTTAAGAATTTTTTGAGAATTATTCATGATTTTACTTTAAATTATAAGCAATTTAATTTCAATTGTGATAAATTTAAAAAAAATGATAGTTCATAATTTCGATCCTGTTTTAATTGATTTTGGAGTATTTCAGATTCGATGGTACTCACTAGCATATATCTTTGGAATTCTTAGTGGGTGGTGGTATGGGAAAAAAATTATTAAAAAACTAGCTAAGATTGAGTCCCAAAAAAATTATATTGAAAATTTTGATGACCTAATTGGATATTTAATTATAGGGATAATTGTGGGTGGAAGACTTGGTTATGTTTTTTTTTATAATCCAGTTTTTTATTTTGAAAATACTTTAGAAATTTTTAAATTGTGGAATGGAGGCATGTCCTTTCACGGTGGATTATTTGGGGTAATTTTATCTACTTATATTTTCTCAAAAGCTAAAGATTTAGATTACAGAATATACTTCGATACTATTTCTTGTGTTGCTCCTATTGGAATTTTTTTAGGAAGAATTGCAAACTTTATAAATAGTGAACTATATGGAATACCTACAGAAAAACCATGGGGCATAATTTTTCCAAAAGTTGACAACATTTTAAGACACCCTTCCCAAATTTATGAGGCGCTATTAGAGGGTGTTTTATTATTTATTATATTAAATTTTATTTTAGTAAAAAAAATTTTTAGTCCCGGTACTTTATCTTTATTATTTTTGATTTTGTACGGCATATTTAGAATAATATCCGAACAATTTAGACACCCTGATGAACATATGGGTTATGTGTTTGGCCAATTTAGTATGGGCTCAACTTTAAGCGGTTTGATGATAGTTTTTGGAGTGTTATTTTTATCAAGATTTATTTTAAATGAAAAAAATAAATAAAATTTTTTCAAAAAGAAAAGTTGTTCCATTGGACTTATATTTAGAAAAGGTTCTTTATGATAAGGAAATTGGCTACTATCAAAAAAAAAATCCCTTTGGGGTCAAAGGTGACTTTATAACAGCGCCAAATATTTCAAACATTTTTTCGGAAATGATAGCCATATGGCTTGTTAGTTTTTGGGAAAATTTAAAAAAACCTAATTATATAAATTTTGTAGAGTTAGGTCCCGGCAATGGAGATTTTTGTTTGATATTGATTAAAGCTTTAAAAAATTTTCCTAAGGTTTTAAGATCAATAAATATTATTCTTTATGAAAAAAGTGATAAACTTAAAAAAATACAAAAAAAAAGAATAGTTTCTGATAGGGTTACATGGGTAAATAATCTAAAAAAAATTAGAAAGGGTCCCGTTATTTTTTTTGGTAATGAATTCTTGGACGCTCTTCCTATAAAACAATTTAAAAAAATTAATGGTAGTATTTTTGAAAAACATGTTACTCTTAAAAAAAAGAAGGTAAATTTTATTTACAAAAAAGCAAAAAAGAGAGAGATCAATAAACTAAAAAATTTTAAATTGCTTAAAGATAATGGGTTCATAGAATATCCAGAATATGGATTTAAAGAGCTAAATACCGTTTGTAATAAAATTAAAGCACTAAATGGTGGAGCGCTTTTTATTGATTATGGTTACAATAATCAAATGGATGTAAATAGTTTACAGTCTGTGATGAAACATAAATTTAATGATATAAACAAAAATATAGGCAAAGCAGATATAACGTCTCTTGTAAATTTTAGTTTATATGAAAAATATTTTAATTTTAAAGGCTTGGATGTTGAAAAAATTATTACTCAAAGTAATTTTCTTCAAAAAATGGGTATTATTGAACGCTTTGAGATTGCGAGCAATAAATTGAGCGATCAGGAAAAATCAAATTTATATTTAAGACTGAAAAGATTAATCCACCCAAAAATGATGGGCGAAAGTTTTAAGGTAATATTTGCAAAGAACAATAAGTGTAATTTTTCTCTAGCCTTTAGATAATGTTTTATTCTGAAAATTTAAAAAAGAAAATTAATATTGATCATTGTTTTTTTTCTAGGAACAATGGTACTTCAACAGGAATTTATAAAAGTCTTAATTGTGGCATTGGAAGCAAAGATGATAGATCAAATGTTCAAAAAAATTTAAATATAGTTTCTAAAAAATTAAATATTGACACAAGACAACTTGCTTTAATGAATCAAACACATAGCAACAAAGTAAAAATATTAGAAAATATAAGTAACTCACAAAGAGTTGAGTCTGATGCCATGTTAACGAAAAATGTATCTATTGCCTTATGTGTATTGACAGCAGATTGCGCTCCGATACTCATTTACGAACAAGATAAAAAAATAATTGGCTGTATACATGCGGGGTGGAAAGGGGCAATAAATGGAATAGTTGAAAATACTATAGAAAAATTAAAGGAAATGGATGGAAATGCAGAAAAATTAATTGCTTGTATAGGCCCGTGTATTGCTCAAAAGAGTTATGAGGTAAAAGAAGATTTCTATTCAGTTTTTACAAAAAAATCTAGAAAAAATGATAAATTTTTTTTAAAAAATGATAAAAAAACATTTAATTTTGATTTGAGAGGTTTTGTTAATAAAAAATTAAAAGACTGCGGAGTTTCACAAATAGAGAATATACCGCTTGATAGCTTTGCAAAGAAAAATGAATACTTTAGCCATAGAAGGGCCAAAAAGTTAGGAGAGAATGACTACGGAAGATGCATATCGGTGATAAAAAAAATTAATGGACAAAATTAATTGAAACCTAAATCTAATAGATGTATAAAGTTAATGTCCTAATGAAAATTTTATCAGGAACAAGCAATCCATCTCTAAGTAAAAGCATCTCGAAGCAACTCAAGCTAAAACTAGTAAATACAAATATTAAAAATTTTGCCGACGGCGAAATTTATGTAGAAATAAATGAAAATATTAGAGGAAATAGTGTTTTTGTAATTCAATCGACATCCACTCCTGCTAATGACAACCTAATGGAACTTCTTTTGTGTATAGATGCATTGAGAAGGTCTTCTGCAAAAAATATAACAGCTGTAATTCCTTATTTTGGTTATGCAAGACAAGATAGAAAAGTCGTACCTAGGACCTCTATATCAGCAAAACTTGTTTCTAATCTGATAACGAATGCGGGCGCGCACAGGGTTGTTACTGTAGACTTGCACGCAGGACAAATTCAGGGTTTCTTTGATATGCCAGTAGATAACTTGTTTACCACACCAATATTTGCAAGATACATTAAAAAAAATATAAGGAGTAAAAATTTTCTTTGCGTGTCGCCTGATGCCGGAGGTATTGAAAGAACAAGAGGTTTAGCAAAAAAAATAAATGCCGACTTAGCAATTATTGATAAGAGAAGACCCCAAGCAGGCAGATCTCAAGTTATGAACATTATAGGTGAGGTAAAAAATAAAGATTGTATTATAGTTGATGACATAATTGATAGTGGCGGAACAATTGTAAATGCTGCTGAGGCTTTAATTAAAAAAGGTGCTAGAGATGTTTATGTATTTGTGACACATGCTGTTTTAAGTGGAGAGGCCATAAATAAGATAAGAAAATCGAAAATAAAAAAATTAGTGATCACAGATAGTATCGATAATTCAAAAAGGATAAAAAATATTAAAAAAATTCAAGTATTATCTATTGCTCCTCTTATGGCGGAAGCTATTAAAAGGATTTCAAATTCAACTTCGGTATCAGATCTGTTTAATTAGGCCTTGTTTTATTTTAAAGTTGGGTTAAATTGCACCTTCAAATGACAAATAATTTAAAAGCTTCTATGAGAGAGGCAAAAACTGCCGGAGAAACAAAAGGACTAAGGGCAAAGGGTTTTATACCAGCTATATTATATGGCGGCAAAAGTCCAAATTTAAAATTAAGCATAGAAGAAAAGTCGTTTAATAACATTTTCGATTCTGAAACTTTCTTATCCACTATAATTGATTTAGATATTGATGGGAAAAGAGAGAAAGTTATTCCAAGAGATGTTTCTTTTCATGTTATATCAGAAAAACCTGCTCATATTGATTTTATGAGAATTGTAAAAGGTTCAAAAATTATTATAGAAATTCCTGTAACTTTTAAAAATAATAGCGACTCTCCTGGTCTAAAAAAAGGAGGTGTACTAAATATAGTTAGACGTAAAGTACAGCTAAAGTGCGAAGCAGAAAATATTCCTGAAAACCTTGAGGTGGACTTATCGGGACTCGATATTGGTGCAAGCGTAAAAATATCTTCTGTGGCATTGCCTGAAAACGCAAAGCCGACTATAACTGATAGAGATTTTGTGGTTGCAACTATCGCTCCGCCAACAATCGTTAAGGAACCAGAAAAACCTGCTGAAGAAGCAACAGTGGAGGGTGCTGAAGGAGAAGCTGCTGTTACGGGAGATGGAGCAGAAGCAGCTCCAGCAAAAGATGGTGAAGCTGCTAAGAAAGACGACAAAGGTAAAGATCAATCTGCAGAAAAAAAACCTGCTGCTGATAAAAAAACACCTGAGAAGAAAGAAAAAAAATAATTTTTATGCTTTTATTAGTAGGTTTAGGAAATCCTGGTCCAAATAATACCAATAATAGACATAATATAGGTTTCAAAATAATTGATGCAATCAATAATGAATTTAACTTATCAAAACAAAAACCTAAATTTAAAGGATTGCTTACTACTGGAAACATAAATAATAAAAAAGTCTATGCGATTAAACCCCTTACTTTTATGAATAATTCTGGAACCGCTATTAAAGAACTAATTGAATACTTTAAAATTGATCCTAAAAATGTATTTGTTTTCCATGATGATATGGATATTGACTTAGGAAAAATAAAAGCAAAGTTTGGGGGGAGTAGTGCGGGACATAATGGAATTGAGTCAATTGATAAATCTATAGGAAAAGAATACTCTAGAGTTAGAATTGGTATAGGTCATCCTAAAGACAAAAAGAAAGTTAATAGCCACGTATTAGAAGATTTTAATGAAAATGAGGAAGAAAGAATTCAAGATATAACTGTAAATATTGTAAAACTTGTACCTACATTAATAGAAAACAAAATCGATACTTTTTCTAGCAAGGTTAATCAAAATCTTAATGGGATTTAAGTGTGGGATAGTTGGATTACCTAATGTTGGTAAATCCACTTTATTTAATGCTTTAACATCCTCTAAAAATGCTCAAGCTGAAAATTTTCCTTTTTGCACAATAGACCCAAATATTGGAGTTGTTGATGTTCCAGACAAAAGGCTAGATGTGCTGCATCGGCTTTCTAATTCAAAAAAAAAAATATATGCAAATATAACATTTGTAGATATCGCTGGGTTAGTAAAAGGAGCTTCTAAGGGTGAAGGTCTTGGAAATAAATTTCTTGCCCATATAAGAGAAGTTGATGCAATAATTCATTTAGTCAGATGTTTTGAATCTGAGAATATACAACATGTGAATAAAAAAATAGATCCAGTAAACGATCTTGATACTATTAAAACAGAAATATTATTAGCCGACATAAGTCAGATAGAAAAAAAACTACAAAAAAATATTAAAAAAAAATTGACAGAGAAGGAAATTAAGTTATTAGAAAGTGTTCATAACAAATTAAACAGTGGTCAAGATTTAAAAGAATATCAAGACTCCGGCAGTCAAAAAACTCTTAGAGAAATTGGTTTAATTTCTATTAAACCATATATAATAGTGTGTAACGTTGATGAAAATAATGTAAAAAGCGGAAATAATTTTACAAAAACTTTAAAAGAAAAATACCCCAATGAAAAACACATAATTATATGTGCTGATATAGAAGATCAAATAACCGATCTAAAACCTGAAGAAAGGACCGCTTATATGAAAAATATAGGTCTTGAAAAAACTGGACTAAATCAATTAATAACAACTGGTTATGATTTATTAAATTTAAGCACATTTTTCACATCTGGTCCTGCGGAATCAAGGGCATGGACAGTAAAGAGGGATACAAATGCTCAGATTGCAGCTGGTGTTATACATACTGATTTTACTAAAAAATTTATAAAGGCAGAAGCCGTATCGTTTGATGACTTTAAAAAATTTGGAAGTGCGGAAAAAGCAAAGGAAAATGGAAAGTTAAGAGTAGAAGGTAAAGATTACTTGGTTAAAGATGGAGATATTTTACTTTTCAGAGTCAATCCGTGACCAAAGCCTTCTCATGCTCAGGTAGACCAAAACAGTAAATATAATTAGAAAAATTATTACTCTAACACCCGTCTTATGTCTTGCTTCTAAGTGTGGTTCGGCCGCCCATGTCAAAAAAGTTGTTACATCTTTTGCCATTTGTGCTTCGGTCGCTTTTGTTCCATCTGAATATGTTACAACTCCATCAGACAATGGATTGGACATTTTAATTTTTTTGCCTTCCATAAATTTGTTATAGTATACTCCATCTTCTAAATTAAAACCTTCAGGGGGATCCTCATATCCCATTAAAATAGAATAGATATAATCTGCTCCACCTTTTCTTGATTTAACAAGAACTGACATATCTGGGGGATAGGCTCCACCATTTGCAGCTGCTGCAGCTTTAACATTTGGGTAAGGAGAAACAAATTTATCGGAAGGTCTTGCAGGTCGTGTAAACATTTCCCCATCGTCGTTTGGTCCATCCTCAACTTCAAAATTTGCCGCGATAGCTTTTACTTGTTCAATGGAAAACTCTGGACCCCCTTCTTCTCCCAAATTTCTATAACTAAGCAAACGCATAGAATGACAGGACGCACACACTTCATTGTAAACTTGGTAACCCCTTTGCAATGAAGCACGATCAAATTTTCCAGTAATACCTTTGAAAGACCAATTTTGCTTCAATAATTTTACTTTTTCTGCTGATATTGTTTGGGTGAAAGAAAAAGTTAAGAAAACAATTGCTAAAAGGAGTTTATAATTCAACTTTTCCATTGTTAAATATTTTTTTTATCTGCCTTCATTATTTCTGCTTTTGGCATACCACCAAAAACTGGTTCGGAAATACTCACTGGAAGTGGATCGGTTTTCTCTATTTTGTTTATAAATGGTAACACTACTAAAAAATGGAGAAAATAATATGCTGTACCAACTCTAGCAACCAAAAGGTAAAGACCTTCCGCAGGCATTGCACCAACATATCCTAATGCTAAAACGTCTATAATTAATATCCAAAAAAAGACTCTATAGACAGGTCTAAAGACTGCAGATCTTACTTTGCTGCTATCAAGCCATGGCAATGCTAAAAGAATGAAAAGTGAAGCAAATAATAAAACGACACCTCCTAACTTATCAGGCACAGATCTTAAAATTGCATAGAAAGGAAGCAAATACCACTCAGGAACTATATGGGTCGGAGTTATTAGAGGATTTGCTGGAATATAATTATCAGGATGGCCTAGAATATTTGGTGAAAAGAAAATAAAACCTGAAAAAATAATTATAAATATTAAAAGAGCAAACAAATCTTTTATAGTAATATAAGGATGAAACGGCACAGTATCCTTTGACGGCTTTTTAATATCAATTCCAATAGGGTTGTTGTTTCCTGGAACATGAAGCGCCCATATGTGTAAAACTACTAATCCGAGAATTATAAATGGAAATAAGTAATGTAAGCTAAAAAATCTTGTTAAGGTTGGGTTGTCTACGGCATATCCGCCCCACAACCATGAAACTATACTATCTCCAACTAATGGTATTGCGCTAAATAAATTTGTTATAACCGTAGCTCCCCAAAAACTCATCTGACCCCATGGCAAAACGTAACCCATAAATGCTGTAGCCATCATTAAAATATAAATTAACATACCTAGTATCCAAATAACTTCTCTAGGGGATTTGTAGGATCCATAAAATAAAGATCTGAAAATGTGAATATAAACTGCAAGAAAAAACATGGAAGCACCATTGGAGTGTATATATCTCAGAAGCCAACCGTAATTTACATCTCTCATAATATGCTCGATGCTATCAAAGGCCATATCAGCGTGCGCTATATAGTGCATAGCTAAAACAAGTCCTGTAACAATTTGGGTAATCAAACAAAAAGTTAGTATTCCACCAAAAGTCCACCAATAATTTAAGTTTTTAGGAGTTGGATAATTTTTTAAATGATCGCTTAATGTCAGCAGAGGAAGTCTGTCGTTAAACCATTTTCCAAATTTTGATGACGGTGTATATGTGTGCTCACTCATAAAAAAATTTTATCCAATCTTAATTGTGTTGTTATCTACAAATTTATACTCGGGTACTTCCATATTTGTAGGCGCCGGACCTTTTCTAATTCTTCCAGAAGTATCGTAGTGAGAACCGTGGCATGGACAAAACCAACCATTATATTCTCCTTTGTTTGACAACGGAACACATCCTAGATGGGTACAAATTCCTAACATAACTAGCCACTCCTCTTTTTTAACTCTATCCTCATCCTTCTCTGGATGTTTTAAATCTTCTAACTTAACTTTTTTTGCTTCAGCAATTTCAACGGGGGTTCTCCTTTTAATAAAAACTGGTTTACCTCTCCATAAAACAGTAATTGATTTGCCCGGCTCTATCTGACTTACATCCACTTCGGTTGAAGCTAATGCCTTCACAGAACTATCAGGATTCATTTGGTCTATAAATGGCCAAACAGTAGCACCTAGACCTATTGCGCCCATCGTATAACTTGCTGTAAAAAGAAAATCTCTTCTGTTTTTTTTTCCTGATTTATCCATAAAATTATATTAACATCACTTTTTATATAATTAGGGATTATTTATAATTCATAACCGGGGCAGAATGACACAGAAAATTGTTTTAAAATGATAAAATAGTGATTTTATAAACAATATAATTATTAAATGATCTCAAATTTAGAAATAAGAAAGAAAATTACAAGTGAATGGTTTAGGTTTCTGCAATCTCAAATTTGTGAAGAATTTGAAAAGTTTGAGAAATCAAGTTCTAAAAAAAGTAGCCCTACTCGCTTCAAGAAAACTGTATGGAAAAAATCTGCTAATCCCAGAGAGGGAGGAGGAACATTTGCTATAATTAAAAACGGAGAAGTGTTTGATAGTGTTGGCGTAAATTTTTCACAGGTATCTGGCAGGTTCCATAAAAAATTTAGGGGACAGATTTTAGGTGCTAAAAGAAATCCAAACTACTGGGCATCTGGAATTTCTGTGGTAGCGCACATGAAAAACCCAAAAATTCCAGCTATGCATTTCAATACTAGATTCATTGTAACATCTGAAAGCTGGTTTGGAGGCGGCATGGATGCTACGCCTTCTATACAAGATGACAGAGAGAGAAAAAATTTTCATAAAAAGATAAAATATACTTGTGATAAGTTTAATAAAAAATATTATCCAAAATATAAAAGGTGGTGTGATGAGTATTTTTATTTACCTCACAGAAAAGAGACAAGAGGAATTGGTGGAATTTTCTTTGATTATAAAAAAAATAATTGGGAAAAGGATTTTGTTTTTGTAAGAAATATAGGATTATGTTTTCTTGATTGTGCTAGGAATATAATTCAAAAAAAAATAAAAACAAATTGGTCAAAAAAACAAAAGGATAAACAGCTTTTTAAAAGGGGAAGGTATATTGAATTTAACCTGCTATACGACAGGGGTACAAAATTTGGTTTAAATACAGGTGGGAATGTTGAGGCAATTTTAATGTCTCTTCCACCAAATGCGAAATGGAAATAAATGGATAAAGAACCGATAACAGTTTTAGGTCTTGAGAAACTGCAAAAAGAATTAGAAGAAATTAAAAATGTTAAAAGACCAAAAATTATTGCAGCTATAGCAGAAGCACGTGCTCATGGTGACTTAAAAGAAAATGCTGAATATCACGCTGCTAAAGAGCAGCAGGCGCAAACTGAAGGAAGAGTTTTAGAAATCAATAGCGTGATTGCTAGAGCAAATGTTATTGATATTACAAAAATAGAAAATACAGGCAAAGTTGTTTTTGGTTCAACTGTTACAGTAAAAGATTTAGAAAAAGGCAATAAAAATTCATTTAAAATAGTTGGTAAAGATGAAGCAGAGGTAAGTAAAAGTTTAATATATTTTAAATCACCTATGGGAAAATCATTAATTGGCAAAAAAGATAAGGATGTAGTTAATGTTACAACACCTTCTGGAGAAAAAAACTACGAAATAATAAAAGTAGAATATATTTAAACTAAATATTTTTTTTTAACAAAATTTTAATATCCTCTGAACTTATCTGAAAATTGTTTTCTATCCATTTTTTTTCAATTTTTTTAAGTATCGTTCCAACTTCTTTCCCACTTTTTACTCCTTGTTTTAGCAAATCATTTCCAGTTACTGGAAATTTTGGTATAAAAGTTTGTTCAATTTTAGATAGGATTTCCTTAGATTTTGAACTAAAAGATTTTTTATTAATTATATTGTTAATTATAAATATTTTTTTTATTTTTTCTTTACCATAAAAAAATATATTCATTTTCAAATCATTTGTAAAAAAAAACTTATTTGATTTTATATTTTTTAAAATTTTTGAATATAGATTAAGATTATCCTTAGTTTCATTAGATACGTTATATTTGTGAAAAAAGTATTTATAATTCTCAGAAAAATCTAACAACATAGCAGCAAAAATTAAATCTTTATCCATATGAATATTGCTATTTTTTGATAACTTTTCCAAACTCTTGATTCTATCTAAGTGTATAAACTCAGGAAAAATAAGATTAAAAATATCAACCAAAAAATCATTTTGAAACAGTTCATAAAAATTTTTAAGTTTGATGATTTTTTCTAATTCACTGTAAATTCTTTCTTTTGATAGTTGCTTAATTCCATTTAAGTTTAATTTTATAATTTTTTGAATATTGCTATTAATTTCAAAACTTCTGTAATGAATTGAAAACCTCAAAAATCTTAAGATTCTTAAGTAGTCTTCTTTAATTCTTTTATCCGGCTCACCAATAAATTTAATATTATTGTTTTTTAAATCATTAATTCCAAACTGAGGATCAAAAACTTTACCATTTTCATCCAAATAAATTGCATTAATTGTAAAGTCTCTTCTTTTTGAATCCTCTCTCCAGTTTTCTATAAATTCTACGTTAGCATGCCGTCCATCAGTAGAAACATCATGTCTCAAGGTTGTTATTTCAAATTTTTGATCTTGAAAAACCAGTGTTAATGTTCCGTGTTCTACTCCTGTTTTTTTTACTTTTACATTAGAATTTTCGAACCTTTTTATGATTTCATCGGGAGTTAAGCTGGTTGCAATATCGATATCATCAATTCTCTCATTAAGAATGAATTTTCGAACACACCCACCCACAAACATCGCTTGTTTTTTATTTTCTGCATTTAAAATACGAAAAATTTTTTTAGTTTTGTGCGACCTGTAAAAAGGGAAAAGTGACCTTTTTATTTTTTCTATAAACAACATAAAATTTGGCTGGGGCGCTAGGATTCGAACCTAGGATGGCGGTACCAAAAACCGCTGCCTTACCACTTGGCTACGCCCCAAAATAGTTTTTGATATACCATAAAAAAATGAAATTAAATAGTTTTACTAATAACACACCAGTATTTAGGGAATTTTTTTTTAATTTTTTTAAGTCCCAATTCAGCACTTTTTTTCGTTAAAAAAAGGCCAAAACATGCCGAGCCTGACCCAGTTAATCTTGAAAATTCACAATTATTGATTTTTTTTAATTCGCTTAAAATTTTTTCAATTATAGGAAATTTCTTTATAACTATTTCTTCTAATGAATTTTTTTTCTTTTTTAATATTCGAATTTTTTTTTTTTTTGAATATAAGTTATAATTAATTGTTTTTTTACTTTTTGAATAAGAATCCACTTTGGAGTAAATTTCTTTAGTGGAACATTTCAAAAATGGAAAAATTATCACAAAATAAAAAGCATGTTTTTTTTTTAGATTTTTAAAATTTGTTAAATCTTTTTGATATAATTGACTAGATTGAAAAAATAGCTTTAGATCAGAACCCAATTTTTGTGAGAAGTATTCTAATTTTCTTCTGGGTATTCTTTTTGTTTTTAAAAAATGTTTAATTATTGAAGCTGAGTTGCTAGATCCACCGCCTAATCCAGAAAAAACTGGTATTTTTTTTTTAATCTCCACATGATAATTGTGACTATCATCTATATATCCCTCACTTCTTAAAAGAGAAAATGATTTCAAAACAGAATTGTCTCCTTTTTTTATATATTTAGAAAAAGCTCCAGAAAATTTGATTATATCTTTTGAGGTATAAATTCTTTTTATTTTAATTTCATCGTGCAAATTCAACATAAAAACAAGGGATTGAATATTGTGTAATTTTTTTTTTGAGTCCTTGTTTATCACGTCCAAAAATAAATTTATTTTGGAATAAGATCTTATAAAAAAATATTTCATTTTTTGAATTTAAGTTTTTTTTAAGCCGAATATTAATTTATTTTCTATTTTTTCTTTAAGTTTTTTCTCTGTTTTTTCTAATTTTAAAACATAACTCCAATAATACCTAGCTTGTATTTTTTTATTATTTTTCCACAAACAGTCTGCAAAATGATCGTTAACTATTGGATCTGATGGCATTAAAGTTACTGCGGTCCTCAAATACTCTTTTGCCTCATTATATCTTTTTAATTTGTAAAGAGCCCATCCTAGAGAGTCTGTGATGTATCCATCTTTTTTCCTTAATTCATTTGCTTTTTCCAGCATCTGTAAAGCTTCATTTAAATTCTTACCTTGTTCTACCCAAGAGTAAGCTAAATAATTGATTACGTAAGGTTGATTGGGAGATAACTCTAAAGACATTAGTAAATCTTTTTCAGACAAATTCCATTTGTTTATTCTTTCATATGCCGTACCTCTTCTATCTAAAACTTGCGGATAAAGTTTGTGATCTTTTTTAATTTTTAATAAAATTTTAGAATAAAGTTTAATCGCGTCTTCATATTTTTTTCGATCTTTTAAAAAATTTGCATAATCAAAGGTTTGATAAATGTCTGGTTCAATTCTTTGATAATTTTTTTTTAAAAAAAGTATGGCTTCCTCTTCTTTTTTTTGATCATCTAATATAAATGCAATTTGTCTATTTGCATACCACTTGTAAACACTTCCGTAATTTGACAATTCATTAAAAACTTTTTTTGATTTTTTATATTTTTTTAAAATAAAATAATTTTCAGCCAGCAAAGAATTATAAGATAAGAAGTGCGGATTCAAATATTTTGATAGATTGATGTAAAAATTTGAGAGCTCATACATTCCTTGGGTTGAAAGAGCATTGGCAATTATATAAAAAATTTCAGCTAAGATATGATTTTTATTATTACAATCAAACTTATTTCGATTTTTTTCATTTTGATTTACTGTTTTTTCTAATTGATTAATTAATAGATTTTTTGGATTTTTTTTAGAGGCCTCATTAATCATATCTAAAGCCTCTGATTTATTACCTCTGTTAAGCAAATAGTTTCCGTAGAAGAAATAATACCTAGAAAAATTATCATCTTTATTTTCTAAAATTTTACTAAATATATTCTTTGTTTCTGCTGTATCATAAAAGCAGTTTACAAGTGCTTTTTGTATTATTTTAAAACTCTCATATCTTTTAGGCATATTTTCTATTGATGAAATTCCATCTTTTTTTGATTTACTTATACCTGCCCAATTTTCTAGTGAAATTTTCAAAACATTAAATACCAACCGGTGGTCTATGCTTGGTTTTAGCTCATTAAAATAAATTCTAGCTTTACTTCCGTTCCCTCTCTTGAATTCGTATAAACCTAATATTAATTTGCTTTCAAAGTTAGAATTTTTGTTAATCTCTAATTTTCTAGAATACTGCTCTGCCTCTGTATATTTTTGTAGATTTACTAGCGAACGGATATAACTTGGTGTGTGACTTGTATTGTTTTTTTCTATGTCTTGAATTTTTTTAAAAAATTTTTGGGATTTTTGATAATCGGCTTCATCAAAAGAAATGAGTGCTGAAAAATAGTTAGATACATTTTTAGCGTTATAATTGAAATTTTTACTTTTCCCATAAGATGAATTTAGTACACCAATAATGATTAATGTATATAATATTGTTAAAAAAAAACGTGACTTCATAAAATATGAAAAGTGTTAAGCAAAAGATTTATCATAAACTTATAAATAATGAACTAAGATATAATACCAAATCTATAATTAGATATAAAAAAAATATTGTTAAAAATACCATGAATACTGATAAGAATAAAATTTTAGAGCTTGAAAAACTAAAAAAACAAATTAATTCCATTAAAAATTGTGATTTAAAGAAAAGTGCAACCAACTTAGTATTTGCAGATGGTAGGCACGACTCATCAATTATGATAATTGGTGAAGGTCCCGGGGCCAACGAAGATAAGGAAGGCAAGCCTTTCGTTGGAAGAGCTGGCAAACTTTTAGACAAAATGCTTGAATCGATAAAATTAAATAGAAATAATGTTTATATTTCTAATGTAGTTAATTTTAGACCTCCTATGAACAGAAGACCTACGGAAGAAGAAATTGACAGATATCTCCCTTTTTTAAAAAAACATATAGAAATTATTAATCCAAAAATTTTATTACTGCTAGGTAGCACTGCCTTAAATGCTATAATTGGTAGTGAGGTTGTAATTTCAAAAGCGAGGGGGAGATGGGTCAGTAAAAAAATTGGCAAAGTAAATCCCGATATAATTGCTTCATTTCATCCTGCTTTTTTAATGAGGCAACCAGATCAAAAAAAATATGCGTGGCAAGATTTAAAAATGATTAGAAAAAAAATTTCTGAATTAAAAATAAAACTAAATGGCTAAAAGAGTTTTTGCGGGTATAGACGAAGTTGGAAGAGGTTGTTTGGCGGGTCCAGTTATTTCATGTGCTCTAATTTTAAAGAATAGTATAAATAAAAAAATTTTGAAAGATTCAAAAACTATTTCATTTAAAGACAGAGCAAAAATTGCAGAATATATAAAAAAAAATTCATGGTACGCTATTGGAGCAGCATCAGTGAATGAAATAGACAAATACAATATATTTAATGCAACCCTACTTTCAATGGAAAGGGCTGTTAAAAAATTAAAAAAAAAACCTTATCTTTTTTTAATTGATGGAACGCATGCTCCAAAAAAAATAAAAAATTCAAAAACAGTAATTAAGGGTGATAAAAAAATTAAGTGTATTTCGGCAGCCTCAATTGTAGCAAAAGTTTACAGAGATAATTACATGACAAAATTAGGAAATAAATTTCCACAATATAAGTGGGACAAAAATTTTGGATATGGAACTTGTCAACATCTGGGCGCTCTAAAAAAATTTGGTGTTACGGATTATCATAGAAAAAGCTACAGACCCGTACACAACATCTTGTCAAGATAGGAATCTCTAACACACTATAGACTCACTTTTTTTAAAAAAAAAAATTGACGCTAGATTCAATTTCGGGTTGAATTAAGAAAATGACAAAATTTTCTAATAACGTTGTTAGCGGGAATACCCTAGAAGTTCTAAAAAAAATTCCCGATAAAACTTTTGATTTAGTTTTTGCTGACCCTCCTTACAACATGCAAATCGGAGAAAAATTAAAAAGACCGGATGACAGCAAAGTAAACGGTGTAAATGATAAGTGGGATCAATTTTACGATTTTAAACATTATGACGATTTTTCGAAAGCATGGCTTAAAGAATGCAAAAGAGTTTTAAAAGACAATGGTTCTATCTGGGTGATAGGAACATATCATAATATTTTCAGGATTGGTTACCACATTCAGAATTTAAATTACTGGATATTAAATGATGTTATTTGGAGAAAAAATAATCCAATGCCAAATTTTAAAGGAACGCGATTTACAAATGCTCATGAAACTTTGATTTGGGCTTCAAAAAATAAAAAATCAAAATACACATTTAATTACCAATCTTTAAAATGTTTAAATGACGATTTACAAATGAGATCTGATTGGACACTCCCTATTTGCAATGGAAAAGAAAGACTGAAAAAAAATGGCAAAAAAGTTCATTCAACGCAAAAACCCGAAGCTTTACTTCACAGAATTATATTAGCGACAACTAACAAAGGTGACTCAATATTTGACCCTTTCTTAGGAACTGGAACCACAGCAGTAGTGGCAAAAAAATTAGGTAGAAAATATTTTGGTGTTGAAAAAGATAAGAAATACTTTGTAGCGGCTTATGAAAGAATTAATAAAACAAGTATAATAGAAGATGATTATTTAGATACACTACAAAATAATAAATCTAAACCAAGAGTGCCTTTTGGTTCTTTAATCGAGATGGGATTAATTAAACCTGGAACATTACTTTTTGATCCAAAAAAGAAATTTAATGCAAAAATAATGGTTGATGGAAGTTTAAAATGTCAACAAACTGAAGGCTCGATCCACAAAGTTGCAGCAAAGATGATAGGAGCTGAAAGCTGTAATGGCTGGACTTATTGGCACTATCAATCAGGAAAAAATTTCAAACCAATTGATGAATTAAGAGAAAAGCTAAGACCAGCCTCCTAAATTTGCTGATAAATATTTCCTAAATAACTATTCATAAATTTTTTACTTTTTGTGATTTTTTTCAAAATAGCATTTCTTGCTTTAACCAAAATAGGATTAGATAAATGAAACGAATAATAATTTATTATGGATCTATTATTAATTAGTTTAGTTTTCTCTAATCTTTTTTGGAAGTAAAGACTATGTGCTTCTTTCTTATCTTGAGAGAGTAAGCTAAATAATTCAAAAGCGGCCTCGATAGACTGTGATGCCCCCTGAGCCAGGGCAGGATTAAAAGCATAGAAAGCATCACCTAAATAAAACAAATTTTCATAAATTGATTGTGAAGGTTTTTTTGATATATAAATTGGCCAATATTTCAATTTATCTTTAAATAGATTTTCTAGATTTTTATTTTGTGAGAGAATTTCTTTTTTAATTAATTCTTTTAAATTAATATTATTGAAAAATTTTTGTCTAACTATGCAAACCAAATTTAATTCGTCTTTTTTGTTGACTGGATAAATTACAATGTGAGCATTTTTAAGCATTATCAATGAAATATTTTTTTTATCGAAGGCAAAATCCTGGGTATTTTTAATTAACGTTCTTATGGCAATTGATCCATTATAAACAGGTTGAATATTTTTATTTTCTACAACAGATTTTGTATTAGAAAAAACTCCATCCGAAATAATGATGTGGTTCACTAGATCATTTGTGTTATCCCTAAAATTTATTAGCAACTTATCTTTTACTTTAGAAACTTTTTTTACCTCTTTTCCAAATTTTATATTGTTTAAAAATAAATCGGCTTTTAAAGATTCTACTAAAATTGATCTTTTTAAAGTTGTATATTTAGCCGAATGTGTATTAAATTTATCTAAATTTAAATCACAAATTTTGCTGTTATCATTCGAGTAAAAATTTAATTTTAAAGGGTTAAAAAAATCATTATTTTCTAAGTTAAAAAATTTCATTTTATTTAAAATTGAAATACCATTAGGTGCTAATTGTATTCCATAACCTTCGTCCAGACTAAGTTCTTTTTCTCTTTCATAAATCATGACGTCAAAATTAGAATTATTTTTAAATAAATTAGCAGCAGTTAAACCTGCAATTCCAGATCCTATTATTGCAATTTTTTTTGGCATTAATATAAGTTTTCTACTTTTCTAAAAATTTTTTTTGTAAAAGTTGGAACGAATTCTTTTTTATCATACATGGAATACCAGTTTAAATCTTTCGGAATTTTATTCGCAAATTTGTAATATAAATTAATATCTAGTTTTTTATTTGATATTGAATTCTTATAATTACATAAAAAATTCCAATTTTTAAAACTTTTTTTCCCTAATTTTTCTTTTACTATTGGTAATTTATATTCTTTTAAAAATCCCAAATTATTATTTTTTGTTAAAGCTATTTGTTTTTTTTTATTTAAATAACAAAAAATATTATAGCTTTTTTTATTCGCTTTAATTCTGTCAGTTAATTTTTTCGTGTTACCGAATGTATAAAATTTACAATTTTTTTTTATTGGACAGCTATTGCAATGCGGTTCTCTGGGTTTGCAAATTAAAGCGCCAAATTCCATTAATGCCTCAGCAAAATCTGAATTTCTGTTTAAATTAAATAATTTTTTTTTATTTCTCTCGAGAATTTCCTCAAAATTCAATTTGTTTTCATGTTTGTTAAATATTCGAGAAAAAACTCTCTTCACATTTCCATCTATACCTAGTCGAGGTTGATTGTATACTAGGGCCAATAAAACATTTCCTGTATAGCCCCCTATTCCTGGAAGTTTTGTTATTTCTTTTAAATTTTTAGGCAGAATAGAATTATTTTCATTTGTTATTATTTTTGCAGTTCTTATAAGATTTTTTGCTCTTCGGTAGTATCCTAGACCCTCCCATAGCTTAAGAACTTTTCTTTCGCTAGTTGTAGAAAGTTTCTTGATATTTTTAATTTCTTTTATAAATTTTTCGAAATAAGGTATTACAGTTTTTACTTGTGTTTGCTGCAACATAAATTCGCTTAATAATCTATAATAAAGCTTTTTTGGAGAATTAAATTTTACTCTCCATGGTAATGTGCGTTTATTATTATCATACCAACTAATAATATTTTTTGATAAGTTACTATTAATATGCATAAGAAAAAAAAATATATTAATAAATCAATGTATTCTATTCAAGGCATTAAGACTGTTGGAAATTCGTTGCCCAAGAGCCTAAATAAAATTTTAAAGAAGGGTGGTCACAATTATTCCTCAATAATAAATAACTGGACTGAATTTGTTGGAAAAAAAACATCTAACATATGCTACCCTAAATCTGTGAAAACTAATAAGGAACTTAAGGATGGTACTCTTGTTTTGAATGTAAAACATGGTAATCAGCTTGACGTAGAATATGACAAAAAAAATATAATAGATAAAATTAATTCATTTTTTGGTTATAACTTTATCAAACAAGTGAAGATATTATTAGTAGATGAAAAGATTAATTTTAAAAACAAAAACTCATTAAATAATGAAAGTAATAATCAAATTAAAAAGAAAATTGATAAAATTGAAAATATAAGTCTTAAAAAAAAACTTAGTAATCTAGTCAAAGAATTTGAGAACAAAAACCCAAAGTAATCATATGAGAATAAAAACTCTTTACTTTTTTTTATTATTTTTATTTTTTTTGCCTTTGTCTTTATTATTTTCTGCGGAAAAAACTAATATAACTAAACATGGTGATAAAGATGCAAAAATAATTGTAAAAGTGTTTTCCTCACTAACATGTCCGCATTGTGCAAATTTTCATAAAAAAATCTTTAAAAAATTAGATAAAGATTTCATAAATAAAAAAATTGTGAGATTCGAGCATCATGGTTTCCCCCTTGATCTTGCCGCTTTAAATGCTGAGAAAGTTTTAAATTGCTTCACAGACAATAAAAAAAAACTTAACTTTTTAAATGAAATTTATGAAAAACAGGCAGTTTGGGCGAGTGGTTCAGATATTAACAGTATAAATTCTAATTTGATTAAAATTGGAAAGAATCATGGATTAAATAATGATAGAATTTTAAATTGTTTAAATGATGAAAAGCTTGAAGAGCAAATATTGAATGAGAGAATAATGTCAAATAAAAAATATTCGATAGAATCAACCCCAACTATTTTTGTGAACGAAAAAAAATATGAAGGCAAACACAATTATAAAGAATTTAAAAAAATAATAGAAAAATTATTATAAAATGAAATTTAAAAAACTTGAAATGTCTGGTTTTAAATCTTTTTTTGATAAAACACATTTTTTTATTGAAGAAGGGTTAACGGGTATTGTGGGGCCTAACGGATGTGGAAAATCAAATATTGTTGAAGCATTAAGATGGTGTATGGGAGAAACATCTGCAAAGAGTATGAGGGGAAGTGGAATGGAAGATGTAATTTTTTCAGGAACTTCGAACAGGCCCCCTAAAAATATTTCTGAAGTTTCTATAACCGTTGATAACTCCGAAAAAGAGGGACAGGGCCAATATTTAGAATTAGACGAGGTTGTTATAAGAAGAAAAATCGAAAAAGACAAAGGTTCTAAATACTTCATAAATGATAGAGAAGTTAGGGCTAGGGATACCCAAACTTTTTTTGCAGATTTATCAACTGGGGCTCATTCTCCTTCTATGATTAGCCAAGGTAAAATCGGAATGATTGTAACTGCCAAACCTTCTGAAAGAAAATCAGTTCTCGAAGAGGCAGCTGGAATCTCGGGAATTCATTTAAGAAGACACGAAGCTGAAACTAGATTAGGTGCGGCTGAAAATAATTTAAAAAGAGCAGACGAGTTAAAGCGTCAACAAGAAAAACAGTTAGAGAATTTAAAAAAGCAAGCAGAAGAAGCAAGTAGATATAAAGAAATTTCACAGAAAATAAGAGCTGTCGAAGCAGGATTATATTATCTTAAAATTCAAGAGATAGATAAAGAAAAAAATAAAATTAAAAAAAAATCAGATGACGTAGAGAGCGATATCAAAGATGTTGAAAAAGATTTGAGTCATAATAATAATTTAGTAGAGGAAGAAAATAAAAAAATTCAACCATTAAGAGATAAAAAAATGGAAAACCTATCAAAGATTCAAAAGCTAAATCTTGAAATCTCAAATCTTAATCAGAACGAAAAAGATATTAAAGAACTAAATAAAAAACTTATAGAGAATATTAAATTGATTGATGGAGACTTAGAAAGAGAAAAGAGTATATCGTTAGATGCTTCTTTAAATGAAAAAAGAATTCTTGAAGAAAAAAACGAACTTTTGAAAACTGAAAGAGAATTAATGGATATTGAAAAAAAATCAGAAATAAATCTTGATGTTGCAAAACAAGAATTAAAAGATAGACAAATTAAATTTGACAGTTTTTTTCAAAAAAAACTAAGCTCTTTCGATTTCAGTGGACAGCAAAAGATTCTAGAAAATTTAAAAGAAATAAGTGGGCTTATTAGCAAACTGCTCGATGAAAATAAAATAGAAGAAGCTAAAAAAAATAATAATAAATTAAGCAATTTTTTAAATGATCAAATAAACAATATTCGAAATGTAGAGGTAAATGACTTAACATTGAATTTTAGAGATCTGATAGAGGGTATAACTGCTTCGCAAGAAAAATATGCTTCTATTTTTGGAAAAAATGAATCAATTCATGAAAATTCCATAAAAAGAAAAGAGAGAATTAAAAATATAGATCAGGAACTAGAAAACTGGAAAGACCTAAAATTAAATTCTGAGAAAATGATCCTAGAACTTAATGAGAGAAAAAGAAAAATAGAAATTGAGTTAGAAGAAAACCAGAAAAATCCTGAGAAGATTGCTGTGCGCAAAGGTCAAAACCTACAAAATTTAGAAAACACTCAAAAGAATAATGAAGAACTTGAATCAGAGCTTAAAAAAATCGAGGAACAATATAATTTAATTAATAATAATCTCAAATCTGTACAGGAGAAATTTACAGTTTTAAGAGAGGGCAAAGCAAGATTTGAGGCCACGATAGAGGGTATTGATCAGAGAAAAATGGATTTAGTCTATATGATGAAGAACGAACTTAATATTGAAAATATAAATAACTTATTAAATGTATCTGACATAGCTGGGTTGGAAACTTTACCTTCTGTAGAAGAACAAGAAAAAAAGCTAGAAAAAATCAAGAAAAATAGAGAAGCTATGGGATCTGTAAATTTAAGAGCCGATGTAGAAACCGAAAAATTTAAAATTACAATAAAAAAAATGGAGGATGATAGAGCTGATCTTGTATCTGCAATTGTCAAATTAAAGTCTAGTATTAATGAATTAAATCAAAGAGGTAGGGAAAGGTTGCTGGAAGCTTTTTCCAAGGTTAACAAAAAATTTAATGAGGTTTATACAAAGCTGTTCAACGGTGGAAATGCAAAACTTGAATTAGTTGACTCTGATGATCCATTGGATGCAGGGCTAGAAATGCTTGTGTCACCACCGGGGAAAAGATTGCAGTCAATTACTTTGTTATCTGGAGGGGAACAGGCATTAACAGCCCTTTCATTGATTTTTGCAATCTTCCTAAGTAATCCTTCACCAATTTGTGTTCTGGATGAAGTTGACGCCCCTTTGGATGACGCCAACGTAACTCGTTTCTGCTCTTTATTAGAAGAATTGGTATCAGTTACAAAAACTAAGTTTATAATCATTACGCACCATGCGCTCACTATGTCAAAAATGAACAGACTCTATGGTGTAACAATGCCCGAAAAGGGGATTAGCAAACTAGTTGCAGTGAATCTACAAAAAGCTGAGGAATTGGTAGCTTAAAAAATAAATGAATGATTTAGAGGATTTAAAAACTCGCCTTAGAATTGCAAAATCTAAATTACAAAATAAAAATTTGGAAAAAAATGATGGTAAAAAAGGTGTTTTTTTGGGAAATGCATTTAAACTTGGAACGGAACTTGTTGCGGCTGTTGTGGTTGGGACAATAATTGGGTTTATTTTGGATAATTGGTTTGATACTAAACCATTACTAATAATTGTATTTTTTCTTTTAGGAGCTGCTGCTGGAATAATGAACGTTTTTAAAGCTGCAAAAAAAATGCAAGGAAAGGAAGACTAGAGCATGGCAACTAATCCGATGCACCAATTTAAAGTATACAGAATTGGACCAGAAGTTGAACTGTCTGGAGTAGATCTTTCGTTTACAAATGCAAGTTTATTTATGGTTATAAGTGCTGGGCTAATTGCATTGTTATTATTATTTGGTACAAAAGAGAAAAAATTAATTCCAGGTAAGGTGCAATTGGTTGCGGAGATGCTTTATAACTTTATTGCCAAGATGATAAGTGATACTGCTGGCAAAAAAGCTAAGCCTTTTTTTCCTTTTATTTTTAGTCTTTTTATTTTTATTTTGTTTTGTAATATGGTTGGGATGCTGCCTTACTCATTTACGGTAACAAGCCACATAATAGTAACGCTGACTTTTGCAATATTTATTTTTATTGGAGTAACAATATTGGGTTTTGTAATACATGGATTTAAATATTTAAAGATATTTGTTCCAAGTGGAGTGCCAATTGTTTTGCTGCCAATTATTTCAATAATTGAAATTATATCATATTTGAGTAGACCGATTAGTCTTTCTGTAAGACTCTTTGCAAACATGATGGCTGGTCATACAATGTTAAAGGTGTTCGGTAGTTTTGTTATTAGCTTGGGATTAATTGGGGGATGGTTACCGTTAAGCTTTTCTGTTGCTCTTACAGGTTTAGAAATTTTAGTAGCTTTTTTGCAAGCTTATGTTTTTGCAATTTTGACATGCATTTATTTAAATGATGCATTAAATTTACATCACTAACAAACAAAGGAGGAAAAATGGAACTAGAAGCAGCAAAAATGATCGGGGCAGGTTTGGCCGCTATTGCTTTGGCTGGAGCTGGTGTTGGTATTGGAATAATATTCGGAAATTATTTGTCCGGAGCAATGCGAAACCCATCTGCAGCGCAAAAACAATTCCCAAATCTACTTTTGGGTTTTGCTTTAGCTGAAGCAACTGGTCTTTTTGGATTAGTTATTGCACTAATAATACTTTTTGCTTTTTAACTACTTTTATTGGTTAGAAAAATGAAAAAGTTTTTTGTTATTTTAATTTTTTCCACGTTTTTTTGTGGAAACCTGTCTGGAGCTGAGGCTGGAATGCCTCAGCTGGATCCTGAGTTTTGGGCGTCACAAGCCTTTTGGTTGATTATCGTATTTTTTTCAATTTACTTATTAATAGCTAAAATTTTTATTCCAAAAATAAAAGATAATATTGATACGAGAGAAAATAAAGTAAGAAAAGATTTAGAAGAAGCAAAAACTTTTCGTGAAGAAGCTGAGAAAAAACTTAAAGCATATAATGAACTAATTGAAAATGCTAAGTTAGATTCAAAAAAGGTTATATCGGAAAGTAGGCAAAAATTAAATGAAGATATACAGGGGAAAAAAGAAAAAATACAGAAAGAAATTGAAAAAGAAATTCATAACGCAGAAAAAGAAATTCAAAAATTTAAAGCTGATTCTATAAACAAGATCGGACTGATTTCTGAGGACATTGTTTCTAGTTTACTAAAAGATATTGTTGGAGATGATGGAAATAAAAGCAGTATTAAGGCTACAGTTTCTGAAGTTGTTAAAAAATATGAGGTTAAAAAACTATGACGATTGATGCTACATTTTGGGTTGCAATTTCATTTTTAATTTTTATTGGTGTAATTTTTTATTTAAAAGTGCCTCAAAAAATCGATCAATCATTAAATGAAAATATAAAGAAGATTAAAGGAGATTTAGATGACGCAGAAAAATTAAAAGATGAAGCAAAAAACTTATTGAGTGAATATGAGACTAAAGTCAGTAAATCAAAAGAAGAAATAAAAAATTTAATTCAAGATGCTAAAAATCTGGCAGAGAAAAATATAATTAAAACAAATGAAGACTTTCATAAAGTAATTGAGAATAGAAAAAAATCAGCTGAAGAAAAAATTAAACAAATGAAAGTACAAGCTATTAAAGATGTAAAAAATTCTTCTATTAATATAGCTATTCAATCAGTTGAAAAAATCATTAAAAATTCAATAGATAAGAAAAAACTCGATAAAATTTATATTTCAAGCATCGAAGAGACAAAAAAGATTTTAAAAAACAAATCCATCTAGAGTAAGATCCTACTATATGACAAAAAAGGTTATTGTTGTTGGATCAGGATTCGGCGGGTTAGCCTCAGCACTTAGACTTAAATCAAAGGGTTATGAGGTTTCTCTTTTCGAAAAACACAAAGACCTTGGTGGTCGAGCTAGGGTTTTCAAAAAAGGAAATTTCATTTTTGATGGTGGGCCAACTGTTATAACTGCACCGCATTTATTAAGTGAACTTTTTGAATTATTTAATAAAGATATAAAAAAATATGTTCATATAACTCCCTTAAAACTCTGGTACAGATTTGTTTTTAATGATGGCTCAAGCTTTGATTACTCTGGGAATGAGGAAGAAATGGAAAATCAAATTAAAAGCTTATCCTCTAAAGATGTCGATGGTTACAAAAAACTTGTTAATTTCACATCAAAAATTTTTGATAAGGGTTTTACAGAATTATCTGCTGTTCCTTTTAATAATTTATTCTTTATGTCAAAACAGATTCCATCTTTGTTAAAACTAAAAAGCTATAAGTCAGTATATTCTTTAGTTAGTAGTTTTGTAAAAAATGATAATTTAAGAAGAGTGTTGAGTATGCACCCTTTGCTAGTGGGCGGGAATCCTTTTACAACAACATCAATTTATGCGCTCATATTATTTTTAGAAAAAAAGTGGGGCATACACTATGCATCTGGTGGTACAGGAAAGATAGTAAAAGCTTTAGAAACTTTAATGTTAGAAGAAGGGATTAAAATACACAAAGATTCTGAGGTAGAGGAATTTGTTCTAAAAAATAAGAAGATCACAGGCATTAAGAGTAAAGGAGGAATACATGACTGCGATTATGTGGTGTGTAACTCTGATCCCCCAAATGTTTATAACAATTTAATAAAAGATAAAAAAAATTATAATTTTTTATTTAATTTAAAAATGAAGAGAATGAACTACTCAATGGGTTTATTCGTGTATTATTTTGGTACAAAAAAAAAATATGAAAACGTAGCCCACCATACAATATGCTTTGGACGAAGTTATAAGGAACACTTAGACAAAATATTTAATAAAAAGATATTATCAGATGATATAAGTTTTTATCTACATAGACCCTCGGCTACAGATCCTAGTATGGCTCCAAAAAATAATGATGCTTTTTATGTTTTAGTTCCAGTGCCAAATAACCTTTCTAAAATTAATTGGGAAATCGAAGGAAAAAAATTTAAAAATCTTGTTATTAAAAAAATGAGTGAAACAATTTTGCCTAATCTTAGAGATAATTTGGTTGAAGATTTCTTTCTAACACCTGACTATTTCGAAAAAGATCTTTCAACACTTCATGGTTCTGGATTTTCTATTCAACCACAATTTACTCAATCTGCTTATTTTAGATTTCACAATAAATCAGAAATATTTAAAAACCTTTATTTTGTAGGCGCTGGAACTCACCCAGGTGCTGGTGTTCCAGGTGTACTATCATCTGCAAAGGTTTTGGATAAAATCTTATAATGAATACAAAGAATTATTTATCAATTTATGCAAGGTCTTTTAATTGGTCTGGCTTCTTTTTGCCAAAAAAAATTTATACTAAATGTTCTAAATTATATGATTTTTGTAGAACGATAGATAATATTGCAGACCAAAATACTGATTTAAATATCAAAAAAAAAGAACTTCAAGAATTTAAAATTAAATTTGAACAGAATAATCAAGAAGACTCTGTAATAAAAAATATGCGAGATTTAATGAATGAGTCTAACATTTCAAAAAAAATAGTAGATGATTTATTTGATGGTGTAGAGTCCGATCTTAAGCAAGAGGTTAGATTAAAAACAGAAAAAGAGTTACTAGTTTATTCTTACAGAGTTGCTGGAACAGTCGGTTTGATGATGGCCAAAATATTTGGCGTTAAAAAAAAAGAATCACTACAAAGAGCTATTGATTTAGGAATTGCAATGCAGTTAACGAATATTTCAAGAGATGTTCTTGAAGATGAAAAAAAAAATAGAGTTTATTTGATAAGGAACTCAAAAGATACAATGTTGGACATTAAAAATATAATCTCCAAAGCAGATTCTTTCTACGATAGCTCTTTTATTGGTATAAAGGACATTCCCCTTAATTATCGTTTCTCAATAGTTGTTGCTAGGAGACTTTACAGACAAATAGGTAAAAAAATCTTACAAAAAAAAGATATTGATAGTTATAGAAAAGCTGGAAAAATTTATGTATCAAATTTTGGTAAAATTGTTCAAACAATTTTTGCTTTGTTAGATTTTATAATGCTTTTTTTTATGAAACCGGGAAAACACGAAAAAGAAAATGAGTATAATTTAATTAGTGAGGATATAGTTTTAAATGAAAGAATTTGATTACGTAATTATTGGCGGTGGATGTGCAGGTTTGTCATTAGCTTATGAACTTGACCTTCATCAAAAGTTAGATGATAAAACGCTGGCAATTATTGAACCAAGAGAAGAATATAAAAGAGATAAAACTTGGTCCTTTTGGAAAGTTGGTCCTCATAACTTTGAAGACTGTATTAAAAAGAATTGGAAAGAATTTGCTATCAAAACATCTTCCGTTTCTAAAGTTATTAAATGCGATGCTTTTCCTTATCAAAGTGTTGATAGTGGACTTTTTTACAACAAAATTAATGAGAGATTAGAAAAAAATAAAAATATTAAATTTTTTAAAAATATTAAGGATTTGAATACGAATAATTCTTTTATCTTTAATAGTGTTCCCTCATTAGAAGATATTGGATCAAATCTTTGGCAGCATTTTTATGGAATTGAAATTGAGGCCAATGAAGAGTTTTTTAATGACAACACTTTAAATCTAATGGATTTTGATTGTGACCAAAGAAATAATGTTCATTTCTTTTATGTTTTGCCTTTTAGCAAAAAAAAAGCAATGATTGAAACTACATGGTTGTCTAAAGAAGACAAATCTCTAAAAGATTACGAATCTCAGATAAAAAGCTATATAAATCGTCTAGGTTTAAAAGATTATAAAATAAATTTTAAAGAAGAAGGAGCTATTCCTCTTTTTTATCCTATTAATGAGAAAGAAAAGAAGAAGATAAATATTGGAACAGCTGGGGGTATGACAAGATTGAGCACTGGTTATACTTTTCTAAATATTCAGGAACATAGTAAATATATAAGAATGAATATTGAAAATATTCAAAATACAAAAAAATATGAAATAGGAAAAAAATATCAGTTTTTAGATAAAATTTTTTTAAGAGTTTTAAAAAAATACCCAGAAAAAATGCCAGATATATTCTCCAGTATATTCTCTCCTTCTTATGGCGCCGCTATTAAATTTTTATCAAATAAAAGCAATATTTTAGAAGACCTATCAATAATTTTAAAGATGCCCAAATGGATATTTATTAAATCTATTTTTAATTAAAAATGATTAAAAAAATTTACGGTCAACATACATTTTGTTTCTCAGTTTTAATAATTGTATTATCAATTATTGTATTGATAACAGGAATCACTTTAGAATTTTCAAATGAGTTTATAGTTCCATTTATTTGTTTATTTTTTATTCTATCAGTGGGGATATCTCATGGCGCAATGGACCACCACAAAGGAAATGAAATTTTAAAAATTTATAAAATAAATAATAAAATAATATTTTACTTAATTTATATACTGGTCTCACTTTTAGTAATCACATTTTGGTTTTTCTTTTCATCCCTAACTTTTTTATTTTTTTTACTTATAGCCTCTTATCATTTTGGGAGAGAGGATACTTCTTTTTTAAATATAGGAAATTCAAATTTCTATCAGTTTTTTTATTTAATAAAAGGTTCTTTGATAATATTTGCGCCACTATTTTTTCATATTAATGAAACTCTAAAGATTTTTGAAATTTTGTTAATAAACAATCAAGCTTTATTTTTTATTAAAGATAAACATTGGATTATAAATGTTTGCTTAACTTTTAGCATTTTAGGTTATTTTTATTTTATTTATAAAAATAAATTTAAAGACTTTGAAATTTTACTTTTAGACTTAATGTCTATTCTTATTTTAAATTATATTTTTAATCCATTAATTGCTTTTACAATTTATTTTTGTTTTCTTCACTCTATAAGACATATTATATCTATATCTTACGAATTGGACCCAGCTAATTTTTTAGAAGGAGTTAAAATTTTTATAAAGAAAGCATGGCTGCTAACAAGTGTTACTGCCCTGTTGTATTTGTTGGCTATATTTTTTCTCTCATTTTCATATGATTTAAATAATGCAATTATTAAAGTTATATTTATTGGTTTGGCGTCACTGACATTTCCGCATATATTGCTTGAATACTTAATTGAAATAAATGAAAAACGAAATTAAAATTTATTTAGCAGCGCCTAGAGGGTTTTGCGCTGGTGTTGATAGGGCTATTGAGATAGTCAAAAAAACTCTTAGTAAATATGGTGCTCCTGTATATGTAAGACATGAAATAGTGCATAACAAAAATGTTGTTGAGTCACTAAAAAAATTAGGCGCTATTTTTGTTGAAGAAATTTCTGAAATATCTGATAAATCACGACCTGTAATTTTTTCAGCTCACGGAGTTCCAAAAATGGTTCCTGAAGAAGCTAAGCTTAAAAAAATTTTTTATGTAGATGCCACTTGCCCTTTGGTTTCCAAAGTTCATCGAGAAACTGAACAGCTTAACAAGAGAGGCTTTGATATTGTTCTAATAGGTCATAAAAATCATCCGGAGGTGGTTGGAACTATGGGCCAGTTACCAGAGGGATCTATTAAACTAATAGAAAATATTGAAGAAGTTCAAAATTTAAAATTTTCAAAACCACTAGCTTACGTAACACAAACAACATTGTCAGTTGATGATACTAAAGAAATTATTGATGCTCTTGTTAAGAAATTTCCTGATATAAAGGGACCAATCAAAGAAGATATTTGTTATGCGACAACAAATAGACAAGCAGCGGTTAAAAAAATTGCTCCTAATTGTGAAATGTTCTTTGTTATAGGAAGTAGAAATTCTTCAAATTCTGCAAGATTGGTCGAGGTAGCCAAAAAATCAGGTTGTAAAAATTCAGAGCTTATTTTTTATGGCAAAAAAGCTCCAATAGAAAAAATAAAAAAATGCAAAACAATTGGTTTGTCATCTGGCGCTTCAGCACCTGAAGAACTTGTTCAAAATTTTATTTCAGAGATTAAACAAGGCATGAGTGTCTCTATTGAGGAAGTAGTAACTGCTAATGAAAAAGTAGTTTTTAAATTACCAAAAGAATTGAATTAAATGGCTATATATACAAAATTAAATCAAGAAAAAATTAGTAATATTTTATTAAACTATAAATTGGGAAATTTAAAAAAATTTGAGGGAATAAAAGAGGGAATCGAAAATACAAATTATTTTATAGAAACAGAAAAAGGTAAGTTTATTTTGACAATCTATGAGAAAAGAGTCAATGAAGAAGATCTTCCGTTTTTTTCTAAGTTAATGTTGGAGGTAAGTAAAGAAAATTTTATTTGTCCAAAGCCAATTGCAAATAAAAATAATGACTATATATCGGATGTAGATGGTAAAAAATTTATGATAGTAACTTACTTAGAAGGAAAGTCTAAACACAATTTAACACCTGCTGAATGCAAAATAGTTGGAAAAGAAACTGCAAAATTCCATCAAATTACAAAAAAATTTAATTTCAAGAGAGCGAATAATCTCTCGGTAAAATCTTGGAGGAGAATTTTTAGTCAGGTAAAAGATGAATGTAGCAAGATTCATCCAGATCTTCCAAAATTAATAGAGGCAAATTTAATTGGGATTGAGAAAGAATGGCCAACAAATCTGCCAGCAGGAATTATCCATGCGGACCTCTTTAATGATAATATTTTTTTTAAAAATAATAAATTTTCGGGTTTTATAGATTTTTATTTTTCATGCAATGACTTTTATGCATTTGAAATAGCAATTTGTTTTAATGCATTATGTTTTGAGGGTCTAAAACAAAATTTAAGTTTTAATGTTACCAAAGCAAAAAAATTTATGGAAGGCTATAACGAGATAAGAAAGATATCTAAAGAGGAAAAAAAAGCTATAAAGGTGCTTTCGCAAGGAGCCGCATTAAGATTTCTTCTCACAAGAGTGTTTGATTATATTAATACAGTTGAGAATGCAGTTGTTAAAATAAAGGATCCTGAAGAATACCTTAAAAGACTAGAATTTCATAAAAATGCAAAAGGTTTTGAAGATTACTTAATTTAAAATGAAATATAAAATATATACTGATGGTGCGTGCTCAGGAAATCCAGGTCCAGGTGGTTGGGCAGCTATTATCATAGTAGGTGATCAAGTTGAAGACATGCTGTCTGGAAATGAAAAAAATACAACTAACAATCAAATGGAACTTCTAGCCCCAATAAAAGCCATCCAAAAATTTAAAAAAAAATCTGAAATATCAATTTTTACAGACTCTACTTATGTAAAAGACGGTATTACAAATTGGATTAAAAAATGGGAAAAAAACGGATGGAAAACTGCAACAAAAAAGCCCGTTAAAAATAAAGAATTGTGGAAGAAATTAAAAAATTTATCCCTAAAACATTCTATTAAATGGATTTGGGTTAAAGGTCACGCTGAAGATAAATATAATAATTTAGCAGATGATCTTGCTCAAAGAGCAATAAAAAACTAAATCTCATTTAAAAAACTTTCTGCAGAAGAAATTTCACATTGACCAGTATCTTTTTCTTCTTTAATTTTTTTTACAATCTCATTTTCGACAAGCATTGTATATCTGCACGATCTAATTCCTAAACCTTTTTCAGATTTATCAACTTCAGCACCTATAGATTTTGTAAATTTACAAAATGGGTCTCCAGCCATGAAAATTTTATCTTTTACTTTTTGATTTTCTCCCCATGCTTTCATTACATTTGGGTCATTAACGGCTATACATATGATTTTTCCAATACCTTTTTTTACGAAATGATCAAAATTATTTATGTAACCAGGCAAATGTTTTGATGAACAAACTTTGGTAAATGCCCCAGGCATTCCTAGAATAATAGCTTTTTTCTTTTTAAATAAAGATGGTGTGTCAACTTTTTTTACTTGATTTACATCATCTAAATAAAAAAAATCAGCAAAAGGTAATTTGTCCCCTATTTTAATTTTCATGAAAGTTTTCCTAAAATATAATTTTTTACCTTAGAAGTTTCGTTTTCTAAAATATCATACTTTTCTTTTTTGCCTAATATATTATTAACCTGCTCTGGCACCTCAACCTCTTTCGATGTTGCTCTTTTAATAGTTTCTAAAAATTTATATGGATGAGCCGTTCCTAAAATTAAAATTTCATTTTCATCTTTAATTTTTTTTGATGCCCCAATCGCTGTGGCTGTGTGGGGATCTATTATAAAGTTGTGTTTTTCAGAATAGTTTTTAATAATGTCCAGTGTTTCTTTGTCAGTTACTTTTTTTGAATAAAAATCTTTCTTTATAATTTGCAACTGATCTTTATCCAGCCTAAATGAACCTTCGGACAAAAGTTTAGACATTAAATTTGCTACTTGCTTGTCGTCCTGATTCAAAACATCGAAAAGTAATCTCTCAAAATTACTTGAGATTTGAACATCCATACTGGGGGACAAAGATGGTTTAACTTTGCTTGGTTTGTAGATTCCCGTATTGATAGCTCTCTCTAAAATATCATTTTCATTTGTAGCAACTATTAACTTTTCAATATTTAAACCCATCTTTTTTGCAACATATCCCGCATAAACATCTCCGAAATTTCCAGTCGGTACTGAAAAATTGATTTTTTTATTTTTAAATTTAAAAGCTGAATAAAAATAGTAAACTATCTGACAAATTATTCTGGCCCAATTTATGGAGTTAACTCCTGACATATTAATCTTTTCTCTAAATGTATTTTGAGAAAACATCTCTTTAACTATTTGTTGACAGTCATCAAATGTTCCTTTGATAGCAAGATTATAAATATTGCTAGATCCTATGGTTGTCATAATTTTTCTTTGGATTTTTGAAATTTTATTATGTGGATGTAAAACAAAAACATTAATATTTTTTCTATTATTAAGTGCAGAAATTGCTGCCGATCCAGTATCACCTGACGTTGCTACTACGATATTAACTGTTTTGTCAGATGAGACTTCGAGTTCTTCATACATATTGCCTAGAACTTGCATGGCAATATCTTTGAAAGCAAGAGTTGGTCCGTGATAAAGCTCAATTAAATTGATATCGCCAACTTTTTTTATTTTTATAATTTCATTGGTTGTAAAATTTTTATAAGATTTTTTAATTAAATTTCTTAAATTATTTTTCTGCAACTCAGGCGAACAAAAATTTCCAATTATTTCTGTTGCAAGGTCGGCATAAGATAATTCACTAAGTTTTTTAATTTCAGATTGATTGTAAGTATCAATTTTCTTTGGTATAAATAGTCCTCCATCTGGGGCTAATCCTCTTAAGAAAATTTCTTTAAAATTGTAGCTTAAATTTTTATTCCTTGTACTTATATATTCCACTAGCTTGACGATTTCTGCTCTTTTTTGAAATATTTTTTCCAGGATAAACTTAATAGTCCTAACAGGGCAAATGAAAGTACTATAATTAACAAAGCAATCTGCCCGCCAGAAGTATCTGAGATACAGACTGCGCACATTGTTAGAATTTCAGAGTTAAGAGCATTCAGTGTCATTTTTTAAAAAAAATAAATTGAATTATAGCCTCTTTTATATTCTTTGTCACTTTAGGGTCAACCAATAAAACAAGTGCATATTTTTCTTTTTTTCCACCCTTTAAAGTTTGGGCCTCATAACAAAAACAGTTCATTTTAGTCATATATTCTTTTAATTCATTGGGATAAACTTGAAATGTCGCCATTCCAGTAATATTTTCCTGGCTTAAATTTTTAACAGTATAATTTATAGTTTTAATTTCACCTGGGACAATAGTTATATTTTTTTTATTGGTTTCAAATTTGAATGGTAAATCTTTATGAACACTAGTAATGAGTTTAACTTTAATTGGATAATTTGCGGGATTATTTTTTTTTAATAAGGAAATTAATAATATAAAAATTATAGTTAAAAAAAAGAAAGATATTACAAGATTTCTTTTTAAATTTTTATTTTTAAACAATTTTATCCACTAAAATTGATACGAAAATTATAAACAAATAAAAAATTGAAAAACCAAATATTTGTTTTGCTATTTTTTTTTCTATTACAGAGTTTTTTGTTTTGAAAAGCTTAAAACAAATAAAAATATAGTAAGTACTTAATGGAAGGGAAAATAATAGATAAATTAAACCTGAAAATTTTAGAAAAAAGGGAGCCAAAGCAACGGGAAATAATAAAATTGAGTAAATTAATATATTTTTTTTGGTAGTATCAATACCAGAAGTTACTGGCAACATTGGAATTTTTGCCTTTCTATAATCATCAGATTTATACAGTCCTAGAGCCCAAAAATGGGACGGCGTCCAAATAAAAATAATTAGAAATAAAATAATTGGCTCTAAACCAATCCCTCCTGTTGATATAGACCAACCGATTACTGGGGGAAGTGCTCCTGCCGCCCCTCCAATAACTATATTCTGGGGAGTTTTTCTTTTTAGCCAAATTGTATAAATAAAAACATAAAATAAGATAGTTAAAGCTAATAATGAAGCCGCGACCAAATTTGAAAAAAAATACAATGCTATAACTGAAACAAAAGATGATACAGTTCCAAAAATTAGCGCTTGGAGTCTAGTTAATCTACCTGTAGGAATTGGTCTCAAACATGTTCTTGACATCAAAGAATCTAAATCTGACTCATACCACATGTTTAATGCACCCGCGGCACCAGACCCAATGGCAACTGCTAAGATAGACAAAGTTGCACTTAAAAAATTAACTTGTTCAGGTGCTATGACCAAACCAACCACGCAAGTAAAAACAGCTAAAGACATGACTCTAGGTTTCATTAGATCAAATAAAGCCTTTATATAATTATTAGTATCTAATTTAAGTTCTCTTGATTTAGTGTGAGTATTAAACAATTTGATCCTCTATTAAGTTATTCTCCAAGAACAAAGTAAATAAATCTTGTAAACACAGTGTATTTTCCTTCGGCAACCATTAGGCCTACAAAACAAGCAATTGCTGTCATTGGCCAGAGTAAAACATTAACTAAGGCATACCTTTCCCAAAAAAGATGCATAAAGAAGGCCATTATAAGTCCAGCTTTTAAAAACATAAAAAACAATATCAGAGACCATCTCAATAAACCTTGGAACTGATACCAATCTACCATGTAAGAAAAAAAACTTAAGACAAATAGTAATCCCCAGATCCAGAGATAAATTCCAATTTTGTGTGTGCTTGTTTTTTTTTCTTTATTATTATTTAAATTAGTATTTTCAGTCATATTATCATCCTACCAAAGATAAAAGAAAGCAAAAATAAAAACCCATACTAAATCAACAAAGTGCCAATAAAGTCCTAATATTTCAATGGAAACGTAATCTGATTTCATAGTAGTAAAATATCCCCTTTTTCCTGTATCGAAATCACCTCTAAAAACTTTTCTTGCAAAAATAAATAAAAAAATTACACCTATTGATACGTGAGTCCCGTGAAAACCTGTTATCATAAAGAAAAATGAGCCAAACTGAGCTGCTCCAAAAGGATTCTCCCAGGGTCTAACACCTTCATGAATAAGTTTTGACCACTCAAATGCTTGCATTCCAACAAAAGTCAAACCACCGAGAGCAGTTGCAACAATAAACCAGCCACACATTTTTTTATTTTTTTCATATCCATATTTGACAGCCAATGCCATTGTTCCACTACTTGTAATCAACACGAATGTCATAATCGCAATTAAAAGCAGAGGTACTGGGACTCCCATAAAATCAAGAGCGAATACTTCGCTAGGATTTGGCCATTCCACTACAGTGGATGCCCTACCCTTCATATAAGAAATTAAAAAGCAGCTAAAAATAAAAGTGTCACTTAAGAGAAAAATCCACATCATAGCTTTTCCCCATTGAACACCTTTGAAGGCTGTCTGGTCTGAGCCAAAATCACTAGGAATACTTTTCCAACCTTTGGGGAGTTTTTCTAACGATGAGTCTGACATTATTCTCCTTTTTAACTTAGTAACATTAAACCAAATAAAACAATCCACACAACTAAAAGAAAGTGCCAGTAAATAGCACAGATTTCAATTTGATGATTAATGTCTTTTTTATCAGTATTTTTTTTCAAAAATTTTGAAGTAGTCTTTCCCCAAAAATATATACCGCCTATTATGTGAAGGCCATGTAAAGTTGTGAACAGGTAAAAAAAAGCGTTAGCTACATTTGTTGTTGCGTAATATCCAGTGCTCATTAGTTGATACCAAACTATTAATTGTCCTATTAAAAAAGAGTAAGCTAAAAAACCGATAAAATATAAACCGTTTTTTGTTTTTTCTTTTAAATTTTTTTTTGAGTTACTTTCAGTTAAATAAAAAATAAAACTACTTAGAATAAGAATTCCTGTATTTAACCAAAGCAACCAGGGCTCTGGCATGTTTTTCCAATCACTTATTAACATTCGATCAGAGTATGCAACAATAAATAATGAGAACAGTACTGTACTAACAACCATTATAGTTCTTAAGCCCAATTTATATTTGCTTAAACTTAAAGTATGACCCTCGTGTTTGTTGTCAGCTTCAATTTGATCTTGTTCCCAAGGTTTCTGGGTTAAAAGATGAAAGATACTTTTTTCTTTGCTCACGTCTTCTCAACTTTCGCTCCTACAATTTCACTAGGAGGCTGATTTTGTGGAATATAGTCTTCTTTAGCTCCTGGCACACTAAAGTCATATGCCCATCTATAAACTTTTGGAGTCTCTTTGCCCCAGTTTCCATGCTCAGGTGGCATTTGTGGCGTTTGCCATTCAAGCGAGTTAGCTTGCCATGGATTTTTATTTGCTTTTTTGCCTAAACGAGCACTTGTAATTAAATTATATAAGAACAAAAGTTGAGCCGCTCCTACTATTAAAGCAGCAATAGTTATAAATTGGTTTAGTAACAAAGTAGATGTCTCAATATACGGGCTGTCATAAATTTCAAAGTAACGCCTAGGAACTCCAACAAATCCTTGGTAATGCATAGGAAAGTAAATCGCGTATGATCCAATGAAAGTTATCCAAAAATGAATTTTTCCAAGTGTTTCGTTCATCATTCTACCAGTCACAAGAGGGTACCAATGATATATTGCTCCAAATACAACTAGGATTGGGGCAATTCCCATAACCATATGAAAATGGGCAACTACAAAATATGTATCAGATAACGGAACATCAACTGTTACATTTCCCAAAAACAAACCGGTCAAACCACCATTTAAGAATGTTACTATAAATGCTAAAGAGAAAAGCATTGGTAGGGACAATTTAATATTTCCCCTCCACAGAGTTAAAATCCAATTGTAAACTTTTATAGCCGTTGGAACCGCAATAATTAAAGTAGTCGTTGCAAAAAAGAAGCCAAACCATGGGTTCATACCGCTTACATACATATGATGAGCCCAAACAAAGAAGCTTAATGCGCCAATTCCAACAATTGCCCAAACCATCATTCTATATCCAAAAATCGTTTTTCTCGCATGGACTGACAACAGGTCTGATACTATTCCAAAAGCCGGTAAAGCTACAATATATACCTCTGGGTGACCAAAAAACCAAAATAAATGCTGAAATAAAATCGGACTACCGCCATCGTAGCTCAACTTTTCGCCCAATGAAACCATTGCGGGCATAAAGAAACTAGTTCCAATTAAACTATCTAAAGTCATCATGAGGCAACCAACTAGTAAAGCTGGAAAAGCTAGCATCGCTAAAACTGTTGCTGTAAAAATTCCCCATATTGTTAAAGGCAATCTCATTAAAGTCATTCCTCTTGCTCTTAGTTGTAAGACAGTAATTATATAATTTAATCCACCCATAGTGAATCCGGCAACAAACAATATTAATGAAATCAACATAAGTATTATCCCCATGTCACTACCGGGTGTTCCTGCGGTAATTGCTTGGGGTGGATAGAGCGTCCATCCTGCTCCTGTTGGGCCTCCTGGTACAAAAAAGCTTGCTAACAAAACTAAGACCGCAACAACAAAAGCCCAATAGCTAAGCATGTTAACATATGGAAATGCCATGTCTCTTGATCCACACATAAGCGGGATTAGTAAATTTCCAAACCCTCCCAAAAACAAAGCAGTTAACAAATATATTACCATGATCATTCCGTGCATAGTGACGAATTGATAATAAGCGGCAGGGTCAAGCCAGCCTAAACCCGGAAACGCGAGTTGAATTCTCATTATCCATGATAAAATTAAACCTAATAATCCAGTTCCTACTGCAGTTAATGCGTATTGAATTCCAATATATTTTGCATCTTGAGAAAAAACATAAGTTGTCCACCAGCTATGGGAATGATAAAGGTCTTGATCTGGAAGTTCCGCGTCCGGAACAGTATCAATATCAGGTGTGCTTACAGACGATGCATCTGAAGCGTAGTCTGATTTAGCTTCTAATTTATGTTCATATTCATCTGACATTTAATTTATCCTTTTATAATTCATTTATTTTTTTTTACTAGCTGCAAATTGTCAATTTTTTTATTTTTTGCTAGCATTTTTTCAAAAGTTATTTGGTTTGCTTCCCATTTTTTGTAATCTTGCTCTTTATCTACTATCACGCGACCCCTCATTGCGTAGTGCCCTGATCCACAATATTCAGCGCAAAGGACTTCAAAATCTCCAGTTCTTGTAGGAGTAATCCAATAATAGGTTATAGTGCCTGGTACCATATCCATCTTGCCTCTAAATTGTGGAACATAGAAATTATGGAGGACATCTATAGTTCTTAACTCAAATTTCACTGGACGATCTATTAGAAGATGAAGTTCCTGACCATCTACTAAACGATCATCTTTTCCGTTTGGGTCTTCTACAATTAACCCAAATGGATTATCGTCATTAATGTATTTAATATCTGTTTTACCTAATATTCCATCTTCGCCTGGCAATCTATACTTCCACCCCCATTGATATGCAAAAACTTCTACTTTGTATGCGTTATCTGGAACTGTAACATATTGATTCCAAACTACTAAGCCCGGGGCCAGCAAGGCTGCAACACCGATGGATGTTGCCCAGGTTAGTCTACTTTCTAATTTTTTATCCTCGGGTTTATATTCGGCTCTTCTATCTGCTTTATAGCTATATTTCCAAACACAGTATGAAACGAAAAAACATATGGCTACAAAAACTGCTCCTGTAATCCAAAAAGTTAAAATTATAGTATCATCCATGTTCCCCCAGTTTGATGCTACTTCCGTCCACCACCATGGAGACCAAAAATGGAATGCTATTGAGCCAACTGTTATTAAAAATATACTTAGTGCTACTATCATTTTATGCGTTTGCTATAATAAAAATTCCTAAAAGAATGATTCCCCCAATAAGAATATGGTTACCCAGGTCAATAAAACCTACTTTTTTATTTTTTGGATCTATTAAATTTTTCCACTTAAAAGGAACTGATTTTCTTTTAACAGCAATCTCGGCTTCATTTTCGTTTTTTTCAAGCCTTAGGGAAACCGAAAAGAAAACAAAGTAAATGAATAGTATTAAAAATACTACTAGTCCAAGAAGCAATGCATATGATGTACTCATAATTTGAATTTACTATATATATATACTTTATGCATGTTTAATAAGGTTTTGCGACACTTTTGCAAGGGCAAATTCTGCTTAAATTTAGAGGATAAATTACTTAAAACTTAATTGATAACTTAAAATTGTGGTTGCAGCGATTGCCGCTGTTTCTGCGCGTAAAATATTTTTGGCCAATGTTGTAGAGATAGTTTTTTTACAATCAACTATTGATTGTCTTTCTTTTTCTGAAAAATCTCCTTCGGGTCCAACTAAAATGCAATTAGGATTTTTATTTGTCAAAATATTTTTTAGATTATTTGAGTCGCTATTAATATCGCAAAATATAAGATTTCCATTTTCTGGAAATTTTTTTATAAAACTTTCTAAATTTTGAATTTTCAAAATTTCAGGGACTGAAATTCTATTTGATTGTTCGCTAGCCTCAATAAGTATTTTTTCTGCTCTTTTGATGTTAATTTCTCTAACTACGCTTCTTTCACAAAGAACTGGAATAAATTTTCTCACTCCTAGCTCTGTAGTTTTTTGAAGCATTAAATCTTGGGAAATTTTTTTAATTGGAGAAAAAGCTAACCATATATTATTTTCTTCGGCTTGGGGTCTTGATAATTTTTCAACTTTTAGTTCTGTAAATTCTTTACCATGACTTAGTATCTTCGCGTTCCATTCCCCATCTTTTGAATTAAATAAAGAAATATTATCTCCTTGTTTTAATCTAACAACATTTTTTAAATAGTGTGATTGATCTTTTGAAAGAATTAATATTTTTCCTGTTTTCAAATTTTCCGAAAAATACAATCTAAATTTTGAATTCATGCGATTAAAAAGCACTATATTAAATATTATTTTATGATAGTCTAATTATAAATGTCTACTTTAGAAATAAAAAAAATTGTAAAAGCTATTGAAACTTCTGATGGTGCTGGAGTAAAACTAAAAAGAAGTATAGGTACCCCTGAGGCAAGTTATATTGACCCATTTCTAATGTTAGATGAATTTGGATCGGAGAATAAAGATGATTATATTGCTGGTTTTCCTGCACACCCGCACAGAGGCATAGAGACTGTTACTTATATGCTTGAGGGAAAATTCCAACATCAAGATAGCACGGGTTCCAAGGGAATAATGGAAACTGGTGATGTTCAATGGATGAAAACTGGAAGAGGAATAATTCATTCTGAAATGCCTGCTATGTCAGGTGGAAAGTTATTGGGCTTCCAACTTTGGATAAATATGCCATCAAAACTAAAAAAAAATAAACCAGAGTATTTATATATTAAAAAAAATGAATTAGGCTCCTATAAAAGCGATGGAGTCACTGTCAAAGTGATAGCAGGAAAATTTAAAGATATTGAGGGTCCAGAAAAAAATCATAATGTTGAACCTATTTATTTTCATGTTGTGTTAGAGAAGAAGAAGAAATTTGAATTTAATTTACCAAAAGAACATAATTCTTTTATATATTTGCTTAAAGGTGAACTTACTGTTGGAAATAATAAACATGAAAAAACGAGTGATTCAAATTTAATTTTGCTTAACAAAGGTACCGATTTGATTGTTGAGGCAAATAAAATGAGTGAATTTTTATTTATCGCTGGGAAACCAATTGGTGAAGAGATTGCTAGAGGAGGACCTTTTGTAATGAATACTAAAGAAGAAATAAATCAAGCTATCAAAGACTATCAGGATGGAACATTTGCGAAATATTAATGACAAAATCAATAATCATTAATAAACATGGTGGGCCAGAGGTATTGGAGTTTAAAGAAGTTACAGTTGGGTCTACCGGCCCAAATGAAATAAAAATCAAAAATTTAGCAATTGGTCTAAATTTTATCGATACATATCACAGATCAGGACTTTACAAATTAAAACTTCCATCTGGATTAGGAATGGAGGGTGCCGGTGTTGTTCAAGAAGTTGGAGCTAAAGTTATAAATTTTAATAAGGGTGATAAAATAGCTTACTCTCAAATGCCATTAGGTTCCTACTCAGAGGAAAGAATTATACCTGAAAAAATCGCTGTAAAGATTCCTGATGGAATTAACGAAAAAATAGCTGCTAGCATTATGACTAAAGGTTTAACTTCACATTATCTTTTATTTAAAACCTACAAAGCAAAAGCTGGTGAAACAATTTTATTTCATGCTGCCGCAGGAGGTGTTGGTCAAATTTTTTGCCAATGGGCGAAAAGTATTGGTTGTAAAATTATTGGGACAGTAGGCTCAGATGATAAAATTGATATTGCAAAAAAAAATGGTTGTGACTTTGTTATAAATTACAAAAAAGAAAGTTTTGATAAAAAAGTTCTTGAAATAACTGAAAATAAAGGACTGGGAGTAGTATACGATGGTGTAGGGAAAGACACTTTTGAAAAATCTATTAACTGTTTGAAGCCTATGGGTATGATGGTATCTTTTGGAAATGCATCTGGTCCTTTAAATCCTATTGATGTAAAAAAATATATAGCCCACAAAAGTCTTTTTTTTACAAGACCTGGTCTTGCAGATTACGGGGCTGGACGAAAAGCTCTTGAAGAAGGAAGTGCTTTGTTATTTGAACAAATAAAATTTGGTAAAATAAAAGTAAAAATTTTCAATGAGTATGCCCTATCTGACGCAAGAAAAGCTCATGAGGACTTAGAGGGTAGAAAAATCCTTGGGCCAGCAGTTTTAATGCCAAATGAGTGAAGAAAAAATAATAAGTCCTTGCATTAGTATTTGCAAAAGTGATCCTGAGACTGGATTTTGTTACGGTTGTGCTAGGTCGAATGAAGAGAAAAAAATCTGGAAAAATCCGAATACAAAAAATGTTTGGAAAAGAGAAAATTTAGATGTTCTAATAAAGAGGATGAGTAAAACTCAGCTTAAAATTTTTTATCAATCCTATAATGAAAAAATAGAATTTGGGAAATTAGTTTATTCAAAAAACTTAAATAAAAAACCATAATATTAAACCCACGACAGCCAGTATTATAATTAAAATTCTTATACCAAAAAGATACTTTGTGAGTCTGTTAGAGTCTTCTATATCTTTTTTCTTGCCAGCGCCCAATCTTATAACTAGGTAAAATACTAAAAGAAGAATTAATATAATTATAAGTATTATTGGTTTGCTAAACATAATTATTGAGATGTTAAGATTATAGGTAAAAATAGGCCTAATGCATATAAAAGAATAATTACTATAGAGGCTATTATAAATGCCCTTATGGCGTTAATTTTCATAAATATTAATCCTCATCATCTATTTTCATATCAGATAAATGAAGTTTCAATGCTCGGGTTGAAACCAAAATTTCACCTAGATAAAGTACTATTGATAAAAAAAGAGAAAAGCAACATAGGCCGAATATCAATCTCGCGTAAAAAATAAAATTTAGATAAAGGGCAAACACTGTCAGCATATCAAAAAGAAACGCTAGTCCTGCACAACCAATTGCATACTTTAGATTAACGCTTCTATCTCTTAAATTTTTAAGTTGTTTTTTCCACTCTGGTGGAATGTGTTTCTCAAATACATATTCGTCATGAAGTTTTCTGACCAGGGCACTTAGAGTGTGAAATCTACTATTATAAACACCCATTAAAAGTGCCATAGCCGGAAATAATAAAGCTGCCACAGTGTAATCTATATTCATATCGAATCGAATTGATTATGTATTTAGTGTTTGGTATTTACAAGAACTAATAATGTCATCGCATATAGAAAATTTCATCAATGTAACTAGATTGAACAAGCCCACTGGCTTCTTTTTGTTATTTTGGCCATGTAGTTGGGGTTTGTCACTTGGTTATTACTTTAATAAAAATTTAGATATTTTCTTGTATTACATATTTCTTTTTTTTTGTGGTTCGGTTTTAATGAGAAGTGCTGGATGTATAGTTAATGATATAATAGATGAAAAAATAGATAAAAAAGTTACAAGAACAAAAAATAGACCTATAGCATCAGGATCATTAAATAAAAATTTAGCATGGCTTTATGTGCTAATTCTTTGCTTAACTGCTTTTATTATTTTAATACAGTTCAATTTTTTAACTATATTCTTAGGAGTCTTTTCAATGATATTTGCATTCAGTTATCCTTTTATGAAAAGATTTACTTATTGGCCCCAGTTATTTCTTGGATTTACATTTAATTGGGGTATCGTAATGGCCTGGACGTCTATAACAAATGAAATCTCTTATTTGCCCATTCTTCTTTATGTTGGGGCCATATTTTGGACACTAGGTTATGACACGATTTATGGCATACAAGACATTTCAGATGACGAAGTAATTGGTGTAAAGTCAACTGCAATAAAGTTTAAAAAAAATCTTGGATTATTTGTTTCGAGTTGTTATTTAATAAGCTCACTTGTAATAGTCTTTGTTATGACGAATTTAAAAATAAATTATACTTTAGTTTTTTTACTTTTTTTTATTTTTAGTCTTTTTTACCAAATAAAGATTTGTAAAACAAAAAATCCATCTGAGTGTCTTAGAGCTTTTAAATTGAATAATATATCTGGTATATTAGTTTTTCTCAGTTTTTTTTTAGTAAATTTTGAAATTTAATGAAATTAGACAAAATAATTTTTTTAATAAAGAGACTGTATAGAGATTATACCAAAAAATATCTAAATAAAATTTTTCTTGCTTTATTTTTGTCTTTTCTTGTGGCTGGAGCAACATCTGCTATTGCATGGTTATTGGATCCCGCAATTAAAAAAATTTTTATTGATAATGACAAAACTTACGCATGGTTAATTCCAATACTAATTGTATTAGCATTTTCCACAAAAGGTATTTCTTTATACTTTGCGAGGTCAATAACGTTGGTGCTGGGTTGTCGCGTTCAAGAACAATTTCGAAATGAAGTAGCCGAGAAGATTTTACTTTCTGATTCAGAAACTCTAGAGTCAAAACATACCGGAAAATATATATCTACCTTTCACTATGATATTGGACTAGTAAATACACTTTCTAGTAACGCTCTTTTGAATGTTATGAAAGATAGTTTAACCTTAACCTCTTTATTATTTGTGATGTTTTATCAAAATTGGAAGCTGGCAATTTTTTCATTAGTTATGATGCCTTTGTCAGCTTTTGTAGCAAGATCGCTTGGAAAAAGGATTGGAAAAGCTACAACAAAAGGTGCGTTGACTTCTGGTAAGCTCACTACATTCCTTACTGAAATTTTGAGAGGGTATAAAATTATTAAGATATATCAAAGAGAAGACGCCGAGATGCAAAGAGCTGCTCATCAAATAGGGGATATGGCTGAAAAAGAAATAAAGATTGGACAAATAATGATTAGAGCAACGCCAGTAATGGAAGTTATTCTTGGTTTTATTATAGCAGCTTTCATATATGCTGCAGGTTATCTCATCTCGACTGGAGAAATAGGAATAAATAACTTTTTCTCCTTTTTGGCAGCAATGATGCTTGCTTATCAACCAGTAAGATCTTTAGCTACTTTAAATATGGCAGTTTACCAAGGTGCTGCGGCTTTAGAGAGAATTTTTGATATAATTGATGGCAAAGATCAAATTAGAAATGATGAAAATGCTCCAGAATTAATGATTAAAAATTCTGATATAAGTTTTGATAATGTTAGTTTTAAATATCGAACAAGTAATGAAAAAGCTATAAAGAATCTTAACTTTGTTGCTGAAGGTGGTAAGGTTACTGCCTTGGTGGGTCATAGCGGGGCAGGCAAAAGCACAATAATAAATTTAATACCCAGATTTTATCAGGCTCAAAATGGCAAAATACTTATTGATGGACAAAACATAAAAGACATTTCTCTAAATTCTTTGAGAAATAAAATAGCTATAGTTAGCCAAGACACTATCCTTTTTGACGATAGCATTGAGAACAATATAAAATTCGCAAAAACAGGGGCTACTGACGAGGAAGTTGAGAGAGCTTGCAAACTAGCTGCGGCAGAAGATTTCATATCTGCTCTACCTGAAAAATATAAAACTTTAATTGGAGAAAATGGAGTAAGATTATCGGGAGGTGAGAAGCAGAGACTTTCAATTGCAAGAGCTATATTAAAAAATTCCCCCATAATTTTACTTGATGAAGCAACTTCATCCTTGGACACAGAGTCTGAAGAAAAGGTTCAAAATGCTATATTTAATTTAACTAAGAATAGAACCACAATAGTCATAGCTCATAGGCTTTCTACCATAAAGAAAGCAGATCAAATAATTGTAATGGAAAAGGGTAATATAGTTGAAATGGGTAATCACGAGGAATTGTTAAAAAATTCAAAAGTATATGAAGGTCTTTATAAGAAACAAGTTTATTAGTTTATGCTAAGATTTCTGTATAGTATTTTTTCAATTATTTTTTATATCCCTTATATAATCGCAATTACTTTAAGAATTTTTTTTAAGAAAGAGCATAAATCTAAATTTAAAGAAAAATTGTTTTTAAAAAAAGTTAAAAGACCAAATGGTTTTCTTTTTTGGTTTCACGTTGCGAGTTTGGGTGAATTTAATAGTATTTTGCCTATTATTAATTATTATTTAAAAATTAACAAAAATTGCAATTTTTTGATTACGACTGTTACACTAAGCTCATATAATGAGTTTAAAAAAAAATTTGGAGAAAATAATAGGGTATTCCATCAATTTTTACCTTATGATCTAAATTTACTGGTAAATAATTTTCTTAAAACTTGGAAACCAAATATTGCTTCATTTGTTGAATCCGAAATTTGGCCTAATTTTATTTTTAATATAAAAAAAAATAATATTCCTCTTGTTCTTTTAAATGCGAGAATAACAAAAAAAACTTTAAAAAGATGGTTGTTTGTTAAGAGCTTTGCAGAAAGATTATTTGGCTATTTTTCAATTTGTATTGCATCTAGTGAAGAAACTCGAGAAAATTTGCTTTTATTAAATGCAAAAAATATCAAATACTATGGAAATATAAAATTTTGTTCAAACTTTAAAAATACCACAAAACAAGATGGTAATGATGATCTTGAAAATATTACAGATAAAAAATTGTGGTGCGCAGTCAGTACCCATGATGATGAAGAAATTTTTTGTTCAAAAGTACAGGAAAAAATCAAGAAAACAGAAAATAATAGCATGTGTATAATAATACCCAGGCACATAAATAGGACACAAAAAATTTTTGAAGCTCTTACAGCTAAAGGATTTAATGTACAAATTAAAAATGAAAATGATAAAATTGATAGCTCTGCGGAAATAGTCTTGGTAAATTATTATGGTGCTGTCAGCATTTTTCTTTCAAAAGTTAAAAATGTTTTTATTGGAAAATCTTTAATTAAAAAGCATATAAAGGTTGGCGGACAAAATCCAATTGAAGCAGTAAAAATGGGTTGTCATATTTTTCATGGTCCATATATTTCAAATTTCTATGAAATATATGAGTTGCTCAAAAATAAAGGATTTTCTGAGGAAGTAAATAATCCAGGGGATTTAGCTGATAAACTAATAAAAAACTTTAAAAGTAAAAAAGTATTAGACCAAAAAAAATTGGGGGAGCTAGAAATTTATAGTAATTCGATTTTTAATAACGTAATTAATGAATACAATAATTTTATTAATGAAAATTTCAAAACCTAAATTTTGGGATAAAAGGAGTTTAAGTTTACTTTCTTTAATTTTTTTACCATTTGCTTATCTTTATAAGTTAATATTTTGGATAAAAACCTTTTTGATTAAACCAAAAAATTTTTCTGTTCCAATAATTTGTGTTGGAAATATTTATATTGGAGGCACTGGAAAAACTCCAATATCAATGAAAATTTATGAAATTTTAAAAGGACTTAGAATGAACCCAGTTATAATTAAAAAAAATTACAGAGATCAAAAAGATGAAATATTATTAATAAAAAAATATTCTCAAATATTAGTAGGAAAAAGAAGATCTCAGGTTATTTCCTCGGCCATAAAAAAAAATTTTGATTCCATAATTCTAGACGATGGTTTTCAAGACACAGAAATTAAAAAAAATATTAATATAGTTTGTTTTAATTCAAAACAAAAAATTGGCAACGGACTTACAATTCCAGCTGGGCCTTTAAGAGAAGGTTTAAATTCCTTGGTAAATTGTGACTTGATATTATTTAATGGTAAAAAAGATTTAGAATTTGAGGCAAAACTAAATAAATTCAATGCTAAGCTTCGGTTTGTATATTACGAATATGTACCTGAAAATATAGAAAGATTTAAAAATAATAAGTTAATTGCATTTGCAGGAATAGGTAATCCAGAAAATTTTTTTGATCTTCTTAAAAAAAATAAATTAAATATTATTAAAGAGATAAGTTATCCAGATCATTATGATTACTCTAAAAAGAATTTAGATTACATGATTCAATTAAAAGATAAATATGGAGCAAAATTAATTACAACAGAAAAAGATTATATGAGAATTGACCCTGGCTATCATGAGAACTTTGATTTTCTAAAAATAAAAATGAATTTAGATAATAAAGATTTTTTAAATAATTTTTTTAGAAAAAATATTTTATGAAAACTATAAAATATATATTTGAAGCTTTATTTATTTATTTTTTATTTTTTGTTATTAAAATCTTAGGTATAAACCTTAGTAGAAAGATAATAGCCTCTTTCTTCGCAAGCGTAGGTTTCTTTTTTAAATCCGAGAGAATTGTAAGAAAAAATATTTCTAATGCTTTAGGTGATCTTTCAGAGGAAAAAATTAAAAAAATAATAAAGTCTATGTGGAAAAATTATGCATATGTATTTGTTGAGTATATTTATCTTAGCAGATTTCGTTTTAACAAATTTTCAACTCCACATATAAAAATATCAGGAAAAAAAATATTGGATGATCTAATAAAATCAAATCGACAAGCAATTTTTATTTCAGGTCACTTTGCCAATTTTGAACTTATGGCAATGGAGCTTGAAAAAAATAAAATAAATTTAGGAGCAATTTACCGCCCCCTCAATAATGTTTTTTTAAATCCTTTTATGGTTTTCCTAAGAAAAAAATATATCTGTAAAAAACAAATAGAGAAAGGGAAAGGGGGGACCAGGGAAGTAATAGATTTGATGAATAAGAATTTTAGTATTGCTTTAATGGTTGATCAAAGGCTTGGTGAGTCAGAAAGATTTCCCTTTTTTAAAAAACCTGCACATACAACTACTTTACCTGCGCAATTAGCCCTAAAATTCGATTGTGATATAGTCCCAATATACCTTCAGAGAAATAAAAATAATTCTTTTGAAATGGAAATTTTAAATCCAATAAAAATAGATAAGTCAAAAAACTTAGATGAAGAAAAAAAAGAAATTACAATTAAAATTAATGAAACTATAGAAAGAATGATTCTAAAAAACCCAGAGCAATGGATATGGACTCATAATAGATGGAAATAATTATTTTTTATTTTTGTGTTCTTCAAATCTAATTTTTGCTTCTATTGGAGAATAATACGCCTCCTGTAATTCAACATTCCAATAACTAAGTTTGTTTAAAGGTATATTCTTTCCTGAGACTGAGCAAACAACATAGTCTCCTTCCTGAATAACCTCAAATCTGTTTGGATAATATTTAAGTTTTGCTTTATTCTGGTTCATGCTAATTTAATTTCTATTTATTCTATAATATATGAATTTAGCTGTAATAGGAAGTGGTGGACGAGAACATGCTCTTTGCTACAAATTAAGACAATCAAAAGAAGTAAAAAAATTAATTTGTATACCGGGAAATGCTGGAACAGATAAAATTGCTGAAAATATAATAGTAGAGGATATTTCTAACTTTGATTCAATTTATAAAATTATCAAAGAAAAAAAAATCGATTTTGTAATTGTCGGGCCAGAAGAACCTTTGGTTAAAGGTATTGTAGACTTCTTAACTGCTAAAAACATTAAAGTATTTGGCCCAGATAAATTCTCTTCTCAACTTGAGGGCTCTAAAGCATTCATGAAAAATTTATGTAAAAAAAATAATATTCCAACTGCAAATTTTGGTATTTTTGAAAAACAAGAGGATGCATTTAATTTTATAAAAAATAGTAAATTGCCTATAGTGGTCAAGGCAGATGGTCTAGCAGCTGGAAAAGGGGTGTCTATATGTCTTTCCAAAGAAGATGCTGAAAGAAAAACCAAGGAAATAATTGAAGGAAAATTTAAATCCTCTAAAAAGGTTTTGCTTGAGGAGTTTATAGAGGGTGAGGAATTAAGTTACTTTTGTGTTGTAGACAAAAATAATTTTTCTTTTTTTGGATCAGCTCAAGACCATAAAAGAGTTGGTGAGGGTGATATCGGGCCAAATACTGGTGGAATGGGGGCCTACTCCCCGTCGAATCTACTTACAAAAGAACTTGAGATAAAAATAAAAAAAAGAATTATTGAACCAACCTTAAGAGCCTTAAAAGAAATGGGACATCCGTATAAAGGTTTCTTGTACGCTGGTTTAATGATTAAAAAAAATGAACCTTATTTGATCGAATACAATATTAGGATGGGCGACCCTGAATGTCAGGTACTAATGATGAGATTGAGAACTAACTTGTTGGAGGTTATAAAATCTGTGGTTAATGATACGTTAAAAAATTTAACAATTAATTGGGATAACGATAGTTGTATGACAGTTGTTTTATGTTCAAAAGGATATCCGGATAATTACAAAAAAGATATTGAAATTAAAAATTTGGAAAAAATTACAATGGATAAAAGTATTCAAATTTTTCATGCGGGAACTTACAACAAAAATAAAAAAATTTTTTCAAACGGTGGTAGAGTTTTAAATATAACTTCTGTTGGAAAAGATTTGGAATTTACTAGGGATAGATGTTTGAATGTTTTAACAAAAATCAATTGGAGTGATGGATTTTTTAGGAAGGATATAGGTTGGAGGTCAATAAAGAAAAATGAGAATAATTAGCGGCAAATTTAAAAATAAAAGACTCCTTTTTCCAAAAAATCTTAAAACTAGACCGCTAAAAGATAATGTTAAAGAAAATATTTTTAATATATTAGAACATTCAAAAAAAATTAATATTCAAATAAAAGAATCTATAATTTTAGATTTATACAGTGGGAGTGGTTCTTTTGGTCTAGAGTCTTTATCTAGGTATGCTTCCAAAGTATCTTTTGTTGAAAAAGACTTAGACGCTTTAACGAGTTTAAAAAAAAATATTGAGAATCTTAAAATTCAGGAAAAAATAAATTTATACGAAGAAGAAGTATCAAATTTTTTTGATAGGTTGGATTTTAATGAAAAATTCGATATAATTTTTATAGACCCACCTTATTCAGACAAGAAGTTTACAGAGAATATTAAAGCAATTAGAGACAAAAATATTTTAAACAAAGATTACATAATTATAATTCATAGAGAGAGAAAATCTTCTGAAAATTTTGAAATTAAGAATTTAAATATTATCGAAGAAAAAATTTATGGACGCTCACAAATTTTTTTTGTTAAATTTTTTTAAAATTAATAGTTTTTTTGTTAAAACTTTAACACTTTCTACAGCAGGCTGATCGAAAGCATTCACTTTTAATATTTTGCTTAAAACAATTGTTTGAAAAATAAATAAAAAAAATAATCTTCCAATTGTACCCTCGTCAAATTTTTTAATCACAATTTCTTCAAACGGAATTTTTTTTTCTTTTAATATACCCAAAAAAGCATTTTTTTGAGAAATTTTAATATTTTCATATTTCTTTTTGTTTAAATATTTTACTTTCTTTCCAAAAATTTTAGAATTGACTTGAAAATTTTTACCATCTTTTAAACTAAATACATAGAAGGTCTTATCTTTTGGTCCATCTAAATAAAGTTGAAGCAAACTGTGGTGGTCTCTTGGAGCAGTAGAGACTACTGGCATAAATCCCTTACCATTTTTTCCAAGACTTTCAGCTAAAAGTTGTTGGCACCAAAACATAAAATCATTAAGTTCTGGTACATAATTAAATAACACTAAAACTTTTGTTTTTTTGCAATTAATTTTAAAAATTTTTTTTATTTCTTCAGAAAGAATTTGTTTATTTTTTAACAAGTTTGGAATATTCTTTTTGAAATTTTCTATTTTTAAACCCATTAAATATGATGGAAGCATACCTACATCTGAAAATACTGAGTATCTCCCACCTATATTAGGATGGTGTCTTATAAATGGAATATTTTTTTTTTTAGCAAAATTCCTTAAAACATTATCTTTATCTTCTGAGATAATTATTGAATTTTTTTTTTTTAAATATGCTTTAAAAAAACTCGAATTAACTATTGTTTCGGTTGTGTTTCCAGATTTGGATATAATTAAAAACAAAGCTGTTTTAAGATTGTTTTCTTTTTTGATTTTTACCAAATATCTTTGGTCCAGGTTGTCTATAAAAATAATTTTTTTATTAACTTTATTTCTTAAAAAGGAATAAATAGCTTTGGTTCCTAAAATTGATCCGCCCATACCAATTAGAATAATAGTTTTAAATTTTTTAAAATTTTTAAAATTTTTTATTGAATTGCTTTTAAATTTTGGAAAAAAAGTTCTAAAAAGACCCTGCTTACTCCTAGCGATTTCATCTATAATTCTATTGGGGGAAATCACCTTTGACTCCCCTTTCTTAATTCTTCCTCTATACTACTCTCTAATGGAGACCTCTCACTTTGTTTGGAAGTTCCCTTTTGACTCAGAATAGACTCTAAACTTTCAGATTTCTGACCTGACTTTTTAGAATCTGGTAAAGGAAGCTTTTTATAATCTGGCGGTAAAATTAAAGGGTCTTTCTTTTTAATTAAGTATTCATCCGTGGTCTTTTTTTTCTGCCCTGTCAATGCTCCCTCAAAATCTTTCCACCCTCCTCCACAAGAAATTAGAAAAAATAAAGAGAATATTAATAAAGATTTTTTTATCATATTAGTTATTTTTTTTCTTAGAGTTTATTTCTTTAAACAACATAATAATAATTCCTAATGTAATAAAGATGTCAGCTAAATTAAATGTAAACCAATGAAAAGTTTGTATATGGAAATCAATAAAATCAGGTACCGCAAAATAATTAAGCCTGTCATAGAGGTTGCCTAAAGCTCCGCCAATTATAAGAGATAATATAATTTTCCCAAAATTATCTGATAAAACCATTAGGTATATTAGATAAATAATTATTAACAAAATTAAGGCAGAGACTAAATGATAAAAAAGATTCGCATTAGAACTCAGCAAACCAAAGGCTATTCCCGTATTCCAATTCAATGTAAGATTTAAGAAATCATTTACAAATATTTCTTTTTCATGAGTTTGTATAAGGTCTACAATATAGATTTTCGATAACCTATCTATTACAAAAATTACTGACACTATCGCAAAGCTATATATATCAATTTTTTTGATATTTATTTTATTTTTGAACATCTTGAGCATTTATTGTCTCTTACTTCTTTAACAATTTTCCAACATCTAGAACACTTTGTTCCTTGAGCCTTTTTAACAATTATGGATATATCTTTTTCTTTGGAAATATTTTGAACAATATTAGAAATTATAAATAATTCTTTAGAGTCTACTTCTTTTAAAAGATTAAATTCTAATTTTGGCAAACTAATTTCGACATCAGCTTCAAGACTAGATCCAATTATTTTGCCTGATCTTTTTTCCTCTATTGCTACATTAACCTGCTGTCTAATAGCCAATAGTTTTTCCCATTTTTTAAACAAAGATTCGTTTTTCCAATTATTTGGGATTTCGGGAAAGTTTTCTTCATGAATACTTGTTGATTTTTCTTTTTGTGTTAAAACCGTAATCTCTTCAGTAGTAAACGAAAGTACTGGTGCATACCACTTTGTCAAACATTCTAAAATTATATTGAGCACCTCTATACAAGATTTTCTTATATCTGAATTTAAGTCATCGCAGTACAAAACATCCTTTCTTATATCAAAATAAAACGATGATAAATCTAAAGCACAAAAATTCAAAAGATCTTTTTGTAGTTTATGAAAATTATAGGTTTTTAAATTCTTTTGAATTTCTGAATCTAAAACAAAAAGTTTATGTAAAATAAACTTTTCCAGTTCTGGAAAATCTTCATAATTAACCTTTTCAAAATCTTTTGGGGTAAAATTATCTTTTAAATTACCCAATAAAAATCTAAAAGTATTCCTTATTTTTCTATAAGACTCTGCTTGCTGTTCTAATATAGAATGGTCTATTCTTATATCTTCGGCATAATCTGAGGAAGCAACCCATAATCTTAAAATATCAGCACCGTATTTCTTTAAAATTTCTTCTGGAGAAATAAAATTTCCTAGAGACTTTGACATTTTCATTCCTTTTCCATCCATGACAAAACCATGTGATAAGATACTATCAAAGGGCGCTCGACCTCTGGTTCCACAAGATTCCAAAAGTGATGAATGAAACCAGCCTCTGTGTTGATCAGAACCTTCTAGGTACATGGACGCGGGCCACTTTAAATCTTTTCTTTTCTCCAGGACAAAAGAATGTGTGGAGCCACTGTCAAACCAAACTTCAACTATATCTTTCGATTTTGTATAGTCCTCCTTTTTATATTTTTTTCCCAAAAATCTTTGTGGATCATCATAAAACCAACAGTCGGATCCCTCTTTTTCATAAATCTTAGCAATGTTCTCGATAACCTCTAGATCTCTTAAAGGTTCGTTTGTTTTTTTGTTTACGAATATTGGTAGCGGAACTCCCCACGATCTTTGCCTTGAAATACACCAGTCAGGACGAGTTTCGATCATAGATCTAATCCTTGCTTTGCCTTTTTCAGGATAGAATGTAGTTTGGTCAATAGATTCTAAAGCTTTTTTTCTCAATTTGTGACTTTCCATTGAAATAAACCATTGAGGTGTTGCTCTGTGAACCAAGGGCGCTTTTGATCTCCAGGAGTGAGGGTAGCTATGTACTAAAGTACCATTTCCCAAAAGATTTTTTTGCTCCTCTAAATTTTTTATAATAATTTCATCAGCTTTAAAAACATGTGTTCCTTCAAAAACAGGTATATTTTTTGTATATCTGCCATCATTATTTACTGTTTCGATAGCCTTCATCCCATGTTTTAAACATAGGTTAAAATCATCTGGACCATGGCTAGGAGCGCAGTGAACAATACCGGTACCTTGTTCCAGTGTCACAAAATTTGCTTCAAGCATTGGAATATCATGGTTATACCCCAGATTTTTAAAAGGATGTGAACATATAGTATTTTTGAATTCAGCGCCCTTGAAAGATTTTAAGATTTTAAATTTCCCTAATTGGCAAGTTTCTATTACAGAGTTGATTAGTTTTTCAGCAACGACTATCTTTTTTTTATTTACTTGAAGAACTGAATAATTGATATCTTTATTATATGCCAGTGCTTTATTAGCTGGTATTGTCCAGGGTGTAGTTGTCCAAATGATAATTGAGGAGTCTTTTAAAAAATCTTTATCTGTTTTTTTTGTATGGAATAGTGCGTAAATAGTATTTGATTTGTGATCTTTATACTCCACTTCAGCATCCGCCAATGCTGTTTTTTCTACGGTTGACCACAAAACAGGTTTGAAACCTCTATAAAGACTTCCCTCTAAAAGAAACTTACCTAGTTCTCTTACAATCTGAGCCTCTGCATCAAAACTCATTGTAGAATAATAGTTTTCCCAATCGCCTATTACACCCAATCTTTTAAATTCTTTTTTATGAATACCAATCCACTTTTCTGCAAAATCTCTACATTCTTTTCTAAATTCCTTGGTTGGAACTTCGTCTTTGTTTTTTTTCTTTTTTTTATACTCTTCCTCAATTTTCCATTCTATGGGCAGTCCATGACAATCCCAACCTGGAACATAAATCGAGTCTTCGTTCTTCATTTGGTGAAATTTTGTAACAATATCTTTTAAAATTTTATTAAAAGCTGTACCCATGTGGATATGTCCGTTTGCATATGGGGGACCATCATGGAGAATAAATTTTTTTTTTCCTATTGATTTTTTTCTTAATCTCTCAAAAAGTTTTGTTTTATCCCACGATTCTAAAATTTTTGGTTCTTTTGATGGAAGGTTAGCTTTCATAGAGAAAGCTGTTTTTGGAAGATTTAAATTATTTTCAGGCATCTACCTTATTTTGCGTTTTTAATATCTTTTTTAATTTGTTGTTTTAATTGAACAATATTTTTAAATTTTTTTTCTTTTCTAATAAACTTAATTAGCATTATTTTTATCTTTTTATCATATAAATTTTTTTTCAGACCAAAAATATGCACTTCTAAAATAAGTCTATTTTTTCCAAAAGTTGGCCTATAACCTATATTTACTATCCCTTTTTTTTTAGTATTTTTATCTACAATTATTTTGGAAGAATAAACACCAAGTTTTGGTATTATATAATTTTCTAAATCTAAATTACAGGTCGGGAACCCAATTTTTCTACCCCTTCTGTCACCTCTCCTGACGGTTCCTTCTACTGTCCATAATCTACCTAGTAATTTATTAGCAAGTTTTATTTTTCCTTTTTTAATATTTTTTCTTATTAGTGTTGATGAGATTGTTGACTGATTTTTAAATAAAGGAGTAATTGTATTAGTCTTGTAATTAAAAAAACTTTCTTTATTTTTTAATAATTTTACATCGCCAGCTCTATTTTTTCCAAATCGGAAGTTTTTACTTATAAAAATTAATTTTGTTTTCAATTTTTTGTATAAGATTTTTTTTATAAAGTCTTCTGAGGTTATATTTGAAAATTTTTTATCAAATTTCTTTATTATTAAAAAATCTATTTTATATTTTTTTGAAGAGAGTATTTTTTGTTTTAAAGTGTCTATTCTATAATTTTTTAACTTTTTATTAAAAAACATTACTGGCAAAGGTTGAAAAACCATCAAACCAAATTTAAGATTATTTTTTTTCGCGATTTCTTTTCCTTTTTTAATGACTCTTTGATGGCCTAAATGAAACCCGTCAAAATTCCCAATAGCTATTCCTGAATTCTTAAATTTTTTATCAATATTAAAATTTTTATATATTTTCATTTACCAAGTTAGCTCATTTTGAAAGTAGTTTGCTGAGACTTCGTGTTTTTTTAATAGTTCGTCTAATACTTTCTCATTATTTATTTTTGATTTATGTATACCACTTGTTATAAAGATAGAATCTAGATTCATATTGTTTGCACCTTTAATATCAGTTTTAAGATTATCACCTATTACTAAAGTTTTTTCACCTAAATCTAAAAATGAGCGATAAACTTCTTTGTGTGGCTTTCCAAAATATATTACTTCTCCTCCCAAACCTTCAAAAATTTCAGCAATTTTTCCTGCACAATATTCTTCGTCTTGTCCTCTATTGACTGTTAAGTCTGGGTTGGTACATATCAGCTTTTTTTTTGTAAAATCTTTTAAAAGATTTTCATAAAACTTTAGATTTTCCTCTTCTTCATCGAATAAACCTGTACATAAAATATAATCACAATTTTGAATTGTGGTCTTGTTTTCTTTGATAGAAATAAATAAAGAGTTATCCCTTTTGGGGCCTAGATGATAAAACTTTTTTCCAAACTTATTTTGCTTAAGGGATTTAATTGCCGCTTCCCCTGAGGTAAAAACATTTTTAAGAAACTTTTCATCCATTTTTAATTTCTTTAAGAATTCTATAACGTTTTTGCTCGGACGAGGTGCGTTGGATAAAAAAATTATTTTTTTTTTATTATCTTCAAGTTTTTTTACAGCTTTCATGGCTGAAATATTTAGTCTTATTCCGTTATGCATTACCCCCCATAAATCTATTATAAAAGCATCATATTCGTGAAATATTTCAGAAAGGTGATTTAGTTTTTTAATTTTCATAGGAAATTCAAGGCTTTTTAGGGTATTTTTTTTTTATCATACTCTTGAAATATTCTAAATACATACCATATTTCTCAATATTATAAATTATAGGAGTTTTCATGAAA
>MDTG01156498.1_pt1 | contig 66546 bp, 56 predicted proteins | sample 811421 | NCBI WGS metagenome assembly MDTG01 (sample SAMN05326645, study PRJNA326480) | marine metagenome | isolation source: seawater | place: Pacific Ocean: South East | collected 2011
CTGCCGCGCCGTCGGAGGCGGTGAGTTTCTGTTCCACGGAAAATGCGCCACCACGATCCGCGAGCCCGGTGCCGGCGATACCCAGCGACGCCATGGCCGCCACGATGAAGGTGCGGATAGTCATGGATCCCTCTCCCACGGGCACCAGTGCCCAAGCCCCACTCTAGAAAGGAGTGGGGTGAGATCAATCAATTTACGCGGTGATTGGCACTCAGGCGGCCGGGAGGGGGCTTACCACTCCGGTCCGCCGGTGTAGCGGCCGTAGACGTCCGCCATCGCCTGCACCATCTCGCCCAGCGTGCAGTTGGCCAGGGCGGCCTCGACCAGACTGTCCATGACGTTCTCGTCGGCGCGGGCCGCATCGCGGATCGCATCGAGCGAGGTCTTGACCGCGTCGTCGTCACGCTGCTTCTTGAACGCATCGAGTCGCTCGCACTGGTTCGTCTCGACCTCGTGGGGAATCTGCAGGATCTCGACCTGCTGGTCCTCGTTGCCCTCGGTGAACGCGTTGACGCCCACGATGTAGCGGTCGCCGGCCTCCATCTCCTGACCGAAGCGGTAGCTGGCCTCGGCGATCGAGCGGCGGAAGTAGCCCTTGTGGATGCCCTCGACCACGCCGCCCATGTCGTCGATCTGTCCGATGATCTCATCGGCGTCGGCCTGCATCTGATCGGTGAGCGCCTCGACGTACCAGGAACCGCCCAACGGATCGACGGTGCGGTGCACGCCCGTCTCGTGGGCGAGGATCTGCTGGGTCCGCAGCGCGACGCGGACGGAGGTCTCGGTGGGAAGGCCGAGCGTCTCGTCCATCGAGTCGGTGTGCAGGCTCTGGCACCCGCCGAGTACGCCGGCCATCGCCTGGTAGGCGACGCGGACGATGTTGTTCAGAGGCTGCTGCTCGGTCAGAGAGCAGCCGGCCGTCTGCACGTGGGTCCGCATGAGCAGGGAGCGGTCGTTCTTCGCGCCGTAGCGTTCGCGCATCGCGGTCGCCCAGATGCGGCGTGCGGCGCGGAGCTTGCAGATCTCCTCGAAGAACTCGTTGTGCGAGTTGAAGAAGAACGACAGCCGCGGAGCGAACGAGTCGACGTCGAGGCCCCGCTTCATGCAGGCCTCCACGTACTCCATGCCGTCACGCAGGGTGAAGGCCAGCTCCTGCGTGGCCGACGAGCCGGCCTCGCGGATGTGGTAGCCGCTGATGGAGACGCTGTTCCACTTCGGCAGATGCTTCGTGGCGTATTCGATGGTGTCCACGACCAGCTTCACCGACGCCTCGGGGGGGTAGATGAACTCGTTCTGGGAGTGGAACTCCTTGAGGATGTCGTTCTGCAGCGTGCCGCCGAGCTTGGCGACGTCGATGTCTCGCTGCCTGGCCATCGCGATGTACATCGCCCAGATCACGGCGGCGGGGCCGTTGATGGTCTGGCTGACGGTCACTTCGTCGACGGGAATGTCGGCGTAGAGCCGATGCATGTCCTCGATCGTGTCGATGGCCACGCCGCAGCGGCCGACTTCGCCGAGGCTCAGTGCATCGTCGCTGTCGCGGCCCATGAGCGTGGGCAGATCGAACGCGGTCGAGAGGCCGGTGTTGACGCCCTTGGCGTTCTCCAGGAGGTACTTGAACCGCTTGTTGGTGTCGTCGGCCGAGCCGAAGCCGGCGAACTGCCGCATCGTCCAGAGCCTGGAGCGGTACATCGTCTCGTGCACGCCCCGGGTGAACGGGAAGATGCCGGGAAGGCCGATGCGTTCATGCGGCTTGGACGAGTCCTCGCCGGTGGTCGTGGGCACGCGGTTCGGCCCGTACAACTGGTCGATCTCGTAGCCCGAGAGTGAAACAGTGGCCGGATCGGTCTTGGAGCCCTGATCGGAGGATGAATCGGATGTTCTGTTGATGGTGCTCATGGTTGTTTTCCAACAACCGATTCTAGCAGATCGAAGTCGGATTTCACCAGCAGGATCGGGGCTTCGAGCCGTCGGGAGCCGCTCAGGACCGTCTGGCGGGGTTTCAGTCGTCGTAGGTCGTCATCGGATCGTCGCGGTAGTCATCCTTGCCGCCGGCTGGTGTCCATCCGGCGGGCCGATCGCCCATTTCGTCGGTGCGCAATGGTCGGTTCGGCTCGGGAGCTTCGTACTTCTCGCCCTGGCGGATGAAGACGTCGATGCGACGGCTGTATGCGTTCGGAACCGTGATGGAGTTGTTCAGGGATCCGAACGAGGTTCCGATCTCCATCACTTCGTACTTCATCAGATCCGGGGTGTAGACGGCGTCGTCGCCGGACTCGTCGTGGAACTGCATCACCAGCTGCTTGCCGACCGGGATCTTCATTTCGAAGATGTTCTCGCCGTTGCGCATGTCGAGGATCATGATCGTCTTCGGCTCCTCCGCGGTGGAGTAGTACGTCAACGCACCGGTGCTCGAGGACATCAGCCCGCCCTGCGGGGTGTAGCAGCCGGCGATCAGGAGCGTGGTCAGAAGAAGTGCGATGAGGGGCAGGCGTGTCATGGGCATCCGTCGCTGTGTGGTCGGTGAGTTTCATGCCTGAGGCAGGCCCCGACCGGGCGTGCTTCCGCGTGCGAATCCCTACTATCGGCCACTCTTCGGGCCTGAACCCAGAGAATGCCTCAACTCATCATACGTCCGACCGGTGGAAAGGGGCCTGGAAGCCTCCTGCGGGTTTCGGCTGCCACTGGGGTACAATGCCGCTTCATGAAGAAACCCGCATCCTCAACCCTGCTCATCGGCCACGGCTACGACCTGCATCGTCTGGAGGCACCGCCTCCCCGGGGGCAGGGGCGTCCGCTGGTGCTCGGAGGTGTTGCGATCGATCATGACGCGGGTCCGGTCGGGCACAGCGACGGAGACGTGGTGCTGCATGCGGTCACGGATGCGCTGCTTGGAGCGATGGGCGAACCCGACATCGGCCAGTTGTTTCCCGACGACGATCCGGCCAACGACGGGCGCGATTCGATGGATTTCCTTCAGGAAGCGGTCCGGCGAATGAACGATCGCGGTCTGGCTCCGACGAATCTCGACATCACCATCATCTGTCAGCGTCCGAAGATCAGTCCCGTCAAGCTGGCGATGGAGACGAGGATCGCGGAGGCGGTCGGATGCGACTCCGCCCGGGTCAACATCAAGGGCAAGACGCACGAAGAGGTGGATGCGGTCGGTGAAGGCCGTGCGATCGAGACCCACGTGGTGGTGCTGCTGGTTGGATCCGGTTCATGAGCGATCCGATTCCACTGGAAGGACTCCATCTCTGGCAGCGTGCGATGGACTACGCGGCCCGTCGTCATGAGGGGCAGTACCGCCGAAACGGAGTCACGCCCTATGCGTCGCATCCGTTGCGGGTCGCGATGGTGATCTCGGCCGTATTCGGAATCCGGGATGAGCGGATTCTCGCCGCTGCGGCCATGCACGACCTGATCGAGGATACGCCCGTCGACTACGACGAGATCGCCGAACACTTCGGTCATGAGATCGCCGGGTGGGTCGCTGCGATGAGCAAGGACATGCGTCTGCCGGAAGCACGCCGCGAGGAGGAGTACGACCGTGCCCTCGCATCGGCTCCCTGGCCGGCGAGATTGATCAAGCTCGCCGACGTCTACGACAACCTCGCCGACTGCCGCGAGCCGCATCACCGGAAGAAGGCGGCGGAAAAAGCCGCGCGGGCCGTCGATCTTGCGATCGATGTGCCTGAATTGAAGCATGCGGCAGGCTGTGTGGCGGACTTCCTGCATACCATTCATGCAGGCGATTCCTGACTCCTTCCCACTCCGGATGCGTGCTGTGCTCCAACTCCTCTGTATTCCACTGCTGTTGACCTTCGCCGCCTGCAGATCCGCGTCCGAGCCGGCCGCACCCGTGGTGGAGGCTCCGGCTGCGAAGGCACCCGCCGCGAAGGCGCCGGACCCGGTGGTCACGGCATTGGAGCGCATCGAGGACGGCGGCCGCGTGGTGAAGGTCTTCACGGCGAAGGTCGCGATGGAACGCACCGAACCACTCTTCGACAAACGCGACGTCAGGCTCGGGGACGTGCTCTACGAGCGGACGTCGCTTCAGTCGCCGCCACGATTCGCGGTGCATCTTGAACAGCGACAGATCGGTCGTCGACTTGAGAACAGACCGAAGCGAATCCTGTTCAACGGCCGCTGGCTGACCGAGATCGATGAAACGAAGAAGCAGGTCATCCGCTGGGAACTCTGCGGCGACGAGGTCGACCCCACCCGACTCGGAGGGCGGTTTCCGCTCCCCGTCGGTCAGCCGGCCGAGGAGGTCCTCTCCCGCTACGAAGTCGTCCTGCTCGAGGGCGGTCCGACCGACGAGTTTCTCGTCGGGGTCGCGACCGACCGCGAACTGCTCGGGCTTCGCATCACGCCTCGGCCGGGCGTTCCGACCGCGGACGACTTCAAGCACGTCGACCTCTGGTACGACACCGACTCGTGGCTTCCCGTCGCCGTGTCCCTCGTCGATGAACAGGGCAACACGCGACGCCTGCGTCTCGACGGGGCCCGGGTGAATCCGGTGCTCGATGCCGAGGAGCGTGAACGGCTGGAAGGCGTCGTGCCGACCACCGGAGAGTGGCTCGTCGACGAACGCCACTGCGTCGAGCCGGTTGCTCCGGATGGAGGGAGTTGATGGCGAATCGATGCTCCGTCATCGCACTGCTGCTTGCTGCGAGCCCGGTGACGGCTCAGTCGATCGTTCCGCCCCCGCGTCCGCCATCGACCGTCGTCCGCGATCTCGTCAAGGACGACTTTCTCACCGATCAGGAGCGCATGGCGCTGCATCGCTTCCACGGGACCTGGGACGACGGTGATCTCCGGACTCCTGCGCATCGGGCGAACGCGGCATTGCAGTTCTGGATGCTGGACGATCCCGTTCTGCAGGATGACGATGTGGCGAACCTTCTCAAGGCCCGAGCCGCCGCCTTGCGTGGTGATCGCATCGAGGCGATTCGCCTGCTCGAGGAGGAAGCGGGCGTTCCCGCCCGTGTGCTGCGAGGTCGACTTGAACTCGAAATCGGTGATTCCGAAGCCGCCGAGGCGTCGTGGCTCGAGTCCATCGAACAGGTTCCCGCATCGATCGAGGACGAGGTCGCCCGCATCGATGCAGGACGTCGACTGGCCCTGCTGCGGGGGAACACCGGCGACGAGTACCAGCGGTTGATGGATTCGCTCGCCAGGGTTCGCGGCGAAGTCGCCCCGCTCCATTGGCCGGCCATCCTCCTCGAAGCCGAACTGCTGTTCGAGAAAAATCGCTTCAACGATTCGACCGCTGCGCTCTGGGAGGTGCTCGAGCTGAATCCGCGATGCAGCGAGGCCTGGTACCTCCTGGGCAGGATCTCCGTCCTGACGTTCAATTTCGATTTCGCGGATCAGGCGATCACCGCGTTGCGCAATCTGCATCCGCAACATCCTCTGGCATCGCTGCTCGAAGCCGAGGCGCTTCTGACCCGTCGCGAGCCGGTCGCATCGCTCGAGGTCCTGAAGCCCGTGTTCGAACGGTATCCGAACCTTCCTCAGGCGAGATCGCTCGAGTTGGCGTGTCTGGTGCTGCTCGACGACGTCTCCGGGGCCGATCGCGCGTGGGCACGATGGATGCGACAGGCTCCCGGCAGTCCGATGGCCGCGACCTGGACGGGACGGCTGCTGTCCCTTCATCGCCAGTACGAGGACTCCGCACGATGGCTGGACCGTGCGATCGGCATCCAGCCGAATGCCCCGCTGCCCCACGTCGAACTCGGGCTGATGCAGTGGCAGGCGGGAAACGATTCTGCGGCCCTGGTCGCCCTGGAGGAGGCGGTGGAACTCGATCCGTTCCATCAGCGGGCGGCGAACAGTCTCGATCTGCTGCGGGAGATCCAGGAATACGAAGTCGTCGAAACGGAGCACTTCGAGATCCGCTTCAGTCCGGGGACGGACGAGGCGCTCGTGCGCGACATGCCCAGGGGGCTCGAGTCGATCCACGAGCAGGTCGCCGAACGATTCGGCTGGGAACCCCGCGAGCGGACCGTCGTCGAAGTGCTGCCCGACCATGAACGGTTCGCCGTGCGAGTGGTGGGCATGCCCGACGTGCACACGATGGCGGCATGCACGGGACCGGTCATCGCGATGGAGGTGCCCCGGCGGACCATGCCCGGGCGACACATGGGGCGCTGGGACTGGGAGCACGTGCTGCAGCACGAATACACGCACACCGTGACGCTCGAGCGGACCCGCAACCGCATACCGCTCTGGTGCACCGAGGGACTGGCGGTCTTCATGGAACCCGCTCCCCGCGACTGGACGACCAGACGCATGCTCGCCGACGAATGGCGGAACGGGACGCTGCTTGCCCCCGATGAGTTGAACTGGGCGTTCGTCCGCCCCGTGCGTCCGCAGGATCGGGGTCTTGCCTACGCGCAGAGCTGGCTGATGATCGAGAACCTGCTGGAACGATTCGGAGAACAGGGACTGCAGCGTCTGCTCGACCAGTATCGCGACGGGGTTCCGGAATCGGCGGCGTTCCCCGCGGCCATCGGGATCAGCCGGGAACGCTTTCACGAGGACTTCATCGATTGGGCCGGGGTGCGCATCGGTGAATGGGGGCTGGATCCCGAACCCTCGATGGAGGACATTGCGATTCAGGCGATGGAACAGGGCGAGGTGTCGAGGAACCTGTTCAGCCTTCGACAGTCCAGCGCCGTGCGCGAAGCGATGCGAAGGATGCTCGAGGATGTCGCGGCTCCGCGCAACACCGGCTCGAAATCCGACGTGCTGCAGCCCGCCGAATGGAACATGCCGCGAGTCGAGGATCTGCATACGCTGGATCGGGAGCAGGTCGAGGCCCTCCTCGAACGGTATCCGTCCCATCCCGATCTGCTCGAATGGATCATCATCGATCGGATCCGGAGTGGTGACGTGATGGACGAGGCGGCGATCGATGACCTGAAGACCTACGTCGGGATCCGTCCGAGCGACCCCCTCGGCCATCGGCTGCTCGCGGACTGGTTCAAGCGAAGTGCGCAGGATGATCTTGCAATCCCGCATCTGGAGGTTCTGGCTTCGGTGGAATCCGACGATCCGGCTCCGGTTCTCGAACTGGCTCTGGCGTTCCGGCAGGCCGGTCGGGCCGACGAGGCGCTCGCGACGATGCGTCGTTGCGTGGCGATCGACCCCTACGATCCGTCCCTCCGTGAGTCGACGGCGGCACTGGCGATCGAAGCGGGTCGATTCACGGTCGCGAAGGAGATGATCGAATCACTGATGCTGCTGGAGCCCGACCAACCGCGGCACCGACGTCGACTCGAAGCGATCCGGCTCCGGATCGAGGGCGAGTAGGGACGGAGTCCTCGGTTCAGGTCTGCAGCACGCCGGTCCGAAACGGGCCGTCGATCGGAACGCCGTCGGCGATCTGGAGTGCTTCGATCAGTTCGTCACGGGTTCGATGGGGTTCGATCAGCCGATCGAGCCATCCACGGGCGGCTCCGTACCGGATGTCCTGCTGTTCGCGGTACGAGGCGGTGATCGCCTCCAGAAGCTGTGTCCGTTCGTTCTCGTCGATCTCCACGCCCTTGCGTTTCCGCGAGGCCAGGTCGATCTGCAGCAGCGTGTTCGCCGCTTGCGACGCGCCCATGACGGCGCAGGCGGAACTCGGCCAGGCCAGCGTCAGCAGCGGATCGAAGGCTCGCCCGCACATGGCGTAGTTGCCGGCGCCGTAGCTGCCGCCGACCATGAGCGAGATCTTGGGGACGATGCAGTTGCTCATGGCGTTCACCATCTTTGCACCGCTGCGTATGATTCCGGCCTGTTCGCTGTCGCGGCCGACCATGAATCCACTGGTGTCGTGCACGAAGATGATCGGAAGCTTCTTCTGGTTGCAGTCCATGATGAAGCGGGCGGCCTTGTCAGCGGACTCGGTGTAGATGACCGCGGGCATGTTGACGGCCGTCGACGGACCGGCCTTGCCTCCGGGCATCTTCTTTCGCGTAGCCATCCGCTGGTTCGCCACGATGCCGCACGGCCAGCCTCCGATCCTGGCGTAGGCACAGACCATCGAAGCCCCGTAGTCCGCCTTGTATTCGTTGAAACTGTCCCCGTCCACGACGCAGGACAGCAGTTCCTTGGCGTCGTACTGGAGGTGGGCCTCGCTCTTGAAGACGTCGTAGACATCCTCCGGTTCGCGGGCCGGTGCCACCGATTCATAGGAGGGGCCGTGGATCGGGGCGGCCGACTGATCGGCGTGCAGCACGGCCCGGACACGTTTGATGCACTGTTCGTCGTCGGGTTCATGGAAGTCGATCGTTCCCGAAACCTCGGCATGCATCGTTGCGCCGCCCAGGTCCTCGTTCTCGACCTCCTGTCCGATCGCCGCCTTCACGAGAGCCGGCCCGGCGAGATAGAGTCCGCTTCCTTCGGTCATCAGCAGCGTGTCGCACAGGACCGGGAGGTAGCCTCCACCGGCGACGCAGTTGCCCATGATCGCCGCGATCTGCGGGATGCCATCGGCCGAGATGACGGCGTTGTTCCGGAAGATGCGTCCGAAGTCGTCCGTGTCGGGGAAGACGTCCTCCTGCAGAGGCAGGAAGACGCCGGCCGAATCGACCAGATACAGCAGTGGGAGTCGGGCCCTCTGCGCGATCGACTGGGCCCGGATGATCTTCTTGCACGTCATCGGGAAGAACGCACCGGCCTTCACGGTGGCGTCGTTCGCGATGATCATGCATCGCTTGCCTCCGACGTTGGCGATCGCGGTGACGACTCCGGCGGCGGGAGCTCCACCGTAATCGGTGTACATCTGCCAGGCCGAGTACAGCCCGCATTCGAAGACCGGTGATCCCCGGTCGACCAGGAGATCGATCCGTTCCCGTGCGGTGAGGCGACCCAGGCGGTGCTGTCGATCGACTCCGCGGGTGCCTCCTCCCTCGCGAAGGAGGTCGGCCTCCTGCATGAAGGCTTCCGTCAGGGATCGCAGGCCGTTTTCGGTCGGTGGTGTTTCGTTGGAATCTGTCATTGAGGAGGCAGGATAGCCGGGTTTGGGTGGCTTGGCTGGCGGAGGTGCTCTCAAGCGGCACCACTGCGGCTCGAGGCCCAAAAGGCGACCGGGCCGCTCCTGATGAGCGGCCCGGTCTATCTATATCTTCTGTCAAAGGGTCGCACGGTGCGTCCCGTCGGGCACACGCTATTCGCGCAACCCCTTTATACAGTCACATAAATCAATCACTGGATCACCTCCTTATATAAGCAGTCAATCCCAGCCGTCACCGACCGTGAAAGTCGGCCGCCAGGTTCATTCCCCTCCCAGCGTCCCGGGAGGCACACCGCCCGCAGCAGGAATCGGATTCGTGCTGCGCTCGTCGTGGCACCGGTCGGGGTCCCGATCAGGGGTTTGCCTGCGGGGTCATTCGACCTTTGCCACGCTGCTTTCAATACTATCGCTCAGGTCTCCTGAAAGTCCACACTTTCGGAGATGAAGAGTTGATTCAGGACTGGTATTCGTCGCCGTACTCGGCGGGGACCGGATCGTCCAGGCAGTCGGGATCGTCGTCGACGTAGACCGGATCGCCCGTATCCTCGTCCTCCTGAGCCTGGAACTGTTCCCAGTCCTCCATCGTCATCAGGACCTCTCGGGCCTTGGAGCCGACGTGCTCGCCGAGTACGCCGACCATGCCCATCTGGTCCACCAGTCGGGATGAACGCGAGTACCCGATGGCCAGCCTTCGCTGCAGAAGCGAGACCGATCCTCGTCCTGTTTCAATGATGATTCGAACGGCCTGATCGAACAGGGGATCGAACTCCTCGGGTGCTCCGCCGGCATTCTTGTCGTTGACGTTTCTGACCTGAATCAGGCTGCGTTCGAAACTGGGCTTGGCGACTTCCTTGAGGAACTTGACGACCTTGCGGGTTTCGCCGTCGCTGACGAAGGTTCCCTGTCCCCGGCTGATGTCGGGATTGGCCGGAGTGACGTACATCAGATCTCCATTGCCCATCAGCAGTTCGGCTCCGGTGCCGTCGAGCACGATCCGGCTGTCCATGCCGCTTGCGACCTTGCACGAGACCCGGCAGGGCATGTTCGACTTGATCAGTCCGGTGACCACGTTGGCCTGGGGCCGCTGGGTGGCCAGAATGAGATGGATTCCCACGGCACGGGCCTTCTGTGCGATCCGGACGATCGACTGCTCGACCTCCTTGTTGGTCAGCATGAGATCGGCCAGTTCGTCGATCACGAAGACGATGTAGTGGAGCTTGTCCGGAACCTTCGCCTTCTCGACCTCGTTCTGGATGTCGAAGATCTCCTTCTTCTCCTCGGAGCTCATCGCGTTGTAGGACGTGATGTTCCTGACGCCGGCCTCCTGGAAGAGGGTGTAGCGTTCCTCCATCTTCTGGACGGCCCATTCGAGACTGGCCGCGGCGCGTCCCATGTCGGTGATGACCGGGCACGCCAGATGCGGGATGTGCTCGAACTGACTGAGTTCGACCATCTTCGGATCGACGAGGATGAGCTTCACCTCATCGGGACGCTTCATGTACAGCCAGCTCATGATGATGCTGTTGATGCAGACGCTCTTGCCCGACCCGGTGGTGCCGGCGATGAGCATGTGCGGCATGCGGGCCAGATCCATGACCAGTGGTTCGCCGTTGGCGTCCTTGCCCATGAACATGGGAAGGATCATGCCCTGATCGCGACCGCTGGCGATGAGTTCCTTCATCGCGACCTTTTCCCGAACGATGTTGGGGACTTCGATGCCGACGGTCGATCGACCGGCCATGGTGGGAACGATGCGGATGTTCTTCGCGGACAGGCTGCGCGCGATGTCCTTGGCGAGCGTCGACAGCTTGCTGACCTTGGTTCCCGGGGCGAGCTGGACGGAATAGAGGGTCACGGTGGGGCCGGCCTCGATTCCCTCGACGGTGCCTTCGATGCTGTAGGTCTGCAACGCCTGCTCCAGCATCTCGGCCTGCTTCCGCACGCTCGCTTCGGCCTTCTCGGTGAAGTTGGACTGCGGATCGGAAAGCAGTTCGACCGGAGGGAACTTGTAGTCGTCGTAGGATTCGTCACGGCGGAGATCCGCATCGGTGGCGATCTTCTGGGAGGTCCGCGCCTTGAGCTTGAACTTGGCGAACTTGTCCTTGGCGGACTTCTTCGCGGGCTTCTGCTCGATCTCGGGTTCGGCGGCATTCTTGCGTGCGGGCTTCTTTCGGGCCGGCTTCTTCGCGACGACCTCTTCTTCCTCCTCGTCTTCGTACTCGTACTCGTACTCGTCCTCGTCCTCCTCTTCCTCCTCCTCGTATTCGTCCTCTTCGCCGTCCTCGTACTCGAGATCGTCTCCATCCTCGTACTCGTCCTCGTACTCGACGTGTCCGTTGCGGCGAAGCAGCGCCATCGGGCTGGCGGCGAGATCTCCGAGGCGGGGGAGTTCGAACTGCGGCATCTCGAAGCGTGTGACCATCGCCCAGCAGCGACTGGGAAGCGACAGCATCAGCTCGTCCATCGCGATGATCAGTCCGATCAGAATCGTCGCGGCGAGCACCAGAAAGGTGCCGAGGCCGCCGATTCGATCGGTGAGTCCTTCAACCGTCGCATGAGCGATCAGTCCGGCCGGGGAACCGGCCGTGGCTCCCGAATCGGGAAACCACAGTGCGTGGAATCCGGAGAACGCGAGGGCCGCGAGCAGCAGCCCGATCGAGCGGAGCAGCGGTTGATTGAGCCCTCGACCTCGTGCGGAGAGCACAAGCCACACCGCGGCACCGATCATCAGGATCCAGGCGCCGATTCCCAGGAAGTCGTATGTCCAGTACGCGAAGAACGCGCCGACGGCCCCGCACAGATTCTGTGCCGTCGCGTTGTGCACGGCGACCGCTCTTGACGGAGCATCCGCATCGCTGAAGCTCACCATGGCGGCCGCCATGAAGAGCCAGAATCCGGCTCCCAGAATCCAGAGCGACCAGCGAAGCGGAGCAGGCAGCATTTCTGCCTCGACCTCCTTGTGGCGGCTGGTGGTGCGGTTCTTGGTTCGTCCGATTGCTGTCGTGGCCATAGATATCCGTTATCGGCAGATCCCGGAAAGGCATGACAGGAATCCACTTGTGTATTCTCGTGGGGAAGGTCCACGCCGGCCGAAATCAGGCGACAATCCCCCGAGACGCGTATGACTGAACCATTGCACCCCGAATCCCTCTCCTGGGCCGCTCTTCTCGGACGTTGGCTCGATCTCGCCGCCGCCTCGACCGTACTCGGCGAGGATCAGGACGGCCCGCAGTGGCGGCGGTCGATCTCATCTCTGGTCACCCTGCAGGCAGTGGTCTTCGCCCTCGAGGAGTTCCATGCCCTCGAGGGAGAGGAGAAGCCCGTCGCCCTGGACCGGGCGGAAGTGCTGGTCGACGATGCCCGCGAGCAGTTGCTCGACACCTGGGGGGACCAGATGCCGGAATCGCTCGTCGAAGCCGTGACGGATGCGGAGGAGGCGATCGCCCTGCTTGAAACCTCCATGGTGTGGGTCCTGCTCCATACCGGTGGCGATCCCTTCCGGATGCCGGAACTCGGAGATACGCCCTGTGCCCGGTTCGAGGGAGGGACGCTTGCCATGGTTCCACCCGGCACGATCGTGATGCCCGGAGGTCCGGTGGCGTGGTGGTCGTGCCGACGCGAGCCGGAACTGGTCGAAGCGGTGGTGGAGCACGATCTGCGGTTGCGGGAACGGCCGATCCAGGTGTGGCGCACGATCGATGAACAGGGGATGTTCACGATCGATCGGGTCACGGATCTCGATGCGTCGCCGGAGCAGGCGCTGCCGCTGCTCATACCGATGCTCGTCGACGGTGAAATCCAGGAGGCGTTTCCGATGAACGCAGACGACTGGTCAGCCCGTCTCCTTGAGCGACTTCCCGATCGTCCGCTCGAGGTCCTCTGGAGCGTCGAGGACTGAGTCGCCCGGATTCCGCTTCACTTCGACTTCGACCCGAACCTTGCGGGAGGGGGCGTTCTGTCCGGTGATCACCAGGCGTTCAAGCAGATGCGGTGCGCAGGCGGCGTAGAGTTCGGTGATCCGTGAAGGTTCGTTGCACTGGCGGGACAGATGCAGCAGCACCACGTGCTGGAGGTTCGAGGTCCGGTCGATGCGCAGCACGGCGTGCAGCGACTGTTCGTTCGACAGATGCCCCTGGCCCCCCATGATCCGTCGCTTGAGGAACTCCGGCCGTTCGCTCTGCATCTGCATCGACCGGTCATAGTTGGATTCGAAGGCGAGGACGTCGATCCCCTCGAGAAACGAGATGAGCGTATCGGGTACGTGCCCGAGATCGGTCGCGAATCCGAGGCTGCGGCCTTCGAGTTCGAACCGGTACGCGACGCATCCGGAGTCGTCGTGGGCGACCAGATGGGTGCGGGCGAGGAGCCCGATTCCGAGATCGATCTCATCCATGAAGGGCCTCAGGCAGTCCTCGGGGCAGCCGGCCCCGATCGCACCGGATCGGTGGGCGGTCGTGACATGCACGGGAATTCCGAGTTGTCCGATGCGTCGCGACCACGATGGGTTGAAATGGTCGCGATCCAGGTGCGTGAGCACGATGCCGTCGATGTCCTGCAGTTCGACGTCGAATTCCGACAACGCGTTCGTGGTACGCCGCATCGAGAATCCGCAGTCGACGAGGATCCTCCGGGTCTGACCGCCGAACTCGGCGAGAAGCAGTGAACAGTTGCCCCCGGATCCGCTTCCGAGGTTGACCAGTTCAAGCCGTGGACTTCCGTGTCCGTGTTGCTGCTGCACTGTTTATTTCCGAACGTGGTTTCGATTCGTACCCCAGCAGATGCCGCGATCCGATGATTCGATGAAGTCGATGTATTCCGCGACGACGGGGTCGTCGCCCCGCTGCTTGAGCAGTTCCAGCGAGCTCTTGATGGATCGACGCTGGCGGTAGAGGATCCTGAAGACCGACTTGCGGGTCGTGATCTCTTCGGTGGTCATGCCGCTTCGACGCATGCCGATGATGTTGATGGATCCGCAGACGCCGATCGAAGTCAGCGTGAACCAGGGTGGAACGTCCAGTTGTGTGGCGACGCCACCGCTCAGAAACGCACCGTAGCCGGCCCGGCAGAACTGATGCATGGCGGTGCCGCCTCCGATGATGACGCGATCATCGATGATGGTGTGGCCTCCCAGCATGGATCCGGTGGCCATCTGGATGTTGTCGCCGAGCACGGAATCGTGACCGATGTGCGTACTGGTCATGAAGTAGTTGTCGTTGCCGATTCGGGTCGGCTCGCTGGTCTTGCCGCGATGCACGGTCACGCCTTCCCGGAACATGTTGTCGTTGCCGACGATCAGGCCGGGGCGTTCGCAGTCGTGATCGAAGTTGAGGTCCTGGGGAGGGCCTCCGATCACCGCGCCGGGCCAGATCGTGTTGCGTTCGCCGAGTTCCGCGTACCCGGTGACGTAGCACTGGGCGACCAGGCGGGTGCCCGCCCCGATCCTGACGGTTCCCGAGATCACCGAATGGGGACCGACGACCACGTCGTCCGCAAGTTGGACGTCGCCCTCGATCACTGCACTGGGGTGGATTGTTGGCATCGTTGATTCGTCTTCGCGTTTGGAGGAGGATCTGCCCTGATCTTCAAATCGACCGTGGGGTGTATCATCCAATATTCGGCCCCGACTGTCACCTCATCCAGGTCACTCAATGTCAGATCGACTCCCCGCATCCTCGTCCGTCCTCAAGGTCGCCGACCTCGGTCGCATGTGCTACGACGAGGCATTGGCGATCCAGCGTCGGTTGCAGAGCGAGGTCATCGCCGACCGTGGAACCCCGTCCTCGCCGATCGGGCATCTGCTGCTCGTGGAGCACGATCCGCCGGTGATCACGGTCTCGCGGCGTCCGGGAGCCAGATCGCATCTTCGTGCCGATGCGCAGCGTCTGTCCGACGCCGGCGTCGTGGTGGCGGAGACCGATCGCGGTGGCGACATCACCTACCACGGCCCCGGTCAGCTGGTCGCCTATCCGATCCTCGATCTGAACCGCCTCGATCTCCGTCTCCACGGCTATCTCCGATGGCTCGAGGATCGCGTGCTCGAGACGCTTTCCCGCTTCGGCGTTTCGGGACATCGCGACGAGTGTGCGACCGGAGCATGGGTCGGAGGCGAGGTGGATGCGGACGGAGGCAGGACGGGAGATCGGAAGATCTGCGCGATCGGAGTCCGCGTATCGCGTTGGGTGTCCATGCACGGACTTGCCATCAACGTGTCCACCGATCTCTCGCACTTCGACCTGATCGTCCCGTGCGGTCTGGTCGGTCGTCGCGTGACGAGTCTGCGGCAGGAACTCGGAGCCGATGCCCCATCCGTGCAGGAGGTCAAGGATGTCCTCGTGGAACGCTTTCTCGAAGTCCTCGACGTTTGACCGGGACTACTCGTCCTGAAGGCCCAGTTCTTCCTGGACGTCCCTGGAGATGTCGCTGGATTCCGGATATCGCAGAGCGGGGCGCAGACGGATCTCCTGCATGGCGCTGCTGATGTCGACGCCCTGGAATTCGTCCTCGGTCGGAATGAACCGCTTGACGATGTCGATGTCCATCCGGTCGGCGACCACGTTCACGGCGGCGATGAGTTCGCGGTAGGACCGCTCGAGCTGATCGGCCGCCAATGCCTGCTGCAGCATCTCGACCTCCTGCTGGAACGCCTGGAAGGCCTGGAAGACCTCCTGTCCGCGGCGTCCGATCTCCTCCCGGGCCGCCTCGTCCTCGCCGGCGTCCTCGTAGTCGGCTCTGATCTGATCGAGCTGCGAACTGAACTCCTCCTCGCGTTCCTTGGCTTCGGCCGCGAGATCCTCCCGCTCGACCTTGAACTCCTCGGAGTCCATCAACTGGCTGAGCAGCGGCCCGATGAGCACGAAGCCGATGCTCCAGACGCGATGCTGGGGGGCCTTGCCCCACGCGATGCGTCCCGATTCGTTTCGGAGCACGAGTTCCTCGTCGTCGTCGGAGGCGTCCACCAGCTCGAGCGTGGCCGCCGGGCCCAGTGCGGGGGCGTCCGTCGCAGTATCGTCCGCGACCGCGTTGGTGCCGGAGTGCTGGATCAGCAGGGTGAGATTCAGTACGGCCAGAAGACCGACGGCAGCCATGAGGATCGATCGTTCGTTGCGCAGCATGGTCTTCTCCTTGTGCCGGGCGGATCGCCTCGGTCTATTCGTTCTGTTCCAGGATGGACAGGAATGCTTCCTGAGGAATGTTCACGGAACCGACCGTCTTCATGCGTTTCTTGCCGGCCTTCTGCTTCTCGAGCAGCTTTCGCTTTCGGGAGACGTCGCCGCCGTAGCATTTCGCGGTCACGTTCTTGCGGACGGCCTTGATCGACTCGCGTGCGATGATCTTGCCGCCGATGGCGGCCTGCAGGGCGATCTCGAACTGGTGTCGATCGATCTGCTTTCTGAGTTTCTTGAGGATGCTCCGACTTCGCTGCTCGGCGAGGTTCTTGTGGCAGATCAGGCTCAGGGCTTCGACCGCCTCGCCGTTGACGAGGATGCTGACCTTGCTCAGTCTGTCTGCGCGGAAGTCGATGAGCTCGTAGTCCATCGTTCCGTATCCGCGGGTGATCGACTTCAACTTGTCGTAGAAGTCGTAGATGATCTCGGCCAGGGGGATCTCCCAGGTCAGCATCTGCCGGTTGTCGGAGATGTAGACCTGCCCGCGGAATTCGCCGCGGCGTCCGTCGCAGAGCCGCATCAGTTCACCGATGCTCTCTTCGGGGCAGATGACCTCGATCTTCACGATCGGTTCGAGGATGTCGATGATCTGACTGGGGTCGGGAAGATCGGCTGGATTGTGGATCTCGATCGTCTCCTCGGAGGTGGTCTTGACCCTGTAGGTGACGGTCGGAGCCGTCTGGACGATCTCCACGCCGCCTTCCCGTTCGAGCCGCTCCTGGACGATCTCCATGTGCAGCAGTCCGAGGAATCCGCATCGGAATCCGAAGCCGAGCGCTTCGGAGTGCTGGACTTCGTAGGTGAAGCTCGAATCGTTCAGTCGCAGTTTCTCGATGGCTTCGCGCAGGGCCTCGAACTCCCCCTTCTTGCCGGAGCCGCCGTCGGCGGTCGCGGGGTAGAAGTCGCAGAAGACCATCTGCTGGGGTTCCTCGTAGCCCGGCAGCGGTTCTTCGGCGGGATCGAGCTCGAGGGTGATCGTGTCTCCGACGCGTACATCGTCGATCGTCTTGATCGCGGCGACGAGGTAGCCGACTTCGCCGTGCCCGAGCGACTTCACCTTCTCGGGCCGCGGCGTGTAGCGGCCGAGTTCGGTGATGGTCCAGGTCCGTCCGGTGCTCATCATCCGGATGCGGTCGCCGGTCTTGAGCCCGCCGTCGAAGTTCCGGACGTAGACGATCACGCCGCGATAGTCGTCGTAGTGGCTGTCGAAGACCAGCGAGCGGGACTGCTCGATCTGGGACGGACGTGGACTTTCGAATCGCTTGCAGATCGCATCGAGCAGTTCCTGGATGCCCTGCCCGGTCTTCGCCGAGCAGTAGATGCAGTCTTCCGCGGGCAGGCCGAGCACCTGTTCGATCTCCATGGCGACCCGGTCCGGATCGGCGGCGGGCAGATCGATCTTGTTCACGACCGGTATGAGTTCGAGATTGTTTTCGACCGCGAGGTATGCATTGGCGACCGTCTGGGCCTCGACGCCCTGTGCGGCATCGACCACCAGCACGGCTCCTTCGCATGCGGTGAGTGCCCGCGAGACCTCGTAGGCGAAATCGACGTGTCCGGGCGTGTCGATGAAGTTGAGTTGGTAGTCCTCGCCGTCGTAGTGGTGGTTCACCGTCACGGCGGATGCCTTGATGGTGATTCCGCGCTCGCGTTCGAGATCCATCGAGTCGAGGAGCTGGTCGCGGGCCTCCCGATCCGAGACGGCGCGAGTGGCCTGAAGCAGGCGATCGGCGAGCGTGCTCTTGCCGTGATCGATGTGGGCGATGATGGAGAAGTTACGGACAGGCAAGTGAGTGATTCTAGCCCGCCACGTCGGTCCCTGTCACCCTGCGGAAGCAGATAGACCCGAACTGAGGATCATCGACCCTCGATGCGAAGGGTGTTGCTGTAGTGCTTCAAGATCCAGATCACGCCGTAGAAGACCCCGGCGGCCGCCAGCAGGGCGATCCACGCCGGTGCGATCACCACATCGTCCGCATTCATCGATTCCGTGACGATGCCGATCATGACGAACAGCAGGAAGATTGTGAAGATCGTGTTGTATTCCCGGCGAAGGACCGTCCGGGGCGAGAACTCCAGCGAAGGGCGACGCCACTTTCCCGGATGGGGGACGACGGCGGGTGTCCTTCGGCTCCATTCGACGAAGGTGTCGCCGAACGAGTCCTTGAGGAACGATTCCTCCGCCATCATGATCCGTTCGTAGTAGAGCCAGTAGAGCAGCGCGACCAGAATGGTCAGCCAGAGCGAATGGATCGCCAGCACGATGCCCATGATGATCAGGAAGTTGCCCAGGTACAGGGGATGCCTGACCGTGGAATAGATCCCCGTGGTGTTCAGTTCGTTGGCTCGCTGGGACGTCGTGTTGCGACCCGATGTGCCCCGGGGCACGAAGCCCACGGTCATGATCCTGACGGCCTCTCCGGCGAACGAGATCAGCATGCAGCCCAGCAGCCAGAAGTACTCGTACGGCTGGCTTTCGAACAGGTATTCGAACTCCAGCGCGGCGAACAGGATGGGAACGATGAGCACCAGTGGGAGGTAGCTTCTCCAGCGAAAGAGGAAGAAGCCGGTGTTCGCCATGTCTTCGTGAAGCAAGTTCGGGCTCCGTGCTCGAAACCAGCCGAAGCGGCTGATTCCAAAATTGTAACCCGCCGCACAGGTCCGGCCGGCGGGTCGATGGACTATTCCGTAAATAACTTCGATGGTCCGGGTCAGTGCCAGGTGTCGCCGAGCACCCGCAGCCAGTTGCCCAGTGCCATCGCGTGCAGGGCATCGTCGGTCCAGCCCCGGGTACGAAGCACCTCGACGATTCCGGGAAGTCCTGCGCAGTCGCCGAGCGGCGTCGGCATGGTGGCTCCGTCGAAGTCGCTGCCGAGCGCCACGTGCTCGATGCCCATCCGGTCGACCATGTAGTCGAGGTGATCCGCGATCACGTCCAGCGGCGTCTCGGGGTCGGTGGCTCCGTCCGGACGGAGGAAGCCGACGTGGAAGTTCACCCCGACGAGGCCGCCGCTGTCTCGGATGACGTCGAACTGGTCGTCGAGCAGGTTCCGGGAGGACGCGCAGACCGCGTGCGCGCCGCAGTGGGTTGCGACGACGGGGGCATCGGTCAGATCGGCGATGTCCATGAATCCGCGGTAGTTGAGATGGGACACGTCGAGCATGATGCCCAGCTCGTTGCAGCGGCGAACGAGTTCCCGCCCCGCTCCGGTCAGCCCCGGTCCGATGTCGGGGGTGCACGGGAATGCGAACGGCACACCGTGGGCGAAGGCGTTGGAGCGGCTCCACACGGGGCCCAGCGATCGAAGGCCGCGGGCGTAGTCCTTTTCGAGGTCGTCGAGCGACTCGTCGAACATCTCGACGCCCTCGTGGTGGAGGATCATCGCCATCGCGCCGTCGTCGATGGACCCCCGGAGTTCGTCGACGCTGCGTACGAGTCGTATCCGGTCGCCGTGCTGCTCGAGCATCGACTCCATTCGATCGAGCACGCTGTCGCACTTCAGTCGGGCGATGTCGTAGGGGACCGGGTCGCTGCAGCCGGCCTCGACGTGCGTGCCGTCGTTGGCCGTGATCATCCGACGGTCCATCGCTCCGCCCGGGATGAAGATGGCGAAGAATCCGGCGCAGAGTCCGCCCCGGTCGGCCCGCACCAGGTCGATGTGTCCCTTGCCGTGTCGATCGATGATCGACTTCGACTCGTCCCTCCGACCGTCTTGCGTCGGAAAGATGTTGGTCAAGGTGTCGTTGTGCCCATCCAGGATCTGCAGCATCGACATGGGTTCAGGTTCCGATCACCGGGAGGGAGACGTCTGTTTCAAGTTCGATGCACGGTCTTGCAACGAGATCGTAGCCGTCGCTGTCGACGATGGTGCATCGGACGAGCTCGCCGGGGGCGAGTTCGCGGGAGGACAGGATCCACGTGCATGAATCGACCTGGGGCGCCTGGTGGTAGCATCGCCCGGTGAACACGGAGAGGTCCGGATCGTTCGTTTCGCGATCGCGACCCGGTCCCTCGACGAGCACGTCGAACACTGCTTCCTGCTCGGCAAGGTAGGCCGCGTTCTCGAAGGCGATCTCCTGCTGGACGAGCATGAGTTCCTCCTCGCGACGTGCCTTGATGTCGTCGGGCACGTGCAGTTCGGGGTCCTTGTCCATGGTGCCGGCGACGGTGCCTTCCTCGTGGGAGTACTGGAACACGCCCATCGCATCGAACTGGAACTCCCGGACCCACTCGAGAAGTTCCCGGTGATCCGCTTCGGTCTCTCCCGGGAAACCGGTGATGAACGTCGTCCGGATGGCGACGCCCGGGATGCGTTCCCGCAGCCGCTCCATGAGGGACCGCTGCTGATCGCCGGTCACGTTCCGGCGCATCGCCTCGAGCATGCGGTCGGAGACATGCTGGAGAGGGATGTCGATGTACTTCACGATGTTGGGCAGCGCGGCGATGGCATCGATCATCTCGTCGGTGAAGTTCGTCGGATAGGCGTACATCAGTCGGATCCAACCGCCACCCTGTTCCGCGGCGAGTCCGTCCAGCTTCGTCAGCAGTCCGATCAGTCCCTGGGGATCCGACGCCTCCGGGTCGGCCCATCCGATGTCGCGTCCGTAGTTGGTCGTGTCCTGCCCGATGAGGTTGAGTTCGAAGGCGCCGGACGCGAGCAGCGCCCTCGCTTCGGAAAGCAGGTCCTCGATGGGCTTCGATCGCATCTTTCCACGGATCGACGGAATCGTGCAGAACGCGCATCGCTGATTGCACCCTTCGCTCATGCGGAGGTACGTCCAGTGTCGAGGCGTCAGCCTGAACCGTTCGCCGTCGCCTTCCCAGTAGCCGATCCCCTTGCCGTCCTTGCCTTGGACGGTCAGGTCGACGGTGTCGTGCCCACGCTCCCGTGCGGCCTGCAGCGCATTGCCGCTGATCCAGTACGGAGGGGTTTCGTTGGAGAGGTCATCGTCCAGTCGCGGCCCGGAGACGGCGTCGCGGATGCGGTCCCGATCGAAGACTCCGAGCATGGCGTCGATGCCGGGAGCCCACTCGAGCATCTTCGCACGATGTCGCTGGACCAGGCAGCCTGTGACGATCACCCGTTGCAGCTCGCCTCGTTCCTTGCGGGCGATGGCTTCGTGGATGACATCGAGGGATTCCTGCTTCGATGCGTCCAGGAATCCACACGTGTTGATCACGACGGCATCCGCCGAATCATGGTCGGAGACCAGTTCGTATCCGCTCTGGGCGAGCTCGCCGAGCATCGCCTCGGAGTCGACGAGGTTCTTCGGGCATCCGAGGCTGACGAAGCTGATCCGATTGATGTTCGAAGTGGTCATTGGTACAGGCCCCGCTCGCGAATGTAGTTCCGGACATCCGGATCGAGTTCTTCATCGGCATCACCCCCCGACTGGAGTTGAATCCGGGCATCCTGGGAGCACATCGTCATGCAGGGCAGTTCGATGCGTCTTTCCGCCCATCGCTCGATGGCCGCCTCGTCCCAGTCGCCGTCGCAGTCCAGCATGCCCTCGATGAAATCCTCCCTCGTGGCATGCCGGCGGGGCAGCACCATGGGTTCCGCGACTTCCATGATCGACTCCCAGTCCTTCCAGCGGTGGAAGGACAGGGCCTGGTCGTCGCCGATCAGCAGGCGGACCCTTGAACCGTACTTGCTCCGCAGCGCCTTCACGGTATCGATGCTGTAGCTCGGACCGGTCCGATCGAGTTCGAGGGTGTCGATCGCGGTCCCGTCCACGTCGGCCAGGGCCAGTTCCAGCATGGCGACCCGATGGACGGCCGGCGATGGAGGCGAGTCGAGCTTGTGGGGGCTGATCGACGCGGGGACGTAGAGCAGCAGCTCGGCGCCGACCGAGCGTGCCGCGAGCGGTGGCAGCGTGACGTGCGCCCGCGTCGGAGGATCGAACGAACCGCCGAAGATCAGGATGGGCGAGGTGCTGTTCATCTGCGACTCAGGATTTCGGAACGCTCACGATGCGGACCTGGGTGAACTGCCGGTGGCCGTGCGTGCCGCCGTGGAATCCGTACCCCGACTGCTGGGCGCCGACCCAGGGTGAACCCTTGGCTCCGCCGCATCCCTTGTTGATGCCGATCATGCCCGCGGTCATTCGACGGGCGACGTTGCCGGCCCGCTCCATGTCCGTGCTGAAGACGGCGGCCCCGAGCCCGTAGGGGGTGTCGTTGGCCAGTTCGACCGCCTGGGTCTCGTCCTGGACCCGCATGATGCATGCGACGGGCCCGAAGGTCTCGGCGTGCATGATGTCCATGTCGTGGTTCAGTCCGGTGAGGACGGTGGGGGCCACGAAGTTTCCGTCCATGGGAGTGTCGCCGTGTGCGACGACGGCGCCCTGCTGCTTGGCGGTCTCGAGCTGTTCGATCACGATGCGTTTCTGGCGTGCGCTGACCATCGGTCCGTGGGTGGTGCCGTCGTCGGCTCCGTTGCCGACGACGAAGTCGCCGACCCGCTTGATGACCGCCTGTTCGAACTTGTCCGCGATCCCGTCCTCGACGTAGATCCGCTCGGTGCTGACGCAGACCTGCCCGCAGTTTCGGAAGGAGTTGAAGACGGCGAAGTCCGCGGCCTCGTCGACGTCCGCGTCGTCGAGCACGATCATCGGATCCTTGCCTCCGAGTTCCAGGATCACCCGCTTGAGTCCGCCGCCGGCGGACTGGAGGATGTGCTGGCCGGTCGCCCGACTGCCGACGAAGGCGATCAGGTTCACGTCGGACTGCACGAGGACGCGTCCCTGCTCGCCATCGCCATGGATGATCTGCAGGACGCCTTCGGGAAGAAACTCGTTGTAGATGTCGGCGAACGCCTGTCCGGTGAGCGGCGTCTCCTCGGAGGGCTTCATGACGACGGTATTGCCGGCGACCAGTGCGGGAAGCACGGTCTGCTGGGGCATGAGGAAGGGGAAGTTCCACGGCGTGATCACGCCGCAGACTCCGAACGGATCGTAGTAGAGCGTGGTTTCGACGGCCTTGTCCTCGAGTGCCTCCGGAGACAGCGCCTCGACGATGGAGTCGAGCAGTCCCGGAACGCACGATGCGGCGTAGGCGGCTTCACCCTGTCCTTCGCCGGTCGGCTTTCCCATCTCCGCGGTCATCAGGGCTCCCAGCTCCTCGGCGCGGGCTTCGATGGCCTTGGCGGCGGGTCGCAGCATGTCGGCCCGTTGGGCGACGGTCATCGCGCCCCAGGACTTCTGGACCGCGTGGGCATGGGCGACGATCGCATCGATCCGGTCGACCGGAGTGACCGGGACCGAGCCGATCGACTCGTTGGTGGCGGGATTGATGGATTCGAGGATGGTGCTGGTCGCGGTCGTCATGGATGCCTCCGTGAAATGCAAATGGGCGATCCATCATTCTAGCACCGCCAGGCCCGTCTTCCCGGGGTGGATCCTCGGGCGGCCTCAATTTCACGCCATTGGCCACATGAAGGGGTTCGGACAGCGTATATGGCATTGCAGGAATCATTCCCAGAGGTTTCCCATGAGTTGCAATCATCGAATGTGCGTGTTGTACGCAGGACTCCTCATCGGTTTCTCATCGCTCGCCGGTCAGGATGCAGGGGCCGGAGAAATCACGGGGCTACATGGGAAAGAACCATCCTTCCTGCTTCGTGAGATCGAATCGTCGCACGGACAGGATCCGGCGATGGAGGAACATGAGTTCGATCGACTGCGGCTCGTTCCATCCGAGTATCCGACGATTCAGGATGCCGTCGATGCCGCAGAAGACGGTGACACCATCTTCGTCGACATGAAAGGGTGGCCATGCCGACCCTTCACGGTGCATGGCAAGGACCTCGTCATTCGCGGCAATGCCAGTGGGCCACGCTCCACCATCACCTCCTTCAATTCGGGTGAGCGTGTGCTTCCCGGTGCGCTCGTCATAGACAGCACGGTCGTGATCGAGCATCTCGATTTCAGGAACCTGCAGTCCGTCGCCGGCGGCGCGCTGGAGGTGCACGACAGCGAAGTGCATCTTCGCAACTGCTCGTTCGTGAACAACAAGGCGAAGTCGGCTCCGTCGCTGCATTCCCGCGGTGGTGCGGTCTACTTCGATTCCCCGGGCATGTGGAACCGATCCACGATCACGAGCTGCCACTTCGAGTCCAATCGCTCCCAGGACGACGGGGGGGCGGTGTACGTCGCGGACGGATGGCTCGACGTCAAGGAATGCACGTTCGACCAAAACGAGGCGATCGAGGGAGGGGCAGTCTGCTACGCGGGCGGGCAGGGATCGCTCGATTCATGCACCTTCACTTTGAATTACGCGTACAAGGGCGGCGGCGTGCGCATGAGAGGAGCGACCTCGATCCAACTGGGGTCATGCGAGTTCAGCGGCAACATCGCTCATTACGGGGCGGGCATCGATGCCGGCGACAACATCAGGACCTCGAGCGGCGACCGCTACCGCATCGCGCCGCCGATGCAGTCCTGTTCGTTGCATTCCTGCCGGTTCTACGGCAACGAGGCCCTCATCGGAGGCGGCGGTGCATACCTGCTTCAGGGTGGACACTATCTCTTCAAGTGCTTGTTTGAACTGAACAAGGCGAGCGAAGGTGCTGCTGTGTTCATCGAGGACGCGAGCGTGCGCTCCAGGGTTCGAATGCACGCGACGAAGATCTGTCAGAACAAGGATGGCTCCGGCCGCATCGGACATCAGCAGCTCATGGGTGAGTACGTGGACGAAGGCCTCAACGAGATCTCCGCTTTCTGCGGCGACACCAGCTTGGCCGCAATCGACATCAATGGCGACGGATACGTCGACTGGGACGATTGGAGCGCGTGCTACAACGCGATGATCACGCTGCTGCACACGACCGGTTCGACGGCCTGCGTGACGAGTCCATGTGTCGGTGACGTGAACGGGGACGGCATGGTCGACCGATTGGATTGGACCATGATCGCCCGCTACATCTCCAGCCACTGACCTCGGTGACGATGGCAAGAGCCGGCCGGCGGTCCCTGGGGCTGCCGGCCGGCTGCGTCTCGGTGTATCCTGCCGACAAGGAGATGCAGCCATGACCGTACTTGTCACCGGAGCCACTGGCATGTTCGGATCCGCAATGGTCGATGCACTCGACCGCGCCGGAGTCGAAGTCCTGGCCATGACCCGCCGCGAATCCAGCGCCGAGGAACTGACGCGAGGAAACGTCACCGGAGTGGTCGGGGACCTCGACGATCCCGCATCACTGCCCATGCTGATGGAGCGGGTCGAACGCATGTTCCTGGTCAGCCCGATGCACGCGGATCTCGGACGACGCGAAGTCGCCGCGATCGACGCCGCGGTCGCCGCGGGCGTCGATCAGATCGTGAAGCTCTTCGGTGCGGTCCGGCACGAGGGGGATCCGCTGGACGTGCAGCATCAGTTGGCGATCGAGGCGCTGCGTGCTTGCGATGTTCCCTGGACGCTCGTTTCGCCGCAGACCGTCATGGAGACCAACCTCCTCGGCCAGACCGAAGGCATCCGGCACGAGAACAGCATGTACGGATCGGCCGGAGACGGTCGCATCGGGATGGTGGCCCTCGCCGACTGCATCGACGTGGCGTCCATCGTGCTGCAGAGTGCTCCTGCGCAGTGGTCGGGTCGGAACCTCGAGATCACCGGCCCCGCTGCGTTGACCTACACCGAGGTGGCGGAGCAGATGAGCTTGGCGATGGGGCGTGCGATCTCGTACGTCGACATGCCCGAGCAGGAGTTCGCCGCCATGCTCATCGAGTACGGCTTCCCGGCGGACGACGTCGAGCTGCAGGTGCTCTGCCACTTCCGGCAGATGCGCCTCGGAAAGGCGGATCTGGTGACCGACACCTTCGAGGAGTTGACCGGTCGTCCGGCGACGTCGATCCGAGTGTGGACGAGTGCCCATCTGGACGCTTTCGAGACGGACTGAGTGTCAGCAGGCGGCGTTGTCGATCAGGCGGATGCCTCCCAGCCGCGCCGCGATCAGTGCGCGACTCGGAAGATCGGATCCGGGTTCGACCGGCTCGAGGGTCAGGGCGTCCCGGACGACCGCGTACTCGGTCTCGAGTCCGTGCTTGTCGAGAACGACATGCATGGCGTCCTCACCTCCGCCCGCGACGGCAAGGGCTCGTGAGAGACCGGTCGCCCGTTCCCGCTGGTCCGGTGACAGCCGTGCATTGCGGCTGCTCATCGCCAGTCCGTCCGGTTCGCGCACCGTGCCTCCTCGAAGCAGTTCCAGATCGCCCCATCGTTCGGAATGCGCCGCCGCCATCGATTCCAGCACCCGCATCTGCTGCCAGTCCTTCTCGCCGAAGATCGCGTGCGTCGGTCCGGTCAGGTCGAAGAACCTTGCGACGACCTGGCACACTCCTGCGAAGTGACCGGGGCGGAAGGCGTCCTCGAGTCCGGGCCCGGTCGCGACGTCGGGCAGCGGCGGCTGCCAGATCCGTTCGCCCGGCGGATAGATCGACTCGACCGGAGGAAGGAACGCGGCCGAGGCGCCGGCGGCTTCGCAGGCGGCGAGGTCGGATTCGATCGACCGGGGGTAGTTGTCGAGATCGGATGCGTCGTCGAACTGGGTGGGATTCACGAAGATCGTCACCAGCACGTGGTCGTGCACGCGACGCATCGCCTCGATCAGGGAGAGGTGGCCCGCGTGCAGTGCGCCCATGGTCGGAACGAGGCCGCATCCGCGATGGTCTGGCAGTTCGTCGATCGAGGTCAGCCGGTCCACGACGGTCAGAAGCGGGAGACGACCAGGGTGTCGTTCTGGCCACCGAACCCGAAGGAGTTGCTGAGACAGGTGTCGACCTTCGCGGCACGCTTCACGTTCGGGACGTAGTCGAGATCGAGTTCCGGATCGGGATCGTGGAGATTGATCGTGGGGGGAATCTCCTGATCGCGGAGGATCATCAGACAGGTGATGAACTCGACGGCACCGGCGGCGCAGATGAGGTGGCCCATCATCGACTTGATGCTCGTCATCGGGATCTCGGGCGCGAGTTCGCCGAAGGCCCGCTTGACGGCCCTGGTCTCGATCGAATCGTTCTCGCTCGTGCTGGTGCCGTGGGCGGAGATGTAGTGGACGGGGGGTCGTCCGTCATCCATCCGCGCAGCCGGATCGATCCCGGCGTCGGTGAGCGCCTGGATGATCGCATCGCCTGGTCCGCGTCCCTCCGGGTGCATGTCGGTGATGCGGTAGGCGTCTGCGGTCGAGCCGAATCCGCGGATCTCGCCGAGGATGTTCGCACCCCGTGCTTCGGCGTGTTCGAGGGTCTCCATCACGATGATGCCGGAGCCTTCGCCCATCACGAAGCCCTCTCTGGATCGGCTGAACGGACGCGAAGCGGTCTTCGGACTGTCGTTCCGGGTCGACATGGCGGTGAGGCGGTTGAATCCGGTGAGCCCCAGCACGTGCAGCATGGTGTGGGTGCCGCCGCTGATCATGACGTCGGCGTCGCCTCGATGCAGGATCGAGGCGGCTTCGCCGATCGCCTGCGTGCTGGCGGCGCATGCGGTGAGACAGTTGTAGACGGGGCCGCGGAGTCCGAATTCGCGTGAGATGTGCGACGCGGGCATGTTCGGTTCCTGCTCGATCTCGCCCGGTCCGTCGAGGAAGCGGTTTGCGGCGGCTCCCCATTGGACGGTGTCGACCTTCGAGGCTTCGGCCTGCCAGGCGTCGAGCGAGGTTCGCTGGTAGCTGGAGAAGTCCAGCACGCCTTCGCCGGCTCCGAGATAGATGCCGATGCGGTGCCGGTCGAGGTCGGAAGCGTCCCCGAGTCCGGAGGCGTTCCATGCCTGTCTGGCCGCCCCCAGTGCGAACTGGGTGTGCTTGCCGGGTTGCCCGTGCCGTGCGGTGTCCTCGACGAATCCGGTCCAGTCGTAGTCGCGCACCTGCGAGGCGAATGTCGTTGGAAAGGTGCTGGCGTCGAACCGGTCGATCTTGGCGACGTCGGTTTCTCCGGCCAGAAGGCGCTGCCAGACCGATTCCAGCTCGTGCCCCATGGGGGTGACCCAGCCTGCTCCGGTGACGACGATGCGGCGTCGATCGCTCATTCATGCCTCCCCAGAAGTATGGCGGTGTTCTGTCCACCCTGACTGGCGCTCAGTACGAGCACGGTACGGAGATCGGCTTCGCGTGCATCGCACGGCCCCGCCTTGAGATCGAGTTCCACCGTGCCGGCATTCAGTCGAGCGGGCAGCGATTGCGTCTTCAGGCACTGGGTCGCCACCGCGATCTGGATCGTTCCGTTGCCGGCGTTGCAGTTGCCCGTGAAGGGCACGGTCGTGACCAGTTCGATCTCCGAAGCGCGGTCTCCGAAGACCGTGCGGATCGCTTCCGCCTCCGCCGCATCGATCGCGGGGATTCCGCAGCCGAAGGGGACGATCGCGTCGACGCATTCGGGTTCGCGACCGGCGCTTCTGATCGCATTCCGCATGGCCGCGACGAGGTCTTCGGCGGTGGCGCCGAGTCCGTCGTGATCGGGAGACTGGGTCGCTGCATAGCCGAGGACTTCGGCCATGGGTGTGCCTCCCCGTTCGAGGCAGTGGTCGAGCGCCTCGATGACCATGAGTCCGCCGCCTTCGCCCACCGCCGTGCCGATCGCGTCGCTTGCGAAGGGTCTCACGACATCGAGTGGTTCGAGGTCGCGGGCGTCCGCGAGGCGGCCGGCGCAGTATTGCCGGTAGTAGTTCAGGGGATTCAGCTTCGATTCCGCGCCACCGGTCAGGCAGGCGTCGGCCGAGCCGCGTTCGATGATCCGCATCGATTCGCCCAGCGACAGGGCGCTGCTGGATTCGGCGCAGGTGATCGTGTTGCTGGGACCGCGGCAGTCGTGCACGATCGTCACGTGGCATGCGAGCATGTTCGGCAGGTACTTCAGCAGCCACAGGGGTGTGAGGTTCTCCATCCCCGTGGTGCCCCATGTTCCGAGATCGACTTCACCGTCCTCTCCGCGGCTGGCGGCGAGGGCGGAGGTCAGTTCGTCGACGTCGGCCGCGATCAGTCCGGCGCCGATGTGGCAACCGAGTCGATGCGGGTCGATCGGAAACCCCTCCTCGTGATCGATGCCGGGCGTCTGGAGATTCGCGTGCCTGATGGCTTCGGCTGCGCCTCCGACGGCGAGTTCGACGTCGCGGCACATGACCTTGACGGCCTTGCGATAGGACTTGGGAACGATGGACCGGACCTTGAACGCCTCGCGGTCGAGTTCGCCGGCGATCTGGCAGGGATACCAGCTGGCATCGAAGGCGGTCAGGGTCCGCAGTCCGGATCGACCCTGGCACATCGCGTCCCAGTGGGCCTCGATGCCGATGCCCAGTGCACTGACCGGCCCCGCTCCCGAAATGATCGTTCGTCGTCTCATGAACCGGTATTGTAACCTGTGCCTCTGCGGAGCGTATCAACGCTCCAGGAGTTGGAAGTCGTCGTGATTCCGGTCTGGAACATTCTGCTCTTCACCCTGATCCCAGCCGTGTCGATGGCGGCCGGAAGCATGCTTGCCATCTGGAGAATGCCCGGTCCCGGCGTGCGTTCGGCGATGCAGCATCTGGCCAGCGGCATCGTCTTCGCCGCCATTGCGACGGAACTGGTGCCCGAGATGATCGAGGGAAGGCGGTACGTGCCGTTGCTCTCGGGATTCATCATCGGTGTCGGCACGATGATGGCGATCCGACTGCTCGATTCACGTTCGGGAGCCGAAGTCAATCGGGGACCGTGGGGGCTGCTGGCCGCGACGGGCATCGATCTCCTCATCGATGGACTTCTGATCGGCATCGGATTCGGTCTGGTCGCCTCGAGCGGCTGGCTGCTGACCATTGCGATCACCTTCGAGGTGCTCTTCGTGGGATGTTCACTGGCCGTGACGCTGATCGCACGTGGCATGCGTCGCCGTGCCGCGGCATGCAGCCTGTGCCTCATCGGCCTGCTGGTTCCCGGCGGAGCCAGCATCGGATACCTCGTCTACGGAAGTCTCGACTCCGCCTTCCAGATCGCCATCCTCTCCTTCGGATCGGCCGCGCTGCTGTATCTGGTGACCGAGGAACTGCTCGTCGAAGCGCACGAGGAGGGGGAGACTGCAGTCGGCTCGACGCTGCTCTTCGTCGGATTCGGTCTTTCGCTCGTGCTGTCGATGCTGCTCGGCTCGTGAGCCGCGTTCAGCGACCGAGCTTCTCCGAGACCAGCAGCGCCATCTCCAGAGCCTGTTCGTAGTTGAGTCGTGGATCGACCAGCGACTTGTAGTCGTCGCCGAGATCCTTGTCGGACAACCCTCTCGCGCCACCGGTGCATTCGGTGACGTTCTCTCCGGTCAGTTCGAAGTGGACGCCGCCGAGTCGACTGTCGTTGGCGGCGTGGATCTCGATGGCCAGCTCGAGTTCGCGAAGGATGTCGTCGAATCGTCGGGTCTTGACGCCGCTGTCGGTCTTCACGGTGTTTCCATGCATCGGGTCCGAGACGAAGAGCACGGTCCGGCCCGTGGCCTGCACCGCTTCGATCAGTTTCGGGAGGTGTTCCTGGACCTGGTCTGCTCCGTAGCGGTGGATCAGCGTCAGTCGACCGGGTTCGTCGTCCGGATGGAGCACGTCCATCAGCTGTTCGATGAACGAGGGCAGCTCTCCTCCATTGAGCCCCGGTCCGATCTTGACTCCGAGCGGGTTCCGAATGCCTCTGAAGAACTGGATGTGCGCGTGGTCGATGGCGGCGGTCCGCATTCCGATCCACGGGAAGTGGGTCGACAGGTTGTACCAGCCCTTTCTGCGCGGCACCTGGCGGGTCAGGGCCGATTCGTACGGGATCAGCAGGCCTTCGTGGCTGGTGAAGAAGTCGACGCGCGAGAGATCTCCGGCGGCGATTCCCGTGAGCGATTCCATGAAGCGGACCGATTCCCCGATGCGCTGGACCATCTGCTGGTATTCCGTCGCCCTCGGCGAGTGACGCACGAAGCCGAGATTCCAGAACTCCGGATGGTGCAGGTCGGCGAATCCGCCGCCGACCAGCGAGCGGATGAAGTTGAGCGTCAGTGCGGCGCGTTCGTATCCGTTGACGAGTCGGCGGGGGTCCGGGCGTCGCGCGGCATCCTCGAACTCCGCGGCATTGACGTTGTCGCCGAAGTAGCTCGGGAGCGAACGCCCGTCACGTTCCTCGGTCATGGACGAGCGCGGCTTCGCATACTGTCCGGCGAACCGACCGACCCGAATGACACGTCGACGTGTTCCGTGCACGAGGACGAGCGACATCTGAAGCAGGATCTTCAGCTTGTTGGTCAACGCCTCCGGAGTGCAGGCGTTGAACTGTTCGGCGCAGTCGCCTCCCTGCAGCAGGAACCGTTCGCCGCGGGCGGCCTCGGCCAGCTGCGACTTGAGATTCTCGACTTCCCACGACGTGACCAGCGGAGGCAGGGACGCCAGTTCCGCGGATGCCGATTCGAGCGCAGCGGCATCCGGATACTCGGGCTGGTGGGTGATGGGGTGTTCACGCCAGCTTGTCGGGGTCCATTCGGACATGATTGCTCGATTCGTCAGGAAGATGGAGGAAGCGGTTGCCCCGCGATCGGGGTGCTATAAAATGCGGGTGAGAGGATTCGAACCTCCACGGGTTGCCCCACTGGAACCTAAATCCAGCGCGTCTGCCAATTTCGCCACACCCGCTCGGTTGCTGGCTACAAGGTAGGATTATCCGGTCCGTACCCCCGGGGGGCAAACGACTCCTGTCGCCTTCCGCCAAGAAAGGTGATTCCATGCACATCAAGACTATGGCAGGTACCGCGATGGTTCCCACTTTCAGCCGTTTCGTGCTGGGGATCACGTTCATCCTCAGTGGCTGGTTCTTCTGCTTCCAGACCATCGAGTTCTCATCGGCCGATCTGGCCGGCATCCAGAGCCAGCCCCAGGCCGCTTCCGGAGCCGAGGGCACCCCCGCGGACGAATCCACGGGTCGGGCGTTGGCCGTCAATCGGCTCATCCTGCACTTCCATTCATGGGATCTGCAGAACTGGGCGCAGCCGCTCGGATGGGCCGTGGCGATCTTCCAGCTGCTCGGCGGCGCCATGCTGCTGCTGGGACTCTTCACCCGCATCATCGCGCTCGGACTTTCGGTGATCATCGGCGGAGCCTTCTACAAGGTCACCTTGTGCCAGAACGGCATGTTCGAAATGAATCCGTTCACATGGCGCCTCGACAGCGCCCTGTGGTACGCGATCATCAGCCAGGCCGCATTGTTCGTGCTCGCCTTCGGATTGATCTTCACGGGCGGCGGTCCGCTGTGCCTCGAGCGGGTCCTGTGGGGCCGTACGCAGAATGCCGGCGGTGCTCCCAAGACGAACAAGGGTGACGGCGGCGATTGATCGCTTCACGACTTTGCAGGATGTACCGCAGTCGTTCCGGGGCGACTTCTCCGATCGCGTAGACTGATCGCGCCACGAATGACCGTGGACCGACGGAAACGATGTGCCTGATTCCGATGAAACAGACTCGGAACATCCAAACCGGGACCCACGACGGCGACGCCGCCTCGAAGGCGGCACCGTGGATCGTGTCGGCCGTCCTCCATGTGGGGCTGGTGGTGCTGGGGCTCATCATCACCTGGACGGTGATCCTCGTCGGTGAGACGGAGGCTCCCAGGAAGATCATCGCCGACTTCACCACGATGGCCTACGAGCCGATCGTCGATTTCCAGGTCGCCGAGCTCGAATCCACCGTCGAGACCGCCGTGCCGGCACCCGCCGTTCCGAAACTGCCTGCGATCGACGCGGCTCCTCTCGGGAGTACGGAGGCTCTGACGGCTGCGCCCGGTTCAGAGTCGTTCGATGAACTGTTCGCGTCGGCGGACGGAACCATGCCGGTGATCGAGTTCGCAGGGTCCAGGGCCAGCAACGCCAACCGAATCGTCTACGTGATCGATGCTTCCGGAAGTCTGACGCCGTATCTGCAGATCGTCCTCGAGGAGATGTTCAGATCGCTGCGTCAGCTGGATTCCCGGCAGCAGTTCGCGATCATCTTCTTCCAGAAGGAGGATGCGGTTCCGGTGCCTCCGCGCGGTCGACTGCAGAAGGCATCCGGCGGAGCGGTGAACCGGGCCATCGACTGGATCAACACCGGAACCAACGTCGTGCCGGGATACGGTTCGAATCCGCTCGCCGCATTGGAGATGGCGTTCGATCTCCATCCCGAGGTCGTCTTCCTGCTGAGCGACAGCATCACCGGTTCGGGAGCCTACGAAGTCGATCGGAGCGAGCTGCTCGAGTCGCTCGATGCGCTGAATCCGATCGTCGACGACGCCACCGGCCGGCGCATGGTGCAGATCAACTGCATCCAGTTCCTGGCCGAGGACGAGGATCGACTGGGAACCATGCGAAGCATCGCGGAGTTCCACGGCGGCGAAGGCGGCTACAAGGTCTACGACCGGTCCGCGATGGGGTTGGGAGAATGAAGGTGCGTTGGCTCATCCCGCTGCTTCTGTCCGGCTCATCCGCGATTGCGGACGCGGTCCATGTCGTCGGCACGGCTGCGCCGCTGCCTGGAAGCACCATCGTCTCGGTCGAGGGCGGTCGAGTGGTGTACACGGATCTGACCGGGAAGAGGAGACAGCGGGGCATCGAGGAGATCCAGTCGCTGTCGTTCGATCGCCACTCCGCAATCGATCTCGCCGAAGCACGACTCGCTGCGGGCAATGCCGAGGACGGCGTGAGACTGCTGCTGATCGCGATGTTGGACGCCCCCGATGACTCGACCCGCCGGTGGACGCTTCGTCGACTCGTGCAGGTCCACGACGGCAGAGGCGAGTATCCGCAGGCCGTTGCGCACCTCGCTCGCCTGCTGGCCGACGATTCCCATCCCGCCTGGCTCCGCATCCTTCCCGTGACGGCTCCGGGAGTCTCGACTCCGGCCGCCGCCGCCGAAGCGCTTCGCGAAGTCCGCCGGGCTCGAACGCAGTCCGGGGATGGCGACGTGCTGGCGGCGATCAGAAAGCTCGAAGCAAGCCTGCTGGAGTTGGATCGTGAAGAGATCCCCGGCAGCGTGTCGGGGTTCGACGTCGAGGCGATCCGGAATCCCGATGCCGTGCCGGCATCGCCATCCGCGGTTCCATCCGCGCCGGATAGGTCCGCGTCCGATTCGAACGACATCAATCGACTGCTGGCTGCCGGCGACTACGAGGCTGCGCTCGAAGCATGCTCCCGGGCCGCCGAAGCCGGCGATCGTCGCAGCATGGCTCGACTGCTCTGGCAGACCGGGGAGGCCAATCGCGGCCTCGGTCTCGACGAAGAGGCGATCATCGCCTACACCCGAAGCGGACTGTTGTTTCCCGATGCCGCCACGGCGGCTCCGAGCCTCGCGGGCGCCGCGGCTCTCGCGGCGAAGATCTGGCCCGAACGGCCGGACTCCGTCCATCTCTGGGAAGAGGCGCTGCGCATCGCACGACGGGCCGGCGACGGGGAAGTCGAGGCCCGCGCCCGTGCCGCGTTGAAGGATTCGAATGACCAAGGAGGATCACGCCCATGAGCGGATCATCAATCACCACGTTGCTCGTTCAGGCCTTCACGGCCGCACCTCCGGTGGATGCCGGTCCGGTGGAACAGAGTTTTGCCAGCGCATTCTTCTTGTCACGCAATGCGGACAACAGTCTGGAGCTGCTGGGCAGCCTCATCATCTGGCTGCTGTTGGTCCTCTCCGTCGTGAGCATCGGACTCATCATCTCGATGGCGATGGGCAACCAGCGCAAGACGATCCTTCCGGAAGGCGTCGTCGAGGTCGTGCGGACCCATCTCGCATCGGGGCGCTATGCCGATGCCATCGAGGTCACGGAGAAGGAGGACAGCTTCTTCAGCCGGATCATGCATGCGGGCATGAAGCAGTCGCCCCATGGATACGGTGCAATCATCCGCGGCCTCGAGCAGACCGCCGACGAACAGACCACGATCCGATTCCGCCGGATCGAGTTCCTGAACGTGCTCGGTCAGGTCAGTCCGATGATCGGTCTGTTCGGAACCGTCTATGGAATGATCCTCGCCTTCCAGGCGATCGTCGTCAGCGGGGGCAACGCGGATCCGGTCATGCTCGCGGGAGGAATCGGAACCGCCCTGACCACCACCTTCTGGGGATTGGTGGTCGCGATTCCCGCTCTGGCCGGATACGCCATCATCCGGAACCGCATCGACGAGATGACGACCGAAGCCACGCTGGAGGCCGAGTCGCTGCTCGGCAGGTTCCGACCGGCTCGATCCTCGTCCCGGACGAAGACAGCAAAGAGTTCGACGCCGAAGCCCGACAGCTCCGGCGATCTTCCCGTGGAGTAGTCGTCGATGAGCGCGATCTTCAAACGAGGCCCGGCCCAGCCGCAGGCGAACATCACGTCGATGATCGACGTGGTGTTCCTGTTGATCGTGTTCTTCGTGCTCGTGTCCCAGATCGTCGACCTCGAATCCGTGGACATGGATCTGCCCGCCCCGGAGTCGCCCGCGACCGCGCTTCCGGAGGAGGAGCCGCGTGCGGTGCTGAACGTGCTGCCCGGCGAAGACGGCATGTGCGACGGCTATCGTCTGGCCGGAAGGGACTATTCGCCGGATCCGACGGGCCTCCTCGAACTGCGGACCGCATTGGTCGGCCTCTATCGGGACACGCCGGGCCTTCGTGTGAATCTCCGGGCGGATCGGGGCACCGACTACCGGTGGGTCTCGCCGGTCCTGCAGCTGGTTCGTCAGGCCGCGACGTTGTCGGAGGTCGGGCTCGACGCGGCGAGGATGAATCTCGTGGTCCAGCGTGGGGAGGGCGGATCATGAGCGGCAGCTCGCGAAACACGGACACGATCGAGGTTCCTCCCGCACGCCGGCGTTCACGAGCCGGTTCGAGCATCGGCCTGAATCTGACTTCGATGATCGACGTGGTCTTTCTGCTCCTGGTGTACTTCATGGTCGCCACGGACTTCAAGAAGGCGGAGGAGGTGTACAACCTCGATCTGCCCGATCGCATGGAGGGGATGTCGGCCGACCCCTTCGAACTCGACGAGGAGCCACTGCGTGTCCTGCTGCGGACCTCGGGTGCCGACGGCGCGTCGTACCGTCTTCGGCTCGACGGCCCCTGGGATCCGGTCATGGACTTCGAGTCGCTCTTCGAGTTCCTGCAGAGGCGGCAGGTCGACGGCTCCGGCGGCGGACTCTTCGCGGTGGATCATCCGATCATCATCGTTCCCGATGCGACCGTGCACTGGGAGTTCACGATCGACGCGTTCAACGCGGCGGTGCGTGCCGGATACGTCAACGTGACGCTTCAGGAGATCTCCTCGTGAACGTCGGCATGCTGCTGATCTCGATCGCCCTGCACGCTTCGGCGCCGGCTCCGGACCCGTTCGCGGAGCGGCTCGACGAAGCCGCCTACCTCGAGGCGCTGGAACGTCTGCAGCTCACCGAGGTCATGGATACGTACATCTCGTCGCGCGAACTCGACGATCCCCTCGCTGCCGCCGCAGTCCAGCTTTCGAGTCTTGCGACCTCGATGCGCGATCCCGGACTTGCGTCCGACGAGCGTCGTGCATTGCTGGATCGTCGGCTCGCGGCCCGGTCCCTCGCGATGGATTCGACCGGCCTCACCCACCTCCAGGAGGCGGACTGGCGTCTTGATCAGGCCGAGGACCATCTGCTGCTCGGACTCGGTCTCGAATATCTGGGACTGACGGTCATGCACGGAAGCCCCGCTCCGCGTCAGGCGACGATGGCTTCCCGCCATGTCGACGAGTCGATGGCCCAGTTGAACCGGGCGGAGATCGCGATCGAGAAGGCGATCTGGGAACTGGAGAAGACGCCCGCCTCCAAGCGCAGCGCAATCGAGCGGTCGCAACTGGTCGAACTCCGTGAGACACATCGCGACCGACGGCTCCCGCTGCTGCGGGGAATGATGCTCGTGCATGCCTTCATGATGGAGGAGGACGACCAGCAGCGATCGCAGCAGATCGCGGAGGCGCGCGAGTCGCTCAAGGATCTTTCGGAGCAGCTCGAAGGCGGAGCACGGGTCAAGGCGGCATGGCTTGAGGGGATGGTCGAAGCCGAGTCCGGCAATTTCGACATCGCCGAGGATCGGTTTCGCGACGCCGCGACCGATGGGGCCGCATCGCGTGCGGACGTCCTGTCGGCCCGCATCGGTGGCGTGGCCAATCGTACCGTCGATGGTGGGCCCGATCGGGGCATTCGTGCCGCCGAGTCGCTGGCCCGCCGCTACGCGGAGCCTTCCGATCGTGCCGAACGGATTCTGATCACGGATGCCCTGGTGCGGCTGCATCTTCAGGCCGCGGCGACCTCGAACCGCAGCATGCACGAAGCAGCTGCGGCGGCGGCCTGGATCGAACTGGCGGAACTTCTGAAGAGTCAGGGATTCGACCCCGCCACCGCGGATGCATTCGCTCGGGAACGTCTTGAACTGCTGCCGCTCGCGTCGGGGGATTCAAGCCATCTTCCGGGCGAGGCGGTCCTGCTGCAGTTGCGGAAATCTCCGGATCCGGTGGCGATTCGAGCCTTGCTCGAGCGACAGGACCTGTCCGATCGGACACGGGTCCAGGCAATGCTGCTCCTGAGCGAACGGCTCGAAATGAAGGGTGCGGCGGATGAAGCCGCCGAGATCGCGATGGAAGCCTCCGTACTGGGGCAGGGTGTGCAGGAAGGCGTCGTCGCGGCGCTTCGTGCCGCCAGCCTCTCGATGGAACTGCTGGAACGCGACCCCGATTCCTCCCGGGTGAGAAGCCTGGCGCGCGCGGCGCTGCGTGTCCTGTGCACGCAGTATCCCGATGCCCCGGAGATCGATGCATGGCGTCTCGTCGCGGCACGGGTCGCACGGCAGGACGATGATCCGGCTTCGGCACGCGGATTCTACGAATCGATCCTGATCGGGACCGAGGCTCGTCGCGAATCGATCCTCGAACTGGCCGACGTGCTGCGTGCACTGGCGACAACGCCTGAAGCGCGTGCCACCGCGATGGAGACGCTGCGGCGGCTCGCCCGCGAACAGGGGGGAGTCCGCTCGGACGACATCGGGCTCGTGATGTCGGCGATGCTGCTCGATGATTCCAGGGCCGGCGAGGCTTCGGCGGTGCTCGGGGCGATCGATCGCGATCGGCTCGGCATTCCGATGCAGGCGAGATACGACGCGCTGCTTCTTCGCTGTGCCGATGGCGACGCGGATGCGCTCGTCGAGGCGGCGGGGCAGGTGTCCCGAAGGGGTTCGGCGGATGGCGGGCAGTCGCTGGTCGTGGCGCTGCGGACCACACTGCAGCGTCTCGATGCCAAGGCCGAAGCCGACGGGATCCCGGCCGATCCCGAGGCTCTTCAGCGGGAACTGCTGCCACTGGCGGAGGCCCTGGAACTCTGGCTCGAGAAGCAGGAACTCGAAGACGCCGCTCTCTGGGCACTGGTGGCGGATGCACGATGCCGTTGTGAGGATCCGGTGACGGCGCTTCGGATCTACGACCGCATGCTCGCGGGCAATCCGAATGCCGGGGTGCTGCTTGCCGGTCGCGCCGAGGCGCTGATCGCGATCGGCGGCGAGGATGGACTCGGCCAGGCCATGACCATCCACCGACGTCTGTCGTCCGGTGGGATGGAGTCGAATCCGCGTCGATGGTGGAGGTCGCAGCTTCGAATGCTCGAGATTCTCGATCTCATGGGGCGAAGCACCGACCGCATCGCCCCGCGGATCCGTCGCCTGCAGCAGCAGGATCCGAACTTCGGGGGTGCCGACCACCGTCGCTCCTTCGAGCGGCTGCTGGTCAAGTACCAGTAGGATTCGATCGGCCGTTCAGGATGCCTTGGTCGCGGGGACCGGATTCCGCATGTGGAAGTTGCGAAGCAGGGCGCGGCTTCGGCTGTCGCCCTTGAGTCGTGCCTGCAGCTTCCGCAGCGTATCGACCTCGATCTGCCGCACCCGCTCGCGGGTCAGGCCGACTTCGGCGCCGATCTGCTTGAGGGTCAGAGGCTCCTGTCCCTCGAGTCCGTATCGGAGCTTGAGCACCCTGGCATCGCGTTCTTCCATTTCGTTGAGCATGCAGAGTACGGCCTGCATCTCTTCGCGACGCACCGCGGTTCGCTGCGGTGCCTCGTTGCGATGATCCTCGACGACATCGGAGAAGTCCATGGCTTCGCCATCCTCGCCGCGCGGAGCCTGCCCGCTCGACTGGTAGGCACGCATCGCACGGACGACGACGCCGATCTTCTTCTCGGGGAGGCCCATCATGTGGGCGACCTCGTAGTTGTTGGGAGTGCGTCCGAGTTCATCTTCCAGCTTGCGGTGGGTCTGCTTCCATCGGGAGATCAGATCGACCATGTAGGCGGGGATGTGGATCGGCTGCAACGCGTTGATGAGCGTGCGCTTGATGGCCTGCTTGATCCACCAGGACGCGTAGGTGGAGAACCGGGCTCCCTGAGCCGGGTCGAAACCTTCGACGGCACGGATCAGGCCGATGTTGCCTTCCTCGATGAGGTCGGTCAGCGGGAGTCCGCGGTGCGTGTAGTTCTTGGAGATGGAGACGACCAGACGGAGGTTGGCCCGGATCATTCGATCCTTCGCCTCGAGATCGTTGTCGTTGATGACCAGCCACCCGAGTTCCTTCTCTTCGGCCGGTGTCAGCAGGGCTGTTCGGTTGATCTGCTTCAGATAGAGTTCGAGGTCCCGATTCGATGTGCGTTTCGCCATGGTGCCCTTCACCAGCCCGCTGTCGTGTGCCCGACAGGTGCTGCTGCTCCTTGAGGCATGTCCCGAAGGACACGCGATTTGACTTGGAGGGCGGCGGACCACCCCTCTCTACCCGTGCTTAAGTCCGTGGAGATGTCCTCGGAGGTTGCACGGCCCTTGGTATTTCCGGACAAATTCCGGACTTTCATTTGACCCCCGAAGAAATGGACAGGGGGTCCACGTCTTATTCGGGCATCAGGAGCGGACTGTTCAAGCTTGAACGCGGCAGATGGCGTTCTTCCGCCCTCGCACCCCGTGATCACCGGTCCAGACGGCATATCCGGAACCGTAGAGGGTCCGGTATGGCCTTCATCAGCCTCTGCGACCGAAATCAAGACCCAGAAGAGTCTGAAACCGGGTGGGATGGGGGTAAGGTGGAGAAGCGGCTGCCCGGCCCGAATCAGGCGGTTTCGGGCCGTCGACGGGAAACACAGATGACTTTTTCAGACCTCAGCCATTTTCTCAACGCGTGGCCCAGGACTCCGGGGCAGTTCCAGGTTCGTGAACTCCAGGCCGACGACGGTCGACTGCTTCTGCAGGTCCGTATCGATCTGGGTGTCATCCAGATGGAGGCGGAGGGACGCCCCGACGGCCAACGGCCGGCAGGCCACGCTTCCATGCTGGAGTACGCGATGGCACGAAAGCAGGAGGCTGGCCTCGATTTCAGTCTCGACGAGGCGGAATGCGTATCGATCAGGGATGAAGCCATCCTGTTCTATCACCGCTACGTCGCATTCTTCAATCTGAATCGATTCGAGGCCGTGATGCGTGATGCCGACCATGCGTTGTCGTGCCTGAATCTCTGCCGGGACCATGCGGCCGACGACAACGACAGGCTTCGTCTGGAGCATCTTCGCCCTCAGGTCTTCACCATGAAGGTCCGGGCGGCCGCCGAACTGGCCATGGCGCATCGCCAGCCCAGGGCGGCGATGTCGGCGATCGATCAGGGGTTGGAGGAGCTGCAGTCCATTCTCGGGAGCGAGGGTGCCGAACGAAGCAACGAGATCCAGCTGCTCCGGGGAATGCGGGAGATGCTGGTGCCCAAGCTGCCTTCGTCGCAGCGGGTCGAACTCGAGGATCGACTCAAGGCGGCCCTCGACGCCGAGAACTACGAACTTGCCGCGATTCTCCGCGACGAGCTGAAGATGATGAAGGATTGACCACGCGTTCTGCGACGGCCCGGTACCATGTTCGTCCTATGAGCACGACCACCCTTCGCAAGACACCGTTCCACAAGTACCACATCCAGCATGGCGCCAAGCTCGTCGACTACACGGGCTGGGAGATGCCGTTGCTGTATTCCTCGATCATCGACGAGCACCGACAGGTCCGTGAGCGGGGTGGGCTCTTCGATGTGTCCCACATGGGACGATTCACCTTCAAGGGGAAGGATGCCGCGAGGTTCCTCGACCGTGTCTGCACCCGTCGCATCGGCTCGATGCAGGAGCGTCAGGTCCGATACGCCCTGGTCTGCAATGAACGGGGCGGTTGCCGCGACGACGTCCTCGTGTACCGCCATGGCGAGAGCGACTTCTCGATGGTGTGCAATGCGGCCAATCGCGACAAGCTCATCGAGCACTTCGCCGCGAACAAGGGCGACATGGTCTACCGATTCGCCGACATCACCGACAAGACCGCGATGGTCGCGTTGCAGGGGCCGAACGTCATGGACGTGCTGTCCGGATTCTCCCGCGAGATTCCCACGCTCAAGCGCTATCGTTTCACCGAGAAGAGTCTGTTCATCGCGAAGTTCATGGTCTCCCGCACCGGCTACACCGGCGAGGATGGAGTGGAAGTCATTCTTCCCGCCGCCATGGCCGGCAAGGCGGTCGAGATGATCCTCAAGAACATGGACGAAGGGGCCATCACTCCCTGCGGTCTCGGCTCGCGGGATTCGCTCCGGCTCGAGGCCGGCATGGCGCTCTACGGCCACGAGATCGACGAGGACATCGATCCTCTCACGGCCGGACTCGATTTCGCCGTCGCCCTGGACAAGGGCGAGAAGGACGGTGAAGAGGGCGGCTTCATCGGACAGGATGCGCTTCGCGAGATCGCCTCCGGAGACGGTCCGGCACGACGTCTGGTCGGCCTGCGACTCTCCGGACGCCGGGCTGCGAGACAGGGCATGAACGTGCTCGACGGCGAATCGACGATCGGAAGCGTCACCAGCGGCTGCCTCAGCCCGACGCTCGACGCCTCCATCGCCATGGCTCTCGTCGATCGGGCCGCGACGGACATCGGTCGGAAGCTCACGGTCGATCTCGGTCGGGCCACCGACGAGGCCGAAGTCGTCGAGCTGCCCTTCTACAAGTCGTCCTGATCAGTCGGTCTGCTTCCGTTCGAGCCTCTTCACACGCTTGTGCAGCTCGTGGAGATTGATCGACGTCAGCGCATTGCGCTTGGCGGTGTCCGCATCCACTGCGGGAATCCCGCCGATGATCCGCCCGCCTTCGATGTCCGAAACGATGGCCGTCTTGCCGAGGGCCTGGACGCCGTCGCCGATGGTCAGGTGTCCCGAGACTCCGGTCTGCCCTCCGAGCACGACGTAGTTTCCGATCGTGGCCGAGCCGGCGATGCCGACGAGCGAGACGAAGAGGCAGTGCTTGCCGATCGTGGTGCCGTGTCCGATCGAGATCAGATCGGCGAACTTGGTGCCGTCGTCGATCAGCGTGATGCCCATGGTGGCCCGTTCGATGGCGCATCCCGAGCCGAGTTCGACGTCGTCTCCGATCACCACGATGCCGGCCTGGGGAATCTTGTGATGGACTCCGGCGTGGGTGGCGTATCCGAAGCCGTCCTGGCCGATCGTGCAGTTGGCGTGGATGGTCACCCGGTGCCCGACCCGGCATCGGTCGTAGATCACGACATTCGGAAAGAGGATGCTGTCATCGCCGATCGAAACGTTCTCGCCGACGAACACCCCCGGATAGAGATGGCATCCCGTGCCGACCTTCGCTCCGCGTTCGACGACCACGTTCGGATGGATCCTGGTCCCATCGCCGATCACCGCCTCGGGATGGATGCTCGCTGCGGGACTGATCAGGTCGTCCACGGCATCCATCGGATCGGGATGGGTGCGGAATCCGTGGAGTTCGACCATGGCGTTTCGGAACGCGAAGTAGGGGTCGTCGCAGACCAGCTGGGTCAGCCCCTCCCGGCAAGCCTCCTCGGGCTTGCGGACGAGCACTCCGGCGGCTGCCGTGGTCCCCAGAAACCGGAGGTATTTGGGATTGGCCAGGAATGTCAGGTCGGTGTCTCCGGCCTCCTGGATTCCAGCGCAGCCGGTGACCTTGCGGGAGCCGTCTCCGACGACCTCGGCGTTGAGTCGATCGGCCAGTTGTGCGAGTGTCATTGACATGGGGACCTCCGGTGTGCCCGGATTGCCCGGGACAGCCGTGGGGGACACTATCCCGGCCCACGATGTCGGTCAATCCGGCCGGGCCGAGCAGGAGCCTCTGGCTCGGTGTATCCTCCCGTCACCGCATGTCCAGGTGCTTTTTCATCGTTGTGACCATTCTGGCGGTCGCTGCCGCCTCCTCGATCTCTCAGGGGGCTTCTGCGGCGTCTGCAACCGTGCTCCAGGACGAGCAGCTGTCAGATCGCCCGGTGTCCTCGATCGACTTCGAGGGGCTCGAACGCGTCTCCAAGCAGAAGGTCTGGAACAACATCCGATCGACGATCGGAAGTCCCTACGATCCCAAGACGGCCCGTGGAGATGTCGAACGGCTCACACGCCTCGGCGACTTCAAGAGCATCGATGTCGAGGCCACGCTTGAAAGCGACGGCACGGTCGCCCTGACATACGTCTTCAGGGAGCAGCAGCTGCTGGCCGAGGTGCAGGTCGTGGGCAACCGCGTACTCAGCGACCAGGCGCTGATCGGACCGACCGGGATGCGTCGTGGCTCCCCCCGCGACGACTTCCTCATCGAACGGTCGATCAGGGACATGAAGGAACTCTACGCCAAGCGAGGCTACTACCTGGTCGAGATCTCGATGGATGCGTCCCAGCTCGAGGACAACGACATCCTGATCTTCGAGGTCATCGAGGGGCCCCGGGTCCGGGTCCGGCAGATCGAGTTCGTGGGCAACCGGGCGATGCCCGACAAGCTGCTGTATCCGCAGATCAAGACCAGGACGTGGTTCCCCTTCTTCCGCCGCGGCGAACTCGACACCGAACTGCTCGCCAACGACATCGCCTCGCTCGACAAGTACTACAAGGATCGTGGGTATCTCGACATCCGCGTGGATCGCGACATCGAGATCAGTCCCAACCAGAAGGAGGCGAAGGTCGTGTTCCTCATCGAGGAGGGGCCGGCGTTCACCGTACGCGAGATCACCGCCGCTTCCCCCTACGAGGACGAGCCGCTGCAGGTCTTCTCCGGCGAACAGCTCTCGTCGCTGATGGAACTCAAGACCGGCGACGTGTTCCGCACCACCATCCTCGAGCGATCGCGTTCCGAACTGCAGGAAGCCTACGGCGTACTGGGCTATCTCGATGCGAGCGTGCAGCTGCTTCCCGTCCGCAGCAAGTCGACGAACGAAGTCAATGTGATCATCGAGATCACCGAGGGTCGGATCGCCGATGTCGGCCTCGTCAAGATCAACGGCAACTTCCTCACCAAGGACAAGGTGATCCGGCGGCACATCAAGCTCCAGTCCGGGCGTCGGTACGACGCGACCGAACTCACGTTGTCCCAGACCCGAATCATGGAGACCCAGCTCTTCAACGAAGCGAAGCTGACCGTGCAGAAGGAGGACGAAGAGAATCCCGGCTACCGCGACGTGCTCGTCGAGGTGAAGGAGAAGAACACCGGCTCCTTCAACTTCGGCGTCGGGTTCGGTTCCGATTCCGGCGTGCTCGGCAGCATCTCGCTGGTCCAGAACAACTTCGACGTCGCCGACATTCCGGAGACCGTCGGTGAGCTGTTCAAGGGCCGCGCCTTCCGCGGTGCCGGGCAGCGGTTCGCGATCAACTTCCAGCCCGGCAACGAGATCTTCGCCTACGACATCTCGCTGGCCGAGCCGAACATCTTCGAGACCGTCTACACCCTGGGCGGCGATGCCGGGTACTACCGACGCATCTACCGCGACTACGCCGAGGAACGTCTCTTCGCGAACGCATCGATCAGCCGCCGGTTCGGCGACATCTGGCGAGGTCAGTGGGGGCTCGTGCTGGCGAACGTCCAACTCGACGAGATCGAGCCGGACGCCCCGATCCAGATCTTCGAGGATGAAGGCCCCGACAATCTGGTCGGGTTCGAGACCGAGATCACCCGGACCACGATCACCACGCTGACCCGACCGGGAAGCGGCAGCCGCCTGCAGATCAACTACGCCAACTATGGAGCGGTGGCCGGTGATGTGAATTTCAACCGGGCCCGGTTGGACTACACCACCTACCTGACCATGAATCGCGACTTCCTCGGCCGCATCTCGACCCTCCGTCTCGACGGGAGCATCGGTTGGATCTTCAGCGGTTCGGCTCCGACCTACGAGCGGTTCTACCTCGGTGGCCGGACGCTGCGTGGCTTCGCCTATCGGGAGGTCAGCCCCAAGGGAACGCCCGCAAAGCCGGGTGGCCCGACCGATATCCCCATCGGCGGCGATTTCATGCTCTTCCTCGGTGCTCAGTATCAGTTCCCGATCGCGGCCAACTTCATCGATGGAGTGTTCTTCATCGACTCCGGTACGGTCAACGATTCTCCGGGATTCGACGAGTATCGAATCGGTGTCGGAGCCGGTGTCCGGGTCTATATCCCGCAGCTCGGTCCGACCCCCATGGCCTTCGATTTTGCCTTTCCGCTCATGAAGCAGGAGAATGACAAGACGGAGGTCTTCAGCTTCTCCGCTGAGTTGCCTTTCTGACGATTCGATTCGACTTCCACTGTTCGCCTGTCCCAGGAGCCGCACCATGTTCGAGTGCCTTCGCCGAAGCACATTACCAATCCTCCTGAGCATCATCGTGCTCGTCCTGATCGCTCCGTGGCCTGCACAGGCGAATCGGATGGCGTCGCTCGGTCCCACCGTGGTGGCCTCGATCGATCTCCAGAGGGTCATGGATTCTCTGGCGGAGCGAGCCGATCTCGAAGCCGCCCTGACCGCCCAGAGCCAGGGCATCATTGCCGAACGCAATCGCCGTCAGGCGGAGATCGAGGGCCTGAGCAAGGAACTCGAGGACATGGTCGAAGGTCCCGAGCGGACCAGCCTGCAGGAGGAGCTCGATCTGAAGCTGCTGCAGGAGATGGCCTGGATGCGATTCATCCAGCAGGAGATCGACATCGAGAAGTCCCTGATGCTCGAGAATCTGTATCGGAGCATGCAGAAGAACGTCACCGAGCTCGCGGAGATCGAGGGAATCGATCTCGTCGTGATCAACGACTCCGGCGACCAGTTCGCGGTGGCCGGTGGGATGAAGATTCCGCGGCAGGAGCAGATCCGCGAGCAGATCGCGATGCGTCGCGTGCTGTACAGATCCGCCTCGATCGACATCAGCGACGATCTGATCATCAGAATGAACAACGAGTATGCGGCTTCAGCGGGTTCCCGCTGAATCACCATCGATGCATGAATCAAGAACCAGCCACAGTGCCGGAGCATTTCCAATGAACCGTTCCCCCTTTCGTCCCGGTGTGATCCTCTTCGCCGCCGGACTGCTTCTGACATCCGCCCTGCTTGTGGGCGTCCAGGCCGTCGCGGTGCACGCCCTGCAGCCCTCGCCCACCGTGGTCGGCACAGTCGATCTCGAAGCGACCTTCAATGGTCTCGAGGAGTGGTCGCAGGTCCAGGTGTCGCTCAACCAGCGTGCCGACACCATGCAGGTCGAGATCACCCGTCGTCAGGAGGAGCTCGAGGGACTCGAGGCCGACCTCGAGGACTATCCCCAGGGCAGCGACAAGTTCAAGGATGCGATGAAGAAGTACCAGATGTCCGCCATCGAACTGCAGGGCTACGTCCAGTTCCAGCAGCTCAAGCAGCAGCGGTACAACGACGAGACGATCTTCGACCTGTACGACAAGATCAAGCTCTCGGCCAAGGCCATGGCGGACGAGTTCGGGTACGACATCATTCTCGTCAACGACTCCGTGGTGGAGATCCCCGAGAACTCGGAGAACATCCTCGCGCAGATCTCCAGTCGTCGCGTGCTGTTCGCACGCCAGCAGATGGACATCACCGACCAGTTGATCCAGTCCATGAATTCCGAGTACCAGAAGTCGGCTGCGGCGAACTGATCCCATGGCTTCTGTTCCAACGGAATCACCGATGTTGACGACGGCGGCGCTGGCCGAACTCGTGGGCGGCGACCTCGAGGGTCCGTCCGATCTCGAGATCCACGGAGTCGATGCGATGGACTCCGCCGACGGACGTTCGCTCAGCTTCATCAGTTCGGAAGCCTATGCCGGGCACTGGTCGAAGTCGAAGGCCGGAGCGGCGCTCGTGACCCGCGGTCTCGACGTTCCCGGACACGACGCGACGGCTCGCGCGCTCATCTACGTCGACGACGCCGAACTCGCGATGAACACCGCGCTCAACGTCTTCGCCCCCGCGCCCGACTGGCCGGATGTGGGCATCCATGGAACGGCCATCGTCGACGAATCGGTCTCGCTCGGTGCGGACGTCCGGATCGGACCCGGTGTCGTCGTGGGTGCCGATGCCGTGCTCGGAGACGGCGTCGTGCTCGCCTGCGGGGTGCAGATCGGTCGTGGTGTGGTCATCGGCGACGCGACGATCGTCGGATCGCATTCCGTGATCGGCAGAGGATGCGTGATCGGACGCCGGTGCCAGTTGCAGCCCTTCGTCAGCGTCGGGGCCGACGGCTTCGGCTACCGTCCCAATGCGGATGGCTCCGCCCTCGAGAAGGTTCCTCAGAACGGAACGGTCCGCATCGGCGACGACGTCGACCTCGGTGCCCAGACCTGCGTCGATCGTGCGAAGTTCGGGGCCACCGAGATCGGGAGCGGCAGCAAGTTGGACAACATGGTCCAAGTTGCCCACAACGTCCGGATCGGCCGCAACTGCGTGATCGCCGCCCAGGCCGGCATGGCCGGTTCGGTGCAGGTCGGGGATTGGGTCCAGATCGGTGCCCAGGCCGGCATCGCGGATCACCTCAAGATCGGCGATGGGGCACGTGTAGGTGCCAAGACGGGGGTCATGCGGGATGTGGACCCTGGAACCACGGTTCTCGGCACACCTGCATTTGAAGACAGAATCTTTTTGCGTCAACTCTCCTGTCTCCGTAAACTTCCTAAATTCATGGCGATGCAGCGTTCGCGGAGCCGTTGAAGAGTGGGGAGACCCTTGGTTCGGGTGGAGGCGATGGTGTGGCAGGACATGCAACTGATTCGGGTTTGGCCGATCACCCCTCCGGAAGCTATTCGGATTCGGGGCGCCGTTCGACTCGTCAGCACACTCTGAAGGCTCCCGCATCGGTCACCGGTGCGGGCCTCATGCTCGGGCAGCAGGCGACCGCCACCATCGAACCGGCTCCTCCCGGGCACGGGATCATCTTCGAACGGACCGATCTCGAACCTCCGGTGCGGATTCCCGCCCTCGTCGAGCATGCGATCGATCGTGATCGTCGCACGACGCTGCAGAACGGAACCGGCGTGGTCGAAACCGTGGAGCACTGCATGTCGGCGCTTTCCGGCATGGGGATCGACAACGCGCTGATCCGGATCGACGGTCCGGAACTTCCGCTCGGCGATGGTTCCTCCTGCCCGTACACCCGCCCGATTTCCGAAGCCGGGATCGTCGAGCAGGACACGGAACGAAGGCTCTTCAAGGTGCACGAGCCGATCGTGATCGAGGAGAACGGTTCCGTGCTGGCCGCCTTCCCCTGCGAGCATCGGCAGATGCAACTGCTCTATGAACTCGACTACGGTCCGAATGCCGATCGAATCGGTCGTCAGGCCTACGGGTTCACCCTCGGCCGTGACGACTACCTCGGCGACATCGCCCCGGCCCGCACGTTCAGTCTCAGCGAAGAGGCCCAGGCGTTGTGGGATCAGGGCATGTGTCGCCACCTGACTCCGAGCGAAGTGCTGGTGATCGGAGAGGAAGGGCCGATCGAAAACGCCTACCGCTACGACAACGAGCCGTCCCGGCACAAGGTGCTGGACATGATCGGCGACCTGTATCTGATCGGCGGCGAGATCCAGGGGCGATTCGTCGCATCCCGTTCCGGGCATGCCCTCAATCGCCAGATGTGCCGCCGCATCATCGATCAGAACCGCACGCAGCCGCCGGTCGACGATGATGCGGTCCGTCCCGCCATGGATATCCGTGCGATCCAGCGCATCATGCCGCATCGGTATCCGATGCTGCTGGTGGATCGGGTCCTGACGCTCGACGGCGATCGCCGTGCGGTCGGGGTCAAGAACGTGTCGATCAACGAACCCTTCTTCGAAGGGCACTATCCGGGCACACCCATCATGCCCGGAGTGCTGATCGTCGAAGCGATGGCCCAGCTCGGCGGCCTGCTGCTCAGTCAGAAACTCGAACACACCGGAAAGATCGCGGTGCTGCTCAGCCTCGATCGGGTCAAGCTCCGTCATCCCGTCACGCCCGGTGATCAGATGATGATCGAGGTCGAGACGATCCGGGCCAGTTCGCGGACCGCTTCCATCCGCGGTGCCGCCACGGTGGGTGGCGTTCTCGCCGCGGAAGCGAACATCCGATTCATGATGATCGATTCAGATCAGGATTCCCGATAGGATTCCATTGCATGACGATTCATTCCACAGCCATCATCGATCCATCCGCCACCATCGCCGATTCGGCGACGATCGGCCCCTGGTGCGTGATCGGGCCGGATGTTGAGATCGGTGCCGACACCGAACTGATGAACCACGTCACCGTCCAGAAGGACACCGTCATCGGCCGGGGGAACCGGTTCTATCCGTACACCGGAATCGGGATCGATCCCCAGGATCGGAAGTACGACGGTGAACGCACGACCTGCGAAATCGGCGACGAGAACGAGATCCGCGAGCATGTCACGATCCATCGCGGCACCGGCAACGGTGGCGGGGTGACCAGGATCGGGCACCGCAATCTGCTGATGGTCGGATGTCATGTCGCCCACGACTGCCGACTGCATGATGAGACGGTGATCGCGAACCAGGTCATGCTCGCCGGGCATGTCTGCGTCCACGACGGGGCGAGCATCGGTGGAGGAGCCGGCATCCATCACTTCGCGACGGTGGGCAGTTGCGCCTTCGTCGGCGGCCTGGCCCGCATTTCCCGTGATGTGCCACCGTTCATGATCGTCGAAGGGCATCCCGCCGAAGTCCGGGCCGTCAATTCGGTCGCTCTGGTCCGCCGCGGTTTCAGCGAATCGGACGTGGAGGCCATCAAGGACGCGTTTCGTCGGTTGTTCCGCAACAACGGCTCGACATCCGAGCAGATCGGTCTGCTGCGATCCGAGCATGGATCGGTTCCTGCGATCCAGATGCTGTGCGACGCACTGGATGCATCCGCCGAAGGCACGCATGGCCGCGCACTGGAGGCCGGCCGAGCCGACGACAAGTGGGCCAAGGTCGAAAACTGATTACGTCTGAAGTTCGAGACGCGGAGGTGCCGGCTCAGTCGAGGTCGTCGTCGTCGTTGACGAAGTCGTCGTCCTCGTTGCCATCGAGGTGGTCATCGTCATCGTCATCGTCGTCATCGTCGTCGCTGGAGTTGGTTTCCTTGTCGTCGTACTCGTCTTCTTCGAAGTCGTCTTCGTGTTCGTCTTCCCCCTCGTCCTCCCCTTCACCATCGCCGTAGTAGTCTTCTTCGTCTTCGATGGGAAGCTCTGCCACGATCATTCGTGTCTCGAACGATTCTTCGGTGGTGTCAGCGGGACGTGTCGGTGTGTCGAGGATTGGCATTGGACTGTTCCCGGTGCATCCGGTACCGGCGATCCCTATGGAAATACCGCATTCACCCTTCGCCGATGGGTGGAAGCGTGACGAAATCGACGGTGTCTTTCGTCTCGATCATCAACAGTCGTCCGTGAAGACGTACCGCGCGGATTCTACTGCCGAGAGGAAAGAGGTCAAGTAGGTCCAGAATCCGACCGCTTTCGTCGAGGATCGAAATTCGATACAGATGACGCCGGCCTCCTCCGCCCATCCCCGAGACGGTCTGGCGATGGGCCAGCAGGACATGGACGCCTCCATCCGAAAGGAGATGTTCAAACTTGTATTCGTGCGGGATGCCGTCCGTGGCGATCATCGTTCCGCTGGGATCGTGGATCGCCAGACTGGATTCCCTCAGGATCCGGAATCCCCGGCCATCCGCCTTCACGTCGCGGAGCATGCCCTGGTCGCGGTATTCCGGCGTGGAGAGTTCGCCCATCGTTTCGCCGGTCTCCATATCTGCCAGATGCAGACGCTCCTGCTCGTCCATCAGCAGAACGGCTTCCGTACTGGCCCAGCCCTGGCGGGTGGCTCGAGCGGTCGGTTGGGTGCTGATCCAGCGAGGCGTGTGATCGGGCCAGCCGATGCATGCGATTCCCTCGTCTCCTCCGAGAATCAGGTCATTCAGGGGTGATCGAGTCATCCACAGGAATCGTCCGATCTCGCTTGGCCACTGCAGACGTCTGGGGGATCCCGTTTCGTAGTCGAGATGGTAGAGGAGGGGGTCGGCATTGCTCACGGCAAGAGGTTGCTCGGAATCGGGATCTGGGCCGACGACCACGACTCCGTCCGGCCAGGGGTGGATCCCATGCACGACCCGGACCGGCAGCCGATGCGACCATCGGACGGTGGAGCCGTCCTCTCCGCCCAGATTGACGATCTGTCCGTCTCTCCGAACGAGCGTCACGGATTCCGGGTTCGAGGAGATCAGCAGTTCCTTGGATTCGATCGTTCTTCCGTCCGGGAGAATCGCGGGCTGGCCGGTCGGGGCGACGTCCATTCCCTCGAAGACCGAAGCGAGATCCAGCGGATCGTTCAGGGGCTCGCCCGTCGCGGCGTCGATCTGCAGGAGTTCCGGCTTGAGATCGCCGTGATCGACCAGAATCGCGATGCGTTCATCGTCCTGCTGGAGGAGTGCGTTGTTGAGCCCCGGGGATCTGGCGCTCCAGACGGGTGTCATCGAACGTGCATCGATCGACCGGATCGAACTCTGGCGAGTGAGCAGGGGGGCCGTCGTCGGGGGATCGATCATGCTGCCCTGTGCAATCGACAGGAGGGATCCGCTGATTCGTTCCGGTTCGGCGACCGCCATGTTCGCGTCCGGCTTCCCGGCGAGCAGTTCGTTGCCGGACCGAAGGGATCGGGACCAGTCCATGGCCATGCGTGCTTCGCCGTCGTCCAGAAGCGGGACGGTCGGAAATCTCGTCTCCCACGCCTGCAGAAGTCCGAGCGAGGCGTCGATCTTGTCCACCTCGATCAGGCGATCGAGGATCTCCGGAAGGACGGTCGCCATCCGTACCGGGCTCTGCTCGGTTCGCAGGTTGTCCCTGGCGCTGCCGATCAGATGATCGATGTCGTCGGGATCGACGGGATCGATCCAGCCCATCGAGTCGGTCGGCATCGATTCGACCTCCAGATTGGAAAGCCGTCGCCGTGCCCAGTCGCCTCCGGATGCGTGCAGTCCGTTCTCCTCGTACCAGGCTCGCGAGATGTTCTCCCGTTCCAGGATGCTGCGCCAGAGTTCCGCACTGTCGTCCGGATCGCTCTGTCGCGTCCACTCGCCGAGCACGAGGAGGGCCTCGAGTTCCCGGTCCGGCGTATCGGCGGTCTCGATCAGGAGGGCCCGCAGGTCACGTCCATGCTCCGTGTTCGGATCCGCCTCCGACTGCAGGGCGTCCACGAGGTGGTTCATCAGCTGATCACGGGCGGGCCCGGCCGCCGCATCCGTCTTTCCCGGAAGCATGTCCAGTGTGTCGCGTGCGGAGCTGCGAAGGAGTTCGGACTGATCGGATCGAGCGGCAAGTCGGACGAGATCGAGCCGAGGCCTCATCCGCTCCGGATGCTCGGTGATCCTTGCCTCGAGTACGGTCCTGGCGCGGTCGAGTGCGGTGTAGGCGTCCAGATGCGTCGCGGATGCGATCAGAAGCTGCTGTCCGGCGAAGAGTGGATTTCCCTCGTGTTCGATCTCGAGGGTGTCCCGTATTCGACCGGTATCCAGATCGACCTGGAGGACACGCCCGTTCGCGGGAATGATCACGCTGTCCTCGAGAAGCTGCACACGCCCCTCGGGCACCGGACTCCCGGTATCCGTGGAGAGGTCCAGCACCCATCGCGGTGATTCCAGACGATTGCCGTCGAAGCACCGCACGTCGCGCCCCACCGAGATCACATGCTCCCCGGTCGTGAGCAGATAGACGGGATGGTTCCACCGGTCGGGATTGGTCGCGGAGATGGATTTCAGGACGGTCCCGTTGTCCGGATCGAGGCTCAGGACTTCGGTCCCGTCGGGACTGATGCACACCAGTCTTCCATCGACCATGATCGGTTGAACGTGGGTGTACGGTCTGGCCGCACCCGAAGGGGGGGTCGTGTTGTCCGCGGTCGGGAGTCGTTGCAGCCACTTCAGGTCGCCGTTGGTCGAATCGACCGACGCGATGGCTCCGGTCACCGTGTTCACGTAGACATGACCGTCGGCGACCAGGGGTGCGGTTGAGTTCTGGATCAGATTCCGTCGCAGCCGCCCGGCGGAGGAGATCCAGGTCGACCACTTGATCTCGCCTTCGATCAGATCGACCGCCACCAGGACTTCACCCAGCAGCTGCTGCGGACTGATCTTCCTGGCCAGCACGTAGACCGTCCCCTCGTCGATCACGGGTGGACTACAGATGAAGAGCCCCTCCGATTGTTCGATGTCGGGATTGTCGTCGACCTGGATGCCCCATCGAACGAGTCCGGTCTCGGCATCGAGGCAGAGGAGCAGGCCGTCTCCGGATCGCTGCGTGGGATACTGATGGCCCATCGCCGTCACGAGGTAGCGTCCCTCGAGTTCGATGGTGTTCACGCCCGACGGTCGTTCGGAGGGATCGAGTCGCAGCGTGTTCTTCTGTCGACGCGAGGTCCACCTGGGGTGGCCGGTCAGCGTGTCCAGCGCGAGCACCTGCTCACCGAGATTGATGAAGACCAGGTCGTCCCGCATCGAAGGGATCACGGTCGAGAACCAGCCCTGTCCGGAATCGCCGACGAGGTTGTTTCGTCCGGTCGTGCCGACGATGCCGGGATGATCCATCCGTTGATTGAGCAGGCTGTCCTTCAGCGGCATGGACCAGATGGACTGGACCACGAGTTGGTCGATCGATGCCGCCTCACCCGTCTCCATCACGGTGTGGTTCCGTCGTGCGGTCCGGGATGTCGTCATCGATTCGAGCGCCTGCCGATGCGCCTCGCCGTCCTGCGCCAGTCGCGAGAGTTCGGCGTCGACCATGTCGCGGAGAGCGTCGTCTTCAAGCAGGCGTGCGGCCACACCGATTCCGTACAGCGCATCCGCGCGGGTTCGTGCGTCCATGTCCGGATGCTGGAGGGCCTCCTGCAGCCGGAAGACACCCCGTTCGAGCGCGCCGAGTTCGATGTCCCGTCGACCGAGCGTCACCTGTGCATCCAGTCCGGGGGTGGTCAGCGCATGCAGTTCGACCACTTCCTGGAGTCGACCTTCCTGCAGGATCCGCCGGGCCGTCCCGGTGTAGCGATCCTGCATGAGCTTCAGCAGTCGTGGATCCTCACGGAACCGCCGATTCGCCGCTTCGCGAACGGATTCGAAGAGCATCGGATTCGGCGATTCGACGGTGGGAACGAGTTGGCGGCCCGATGAGTCGATCAACTCCTGGAGAAGGCGAACGGCCTCCTCGGGGTTGGTGGTGGCCAGAGCATCCGCCTGTTCGAGCATCTGCACGGCGACGTGGGACTCGTCGATGTAGACGGGATTGTCCTGAGCCGATGCGGTCATGCCGATTCCCAGGCAGAGCATTCGCAGCAGATTTGAGATCGTTCGGTGCATGGCGTCCTGTTCCCGGATGAGTCCTCGTTCTGATTCTACGCCCCAATCCCCGGGGAATCGCGGGGGGATCCCGGATCGGGTCCGGTCCGTGATGGTAGAGTGCCGTCATGCTCCGGAACGCATTCCAGATCGTCCTGCTGGCCCTGGCGACTTCGCTCCTGTCCGGGTGTCTTTCCCTGACACCTCCGAAGGTCGCCGTCGAATCGATCGAAGTGATCGCGGTCAGCAGCGAAGCGATGGCGGTCTCCCTCCACGGAACAGTGGCCAATCCCCACGCGAGCGAAGTCCGGCTTCTGGAGTTCGACTACTCGCTCTCCGTCGATGGCCGCTCGGTCTTCAGCGGCAGGCATGCCGCGGAAATGGCCCTCATTCCCGGAGCGGATCGCAAGATCATGCTGCCGGCGTCCTTTCCGTACGCCAAGCTGGGGTGGGATCCCCAGTCGCTTCCCGACACCTCCCGATGGTCGATGTCCGGAAGCCTGATCTATCTCGGAGAAGGCGTGCTGGCTGAAACACTCCTGGACATGGGATATCGCCCCAGTACGGGCATGTCGGCATCCGGCGAACTCGTCCTTCAGCCGCCCGGTTGATCGACACCTCACAACGCATGCGACCGTGATCACTGCGCTGTCCTGCGCAACCGATCCAGTTCGAACCTCCTTTGCCGAAAGACGCCGACCTGCGCTGACGGCGCGAACGAACTCCGCCGATACAGGGGAGTTGGCGGTGGCGCCCACCGCCTCTGGAGACAGCGATGCATCTGATCGACATGCTCCGGATTGCCGACGCGAGGTCCGCATCCGATCTTCATCTCGTCCCGGGACATCCCCCGATGCTGCGCATCAACACCCTGATGCAGCCGACCGACCGTCCCGTCCTCACCGAGGCCGATGTGCAGTTGGCGTTCGAGGCGATGACGACTTCCCAGCAGCGTGAGCGGTTCGGCGTCGATCAGGACCTGGATCTCTCCTTCGAGGTCGAGGAACTCGGTCGATACCGGGTCAATGCGCATCGCCAGCGAGGAACCATCGCGATGACGATGCGGCTCGTGAAGTCGGTGGTGCCCCCTCTGGAGGCGTTGAACCTTCCCGACACGATCTCGCGTCTGGTCCGTCTCCCCAGAGGGCTCGTGCTCGTCACCGGCGACACCGGTTCGGGCAAGTCGACGACCCTGGCGTCGATGATCAACGAGATGAATTGTCGATCGAAGCGGCACATCATCACTCTGGAGGATCCGATCGAGTACCGCCTCGAATCGGACGCGTGCCTCATCGAACAGCGCGAGCTCGGCGCCGACATGCCTTCGTTCGCATCGGGTCTCAAGCATGCGCTGAGGCAGGATCCCGACATCATCTTCGTCGGTGAGATGCGCGATCTCGAGACGACCTCGCTCGCGTTGTCGGCGGCGGAGACCGGACACCTCGTGCTGTCGACGCTGCACACCGTGAATGCCGGGCAGACGGTCGAACGGATCATCGACATGTATCCGGCCGGCCAGCAGAACCAGGTCCGGTCCATGCTGGGCAACACCCTTCAGGCGGTCGTGTCGCAGACGCTGTTCCGCCGGATCGACCGGAGCGGCATGATGCCCGCGGTCGAGATACTGCTCTGCACGCCCGCGGTCCGCAACATCATCCGCGAGTCCCGCACCTTCGAGATACCAAATGTGATCGAGACCAGCCGCGCGATCGGCATGGTCTCGCTCGATTCTTCGATCAGTGAACTCTACTTCAACGGATGCATCAGCCGTGAGGACGCGATCGCCCAGTCGGCGTGTCCGGAGCAGATGATGCGGCAGATCGCCGCGTAGTCGGCGCTGAACCAGTTGTCCCGGGAGGCATGTGCATGCCCCAGTATCGCTATCAGGCTCGACACACGTCCGGTCGGATCAAGGGTGGTCTGCTCGTCGCCGAGAACGCGACCGCGGCGGCGACGATACTGCGCAACCAGGGCAGCCACGTGCTCAAGCTGGTTCCCCTCGGCGAACCGGGGAAGTCGTCGCTGGAGCAGTTCGTCTCCGCGCTGAACTGGAGTTCCGGGCCGACCACGCGCGACATCCTCGACTTCACGACCCAGCTCGCCGTGATGATCCGGGCGGGCATCAGTCTTCGGCAGGCCCTCGACGGGATCGCCGATCAGGTCACCAACGTGAAGTTCCAGAAGATCCTCCAGTCGATCAAGCAGGACGTGGAGTCGGGCAAGCAGTTCTCCGAGGCCATCGCGCGGTATCCGCGCTACTTCAATCCGCTGTACATCAACATGGTCCGGGCCTCGGAGATGTCGGGCTCCTTCGCGAAGATGCTCGATCGGATCGCCTCGTTCATGACGCAGCAGATGGAGACCCGCAAGATGGTCGTCTCCGCGAGCATCTATCCCGCCATCATCGCCGTCATGGCGGTGTCGGTCACCATCTTCCTGCTGACGTTCGTCCTGCCCCGCTTCGCCGGGGTGTTCGAAGGCAAGGAGGACGTGCTGCCGTGGCCGACCACCTTCCTGATGGGACTGTCGTCCTGGATGGTGGAATACTGGTGGCTGGTGATCATCGGCTTCATCCTCGGCGTCGTCGGCATGGTCATGTACGGACGGACGGATACGGGCCGCGTCTGGATCGACCACATGAAGCTGAAGGCGCCGCTCTTTCGCGGAATGTTCCGGGCGCTCTATGTGAGCCGGTCCCTCCAGACGATGGGCGAACTGCTCAATGCCGGCGTCCCCGTCCTCGACAGCATCTCGGTGACCGCCGACATCACCGGCAACATCCACTACAAGCGTCTGTGGACGAGCGTGCATGGTTCGGTCCGTCAGGGCCGCAAGCTGCACAGCGAACTCGACCGATCGACGCTGCTTCCCAAGTCGGTCAATCAGATGATCTGCGCAGGCGAGGAATCCGGAAAGCTCTCCGATGTCCTGCAGGAGATCTCCGAGTACTACGCCAGCGTGCTTCGCAACGCCCTCAAGACGCTGACGAGCATGATCGAGCCGCTTCTGATCGTGGTGATGGGCAGCGTGGTCGGATTCATCGCGATGGCGATCATCCTTCCGATCTTCAAGATGAGTTCGATCGTCTCGGGTTAGGAGCCGCCGATGTCCAGTCATCAACGCCAACCGGTTCCGTCGCGTCGCGGCTTCACGCTCATCGAAGCGGCGGTCGCCACCATCATCGTCGCCACCGGCGTGCTCGGCATGGTCGCGGCGCAGCAGGCGTGGCACCGCCAGAACGCCTGGGCGGAGCGTGCGGCCATCGGGACGAGGCTCGGCAACGAGATCCGGGAGATGACCTTCAACATCGGCCGCCACGATCCCGTGACCGGCGCAAGCACGTGGGGGCCGGAGGCGAACGAACTCTCGATCTTCGACTACGACGATCTGGACGACTTCGACGGTCTCGACGGTGAAGGACTGGTCCTCTCGGACGACCTCGGAAACGGTCCGCTCAACGCGCTGCGCGAGGTGATCCCCGGAATGGACGGATGGTCACAGGAGATCCGAGTCCACAACATCGACCCGACCAACGTGAATCTCGATCTGTTCGACGGAGCGTCGGACATGATGCGGGTGGAGGTCATCATCAGCTGGCAGGGCGCCGCGGGCTCGGAGCCCATCGGCGTGACCCGTGTCGACTGGATCGCCCCGAACTGAAGGAGCCTCCCGATGCATGTACCAATCCGCCGTTTCCGCCGCCGCGCCGGTGTGGCCTCGGTCCTCGCCATGATGTTTCTGGTCATCTTCGGCGCTCTGGCCGCGACGATGGCCGTCGTGGCCCAGGGCAACATGCGCACCGCCCATTCGTCGCTGCAGGTCTCCCGCAGCCTGTCCGCGGCCGAAAGCGGTCTCGTCTTCGCGACCCGTCGTCTCGATCGGGAGGCGGCGCGCTTCGTCGTCGAGAAGGGGGTCATCGACGACGTGTTCGGCGAGGCGCTGTGGTTCGGCACGACCAGCCCGTCGGATGGCAACATCACCGTCATCGAGCCCACCGGCTACGCCGTGCCGACTCCGTCGGGCCCCGGGCTGATGCACGCCATCCACGATGCCCATCTGTTCCAGGATTCCTATCAGCAGATCCTCGACGACGGCGTGGTCATTCCGCTGCAACTGGACTCGACCGCCGGAACGATCATCTCGCCGCCGATCCGGATCGGCGTGCTCGAGGGTGATCCGTACTTCCTGCTGCGCTACGAGATCCTCGACGACGGGCGGTTCATCCGCGTCACCAGCCAGGGAGTGGATGGAGCCATCCGCCGTACGATCCAGTTGGACTTCCGTCTCGACAAGCGGATCGAATACGCGGTGCTCGGCCCGAACCGGATCATGATCGGAAAGAACGTGATGGTGGAGGGACCCATCGGATCCCTGTACGGAGTCGTCGACGGCGAACTCGATTCGGAGAACGGGGATCCGCTGGTGCTGCGAAGCGACTTCTACGATCTCGATCCGGACGTGCTGGACGGCCAGCTCGACACGTTCTACCAGCAGCTCGCGCTGTGGGACGCCGATGGCGACAACCGACTGCGTCCCAACCATCCGGTCGAAGCCGACGGACTGGTTGGATACCCCGAACTGCAGGACTGGGATGGGAACGAATACATCGACGACTTCGACCTCTTTCTCGGCGCCTTCGACTCCGATGCGGACGGGAGGGTCGTCTACGACGAGGGCATGGCCACCGCGGCCGGACATTCCGGGGTGTCGATGGAATTCGATGTGGATGCGCAACTGGCGAGTCTGATCGACAACGCGATGCCCGATCGCGACGGCGACGGGATCGTGACTCCGGACGGTACCGATCGCGCGCTCGGCTACCGCGACGGCATCCTCGATGCCAGGGATCTGTACGGAAAGGTCCATGGACGACTGGCGTTCGCCGTCGACGAGGAGAGTTGGGAGGACGCCAACGGCGAGGGGTGGCAGGCCATCGTGCAGGGTCCCGTGCAGACCTGGAGCGACCATGCGCCGGCGAGTTTCGAGGTGACCGAGCCCGAGCTGGTCGAAGTCACCACCGAGATGTTCCTCAACGCGGCGAACTGGTTCGAGGATCAGTCCATGTCCGGTACACCGTTCGGGGATCCGTCGTCCGGGCAGGTGGCCTCGAATCTCGGGGCCGGCGAAGGAGCGGAGTACGTCGACGCGACGGTGCAGCCCTTCGAGAGCGTTCCCTACGGATCGAACGGCGCCTACGACTGGTACCAGCGTCCGGTGTATCGCAACATGACCTTCGAGAACGTCCGCATTCCGACGGGCACCAACGCCACGTTCGAGAACTGCCGCTTCATCGGCGTCACCTGGATCGAGACCGAGGAGAACTGCGGCGATCCGAACTGGAACTACGCCGGCTCGATCGAGCCGGACGGCAACGGCGGATTCCAGCAGAGGTTCCCGGACATGACGGCGTCGAACGGTTCGTCGCAGTTCGACGACACGAGATCCGAGTCCAACAACCTTCGATTCCACGACTGCACCTTTCTCGGTTCCATCTGCGGGGACAAGCCCGCCGAGTTCACGCATTGGCGCAACAAGATCCAGCTCACGGGGAACTCGAGGTTCTACGTCGATCCCTTCGACGTCGATCTGGTGACCCAGCCGGACTCGGATGAACTGGTCGCGGAACTCAATGCACTCGGCTCCTCCACGCTCGAGGAACTCGCCAAGAGTTCGGTCCTGCTGCCGGGATGGTCGGTCGATGTCGGCAACTTCGACAACGACACGGATTCCCGGGTGAAGCTGACGGGGACCATCGTGACCGGTGTCATGGACATCCGCGGCACCGCACTGGTGGACGGGACGCTGTTGATGACGTTCCGCGCCGCCGAGAACGTGGGACCGCTCTTCTACGGAGGTTCGACGGAGGCGTTCAACACGACCATCGGCTACTTCGGCCCGGATGACGGCGACGGGGAAGGTGCCGATCCCACCGATCCGGACTTCCCGGGATTCGGCGAGATCGTCCTTCGCTACGACGACGAGGCGAAGCTTCCCGACGGCATTCCGTGGCCCGTGACGCTGCAGCCCGAGAACGGCAGCTACTGGGAAGGCGGTTCACTGTGATCCGACGCGGCTTCAATCTGCTCGAACTCGTGATCGCGACTGCGATCACGGCCGTGCTGCTCACCGCGGTCATGGTGGCGCTCAGCGCATCCTTCCGGGCCTACCGACAGACGACGGAGTCGGCATCGACGGGGGTCATCGGACGGATCGTCATGGAACGCATCCAGGGCCTCATCAGGAACGGACAGGACTTCGCCCCGTACCCCGGGACGCTCGCGAGCACCGTGGTCGACAGCAACGAACTCGACATTCTCCGTCCGGACGGAACATGGGTGACGCTCGCATGGGTCCCTGCGACGCAGTCGCTGCACTGGAGGGAGAACGGCGAGAACTGGGTGCTCCTCGAAGGCGTCACGCAGCAGCCGTCCGGGACCGGTTCGGCCATCGCTCCGTTCGCGCTGGAGTTCCACCGGGGCCGCCACCTGCATCGAGCCAGAATCGATCTCTGCGTCGTTCCCGACGACGTGCAGGGGATGGACATCGAAGGGACATCGGTCTCGGTGCTGCGTCTGGTCGGTTCGGCGATGCCGCGAGCCGTGGCCTGGGATCGTTGACATTTTTCGGCTGCTCCCCGCTACCATCCGGGCATGCACCCCCTCCACGCCAACTCGCCGACCATCTCCGTGCAGCGGAGATTCAAGGCCCGACACGCCGTCACCATCGGCGGCGTGGAGGAGACGATGCACGAGCACGACTGGCATGTGCGCGTCGAAGTCGCCGGACCCCTCGACGACGAGGGATTGCTGATCGACTTCCATCTGCTCGAGCAGGCGCTGGATTCCGTGCTGGAGCCGTTCAGGAACGGCGACTTCAACGGAACGCCGCCCTTCGACGAATGGAATCCATCGGCGGAGAACATCGCCCGCCACCTCATCGAGGCCATCGTCCACCAACGCCTGCCGGAGGAGGCTCGAGATCGCATCGAAGCGGGATGCGCGATCGTCGAGGAGGCCCCCGGTTGTCACGCAACCTACTATTCGGATCCAACCCAGAAATGAACGATCAAGCACCATTGATGCTCTCGGTTTCGGGGGCACGCGGCATCGTCGGCGAAAGCATGACTCCCGAAGTGGCCTCGCGCTTCGCATGGGTCTTCGGCTCCGGGCTGGTCGCCGCGGGCGGGGATGCGCCCACCGTCTGCCTCGGGCGGGACAGCCGTGCGTCGGGAGAGTCGCTTGCCGAGGCCGCCGCCAACGGTCTCATGGCCGCCGGTTGCGACGTCATCGATCTCGGCATCGTCGCCACGCCGACCACCGGAGTCATGGTGACCGCCACCGCCTCGGTCGGGGGAATCATGATCACCGCGTCGCACAATCCCAACCCGTGGAATGGAATCAAGTGCATCGAATCGACCGGTTCGGCTCCGCCTGCGTCGGTCGCCGAACGGGTCATCGCGGGATTCCGCGACCACGACGGTGATTTGCCCGTGATCGATGCCGACCGTGCGCTGCTCATGGAATCCAGGGGAGACGACACCCACATCGCCCGCGTGCTCGGCCAGATCGATCCCGTGCCGATCTGCGCTCGCGAGTACAGCGTCGTGCTTGATTCGGTCAACGGAGCGGGATGTCGCAGCGGCCTCAAGCTGCTTCAGCTGCTCGGTTGCGAGGTGCTTCATCTCAACGGTGATCCGACCGGCGACTTCGCGCACACTCCGGAACCCAAGGAGTCGAATCTCGGCACGCTGATGGAGCTCACCGCCGAGTCGGATGCGGTCATCGGCTTCGCCCAGGATCCCGATGCGGATCGTCTCGCGATCGTCGACGAGGACGGACGCTACATCGGAGAGGAGCTCACGCTTGCTCTGGCGGCCGAATACGTCCTTCGGAATCATCCGGAAGGCGACGAGCCCGGAGTGGTGGTGGCGAATCTCTCCACCAGTCGGATGGTCGACGACATCGCGGCCCGACACGGTGGACGGGTCGTACGGACGGCGGTCGGTGAGGCCAATGTGGTCGAAGCGATGCGTCGTGAGGAAGCGGTCATCGGCGGCGAGGGAAACGGCGGAGTGATCGTTCCCGGCATCTGCTTCATCCGCGACAGTCTCGGGGCCATGGCCTTCGTGCTCGCTTCGATGGCCCAGACCGGCAAATCACTGAAGGAACTCGTCGACGGAATCCCCGCCTACTCGATGATCAAGCGAGCCTGTGCGCTCCCCGGCTCCGGCGGACCAGCCGCAGTGGAGCCGGTGCTTGAACTGGTGCGTTCCCATTTCGCATCGGCAGCCATCGATGCGAGCGACGGCGTCCGGATCGATCTGGAGGATGCCTGGGTGCACGTCCGGGCAAGCAACACCGAACCGATCGCCAGGGTCATCGCCGAAGCACCGCAGGCCGAAGCCGCGGAAGCGTTGATCGCCACGGTGGCGGACCTCGCCGGCTGGACCGTTTCCTAGGATTTCGGTTCGTGGATGGTCGTCTGGTACGGCGACTTGCTGCAGTCGATGTGAGCGACGAAGACCTCGTCCGGATGCTTCCTGACCATCGGCCAGAGCACGGTGCGGTCCGATTCCGGCAGATTCAGCGACGCGATGTCGTCCTGTTCGACCCATTCCAGCACGCCTTCGTCGAACTCGTATTCGGGGATCTCTTCGGGATCGATCTGCCGGGTCACCCTGAAGCAGAAGAGCAGCCAGTGTCCAGCCTGCTCGTATCCCGCTTCGGAAACCATTCCCATGAAGCTGATGTCCGAGGGGTCGATCTCGAGTCCGGCTTCTTCATGGATCTCACGTCTGGCGCATTCATGGGGGCTTTCGCCGATCCCGATCTCGAGTTTTCCTCCAATGGGGGAATGCATCCCGGCATTGGGCTTCTTGGAGCGATGTAGCATCAGCAGACGTCCGCGGGTGTCCTGCAGATAGCAGAGGACCGCGATGCGATAGGGCAGTTGCTGGGCATTGTCGGCGTTGACGACAGTTCCGGGATTCTGTTGTTCAGCCATCGAGGCCTCCAGCGGCTTGAATCAGTTCGTTCATTTCACGAACGGCGGCATGAAAGCCGCAGAAGATGGATCGGCTGACGATGCTGTGTCCGATGTGCAGTTCATCAAGTCCGTCGAGAGCGGCGATCGGGCCGACATTGAGATAGTTCAGGGCGTGGCCGGCGTTGAAACGCATGTCTGCGTCCCGAACCGCTTCGCCCGCCTTGCAGACGGCTGAAAGGGCATTCTGGACGTCGTCGTGGTCGATGCGGCCGTTCGCGGCGGCGAACGCGTGGGCCCAGGGACCGGTGTGGATTTCGCAGACCGCGAATCCACATTCTGCGGCCGCCTCGATCTGGTGGTGCTCCGGATCGATGAATGCACTGACCGGAACGCCGCCATCGCCGAGGCGGGCCACGACCGTCCGCAGATGATCGATGTTGCCGGCGACGTCCAACCCGCCCTCCGTGGTGATCTCAAGTCGGCCTTCAGGGACGAGCATCGCCATGTGGGGCTTCGTCTCCAGGGCGATCAGAGTCATCTCCTCGGTCGCCGCCATCTCGAGATTCAGGCGATCGGCGACTCCCGACAGCCTCTCCAGATCGTGATCCTGGATGTGCCGGCGGTCCTCGCGGAGATGGATGGTGATTCCGAAGGCCCCGGCCCGCTGTGCGTCCCGGGCGGCCTCCACCGGATCCGGCTCGTCGATCATGCGAGCCTGCCGCACGGTGGCGACGTGGTCGATGTTCACGCAGAGTCGGGCCATCTCACATCCTCGGATGTTGAAGAAAGGTGACGCAAGGGATGATGCCCCTTGTGCCGATGAGCAGGGGCAGGAGTATACTCCCTCGGACCACCCGGATGAATCGAGTTCACGCATGACCGAGTTCGATCGCAAATACGCCCAACTGCACGATGATCTCCTGACTCAGGGAGATCGAGTGGTCGAGATGACCCTGCAGGCCTGCATCGCCTTCTTCGAACGCGACCAGAGCAAGGCCCGGGTCGTCATCGAACAGGACACCGTGATCGATCAGGTCGACATCGACATCGAGCGTGCATCCATCAAGCTGCTGGCGCTGCAGCCTGCCGACGAATACAGGATCCGTTCCGTGCTGACGATCGTGAAGATCAACAACGAGCTCGAGCGGATCGCGGACGGCGCGGTCGCGATCGCGGAGCACCTGTCGCCCGACAGCATCGACTCCACGATCGTGGACACCTACCGGGTCATGGCCAACAGCGTGATCGGAATGGTCCGCGATGCGAACCAGGCCATGCGGATGAAGGAGACCGATCTCGCCCAGCGCGTGCTCGCGTTCGACGACACCGTGGACCGGTTCAAGGTCCAGCTGATGCAGGACGCCCAGGGCAAGCTCGCGTCCGGTGAATACAGCGTGCCCTTCGCGATGAGCCTGCTCGACTTCACCCGCGTACTCGAACGCATGGCCGATCACTGCACCAACATCTGCGAGCAGCTGATCTACCTCGAGACCGGAAAGGTCGTGCGTCATCTCTCGTCCGGCTGGTCCGAGCCCTCTCTCCCGGATTCCTGATCCCGTGCTCAGCGAACGCCTTGCGAAGATCCGGGAACTGCTCGAGGCCAACGGTCAGGCCCATCTGCTTTCCGGATGGGATCATCTGCAGGACGAGGCCCGAACGCTTCTGCTCGATCAACTGCAGCTGCTTCCCTGGGACACGATCGGCGTCGTCCGCGACTCGATCGTCCATCAGGTCGAATCGCACCCTCCACCGGCTGCGATCGATGCGCCCGTCATCTGCGATCCATCCCCGGATGAATCGGTCGAACTGTTCGATCGTGGAGCCGAGATGATCCGGGCCGGACGACTCGCCGCCTTCACCGTCGCCGGCGGACAGGGGACCAGACTCGGTTGGAACGGCCCCAAGGGGACCTACCCGGCGACTCCGGTCAGTGGAAAGCCGCTGTTCGCGATCTTCGCGGAGCAGCTGCTCGCTGCGCAGCGCCGATACGGCGTCGTGATTCCCTGGTACATCATGACCAGCCCGCTCAACGATGCGGCCACGCGTTCGTTCTTCCTCGACAACAAGTGCTTCGGCCTCCATCGCAGCAACATCATGATGTTTCCGCAGGGCACGATGCCGAGCTTCGATGCCCGGACCGGCATGCTCATGCTTTCCGGTCCCGGCGAACTGGCCGAGAACCCGGATGGGCACGGCGGCGCCCTGGCCGCGATGGCCCGCAGCGGCGCGCTCGCCGACATGGAGGCCAGGGGCGTGACCGCCATCAGCGCCTTCCAGGTCGACAATCCGCTCGTGCGGGTCGTCGACGAATGCTTCGTCGGCATGCACGAGACGCCCGAGCTTTCATCGGGCGAGGTCTCGAGCAAGATGGTCGACAAGATCGATCCGGACGAGCCGGTCGGGGTCTTCTGCCAGATCGATGGTCGCACCAGAATCGTCGAATACTCCGATCTGCAGCGTGACCTGGCCGAAGAGAGGCAGTCCGACGGATCGCTCCGATTTCACGCCGCGAACATCGCCATCCATCTGTACTCGGTCGCATTCGTGCAGTCGCTGACGTCCTCCGACGCCGAGCCGCTGCCGTGGCACCGGGCCCTCAAGAAATCCCCCTGGTGGGATGCGTCCAGTGGAAGCGTGTTGGAGCCCGACGAGCCGAACGTCGTGAAACTCGAGCGTTTCATCTTCGACATCCTGCCTCGGGCTCGGCGGTCCGCGATTCTCCGGACGCGTCGGGCGTGCGAGTTCGCTCCGATCAAGAACGCCTCCGGCGCGGATTCGCCGGC
>MDTG01205633.1_pt1 | contig 66512 bp, 50 predicted proteins | sample 811421 | NCBI WGS metagenome assembly MDTG01 (sample SAMN05326645, study PRJNA326480) | marine metagenome | isolation source: seawater | place: Pacific Ocean: South East | collected 2011
CATCTCTTACAGCCAGAGCACGTTTACTTGTGCGGACTTAGGATCGAACTCTGTAACGGTAACGGCTACGGATGCTAGTGGTAATGCTGCTACTGCGACTATGACGGTTACAGTTCAGGACAACACAGCGCCTACGATTACCACACTCAGTGGTACGGTTACAATAGCCTTGGATGCCAATGGTGCGGCAACTGTCGGCACGAATGATGTGGTTTCTAGCGTAACTGATAACTGCGGTACTCCAACGGTAACTATTACTCCAAGCAACTTCGGTTGTGCGGATTTAGGTACGAATACTGTAACGATATCTGCAATTGATGCTTCTGGTAACTCGGCTACATCACAAGTCACATTGACTGTAGTTGATAACAGTGCTCCTACAATTACAACAGTATCTGGCGCGGTTACCGTCGCACTAGATGCGAATGGTGCGGGCTCTGTTTCTCTAAGCGATATTGTGGCAAGCGTAACAGATAACTGTACCGCTTCAGCAACTGTAACATTGAGCACAACAAGCTTCGACTGTAGTGATATAGGTAGTAATACCATTACAATCACTGCTACAGACGCTTCAGGGAATGTTAAAACTGCTACTAAAACCGTAACGGTAGTAGATAATACAGCACCGATAATTACTGCGCCAGTTTCAATTACACTAAACTTGGGTTCAAGCGGTGCGGTTAGTTTGCCATTGAGCACAGCTTCTGCTACGGACAACTGTTCCGGTGCGCCAAGCATAATTTACAGTGCGACAAACTTTAGCTGTACCGATTTAGGGTCTAACACGGTAAATATTACGAGTCAAGATGCTAGTGGCAATATTTCATCAGCAACAATGATCGTTATTATACAGGACAATATAGCACCATTGCTTTCTCTGTCTCCGATACCAGTCACCTTGGCTCTTGATGCAAATGGATTAGCAAGCTTATCGATAGCACAACTTGTGAGCTCTGCCTCAGACAACTGTTCAAACGTTACTTTAAGCGTTTCTGCGAGCAGCTTCGGTTGTTCAGACCTTGGCGCCAATACAGTAACTGTAACAGCCACTGATGCTTCTGGAAATAGTACAACAGCTACTGCGTTGGTAACCGTTACGGATCAAATGGCACCAACAATTTCAATTATAGGGTCAGCAGTTACAGTATACCTTGATGCGAATGGATCAGGTTCAATCTCAACTTCTGATGTGGTATCTAGTACAACAGATAATTGTACGACAGCCCCAACAGTTACCCTGAGCAATACGAGCTACAGCTGTGCGGATCTAGGGAGTAATACGGTAATAATCACTGCAACTGATGGTAGCGGTAATTCTTCTACGGCTTCAAAAAATGTTACAGTAGTTGACACAATCGCTCCAACAATTACTACTCCAGCTTCATTGACCTTGAATTTGGGTTCGGGCGGGACAGTAAGTTTGCCAGCAACAACTGCATCAGCAACAGATAACTGTTCAGGTTCTGTAACTCTAACCTATAGTGCATCCTCATTTGATTGCTCAGACGTTGGTTCCAATACGGTTACAGTTACTTCTACAGATGCTAATGGTAATGCTGCGACTGCGACCATGACGGTTACAGTTCAAGATAATATCGCGCCAGTATTAGCACTGTACACTTCGGTACCATCGTTAGCACTTGATGCTTCTGGTTCAGCTTCACTTTCTGCAGGTCAGCTTATAAGTTCAGTATCTGATAATTGTAGTGGTGTAACTATTTCGATTAGCCCGAGCAGCTTCGGATGTTCTGACCTCGGCTCGAATACTGTAACCGTAACAGCAACAGATGCGAACGGAAACAGTACGACAGCAACAACTTCCGTAACGGTAGTTGATAACATTGACCCGGTAGTTACAACGGTGGCTGCTCCAGCAGATGTTGTTCTAGGTGCGAACGGTACGGCGACTATCACTCAAGCGATGGTGGTAGCTAGTGCGACAGATAACTGTACAACTTCGCCAACTGTTACAATTACACCTTCGATAGTGGACTGTTCGGAACTTGGTTCCACTACCATCACTATCCTAGCGACAGATGGTTCAGGTAACGTTGGAATGGCAACAGTAAATGTTACAGTAGTAGACCAAGATGCTCCGGTTATTGTTTCTGCACCAGCAGATACGACGCTGGCAGCATGTAATGCACAATTAGTTTACAACTACAACGTAACGGATAACTGTGGTTACACTGCGAATCTGCTTACGGGTAATGCTTCTGGTTCGATATTCCCTGTAGGAACCACTACGGTGACCTACGAATTTAGCGATGCGAGTGGAAATAGTGTTACACACTCGTTCGATGTAACGGTAGATACCTTAGGAACATACAACTTGCCGGCGAATACAGAATTCTGTGTTGACAATGGACCAGTTGATTTATCAGTGGGTCAGACAGGCCTAACCTACGTAGGTGACGGTATGTCTGTTGACGGTCAAACGTTCCAGCCAGCTACAGCAGGTGTGGGTTTACACACTTTGAGCTTCACATTCACAGATCCTAATGGCTGTGTTCAGGTAGGCAGCTTATCTGTAAGAGTATACCCAGTACCAGCCCAACCGACAGTTCTTCAAGTATTGCCAACTGTCCTCGAATCATCGGTGACAGGAGCGAGATACCAGTGGTTCAAGAACGGTGTATGGATGCCAGGTGAGAATTCTAAGCAACTGAACATTGTAATGGGTGGTAACTACCAAGTGAAAGTGTTTAACGCTTACGATTGTGATAGAATGTCGACAGGTTTAGTGATCTCATCGACTGGTTTATCTATCGATGAAGTGTTCAGTACATTGAACATTTTCCCCAATCCAACCCAATCTGCAGTTGTACTTGAGTTTGGTGTATCGCTTGAAAGCGACATGACGATTCAAGTAATGGACATTGCAGGTCGAACGATTTATTCAAATACAATTACTGCAGGTACGCAGGTATACAGAATCGACCTTTCTCAATTCATGGCTGGGTCATACCAGATGATTTTGAGAGACAACGTAACTGGCGCAGCTTCAGTAGAACAAATTATTAAAGTAGACTAACCATGAAAGGATTTAAATCCGCATTATGTTTCTTGGCAATCGTATGCAGTGCTGCTGTTTACGGCCAATCTGATGAAGCCATTCGCCGCAGCGAATTGACCGTTTCATTCAACGCCAATATGGTAGAAGGAGTAAACGGCCTTGGTAATAGTGACCTTGGCACTTTTGCCACAAATTGGGGAGCAAGCCCATTCGGAAGTTCATTGACCTACACATACAATTTCAGCCCCATAGCCGGATTGTGGGCAGGAGGTTTTTATGGCCAAGTAGCTGGATTGAATGAGGTAGAGCAATTTGACACCGAAGCCTTCGGTTTCGGAGCCGGTTTACGCCTACACCCATTATCATTCACTTCAAGCTTTCTAAATGGTATTTACGTTGATGGCGGTATTGGTTACACTTCTTATACAGCCTCGCGTCACTTTATTAGTGACGCCGCGATGATGGTTCCTCCTTTTACTGGGGCAGCATTGACCTACCTGGGAAAACTTGGATATGAAACAGGATTAACACAAAACTTGAAATTAGATATTGGATTAGGTTTTACTTCAGTCCAGTCTGATGACTTCGACGGTTGGGCTTTTGACGGCGAGCCATCAGATGGGATTTTTAGCCCTTCTGTTGGCATTACTTATGTGTTTGGTGATAAATCAACGCGCTCTATGAGCGAGATGACGGCAATGGACCTTATTAACAGCGAAATGCAGTTGGATGGATACGCGACGGACGAGGAAGTTGCGAAGCTCGAGAAAGCTCTTAAGCGCGACGCTAAGGCCCTCAAAGAACTTCGTAATAGCTTAAGCAAATATGTTCCAGAAGATCAGTTAGAGGGTATTATACTGGAGATCATGAAGAGCACTACCAATCTCACTGTTGAACGCGGCGAGTTGAAAGGCGTAATTTCTGTGTACTTTGACTTTGATTCATACATCATCAAGGAGGAGTACAGAAAAGAGATAAACGAGTTCTTTAAAGAGTACAACGACGCGTCGAACAAAATTCTTCTCGTAGGCTATGCTGATATTTACGGCACACAAACGTACAACGAGAATTTGAAGAGCGATCGAGTTCAAGCGGTTATTGAAATGTTGATCAATGATTACGACATTAATAAAGATGTGATTAACTCTCAAATCGGTGAGATTAAGGTGAGCAATGTTGCACAGCAATATTTAAACCGCCGTGTAGATATCTTCGTATACTAGCAAAAGAGTATTACCTATTTGGACCCTGGAGCCTGGGCTTCAGGGTCTTTTCGTTCAAACGTCCACTCCATTTCTGGAATGGGCGTTTTTTGTGCCAATTCACACCGTAAATCCTCAGTTGTTTTTCGTAAATTTTACCAAACTAAAACACTCTATTTATGTCAACTTCAATTATTGACGTGACCGCGTCATTGAATTTGACCCCTACCTACCTACTCATTATTGGTGCTTTAGTCGGTTATTTCCGACATCAGCACGAAGGCAAAAAAGTTCCTGGATCGTTAAGTATTCCTAAAGACCTTTTGAAGTCAACAGACTTTAACAAGCTGTGGACACTACTCTACGTCTTACTACTTCCACTATCTTGGGTGGTAAACGTATTTGCACATGCAGTCTACGCATTGATGTGGCTAGTCAACAGCATAGGCATCATTGTTCGCTGGGCTGCCATTAAACTCTATTGGTTGTGGCACCAAATCGTAATCGGCTTAGGCGGATTTTTGTTTTACATATTATGGCATTACCTAGTTAAATGGCCGTATCGGTTGTTTAGCAGAATGCTCAGCACATTCTTTAGCTCGTTCGACTGGGGGGCTTATAAAAACACCTACAGAACAGCAGCTATAGCCTCTCTAATCGGAGTATCGGGATTCTTGATTGACGATATTTTAGATTTAGAGATGTTCCAATTTTCTGATGTATCCCCCTTGTTAGGGGCAATCGTTCTTCTTAGCGCTGTGGGTTCACATATGTCGGCAGCAATGGGAGTGAAGGAAAAAGGAATGCGTCCAACATATGCAGCACTATTAATCACGGCGGTTCTGGCATTCGCAGCACAGACTATTGCGCAAGATTATTTGATGCTTAATGAAGCAGCTGGAATTCTTGGGGGTGTCGTACTGGGCGTATCGTTTGTAACCTGGGTATATAGCATCCTTATTTCTGCTGCCCTGGTCCAATTCCTTTCTCTTCTAGTCCCAGCATACTTATCTACCGAAGGTCCATTCAAATGGTTAGATGCACTACGAGTAGCATTTGCCTCAAGATGGCTAAAGAGTATTGGCTCTATTGCTGTAGCTGTGATTGCATACAACACACTAGGCCTTTGGATATACGAAAACGTGAAGCAGGTTGCTGCGGAACCTTACAGTGAATACGTAGCTGTTGTCGATGATAGGATGACAGAAAACGATTCTGATATGGTTGAAGCACAAGCGGATTTAATGGCTGCCATATCTGCAGAGGAGCCTTCGGCAGATGATTTGGCAAGCGCATACAGGAAGATCAGAGCTATCGAAGCTGGAAATTCTTTTTGGAGCGCAGTTCCTATAGAGCTAAGCGATGTCATTTACATAGATGTAAACAAGCCATTTACTACAGAGGAATCGGATGTTGAAGTTGCCCAAAGCGCAGTTGCAGACTTTGATTCATTAGCCGCCTTTAAAGTTTCAGAATTTGATGCGGCAATCGAGCAAGCCCTCGTTGATGTTTCCATCGCGGAGGCAGAGAGAAATAGAATATTAAGCAGTGGCATTACTGCCAGTGAAGACGGCCGTATAGAAAATGGTGAGCGTATGCGTTTCGGTATGCCCATTCCAGTGGATGCGGATAATCTCAAATGGCGTATCACAGACGACGAAGGCGATACAATATCGCGCAGAATAGGATCTACGCTTGCTTACAAATTTAGCTCCGGCTCCTACGAAGTTTATGCCGCACCTATCAATGGTTGCGGTACTGGACAGTGGTCTTCGTTCAGTTTAGGTGTTAATGAATCACCAGAATCACCGCTTCGCATAGGTGTTCCAAGAGGACGCAAAGAAGTGTGTGTTGGCGACGAGTATACCTATACTGTTCAAGGAGGAATGGACATCTATGTGTGGACCGTTCCTAGCGGCGCTGAGATTGTCGAGGAGAAAGACAATAGAGCCACAGTGAACTGGGGAAGCACCTCGGGGGATGTGAGTGTGTACGGTATACTGGATGGCGAGCAGTCAAACACTTCTAATCTTTATGTTACTGTTAGCGGTATACCTGGTGCGTCATTGAGTGATGCAGGAAGTGCGAGTAACGATAGCCCTGAAGAATTTGAAAACGTTCAAGACAACTACTCAGTTTTGGCTGAGGAAGCTGACGCGAAGGTGGATGCAGCACAAGAGGCACTCACTTCCTTAGAAGAAGATAAAGCAGTATACGAAGTTTATGCAGCGAACGAATCGACAAGACTAAATGCTAAGATGGTAGACGTTGAAAAACGTTACTCATCGAATACCACTCAGATGATTATGAGCTGGTTGGGTAAGGCACTCTTCTTGTTTGTGGCTTGTCTACTGCTTGCCATCGTATTGAACTTCCTAGTTCTTTGGGCTTCAAGATACTTCGGCGGACTCTACAACTACGACCAAGACGGCCCAACGTACTTCCGTAGTTCGTTAGGAGACTACCAGAGCAATTACGACGGCTTCCCGTACTTAGGGCTATTCGTACTTGTAGTAATAATTGTAGGTGGCGGCCTCTTAGGAATTTCAGCCACACAAGATCTATCTCAAACTCTTCAAGAGGGTGATTTTCCAACTTTATACGAGCTGATTCGACGATAATAGAAATTTCAGTATGTTTAGAGGGCTCGCCGTAAGGCGGGCCCTTCTTTTTCTATCTCATAGTTGTCAATTACCACAGGGGTTTATCCAGCTTCTTTAAGAGTCACAAAGGCTTATTATCCAATGTGTCCTAAGCCACTGGTTATCAGTATTCTTTTCATTGGTAAATAGTTTTGGTCTGTTATCTGACCATCCCCGCTGCAACTGTTTCGTTGGTTGCTTCGTCAACTAGAATGATAGACCCGGTCACTCTGTTGACCGTGTAGTAGTCTGCGAAAAGAGGTTTTGTTGACCTGAGTTTTACTCGGGCGATGTCATTCATTTTGATGGCCTTGTCCCCTTGGATTCTGTGGAGAGTGTTGATGTCCATTTTGTATTGAATATCTGTGATCATTGCTCTTGCTTCGGCTGTGGTGTGTTTGATCACATACTTTGCTCTTGGGCGTGGTGGCTTCGCGTTTAGCCAGCAAAGCATTACGTCAAGGTCTTGCTGCCCTTCAGGTCTGTTCTCACTGCGTACTAATACATCCCCTCTGCTGATGTCTATGTCATGTTCTAAGGTGATAGTAACACTTTGAGGAGGGAAAGCTTCTTCAAGCTCACCTGTCATTGTGTGGATGGCGTCAATCCTACTCTCCAATCCTGAAGGCAAGGCTACCACGCTGTCTCCTTTTTTGAAGATACCACCGGCTACTCGTCCAGCGTATCCCCTAAAGTCGTGGTATTGGTCACTGTGAGGGCGAATAACTGTTTGAACCGGGAACCGGCAATCTCTAAGGTTATGGTCCGAAGAGATGTGAACGGTTTCTAGGTTGTGGAGGAGGGTACCGCCTTCATACCAGCTCATTTTATCTCCGCGAGATACTACGTTGTCTCCGTGGAGGGCAGACATAGGTACAAAGCGTACGTCTTTAACACTGAGCTTAGCGGCAAAATCGGTATATTCTTTAACTACTTTATCGTAGGCAAGCTGGCTGTAGTCTACGAGGTCCATCTTGTTGATACAAACGAAGATGTGTGGTATCTGTAGGAGGGAAGCTATGAAAGTATGGCGCTTCGTTTGTTCAATAACTCCATTGCGCGCATCTACAAGGATGAGTGCAAGGTTAGCTGTTGAGGCACCAGTTACCATGTTGCGTGTGTATTGAACGTGTCCTGGTGTATCTGCTATAATAAACTTACGCTTTGGCGTTGCGAAGTAGCGGTAGGCTACATCAATGGTAATGCCTTGCTCACGCTCGTCTTTTAAACCGTCGGTAAAGAGACTCAGGTCTACGTGCTCGAGGCCTTTCTTTTTTGAGGATTGTTCAACCTGCTGGACCTGGTCCTCGAAAATGCTCTTGCTATCGTAAAGGAGACGTCCAATCAAAGTGGATTTACCATCGTCAACACTACCCGCAGTGGTGAAGCGAAGTAGTTCCATATCTAAATATCCTTGGGTATCGAAATTGTTTTCCATCGTTTCTTATGCTTTGATGGTTAGAAGTAACCTTGACGCTTCCTATCTTCCATGGAGCTTTCACTGCGCTTGTCGTCTTCACGATTACCACGCTCTGTTTGACGAGAAGAAGCTACTTCTTGAATAATTTTCTCGAGCGTATTTGCATCGCTTTCCTGACCACCAGTGATGGTAATGTCCCCTAAGGTTCGGAAGCGAACCATTTTTATTTGAGGCTCGTCGGTGTCTTTCAAAGTGATGAATTCACTAACTGGAAGCCAAGAACCGTTTCTCCAGATCACATTGCGCTCTTTGGCAAAATAGAGCTCGGGAATAGCGATGTTCTCTTGTAAGATGTACTGCCATACGTCCATCTCTGTCCAATTTGAGATTGGGAAGACACGGAAGTGTTCTCCCATACGCTTCTTACCGTTGAAGAGGTTCCAAAGCTCTGGACGTTGGTTTTTAGGATCCCACTGGCCGAAATCGTCACGGTGAGAGAAGAATCGCTCTTTTGCTCTTGCTTTCTCCTCATCACGACGAGCACCTCCCATACAGGCATCAAAGTTGTTGAATTCGATGGTATCTAAAAGGGTAGTGGTTTGAAGGGCATTACGCGATGCGTTCATACCAGTTTCCTCGATTACTGCACCTTCATCTATTGACTGCTGTACAGAACCTACGATAAGGTTGGCACCCATCTCTTTGATGAGGTTGTCGCGGAATTCCATTGTCTCCGGGAAGTTGTGACCGGTGTCAATGTGTACTAGCGGGAAAGGGATCTTCGCCGGCCAGAATGCTTTGCGCGCTAGGTGCGCTACAACAATACTGTCTTTACCTCCAGAAAAGAGGATAGCGGGGTTGTCGAATTGAGCGAAAACTTCTCTAATGATATAGATTGCTTCCGCTTCTAATTCTTCCAAATGTGTCAATGAATAGTCAGACATCTTGGTTTTTTATAGTTTGATCTTTTCTGATATGTAGTCCACAACCATAGCGGTTGCTTCAGGTATATTCATTTCGTGTGTAGGCACATTAAGCTCTGGGTTAGTGGGCTCTTCAAATGTCGCACTAATGCCCGTGAAGTTACTGATTTCTCCGGCTCTTGCTTTGGCATACAATCCTTTTACATCGCGCTGCTCGCATACTTCAAGCGGGGTGCTGATGAAGATTTCTGAGAATCCACCTTCGGCACATTTTCGAACGAAATCGCGGTTCTTTTGATACGGGCTTACAAAGGCGCTTAATACTACAAGACCAGCATTTTTCATTAGGGCACTTACGTGTGCGATGCGTCGGATGTTTTCTACTCTAGAAGCAGCACTAAAGTCGAGATCGCTATTTAGACCTGTACGGACATTGTCGCCGTCTAAGATAAAAGTTCTGATACCTCGTTGGTGGAGTTCACGTTCCACTGCCGAAGCTAACGTGCTCTTTCCACTGCCACTCAAACCGGTGAACCACAACACATGACCTTTATGTCTGTTTTGGCGTTCGCGGTCTTCTTTTGAAATCGCGTGTTGGTGAGGAATAATATGGAGCTTTTCAGCCACGATGCCTTGTTATTGCTTGATTAGTGGGACAATTTCCAATTTCTGTAGACTAATTCCTAATTGAAGTGGTCTAAGAATGACTTAATCAAGGAACTATATTTATTATCTTCCAGATTGACCCAAAGACTTAGCCAGTTATAATTCTAGGTAAGTTTTAAAAGATGAGCTAGGATAAGTTGAAAAGAGTTTAGATAAGTAAGGGTGTGAGGCAGAGAAATTTTGCCTATCTTCTGGAGGTAAAACATAAACCATAAAACATACTAAAAATGGCAGATTTTAACATTTCAGGAAGAATGAAAATCAAATCTCTTAAAGACGACTTTAAAGCGGAATTCGGAGGCACACTAAGGGTATATGACGGAAGAAGTCATGCTGATGATTCGGCTACAGTAGGTAGCGTGGCAAAGAAAACGGTTTCGAGAGGAAGCGAGGTAAGCGCGAATGGTAATCTCTTGGTTAGGACATTCGAGGAAAGAGTCAAAGAGGCTTATGGAATTAGAGTTGAGGTTGCAACTGCAGACGACTCTAAACTTGCAGACGACGGCTGTCGTTTAGGTTCAATTTCATAACTAACGCTGTGAGACCTTCGGGTCTCACTTTTACTTTACAAATCATGGGATTTTTTGACAGTATTAAAGACCGCTTCAATAAAGCTGAGTTTTCTGTTTCACCAAACAAAAAGCTTAAAACCATTTCGAAATCATTCAAAGATAATTTTGAGCTGTCCCTTATCTTTTACAAGGGAAACCTAATCGCCGATGGGAATCTAACAATCGCTGCTTTAAATAAACTAACTAGTAAAACGGTAAACAAACAGTCTAATGACGAACTTAAAATAAAAGGGAGTATGAAGGTAGGAGATGTAGAAAACGAATTTATGCGCCTTTACAACATAAAAGTTCAAATTAAGGATGTAGCGGAAAAGAAGCTCATTCCAAATGATATTACAATCGGTAAAGGGGCTCGAGGCGAGTATAAGTAATGTCTGTTTCTAGTTACCTTAATTATATTGATCGTGAGAAACGTGAGATTGAAACACATCGTCGCTATATAATATCTTATCAGAAGGAAATTACCAAATGGAGAGACGATGTTAAAGACGAGAGAGATAAGGCAAAAAGCAGACTTAAGTATGCCTCTTCATCTTCTGAAAAATCCAGAATTCGCGATCAGCGCGACAGGCAAATATCCAGACTGAGATCGAAGATTGATCGTCGCAAAGAGGACATAGTTTCTAAGCGCAAAAGAATCAAGAGCTGTAGAGAGGATATTCGAGGTTATAGAGAAAAGATTAGAGACATAAAGCGTAGAAGATAATTTAACCTTTTAGGACTCTTATTCAGTTATCTATACTTAAAAGAAACAAAATATCTTATTGAGTGATGACTTAAAGTCATAGTTAATCTTGGCTGGGGCAGTAGCAATGATGTCTTTATTCAAAAAGATAATTGGGATTGAAAAATATGCCGCGGGCTCGGTTGATAAGAACAATCTAGATGCCCAGGAGCTAGATAATGGTCAAGTTAAAGTGGTTTGTTAGAACGTATGCCTTCTCACAACGAAAATTTCCCAGTAACCGATTGTAAGAAAACAGCTTTACTTTTCGTAGTTAAAGATAGAGGCAAAATCTGCAATTAGCTTGTAGTAAACAATAGCTTTTTTTTTCAGAATTCCACTATTTACATGTAATAACAATACATTGCTTTTTGTCCTTTCGTGAATGAAGTGTGTGATATGATCACTCGGTGGCAAACCAACTGTATGATGAATGCCGAATTCCATTTCATGATTTTTACATACTTCGCCAGCACGTTTAGAATAGTCCTCTAAGCGATCAATTTTTTTGAAGAATTTACCTATTGAAAAATCAGGATTCTCTTTTTCACCTCCGTTATTGAATTGCATTAAAAATTCATTTCTACTTGCATTAACAAAGTAAATACAAGTACTGTTTGGCCGAACTATCTCAGTTATATCTTTTATTAACTCTTGAAGGCTGGGATGACTTTTATCATTTTCTTCGAAAGAGTTCCTTTTTAAATTTAAGGAGCGTTCCTCAATGAACGACATAGGACTGTACAATTCGTTAGAGATGTAATTAGCATTCGTTAACTCTGCGATACATCGGGTAAAATGTCCGAAAAAGGGCTGCATAACTGCGGTCATATTCATAATGGTTAAGTCACTATCTCTATTGATTACCTGGCCATAACTTCGATTAAGCGTTATGAGCTCTAATCCTATCGTATCTTCCCCATTAAATTTGACATTACGTAATCTGAATAAATTAGAGTATTCACAGACTTTGATGACTTCCTCCATAGAGATACCCATCTTAAATTGAATGTCGTTAGTGCTCAGCCATTTTCTGGGTAGGTGCGATATTCCCAAATCTTCTTTGACGTCTTTAACCGGCATGAAGTACTCTATATTGAAGGCATAACGAATTTTTTGCTCTACGATAGACATTCTTTTGAGATGTTTATCTTTTTCAATTTCTTCGATAAATCCAGAGGCAATGATACCCGCTGGCAAGGCGAATAAACCAACCCCAAGAACTGCAATAAAGCTGCCTAAAATTTTACCTAATGGAGTTATTGGGTCAGCAGAGGATATTCCTAGAGACGTTAGATATTTATCTATTCCCCAGAGTAGTGATGATTGAATAGAAGGGAAGCTTTCAGGCTGCGCACTATGCTCTAAAAAATACATAAGTATCGAGGCTACCATTAAAAGGGCGATAACCAAGCCTAGAGATACGGTCAACTCTTTCCTTTTATTTTTTACTGCTGAAATCATTTGTTTTTTTTGTTTATGTAACTGCGCCTTTACAGCAATATTAGAAGTGTGATAATTGAATAAATGATTAAAACGGGGATTCCCATTTTTAGAAAATCTCTGTTTGAGTAGTTACCAGCACCCATAACCATCAGGTGGGTTTGGTAGCTAGTCGGGGTCAAGAAACTTGCACTTGCCGCGAAAGCTACAGGTAAAAGTACGTCAAGGTTGGAAAGATCGTAGTGTTGCATTATTGCTGCTGCGATTGGGAATGCAATGGCCACTGCACTAACGTTGGTCATGAAGTTGGTAAAGAGCACAGTCAGTCCAAAAAGTCCAGCAACGGCAAGTGTGCTGTTTTCGGGGAGATTTATTTTCTCCAAGAAGAAATGAGCATGTCCGCCTTCCACTATTGCGGATCCAAAAGCAACAGAAAGAATTAGAAGCGCATAAAGCTGAGCATTGAATTCATTCTTGAGTTTTTCAGCATGAGAAAGGCCACAGGCGACGGCACTAATTAAAAGTAATGCTACGGTAATGAGAAGCGTCCATTTCATGAAGAACGCTGTAGCTATAATGACAAGTACACTAGGCAAGAAGAAGCGCTCACGGCCTAATCTCTTCTCTGATAATCTATTGTGTTGTTCGATTGCAATGAGGGTAGTTTCTTCTTGGTTGCGTTCAATGAAGTCTTTACCAGTAGCGAGTAAAAGCAAATCGCCAGCTTGTAAGACTAACCTTCCAATCTTTCCTTTAAGCGGTTGACCGCCGCGTTGAACGCCTATAACGACGGCATCGTAGCGAAGACGGAAGTTGGTTTTTTTCAATGGCCTTCCGATGAGGTCAGAATTATTGGGGATTATTACCTCAATGAGGTTAGAACGTCCTTGTACTTTGAATTTCTCCTCGACGTTTTTCAATCCTTTAGGAAATTGATCAAGCAGCTCGTTAACATTCTCGATAGCACCTGTAAAGTAAAGTGTGTCGTTGGCTTGAAGCACTTCTTCTGGTGCTACTGGGGAGATGAATTCACCATTTCTATAGACCTCTGTTAAGAACAAGTCGTTGAGGTTCCTGAGGCGGGCCTTTTTGACGGTTTTTCCGTCCATAGAACCTCCAGGAATTACTTTGAGTTCCGTGGTGTAGTTTCTTGCAGATACTAGCTCCTGTCCTTCGTTATTATCCTCAGATTTCAATATGATAGGTGCGAGGAAAATAGAGACGCTTAAGACTCCAATGGTAACTAAGGCACCAGGTATCAGGAAGTCGAAGAACTGAAAACCTTCAATACCATTTTCGATCATCATACCGTTCAGAACTAGGTTGGTGGAGGTGCCAATCAAAGTAGTGGTACCACCGGCAACCGCGGCAAACGATATCGGAAGTAAAAAGAGTGAGGCGTTCCATCCTTTTGCCGCCGAGCGCTGTTTGATGGTTGGTATGAGTAAAGCTACAATAGGAGTGTTGTTCACAAGGCCGCTAAGTAGTGCTGTGAATGCGGAGGTTGAGAAGAGGAAGGATTTTTCAGAATTGCCGAATCTGCTTAGGAGAAGGTCTATTCGAATTTGCTTTTTAAGCACACCGGTTAAGGCAATAAGTGCCATTACCGTTAGTAGTGAAGGGTTGACCGCGGCACTATAAATATGCTTAATACCCATGAAGCCAGACAGCAGGAGAGCGAGCACTGTTAAACCGAAGATATGCATAGATTTAAATCGGCCCCAAAGTAGGCCAATGACAATGCACAAAAAAGCCACTACATAAATGTAATGGCTCATTTCTGGAGTATGTGAGAATGTTTCTGTCAAACTAATTTATTACGTATCTCGACCACACTTTTTTCACAGGATAAGAATCGCTAGTGAGAAAGAGCACTAAAAAGTACGCAATTGTACCGAACTATGGCGAACAAATAGGTTAATTACTAAGACTAGGTATAGGTTTAATAGGATTATTAAATGATTATTTAAGTGCGGCGCACATATTTTGCTCGCGAATACAAAACTTCTGACACCGGCCATGATGAAAGTTATAGTGCCAATCAAGACTTGTAATGAAAAAATCTGCACGAATCTTCACAGTACCTTAATTGTTTCAGCTTAGCTTTGGTTGAAAATCTAACCTCTATGAATTCACTCTTTTCTGACATTGCTGAAAAACTCGCTAAGCAAGGATTAAAAGTTGTGTCCAAAGACTTTGACCGCCCTTGGGGTGGGTTCTTTGTTGTTGATGAAAAGCAGGCTCAAGAGTTTGCCAACATCTACTTTGATGGGTTGGACGTGAGTGGGCTTAGATTAGCAGGAAAGTTGAGTCCAAAGATTATTTTAGTAAAGCCGGAAGCGCGTTTGAGTTGGCAGTACCACAACCGACGTAAGGAAACTTGGCGTGTAGTTGATGGACCTGTCGGTATTACACGTAGTTTGACAGATGAGCAAGGCTCTGTTCAAGTTTTTCAATCCAATCAAACAGTGGTTATGGATATTGGCGAACGCCACCGTTTGATTGGATTGAAAAACTGGGGCGTGGTTGCTGAATTCTGGCAGCACACGGATCCTGAGCATCCTTCAGATGAGGACGATATCGTGCGTATTCATGATGATTACGATCGTTCTACACCGACTTAAAGACGTTTATCTACGTCGGTTCTTGGAAGAATTCCTTTGAGATCGTAAACTACTTTATTAGGTGCAGTTTTTATTTGAAGATCTTTAAAGTCGTCATGTGCAACGGCGATAAGAATGACTTTATAGTCGTTGAGATTGAGGTGTGGAATGAGTTCAATGCCGTACTCTTTATTGACTTGGTAAGCATCGGCAAGAGGGTCGTAAACTTCTACGTGTAATCCAAACTCTTTCAGCTCTTTATAAACATGAACCACTCCGCTGTTTCTGGTATCACCGGTATTTTCTTTGAAGGTGATACCGAGAATAAGTGCTTTTGAAGTTAGCGGCAGTTCTTTTTGCTGCATGAGCTTCACAATGCTGCTGGCCACGTGCAAGCCCATACCCTCGTTGATTCTTCTCCCGGATAGGATTACCAAAGAGTTATGACCTACTTCTTGTGCTTTATGCGCTAGGTAATAGGGGTCAACACTTATACAGTGCCCGCCTACGAGTCCAGGCTTGAACGGGAGGAAGTTCCATTTGGTACCAGCGGCTGCGAGGACATCGCCGGTATCAATATCTAGTTTGTCAAAAATGACGGCAAGCTCATTCATAAAGCTGATGTTGACGTCGCGCTGCGCGTTTTCGATGGCTTTCGCTGCTTCAGCAACCTTAATGCTCGGTGCCAGATATGTTCCAGCAGTGATTACGCTTTTGTAAAGAGCATTTACTTCGAGGCCAGCCTGTTCTGTAGAGCCTGATGTGACTTTAATAATATTGGTCACATTTCGCTCTTTATCTCCTGGATTGATTCGCTCAGGGCTGTACCCAACAGTAAAGTCAACATTGAATTTAAGCCCACTTGTACTTTCTAGTATCGGCACACAAATTTCTTCAGTACAACCGGGATAGGTAGTACTCTCGTATATTACAAGATCGCCTTGCTTGAGGATAATACCAATAGCCTCACTCGCCTTCTTTAACGGATTTAAGTTTGGTGTTTTGTCCTCGTGGATGTCTGTAGGAACTGTGATGATATAAACGTTTGAATCAACTATAGCCTCCAGTTCAGTAGTAGTAACAAAACCGTCGTTTAGAGCCCCTTGGAGTTGTTTGTTGCCAAGCTCAGCGGTTGGATCAAAACCTTTATTGATGGCATCAACCTTTTCCTTGTCGATGTCGTATCCAATTGTAGGATACTTTTTGGAGAATATAGCTGCCAAGGGCAGACCTACGTAGCCCAATCCAATTATTGCTATATGTTTTTTCTCCATAAAGTCAAAGGTAGGCAATACCTTTATTAGCACTGTTTTAAGTCTTTGAAATAACGGCATCAAGGTTAGAAAAGTATCGTTTAATGTAGCCGAAATATTAAATATTTAAGAACAAACTCCTTGGGGTCAAAATGAAACAGCGTTTTGATTTTGAATCCCTAATTTTTCCATTAATAAAATTCAAAACACTATGAAACGTATTGCATTATTGATGCTGTTGCCTGTATTGGCGATAGGTCAAAAAAAAGCGGGTGCAGTTTATCACGAGCACCCTGCTTATGACGTGGTAACACAATCTTACCGCATTTGGGAATCTGGATCAGAGGAAGAATTGCGCGCTTTATATACCGACGATGCCAAGATTTGGGGCCCTGGGGATAAAGAAGCTGGAACAATGGACGAAGAGGTTCAAGGCATGCTTTGGTGGCAGAAGAACTTTGATATTTTGATTACAAATATGGATCCTGCTAAGCCAGATATCATTCAATATAAGGGCGAGAAAGGTGCTTGGACGCTTGACTGGATGATTTTTACTGGTATTAATAAGGAGAGCGGGGATACCGTAACTCAACCTTTACACACGGCCAACTACGTGAATGAAGATGGTAAAATTACAATGACGGTTAACTACTTTGACCGTGAGACGCTTGGCGCACAGATTCAAGAATCTTTTGGCTTGCATAGAAATGGACGTGTTTTTGACGAACACCCTTTCATAGAAATCTTGAAAGAGATTGTTGCTGGCTGGGAAGCAGGCGATGCCGATGCAATGGCAACACATTTTGCTGAAGACTGTAAGTTCCACAGATTGGGCGACGGAGACGGCTACAGAGATAAAGATTTAGCCTTTAGAAAAGAAACTTGGTCGGCAGGTATCACAGGGACAAGTTCACGAAAGATGAATGTGTACGGATATCCAGATGCTATTTACTACGAGAAAGGTGAAGGCGGCTGGGAGATTCTCTCTTGGTGGAACCATACTTTTGTAAGCACTGAAACCGGTGAAGAGGACACGGTCTTTTTACATCTCAGCCATTCGTTCAATAATGATGGGAAAATTACAAGAGAAGTCCTTTGGGTAGATTAACAATAAACTAAACAATTATGAAGAATTATATAGTCATTGGGTTGTGCGGTTCGCTCTTAGTGAGTTGCATGCAACCTAGTTTAAGCGAGGAAGAAGTAAGGGAGTTTGCCACCTCGCACATTGAAAACCAAATCGGCTATGCCGATGCTGTTGAGCCTTATTATGCTGGCTTGTCGGACGACCTAAAGGGTTGGAATAATCCTGTTTGGAAAAACATACCGCGGGACTATGAGAAAGACCCTAATGATGATGGGAGTTTCTTTTACGAAGACTCAATCAAAGTAACTCTACACGACGTGTACATGATGGGTACTCACGCTAACGTCATGGGAACTATTCAGTGGTATATTACTGGTGTAAATACGACGTATAGAAATTTCTCAGGAGTGGTTACTAAAGAAGACGGTCAAATGAAGTGGGCACGCTTTATGGGTGCGGACAATTCAGAATTGGCTTGGGGGTTCTTATGGCCAAGCAACGAAATTGAAGGTGGTTTAGAGCCTTACAACGAGATGCGTAATGCCATGATGAATTTAGACAACAAGCGCGCTTTAGAACTTTCAGATTCTTTGGTGGCCGCAGACCCTTCTTGGGCTACTGCACACCTTGGCCAGCTTCATTACTATTGGATGAATCAAGACGTCGAAAACTTTACTGCAGCACATACTGCAGCAGTATCGAAACTAGACGGTGCGAGTAGAGCTGAGAAGCACTTCATCCTATCATACACAACCGATCGTGAAAAGGCCAACATGCATATGGAGCAAGCCTTACTTTTTGCGCCTGTAGATCCTATGATTCGCACATGGTATGCTTGGGGTGAAAAAGATGCGGATCGCGCTTTGGATATTATGAGACATGCGTGGGCACGCCTACCAGAAAATGGTGGAGTCAATAATATGATGGGCTACAAGTACATGGCGGCAGGCAATATGGACAAGGCTAAGCAACACTTCGAAATCTTCCTGCGTGTGCACCCAGAGGTTGCGAACGCATATGACTCTTATGCAGATTATTATCTCGCAGCAGGCGATACTGCTATGGCGAAGGAGATGTATATGAAAGCTTATGAAACTGATAATAATTGGACCTCTTCTAAAGAACGCGCAGATGAACTATAAACCACTTTTATGGCTAGGTATAGTAGTCACTGGACTTCACCTTTCATCATGTGTTTCCAATGAAAGCGCTGAATTAGATGAACGCTTTGCTAGAAACTGCGAAGTTATTCGTGCCAATAACGCCGGATTTATTAGTGAGAATCAAGATTACAGCATGTATGCTGATGATTTTTTCATGGTTAACACAAACCTTAATGGTTCACCTGATACCCTGCGCTTAGAAGATCTAATGGCAGAAGACGCTTATCTATGGAGCAAATATGACTTTCAATTTCTATTAGATCCAGTGCTTCTTCCCGGGGTAGATTCAGAAACACAAGAGCCTAATGCCAGTGTTCGCTATTATGCGCCCATGAAAATTAGCAAAGCAGCCACGGATTCATCTGAAGAGCGCACGGTTGTGGTGCGTATGTATCAGACTTTTGATTTGAACGAGGAGGGCAAGATTACTATACAGATGTACTATGGTGATTTTACTGCTGCTGGAATTTATTTAAACAGTTAATTATGAAAAAGATACTTTTAGTCGCAACGATTGGATTGGCAGCAGCGGCTTGTCAAGTGCCCGAAGGAGGCCCTGATGTGAGCGCAATTTTTGAAGCAAACTGTGTAACTGTGAGAGCTGTATTGAGTGATTTTCAGAACGAGGTGGCAGATTACAGTCACTACAGTGACGACTTCATTAGCGCTCAAACTAGCATGAACCCATCGGGGGATTCAACGAATTTGGAAGAGTTTAAAGCAAACCGCCCTAACTGGTGGGCGAAGTATGATGCTGAACTACTGACTGAATTAAGACTCTTGCCTGGGGTGAATCCGCAGACGAATGAAGTAGATGGTTCAGTTCGCTATTACGGTCAGTGGAAAGTAACTAAGAGCTCAACAGATTCTACTGAAGCTACATCAGTGGTTATTCCATTGTATAGCTCGTTTGACTTTGATGCCGACGGTAAATTATTGTACCAACAAAACTACGGTGACTTCACTGCAGCATTGACTGCATTGAATGAATAGCTAAGTTAAGTTTAGAGTTTCAAAGTGGACCCACCTTGCCAACCCAGGGTGGGTTTATGTTGTAAAATCGAACTAAAACCGTTTTGCGACCATCCCTAGTTCTTGATCTTAACCTACAAGCTTTGTAAGCCCGTGCTCAGTATCCAAGCGCGGTTACCTTTGTCGTTAATTGAGGCTTTGGTGGCGCTGGCTTCTGTACGGCTTTTGTGCATGCTGTGGACTACATAGTATTTATCGTTGTAGCGTGATAAGAAGGCTTCAGAGGCCCAATCCTTTGAAATCTCTTCCAAGAACTTATCGGCAAGTTTGCGTTTTAAAAAACCGCCCACAATAATGCTGTAGCCTTTTAACGTTCCTGGTTCTAGGGTTTCGTCGGTGACCCAAGTGTTTTTTTTCGGCGTTGAAGCTTCGCTTTCCTCTGTTTCAGTGGTTAGGGCAGATGTGGCGTCTGTTTCTTCTTCTTTGGCTCCTATGGCGGTGCTTTCGGTTGCCGTGCTGTCTGTCTCTTCCTCTGCTGATAGGACAGGGGCTGGTTCCGGAAGTGGCGTGTAGAACATAAAGTTGGATACGCTGCCTTTGCGCTTGCCTTGGGCCGCCATAAAGGTGCTATCGTTGATTTGTAGCAATCCCATATCGTCGCCGCGGCCGTTGATAGCTAAGGCAGTGGCTGCTGTGTCGCCAGGGGCGATGGCATGCAGCTGTAGGCCGTAGTTGCGTGTGACTCTTGAGAAGGCCATAATTTGCCCCGGGAGTAGTGTCGGGAATATCTCGCTTGCCTCTGTATTTACATTGACGACTGCCGAAGGTTGGCTCCATACACCGTCAAAGCTTAGGGTGCTTTGGTAGATGTCATAGTTGCCTGCGTGTTCAACATCTGAGGCGAAGTATAGGGTGTAGTTCTCCTCGTTAAAGAATGGGTGTACGTAGTTGGCAGCCGGGTCGATGAATGGGAGTTCACTGTTGCCTGCGCCAATGAATGAGAATTGGCTCAGGGTTATCTTCACGTTTCCTTTACTGTCTGGTTTCTGACGGCTGTGGTTCATTATTATGGCTGAGCTATCTGGTAGAAGGGCCGCAGGACCTACATAGTATTTGAGATCGTTTATTGCTTCGTTGCCCTTGTATGCGGTCACCTTGCGGTCGCTTAGACGCATAAGGTATAGCGAAGGAAGCGGCGTGTTGCTCTTTGGATCTTTCGGTGTAAGTGCTGTGGCGTCTCTGTTTGAGCTGAAGAGTATATGGTTGTTGCCGTAAGGCACAGCGCCGTAGTCTTCGGCCGTTGGGTCACCCATTATATCGACCTGCAAAGAATCTGGCGTATTGAGCAGGTCTAGAGAAATCTGTGCCTGCAGCGTCGCGGCGCATAACAATGCACCAACAAGGAACGAGAAGGTGTATTTCGTGCGCATCATAGGAAGAATCTTGGAGAGGTTAGTGACGTCGCCTTGTTGCTTATGTTGAATGCGAAGCCCATCACATGGCTGCTGCGCGTTACATAAACGAGGTCGGTGAGCGGGAAGTTGTATTGGTAGTACAAGTTCCAGTCTTTGGCAGTGCTGATTTTCATCATCATACCCATTTCGTCTTCAGGGCTGTAGTGAAGCCCCATACCCCATTTCTGGTTGTAATCCATAAACAGGTGGAAGTTTAAGTCCGCAGGGCTGTTGGTCGTTCCAGTAGCGAGGAAGCTTGTGCGAGCTGTCCAGCCATTCTTTAGGGCTTTACTGTAGCCGCCAAATACGTGGAGGATTTGAGCGGTATAGTTGCTCTGGTAAATTTCTGCACGATTGACGTTTTTATAGCTCAGACCGAAGTAGGAGTTTTTACCGTTGAGGGTAGTTCCGAGGTCGATATTTGCAATGAACGGTCCAGCCAAGGTATAGATGCTCGGGTCGAGCTGGTCGTAGTAAACTTCATTGCTGAGATCGACGGTAGTGCGGCCGACAGTAGTTCGAATACCGGTACTCAGAGTCATATTTTCACTTACCGGAAGGTGGTAGGCGGTGCTGAGGGCAACCTGTCCTGTGCTCATCGGGCCTACCGCATCAGTGATGGCGGTAAGGTTCAACCCGAGGCCTTTCAGTGTTCTGAAATCTGCCGATAGGATGCCCGTGCGTGGTGCTCCTGGGACTCCGACTAGCTGTGCGTCGACCAAGCTTATAACGTCTTGGTTCTGCATTCCTGCGTGGGCGGGGGAGATGGCCACGGGGGTAAATAGATAATTGTCTAAGGACGGGTGCTGCTGCGCCCAAAGTCCGTTTGCGAGGAGACACACGAGGAGTGCCGAACGCATTTGCTTGAAAAATGTCATTGGGTTACTCATGATCTTATCTGTTAATAAAGAGGTATCCATTCATGGTCAAATCGGTTCCACCGAATAGGATGTAATAATAATAAGTACCTGTAGGTAGCTCGCGTTTATCGTTTGTGAGGTACGTCTGTACGTTCGCGTTGCCGTTAAATTCGTTGGCGTAGTTATCGCTGAAGTACACCAAGATACCGTGGCGGTTGTAGATGCGCACGGAAGTGTTTGGGTACTGCAGTATTTCTGGTATCTCCCAGAAGTCATTGCGACCGTCGCCGTTTGGCGTCATTACGGTTGCCGGTTTTGGTGCACATAGGTCAGCATCTAAGAAGTCTGGGATGCCGTCGCCGTCACAATCGTCGAAAGGGATGCCGTCGCCGTTGGTGTCGTACTCTAATGCATCGGCAATACCGTCGCCGTCGCTATCGCTGTCCTGCTGATTTGGGATGCCGTCTCCGTCTGTATCCGCCATACCCCCTCCGCCGCCAGGGATGCCGCCCTCGTCATCGTTGAGGATGCCGTCACAATCTTCATCGTAAGAGATGATGTAGGCGCTGTCGGTAGCAAATGCACCGTTGGTATCTACTACGGTGACGATGTACAGCCCGCTGTTCAATCCGGTGAGAGTATCGCCGGAAAATCCGTTGAGCCAAGTGATGGTCATTGGACCTACACCTCCACTGAAACCGGCATAAATAATACCATCGTTATCGTCAGGACAGATGTTATCGCTTAATACGATGACATCTACGCTGAGCTCGTCCGGTTCAGACAGGGTGATAGTATCTGAGATGAAACAGCCGTTGGTATCGGTTACGATGACGATATAGGTGCCTTCGCTGAGGCCGCTCTGATCTTCCGTGGTTACATTGTTGTTCCAGCTGTAGCTGTATGGTGTCGCACCACCACCTACGGTGATGTCGATGGATCCGTCATTAGCACCTTCAGAACTGATGCCGTATCCGTTGTAATCTGAAGTGTTGTGGCTAATGGTTAGTGCCGCTGGTGAGCCAATCGTGAAGTTGGTTTGGAATACACAACCATTGGTGTCGCTGACGTGGTAGTTGTACGTGCCTGCTGCCAAACCTGAGATGCTTTGGGTAGTATCTCCTGTCGTCCAGCTGTAAGCGTACGGCAAACTACCGCCCGTAGCACCGATTGTTGCTGTACCATTGCTGTCCCCGAAACAGAGAACGTCGGTAGTAGCCAATATGCTTTGGATAACACCTGCAGGGTTTGGTAAGACGGTAAGTGGTACTTGAACACTATCGTGGTAGCCCAAGCTGTCAATCCCGTGGAACCAAACTACTGGAGAACCTACGTCTGTACATACAAAAAGCTCTTGGGTAATCCAGAGTGTATCAATCCCGCTACAGTCGAACGACCCACTGTCCACTTGTGCTACGGAGAGGGTGGCGAAGCCGTCGCTGTCTAGGGTAAGCGACTGGGTGTTGGTGTAAAGCGCAGGACCAAGGTTGTCAACTACGGTTATGGTAAAGCCAATGGAATCGGAAAGACCGGCAGCATCAATTACAGTGTAGTAAACGGTGTGTGTGCCGATACCAAAGTTTCCGTTTGGTGCTGCTACGTTCGAAGTTGATGTGAAATTAGTCGAGTTCTCCTCAATAGTTGGCTGTATCCACGCGTAGTACACGGAGCAGCTGTCTTGTGTGGTGTAGAGCGTGGTATCACTCAATGTACCTACAAAGGCTGGTGCTGTGGTGTCTAGAATGTCGATAAAGAAACTACAGGTATCGCTGTTTCCGCTTACATCAAAGGCGAAGAAATCGATCTTAAAGAAGCCTAGCGGAAGGTAGCCGCCGTTGGCGAGTGAGAAATAAGAGGTATCCATACCACAGACGTCCCAAACGCTATCGCCGGTCCAAGTGACTTGTGTCCAGGTGCTATCTGCGGCGGCGGCGAACACTAAGGTATCGCCCGGGCAGTAGATTTCTGGCGCAACGGTTTCTTCGATAACGAGCTTTTGAAGAATGCTATCGGTGTTGCCGTGAACGTCCGTAACGAACCAGTAGATGTCGTGCGATCCAAGTGCGTAGTAAGTATCGGCATTGTTGTAGAGAGTATCGATGCCGCAGGCCTCTACAATAGGAGGGGCTGTTAGGCTCACACTGTCGCTGAACAGGCCACAAGTATCCATACCGGCTTGAACTATTAGGGTGTCTAAACTACCAGTCCACGAAGGCGCAATGGTATCGATGACGGTTACGATAAACGAACAAGTATCGGTGTTTCCACTGAGGTCGTGGGCGAAGATCATTACGGTATCTATACCCACAATAAAGAAGGCACCGGAAGTATCTGTACTGGTGTAGAAGATACTGTCGCTGTTGTCGTTAGCTGTTGGTGTGGTCCAGGTTAAATTAGCCCCACAGTTCAAGGCATCTGCATACATAGTGGTATCCAATAGACAGCTCGTGAAGCTTGGTGCTAGATTATCTGCTACAGTTAACGTGAAGCTGCAAGAATCTAAGTTGCCTGATGCATCTATTGCGTAGGTGTAGATGTCGTAGATGCCAATAGCAAACCAAGCGCCGCTGCTGTCGGAAGACCAGCTCGAATCCACACCACAGTTGTCATACAAAATCGGCGCTGCCCAGTTGTAGGGGGCTCCTGAAGTATCTAATGCGGTGTAAATGGTCGTGTCTGCGCCGCAAGTGATTTGTGGTGCGCTTAGGTCGACAATGGTGATTACCGCTAAATCTGTATCGCTCTGGCTGCCGTCTGTACCAATCAGCATGATCGTATCGGCGCCTATCTGAGTGCAGTTCCAAATGGAATCGCTAATGCTCAAGTCTAGGTTACAGTTGTCGCTACTAGCGCTATCTATATCTGCCGTTGTGATGCTCACTTGTCCTAAGGAATCTAGAGCAATGGTGATATCCTTCGCATATACTATTGGCGCTACGCCGTCACTATCGCTCACAGTAATGGAGGCGCTACCCTCACATCCGATAGGATCCAACATAGTCACCGTATACGAACCGCTAGGGATGTTACTGAGGTCTTCCGTACTGAACCCATTGCTCCACTGGTAAGTCATTGGCAGCTGGCCGCTATTTTGCGTTAGGTCGATGGCTCCATCGGCAGTACCTGGACAGCTCGCTGGAGTACTTACGAGCGCCGCTGTAGGAAGGCCGTGTACGTTGGCTGCTACTCTTGGCGCCGTCCAACGACAGCCTGCGGCTGAAGTAACACGTACGTCGAAGTATGCGGTGTCTGTAAGCGATGCAGTGGTGTAGGTGGTTAGTGTTGCGCCGGTCAGATTGGCCCAGCTATTGGCTGCGAAGTTGCGCCATTGATAGGTTACTGTTGTTCCCGTGGTAATAACCCCAAAGGTGGTGGTGTTGCCGATACAAAGGTCCTTGTCAGTAGGTGAATAGTTGACGGTAAAGTCGATTGGTTCACTTAGCGTGATGTTTTTCCCCATTTCTGTAGAACAGCCCGAGCTATCCGTAAGCACGACATCTAAATAATGGCCTTCTTCGAGATTTGAAATGGTTGCGACACCCCCAGACACAGTGGCTGTATCCATACCGCCTTGGTAGGAGATGGGGTAAGACCCGTCGGCGACATTTTCAATGTTGAAGGTAATGCTTCCGTCACTTGCGCCACAGGCATTTGGGTTGGTGCCGGCAAAATTTGATACATTTAAGGTGCCGCCTTTAGTCCCGCTTACCGCTACGCTTGATCCGCTATACCCAGGGGTGCTTATCGCGATGGAGGTTACATTAGCTAGTGGGGTGCTACCGTTCATGCGTACATAAACGGTGGTATCCATCCGGCCGGTGGAATCTGCATTAATGACTAGTGAAGTCGTCCAGCCAGCGGTGCTTTGGTTGCTGATTTCATAGCCGCTTGGCGCGTTAAGGGTGAGCGCTCCAGTGAGGTTGCGTCCTTCTACCAAGAAAGTTTGCGCGGCGGAGGCGGCCGCATCACAGGTAAAGAATGGGCTTAGGGAAGTATAGGTGGTCAGCGTTGGAAAGGACGTTGAAACTTCTGTAGTTGGGAACCAAGAATTTGGGTTCGCACTGGAAATAAGGTAAGTTTTATTGCCAGCGCTGGCACTACCGATTGAAAAGTCGATGCGATTGGTGCTCGCATAGCTTACTGTAACCCTTGAGCGGCCGTCTGTTCCGGTGGTGTTCGATGTAGTTGCGCTGTTTGTGAAGCGTCCATTGCCAGCACCTGAAGTGGTGTAGCTCAAGAAGCTCAGAGCGCCTAGACTATAACTATCGACACCATCGGATTCGAAGTACACTCCTGCAGGCCCAATACCGTCAAGGTCCCAAGCGCTGAGGTGAAAGTCCCCAATGTTTACCAGAACCGGTGCAGCCGCTGTGCCGTCTTCGACGAAGGTTATGGAATAGTCAATGCTACCTGCGGCGGTCCAAAGTACTTCTGGCGAGAAGTGGGCTGCGGTGTTGCTGTTGGTGGTCGAGGTATTGTCGAAATCGCTGATCAGTGCGTTGTTAATCGTTTCGATTCGGACAATGGCGTCATAGGAGTTGGCTCCTACGGTAAATACATTGTCGTACACACAGGTTCCGCCAGCAATTAGAGATGGGTTGGCGGTCAACGGTGCGCTAAAGTCGAGGCTTTGGCCGGCTAGGGAAGTGGTCTGTGCGGACAGTCCTAAACTTATCAGCACGGTGACCAAGGAATAGAGGAACCTTTGTCTCATAAATTATCGCTTAAAGACGTGTTTGTTTTGGGTCGTCTTTAAAGTACTAATTTACATCCAACTGAGCGGTAATTAATCTTATGTAAACCAAGTTGTTAACCAAAAATTACATTCCATTTCTACGCTGTTTTTGCGCGCTGCGCTTGTTTTCGAATCATCTCAAAGTATATACAGCGAGTTATGGAGATAAGTTGGGAAGAGAATAGGGCAATTAAATTCAAGATGTGACTTTTGATACTGTATCAAGTTTAAGCGTATGCAGGTCTACGAACGCCTATATATCACAACGCTTAATGACATCTTTAGACCACTTCAACTAAAGCAGAGTATCATTCAACTTATTTATTAAATATTGGAGTAAAATACCTGCGTATTCTCATCCGCAGGTGCACACGGGTCGTACTTTGTCGGTATAGATTCGTAGTTAATGACACCATCTCTTGCCGCTTCTTCTGAGGTGAAGTAGCCGAGAAGGGTTAACTCTTTGAGAGTTCGAAAGAAGTGATCCCGGTCCGCTTGGGCTGCTTCGTCAAAAGCGTTCAGGAATTCTTCACGTTCCATCTGAGTCGCTTCTTCAAACGGACGGCCAATAGCACTTTTACCTTCCACGGCGATTTCCTTGATGCCTGAGTTTAATTTCTCTTGCATGTCTGGATAGTAGCAATCGCGAATCATCACGTCAATAAACGCGCCAATCTTCGCATCGCGGGCACCAGCCGTTGCCGTGCGGGGGATGATGGTCTCCGCAATAGCGTCGAGCATCGCGAGGCGCAGAGGTCCAGCAGTTGTAGTATCTGGATCAAAAGAGCAGCTCTCCAACAATACGGTTGGTGTTACCAGGGTACCTCCGATGGCCATAGCCATACGTTGTACCATTTGTCTACGAGTCAATTTTTGTTGTTCCATTGCGCTGTGGATTAAAGGTTACCTTTTTTCAATTCCTTAAAAGCATAGTCGGCTGCGCGAGCAGTCATTGCCATATAGGTTAGCGAAGGGTTTACACAAGAAGCCGACGCCATCGCTGCACCGTCGGTCACGAAGACGTTAGGAGCATCCCATACTTGGTTCCATTTGTTCAAGACAGAGTTCGAAGCATCTGCACCCATACGTGCCGTACCCATCTCGTGGATACCCATACCCAGGGCATAATCGCTTTCCCACGGGTAGACGTCCTTGAAGCCTGCCGCCTCCAGCATATCAACAGCATCCTGTGCCATATCTACGCGCATTTTCTTCTCGTTTTCTTTGAGTTCAGCATCAAACGAAAGTACAGGTAGGCCCCATTTATCCCTTTTCGAACGGTCGAGTTCTATTTTATTTTCATGGTACGGGAGTACCTCACCGAAGCCTGTCATACCCATGGTCCAAGGCCCCGGTTTGCGAATGGAATCTTTGAAATTGGCCCCAATGCCCATCTCACGAACACCACGCCGCCAGTCGCCACGTGACGCTGATCCTTGGTAGCCGAAGCCGCGCAAGTAATCGCGCCTATCGCCATACCAGTTGCGGAATCTAGGGACGTAGAAGCCTGTAGGCCGTCCACCGAAGTAGTATTTGTCCTGGTCGCCTTCCCAGGTTCCGGATGCACCTACACGGAAGTGGTGGTCCATTAGATTATGGCCAAGCTCCCCTGAGCTAGATCCCAATCCGCCTTCCCATTCATCGGTGGCACTGTTCATGAGCACCCATGTTGAGTTCAAGGCCGAGGCATTTAAGAAAACCACTGGTGCGGTAAATTCATAGGTCATATTAGTCTCTGCATCCAAGACTTCAACACCTTTTACGCGCTTTTTGTCTTTGTCGTAGATGAGTTCCTTCACGATACTGTGTGGACGTAGGGTCAAATTACCTGTCGTCATGGCTGCAGGAAGGGTAGAAGCCTGTGTGCTGAAATAGCCGCCGTACGGACAGCCCAACCAACATTTGTTTCTGTATTGACATCCTGCGCGTCCCTTGTGCGGCACGGCGATGTTTGATGTACGTCCGATGATCAAACGACGCTTTTCGTCAAAGGCCTTACGGATGCGGTCTGCCGCTGTCCGCTCTACGCAGTTAAGTTCCATCGCGTGCAAATACAAACTGTCAGGAAGCACATCCATATCTTCGTGCGAACCACTTAAACCGGCATGGCGTTCAACATGCTCGTACCAAGGAGCCAGGTCGTCATAACCAATGGGCCACGGTGTTCCAACACCTTCTTTGGCATTGGCCAGAAAGTCTTCTCGGTTCCAACGGTAGCTCTGACGGCCCCAGGTCAATGAGCGGCCTCCTACATGGTACCCACGGTACCAGTCAAAGCGCTTTTTCTCTGTGTAGGGACAATCCTGATCGTCTACCCAGAATTGTGGGTTTAACTCATTCAAAGGATAATCTCGGCGCAACACTGGATTGCGGTCCTTCTGCGCTGTAGTTGGCTTGCCACGGTGTGGGAACTCCCACGGGTCCATGTTGGTGGTCGTATAGTCCTTAATGTGCTCTAAATTTCTGCCGCGTTCGAGCATTAAGACCTTCAGACCCTTTTCAGTCAGCTCTTTTGCTGCCCAACCGCCGGTAATTCCCGAACCGACAACAATCGCGTCATAGCGCATTTTATCTTCTGCCATTGTTTCTGGGGTTATTTTATAAACTCATTATAGCTTTTTTGCATACTCTCTTTAATGGGATGAGCAAACACGTATTCGAGCGCGACGTAACCATCGAAACCTACCTTATTTATAGCCTCCATGACGGCGGGATAATTAATTTCTTGGTCGTTCCATGGCTCATTTCTTCCTGGCACGCCAGCGACGTGATAATGGCCATAGAAGTTATGATTCTCCTGAATGTTCTGGATCAGGTTGCCCTCCATGATTTGCATGTGATAAATGTCGTAAAGCAGTTTGAAGGATGGACTGGCCAATTCCTTTGCGAGCGCAATCCCCCAGCGCGACGAATCCGCCATGTAGTCCGGGTGATCCACAATGCTGTTGAACAATTCCATCTGCAAGACAACGCTGTGCTCTTCGGCTAGTTGTACCAATGGCCGCAGGGCCTGCACGGCTTGCTGTAGCCCATCCTCTTCACTAAGCCCACGTCTGTTGCCGCTGAAGCAGATCAAATTTTGGTAGCCTGCTTTGGCCACACGAGGAATCATCTCCATATACCTTTGGTGAAGCACACTTTCAAATTCTTCGTGGATGAAGCCGTCCATTAGGTTAAGTTCGGCACCATTGCACATCGAGCTGTCCAATCCGTGCCTCTTTAAATGATGCCAATTTTCGGGTCCCACCAAATCAATAGCTTCAATGCCTTGACCGGCGAGCCATGGGCACAGTTCTTCCCACTCCAAATCCGATACGGTCCAGTGGCTTACACTGCGTTTGTATCCGAAGTGACGAGATGAGCGACTACTCGCCAGGGACTCCGAAGCATAAATATGCGAAGGCAGCGCAGTCGCTGCTGCCAGGCTCATCAAGGATTTTATATGCGTTCTGCGATCCAAGCTCCTAGGAATTAAGCTTCTTGCTTGCCTTTTATGTAAAAATGAATTCCTGCGAAAATCACAATTAGGGCAAATGGTATATATAGTGTAGTCTTAATGACGGCGCGTCCGGCTTCAACCTCACTTAAGTTTGAAATAAGTCCATCGTAATAGCCCCCCATAATCTGCGTATAGATGGAAACGGCAAACATTCCTGCTGCACCAATCACCGCCATACCAACGGCACCCGTGTTTGGTAAGTAGGTCGCAACAAAGCCGATCATCGTTGGCCAGAAGTAGGTGACACCAATACCGAAGATGACCGCGCTTAAGAACACCATATTTCCGTCTATCGACGACATCATGAACAGACCGATGGTGGTGAATACGGCGCTAAACAAAAGCATACCTGTAGTCGAGAATCTGTTCACGACTGGAGCGGCCATACCACGACCTAAGGTCATTACACCGGAGGTGATTAAAAGAATAAGGATGGCATTATCGCTGACGCTGCGAAGTAGTACATCCATCCACTGGTTGATGAAGAGCTCCGAAATAGCGGTCCCAAACATGGCAATGGTTATGATGATAAATAATGGATTTAATAGCGCACGGCACATTTCGCTGTCCGAAATGGAATTGGCCACACGTTCTGTAACTGGAAATTCAAGGCGTTCCATTTGAATGGCGTACCAGATGGTTGGGATCAACATCACCGCCATCATCAGTTGCCAATTCAGGCCTGCCTTCCCAAAAGCAAAGGCGACCAATGACCCAATAACAATACCACCCGGAAACCAAAGATGGAACTGGTTCAACTTCGTGGTCTTCTCTTCAGGGTAAATTGAAGCGACCAACGGGTTACATACTGCTTCCACCATACCGTTGGCTAGGCCAATTAAAAGAGTAGATGTCCACAAGGTCCAAAAGCCCCCTGCAAAGATGGTGATTAGGATTCCAGCGAAATGGCCCAGATAGGCAAGGCGCATCAAATTTTTCATACCGACCTTGTCCACAATAGCACCTCCAATGATCATAGAAACTGGGAATCCCCAGAATGCTGTAGCTGCTATACGGCTGAGTTCGCTGGTATTTAATTGAAATTCTACTCCCAGATCGCCCAAAATCCCGGCTCGGATTCCAAAACTCAAACTGGTAACCAAAAGACTTGCACAGCTGGCTGTAAATAGTGCACTTCTGTTCGACGTATTAGTCATCGTTAGAAAGCTTGTTAGTGCTACAAGTGTACAATATACATTTTCTAACTTTAAGATGTTTGCAAATGTGTTACAGGTAACAGGATGTATTTTGCGAGCTCTGAATCCTCGTAAATTCAACACCTTAGTGAGAAGTCTGTTTTGGACATTTATGGCTACTTTGCAATTCTAAACGCATCATATACCTATGAAAGCCAGATTGAGAGCCGCAATGATTGGCGGCGGTCCAGGAAGTTTTATTGGCGGTGTTCACCGCATTGCTGCACGTATGGACGGCGACTATGATTTGGTTGCCGGTGCCTTCTCAAGCAAACCAGAAAAGTGTTTGGAAACGGCGCGCACGCTCGGTATTTCAGAAGACAGAGCCTATGGGAGCTGGAAGGAGTTGATCGAAAAAGAATTGGACCGTCCAGAATATGAACGCGTTCAGGTAATCATGATTACTACGCCCAACTATGTGCATGCAGCACCAACAATTGCTGCTTTGGAAGCCGGCTACCACGTTGTCTTAGACAAGCCGCTTTGTAACTCTATGGAGGAGGCTTATGCCATCGAGAAAGCGGTTGCTGCGGCTTCAGGATTGTTTTGTCTAACCCACACTTACACAGGGTATCCTATGGTTAAAGAGGCCAAACATCAGGTTGCTTCGGGCGCTTTGGGGAAGGTTCGCAAGATATATGTCGAGTACCCGCAAGGTTGGTTGTCTACCTTCTTAGAAAGCGAGGGGCAGAAGCAGGCCGCTTGGCGCACGGATCCTTCAAAATCCGGAAAGGTTGGTGCGATGGGCGACATCGGAACTCATGCTTTCAATTTGGCTGAATATGTTTCGGGTGAAATCATCACTGAAGTATGTGCGCAGCTGAATATTGTGGTCGACGGTCGTGCATTGGACGACGACGGTGCAGTACTATTCAAGACCTCTTCAGGCGCAACGGGTGTTTTGATGGCTACTCAGATTGCAGCTGGTGAAGAGAACAACCTCAAAGTCCGTGTATTTGGAGAAAAGGGCGGTCTCTGCTGGGAGCAGAAAGATAACAATACATTAACGATGATGCCGTTGGATGCTCAGATGCAAGTATTACGCACTGGAGGCCCAGGAACATCAGAATTTAGCTTGGTCAACCATCGCGTACCACCCGGGCACCCAGAAGGCTATTTGGAGGCCTTTGCCAATTTGTACAAGAATTTCGCCGCTCACGTAAGAGCACGCGAATTAGGTACGGAGAAAGACGAAAATTTAGATTATCCAGGCATTGAAGATGGCATTCGTGGAATGAAATTCATCGAGGCCATTGTGGAGAACAATGCAGGGAACGAAAAATACACAGCACTATGAAAACGCTGAAAGGACCCGCCATTTTTGTGGCGCAATTCGCAGACGACCTTGCTCCCTTTAACTCATGGCCATCCATTTGTAAATGGGCGGCGCATCTTGGCTACAAAGGCATTCAAATTCCTTCTTGGGACGCTCGATTTATAAACCTTGAAAAGGTTGCTGCTAGCCAAGATGCTGCTGATGAATTAAAAGGCGTGGCTGCTGAGTACGGCATCGCAATCACGGAATTAAGCACGCACTTACAAGGCCAATTGGTCGCTGTTCATCCAGCCTTTGACTCACAGTTTGATGCATTCGCCCCCGCTGAGGTGCACGGCAATAGCAAGGCGCGCACTGCCTGGGCCGTGAACCAAGTTAAACTCGCAGGAATTGCTTCTCAGCGCCTCGGCCTCACAGCACACCCTACCTTTTCAGGCGCCCTCGCCTGGCCGTACTTCTACCCGTGGCCTCAACGCTCGGAAGGATTGGTGGAAGAAGCCTTCAAAGAATTGGGCCAGCGCTGGATGCCCATACTCAACCACTTCGAGGACTGCGGCGTAGACCTCGCTTACGAGATTCACCCTGGAGAAGACCTACACGATGGTGCCACTTTTGAAAGATTTTTGGATGAAGTAGGTAGTCACAACCGCGCCAATATGTTGTACGATCCATCACACCTTGTGCTACAAGGCGTAGACTACCTCGGATACATTGATTTATATCACGAACGCATCAAAGCCTTCCACGTGAAGGACGCAGAATTTAACCCAGATGCAAGAACCGGTGCCTATGGCGGCTACCTTCCTTGGATAGAGCGTGCGGGCCGATTCCGTTCCGTGGGCGATGGGCAGATTGACTTCCCGGCCATCTTTGCCAAACTTGCGCAGTACGACTACGGCGGGTGGTCTGTTTTGGAGTGGGAGTGTTGCCTAAAAGATTCCGCTTTTGGTGCGCGCGAGGGAGCAGAGCGCATCGCCAACTGGATCATACCAGTCGCATCGCGCGCCTTCGACGACTTCGCAGCTACAGGCGTAGATACTAAAGCCAACCGTAAAGCACTAGGCCTTGAGTAAAACAGTTCTCATTACGGCCGCCACTGAGATGGTGGACAGCTACATATTAAAGATTTAGAAAGTGATGAAATATACCATAGTAAGTTTTGTTACATTGCTTATAGCATCATGCAATACGGCCACTGAAGCGCCAGCTGAAACTACCGAAGCTGTAGTGGTAGAGCAGAAACACAATACCCTCACTGACGCTGAGATTGTGGACGGCTGGGAGCTGATGTTTGATGGGCAGTGTACCGCGAACTTCCGTAAGTATGGCGATAAAGTAATAGGCAAGGCATGGGTCATCCAAGACGAAGCCCTACATCTTGATGCGAGCAACAAGGAAGATTGGCAAACGAATGGCGGCGGTGATATAGTCTACCAAGATTTTGACAGTTCGCTTCGCGAATTCGAGAACTTTCACTTTAAAGGCGAATGGAAAATAGCCGAACGTGGAAATTCAGGTATCATTTATCTTATTCACGAGGACACCGAGAAGTATCCGTATTGCTGGATGTCCGGTTTAGAGATGCAAGTATTGGATAACGGTACCGACTCTAATGAAGGCCATCCAGACGCTGTCATCTACAAACACCGCGCAGGAGATTTGTACGACATCAATGCCGCTTCAGGGGCGGCATCAAAGCTTGCAGGCGAGTGGAATAAGTTTGAAATCATCGTTCAAGACGGGCACCTTACGCAGATTCTCAATGGCGTTGTAACTGTAGACCGTCAACTTTTTGACGACCAGTGGCGCATCGATGTGGCCGCTTCTAAGTTCCACCAGTGGGCCGGCTACGGGACTTACACCAAAGGAGGAATTGCTTTGCAAGACCACGGCGATGACGTGTGGTACCGCAACCTAAAGATCAAGAGTCTTGAGAATGACGCTGCGGAAGCAGAAGAAGCCGCTCAAGAGTAGCAACGAGAAAAATTAAGACCCACATCTAAGAACCGCTCTTAGAGCGGGTCTTGGTCTTTTAGCTAACTTAGCCTTATGGCCCAATACCATTCGAGCAAAGCAATTGTTTTAAGTGCGCTGAAATACGGTGACACCTCGCGTATCGTTCGACTCTACACCGATCAGTTCGGTCTTATTTCTGTGCTCATTAATTCAGTGTCTTCAAAGAAATCAGCGGTACGCCCTTCCATGCTTTTGCCGCTTACATTACTAGATATTGTGCATACATATAAGGGAGACGGCAAGCTCGAGCGCATCAAGGAGGCGAAGATGGACCTGACCTACACCGCCATCCCTTACGATCCGGTGCGCAATGCCTTAACCTTGTTTTTGACAGAGCTATTTGGGAAGGTCTTACGTGAGGAGACTGAGAACCGAGAAAAGTTTGATTTTGTCCGCTCAGCCTGTCTTGCATTAGATACCTTAGAGAAGGTACCGCCGGCATTTCACCTGAGCATTTGGGCAAAGTTGATGCTGTATTTAGGGTTCTCCCCTGACATTCAAAAGGAGCAGAGCGGTAGTTACTTTGATTTACAAGACGGACTCTTTCTCGACCACCCCTCATTGCTCCATCCTTACCTCGACGAACAAACCACGGCCTACCTTCTTGCGGCCATAAAATGGGACTTTAGTTCGCCGCTTCATATCCCCAAACAAGGGCGTAGCGATTTGCTCGAAGGATTACTCCGGTTCATGAATATTCACTTAGACGGATTTGGGAGCTTCAAAAGCCTCGAAGTGCTCGGAGATATTTTTAGCTAAAAAGTGTCAAAAAGGTGAAAAACGAGATAAAATGAGCCAATAATGCTCGAAAACATCCAAAAATGTCCAAAAATCAGTCAAAATGACATCCTGATAAAATTGGACAGATAATTGCTACATTCATTTTATAACTAATAGAAAACATGCCCATGAATTCACAATTCCCAAAATGGTTGATTCCTGCCTTTGGAGCCTTCCTATTTATCCTTGTTTTTTCCTCGCGTCTCTTCGTAAAGATAGATGCAGGAGAGGCGGGTGTACAGTACGACCTGTTTTCCGGACTGAACGAGGACAAGGTCTACGGCCAAGGCTTGAAAATCATAGCACCTTGGAACAAAATGTTCATCTACTCAACTCGTATCCAAGAGGATCGCTCTGTAATGGAGGTGTTGAGTGCCAACGGTCTTACAATCCGTACAGAACTGTCTTACCGCTACCGACCTGTTCAAGAAAAGATTGGTGTCCTTCATAACAACGTTGGAGAGAACTACCACGAGCGCATTGTCATTCCTGAGATTCGTTCTGCCACCCGTGAGGTCATCGGTAAATATTTACCAGAGGAGCTATACAGTTCTAAGCGTGACAGTATTCAGACGGAGATTTTCGATCTAGCCGCGACGCGCATCCAAGAAAAGAACATTGCACTAGATGCCGTTTTGATTCGCGATGTAGGTCTTCCAGAGAAACTCAAGCAAGCCATCGAGCGTAAATTACAAGAAGAGCAGAGTTCCCTAGAGTACGAATTCCGTTTGACGCGTGCAGAAAAAGAAGCCGAGCGCCAACGTATCGAAGCTGAAGGTAAAGCAGCTGCAAACCGCATCTTGAGCCAGTCTTTGACGGACAAGGTATTGAGAGATAAAGGTATCGAAGCGACGCTGCGTTTGGCAGAAAGCCCGAACGCCAAAGTGATTGTTGTTGGTGGTGGTGACGAAGGTTTGCCACTAATCCTTGGCAATAACTAATTCACTTTCATTGAATTGTAAGCAAGGAGGTGACCAATTTTTGGTCACCTTTTTTTATTTTAGTGCAAACCGTGATGAAACCAATTTTCCAAATGCCTATACTCACAACGCACTAACACTAACTTACACATGGATTTGCACGTTGCAATAACTTCAGACCACCCCCTTTATTTCATTGGCTGGGGAGGAGTTTTGTTTATGATATTCTTTCCCATTTTCGTCGCAAATAATGCCAGTATTCGAATTCGTAAGAACTTCGAAATAGGCTGGGCTATCCTTTTGGTTGCCTCTTATTTTGCAATGACCGGCGTAAGTATGTTTCGCGGTGAGGCCTCTTGGTCGACTAGTTTGCTGTGTCACATGTGTGGCTTTTCGCGTATGCTCGCCATTGGATATTTGCTTACCCGTAAGAAATGGATGGGAGAGATGGTTACTTTTATGGGTATTGTTGGTGGACTTCAAAGTTTTATTACACCAGAATTTACACACGGGCTGCATCCAGTATACATTTTCGACTATCACTTTAACCATGCCTCTATTGTAGCCATTGGATTTTACATCATTTTTGGCCATAAGCAAGCACTGCGGAAAGGTGCGTGGCTTAGAACTTTTGGTCGCATTCAATTGCTTGCGCTTCTAGCCTTGGTGGTGAACTTCATTACTGGAGGAAACTATATGTATCTGATGGAGCCGCCTATCGTAGACAATCCGCTCATCGTTCAGAGCGAATCTTTCCCGCATATGTACGTGATATTTTTCCAGATATTCGCAGCGGCGCTTTTCTTCCTGCTTCAGGTGGTACTTTCTAGGTTGAAAATAAAACCAACGCTCAGTTACTAACTCGTTGTAATTTTCACGCATCTTAAGGCTCTGGGCAGGTAGAGTTAGTTTAAATTCGTGGCTGATTCGCACAAAAGTTCTTATGATAGTTAAACCTGATACTCAAATACTTCTCCTAGAAGAGATGAAAAGAGTTACCCTATTGGTCCTAGGACTGTTTATGAGCCTTGGTCTTTTGGCGCAGCAGCCAGGCGGACGTGGTGGTTTTGACCCAGCCAAACTACCTAAAATAGGCGTTATCGCCGGAACTCTTGTGGACGCTGAATCTGGCCAGCCCTTGCCCTACGCTGCGGTGAAGATTACCCATAAAATGGATGCCAATATCGTAACTGGCGGTATGACTGATACCAAAGGCCGGTTTAAGGTTGAGCAAATCACTTTAGGTCCCAATGTCCTTGAATTTGCTTTTGTGGGCTACAAGACCAATAGACAAGAAGTGCGCTTGGGACGCGACGGCACTGAAAAAGACCTAGGAAAGATAGGTCTTCAAAGTTCCGGTGTAGAACTTAAAGAGGTGGTGGTAGAAGCCGAACGCCAATTCATGACAAATGAAATTGACCGTAAAGTATACGATCCTTCAAAGCTTATCCTTTCCAAAACAGGATCAGCTACCGATATCCTAGAAAATATTCCGGCCGTTGAGCTCGATTTGGACGGAAATATTACCCTTCGAGGCTCTTCAGCTGTACGTATCATGATTGACGGTCGCCCATCAAGATTCACAGGGGAAGACCTAAGTGCACTGCTGCAGAGCCTGCCGGCCAATAGTGTAGAGAAGATAGAGGTGATGACGAACCCATCGGCTAAATACGATCCAGACGGTACCGCCGGTATGATCAATATTGTCCTTAAGAAATCAGCCCTACAGGGCCTCAACGGTTCAGTAAACAGCTCCTACAGCGGCGCTGATCGTGTGCGTGCAGGCATCAATCTCAACTACAAGGTTGACGATATAAACTTCTTCATCAATGCAGGCCACAGTTTGGGCAAGTATCCGCGTTCCTCTTGGGCATTGAGAGACAACTTCTTGGGAGAAGATACCTTGAGCTTTTATCAAGAAGTAGATGGATATGGCGGTCGCAACGGAAACAACATTAAGGCAGGCTTTGATTGGTCACCCGGCACTAAGCACGTATTTACTGTGCAGGGTACCTTAAACCAAGGCTTACGTCCGCGCGTAAGTAATAATTCTACAGATTGGACCACGCCCTATCTTGATTATACCCTAGTTCAGTTCAGTGACCGTCAAGGCGAGCGCTGGAACAACAGCTACGACGTGATTTACGACTACAAGCCCAGAAAAGGGGAGGAGTGGAATGCTCGTTTATCTTACACAGACGGGAACAATAATGATGTATTGATCTTCACTCAAGACACTTTGCTCAATGAGCTTAAGTTTCCATCGGATAAATACCGTACGAATAGTATTGGTAATCAGTGGGAGTTCAACGGCATTTTAGATTACACTAAGAAGTGGGACGACGACAGAAAACTAGAGGCAGGGGCCAAAATTATCAGTCGCGAAGACTTGGACGGCTTCAACCGCACGAATATTGATATCCGCGACAGCACTGAAATCTATTTGGCCAGCAGCGAGAACGAATTCCTGTACGGTGAAGACATTGTTGCAGTATATACGAACTACGGCTTTAAAAAAGGACCCTGGGGCTTTCAGCTGGGACTCCGAGCCGAGCAAGCGAACATTACAGCAAGACAGGTTACCCAAGACAGTACCTTCTACAACAACTACTTCCAGGTATATCCTAGTGCGTTTATTACCTACGAGATTGCTCCTGGTCGTGAACTGAACCTGAGTTATTCGCGCAGGGTTCAACGTCCAGGCGAGCGACAGCTCAATCCATTCGTTGATTACGGCGACCCGTTTAACTTACGATCAGGAAATCCATATTTGTTGCCAGCGTTCACAGGCGCCTATGAGATGGGTTACACACAAATTCTAAAAAAGGGAACTACTTTGACTGCGAATCTGTATTTCCGAGATAAAAGCAACTTAATTACATGGTATTCAGAGGTGGACAGCAACGGGGTCAATTTGACCACCTACCAGAATTTGAACAGCGGTGAAGACCTTGGTTTCGATATGAATTTCCGTGGCCGGTTAGGTAAGAAAGGCGGATTTTTTTCTTTGGGGGGAAACTACTTCTACAGTCAGGTTTCTGGAGATATCAGAGGCCAAGGTTGGGTCAACCAAGGGAGTGGCTACGGCTTGAACAGCATGGTAAGCACGCCGCTCTGGAAAAATGCGAGCCTCCAAATTATGGGGAACTACAGAAGCCGTCGCGTAATGGCGCAGGGTTTTGGAAAACCCTTCTACTTCATCGGCGGGGGCTTTAAGCAGGGCTTTGTGGACGACCGCTTGAACCTAAGCGTGAATTGTCGAGATATTTTCAACACAATGGGTTGGAACTACGAGACTAGAGGCCCAGGCTTTTACTCAGTAGGTCAATTCAGATGGATTAACCGCGTCGTGGAGGTAGGATTAACCTACAACTTCGGTGAAGTGCAACGCAAACGTCGCCAGATGGAACGCTTTACTCGGGGCGGTGGGATGGAAATGGAAATGTTCTAAGAGAATTAATACACATCCCTGACTTAAAAGTCAGGGATGTGTTACCTTTTAGTGCTAAACGTCATTCAATGAAAGAGCTGCTACTTCTTTTAATCCTGCCTTTAGGCCTTTTCGCCAACACGCCTGCGAGCGTTATGTCGCCTACCATTTACGACCTTACCGGTATCCTAGAACCAGGGCAAGAAGTTGTCAGTATGATTACCGACGAAGGAAAGCTTGCAGAATTTGAGCTCAACCCAGATAACAATTACCTTGTTATTCCTACGTACGGCACCTTCTACTATGCTGCCGTGGCAGATAGCTCGGGCAATATGAGTTACCTCTATCTCGGTCCAAAATCAGTCGTAGAAAAACCATTGATTCAGGAACTTTCCACAGGACTTACACCTATTCAAGCCGGGCTCGATGTTGCTGGAAAAGGAACGGCCATTTCATGGATAACCGGCTTATCTTGTTTTGGCGTTGGAGCAGCGGTAGCAAATAATTCTTCAGACCTTTGGGCCGGTCTTGCATGGATGGTTGTTGGCGCGGTAATCGCAGTATACGGAACCATAGCTTCTGTGGTGTACGGCACCTTCAAAGGCGTACAAACCTCTATACGAAACAATAGTGATAGCTATAAGCGATTACAACTCGCTAATCAAGGTATTGGCGTGAGTTTTGTCGTGGAACACGTCCCGTTAGAATTAATTCCTGAAGTGCTTAGAGTCCCTTTGCTTGTCGGTCAACGATAGGTTAGAATTCCTCGTTGTAATTCACCCCGGTTTCTAGATCGGAAATGGCTGTATTACAATCTACATCGATGTCGAGCTTCCCTTGAGGACGCTCAAACGGATCTTTGCTGATCCCTAATGCTGGATTTGCATAGTTCTTCTTCATGTACACTCCCCAGATTGGTAGGGCAGCGGTAGCCCCTTGTCCGTAGTAGGTTCCCCAGCCTCCGCCAAAGTGTGCCGAACGGTCTTCACAGCCGGTCCACACGCCGGTAATTAAATTAGGGACAACACCCATAAACCAACCGTCAGAGTTGTTCTGTGTGGTTCCGGTTTTTCCAGCTATCTCGTTGGTGAATTCGTACGGATATCCTGTCACAGCATTGTTGCGGTAGAATTTTTCTCCGTAGTTGTGGCGCAGGCGCTGACCGGTACCGTCTTCTGTTACACCCATTAAGAGTTTAAGTATGGCATAGGCATCTTTCTCACCCATCACTTGGCGTGTGACAGGGGTAAATTCTTCAAGTACAACTCCATTTTTATCTTCGATACGTGTGATCACAATCGGTGAAACATAGCGGCCTTTGTTGGCGAAGGTGGTGTAAGATCCAACCATTTCAAAGACACTGAGGTCGACTGTTCCCAATGCGATGGACGGCACCTCAGGAATATCCCCTGTGATACCCATCTTCCGCGCAAGTTTAATCACGGGTTTCGGACCTATTTGCTTCATCAGGAAGGTGGTTACTGTATTCATAGAGTTGGCCAATGCGTGCTTCAAGGATTTGGTTCCACCGTATTCGTCGTCGGAATTGGACGGGCACCAATCTTCCAATAGCCCATATTCTCCGCGCTCAATACAGATTTTAGCATTAGGCACTTCCATACAAGGGCTGTAATTCTTCTCGATAATTGCTGAGGCATAGACAAACGGCTTGAAGGTCGAGCCCACCTGACGCTTACCCTGCTTGACATGGTCGTATTTTAAGTACTGGTAGTCGTTTCCGCCGACCCATGCTTTTACATAACCGGTTTGCGGCTCCATAGACATCATTCCTACCTGGTACAATCCCTTGTAGTACATAATGCTGTCTCTTGGACTCATTGTGGTATCGATGTCGCCGTTCCAGCTAAACACAGTCATCGGGATAGGCGTATTGAAGACCTGCTGGATGCTGTCAATCGAAGCACCGCGTTTTTTCATGCCGCGGTAACGTTGCGTGCGGCGCATAGCCTGGTCTACAATCTTATGAACGTTCCCTGTAGGGTCTTTATCGAAATAGAACGGACCGTATTTCCGATCCTCCTTGATAATATCGAAGATACGCTGAAGGTTGCTCATATGCTCTTGCACGGATTCCTCAGCGTTGCGCTGCAGTATAGAATTGATTGTAGTATAAATTTTCAGGCCACCCGTATACAGATCCAATTCATTTCCAGTTCGCTTCTCATAGTCTTTAATCCAATCTTTCATATAGCCGCGCAGGTACTCACGGAAATACGGTGCAAGACCAGCCGTATGGCTCTGTGGTCGGAATTCTAGCTGTATAGGCAACCCCTTCAAGCTGTCTTTAGCTTCGACTGTCAACAACCCATTCTTGACCATCTGTACAAAGACTTGGTCACGGCGTTGTTTTGCGCGCTCTGGATAGCGACGAGGGTTGTATAGCGAAGGGTTCTTGGCCATAGCTACCAATATCGCTGCTTCTTCTAGCCGAAGGTCAATAGGTTTCTTATTAAAGTATACTCGGGCTGCAGAGTTGATGCCAACAGCTTGGTAGAGGAAGTCAAATTCATTGAGGTACAAAGCGATAATTTCTTCTTTGGTGTACATTCTCTCAAGTTGTACTGCAATGATCCACTCACCCAATTTCTGTCCGATACGCTCCACAATATTTCGAGCAGGGTCGTTAAATTGCATCTTCGCCAACTGCTGGGTTAGCGTGGAACCACCTCCCTTTCGGCCGAGTCCAGAGAGTGCACGCGCTAAAGCGCGGGCATCAATCCCGCTGTGCTCAAAGAAGCGTTCGTCTTCCGTAGCAACCAAGGCATTGATGAGGTTCGGAGAGATTTCGTCGTAGGTAACCGCAGTTCTGTTTTCGCGGAAAAAAGTTCCCAAAACTTCATTGTCCTCCGTAATGATTTCAGTGGCCAATTTGGTGTCGGGATTTGCAATTTGTTCGATCGAGGGTAATTTTCCAAAGGCACTCAAAGAGGTCAAATACAAGGCCAACGCCAACCCCCAAACAGGACCGGTTAAAATGACTAATGACCAAACAATCTGTTTGGTGTACTTGCGCTTTGCGCCGTCTTGGTTTTGTTTTACCATAGTTCAAAAATAGCCTTTTGCTCCTCTGCTCTATTAACGAACGATAAGAACTTTTCCTTGTGCCGTCACTGCTCCTAAATCGTCTGTAGCGTAGATGAGGTACACACCGGAGGCTACAGGATGACCGTTCAATTTTGTACCGTTCCACTGCGCTTGTCCACCGGCTGCCTGCATATCGTTGACCAAAGCGCCACTTACATCTGTCACTTTGATCCTTGCATCTTCGCCGTTCCCTTGAATGAAAATAGGCCCTTCGTAGCCAGGACGAACAGGGTTAGGATAGATGTGCAGTTCCGGGTAATAGCCAGTATATCCCGGCGTGGCATCACCTCTGAAACCGATTAATCCGGCATCAGTGGAAATCAATACTTCGCCTGTTGTTGGATCAGTAGCGATGCTTAAAATGTTGTTGCTCAATAGCGGACTGTTTTCTGTGGTGAACTGATGTATGGTCTGCAAGCCGTCCGGACTGACTAAGAATAAACCCGCTCCTCGACTACCGATCCACTTTTGATTGCCGCCATCCACATAAATAGCACTCACCGGATTTTCACCAAGGAGCTTCTGAATCACACCTTCCTCTTCGAAAAGAATGGGCAGCGCGTCTCTGCTTCCCGTGCCGTCAAACAAATTTTCTGGGCTGTACAAAACGACTAAACCTTCATCTGTTCCTATCCAAAGCTCTCCGTCGTTGTCGAAGGCCATACTAAGTACTTTATCTGAGGGTAGATTACCATTTCCGACACCGGAACTTATCTGACGTTTGAGGCCCACTCCGTTACTTTCGTAATAGCCGTACAGACCATTTGTCCTACTTTGAATAAACACCATACCGTATTTTGTAACTACGTCTTTCAAAGCCACCGCATCTGCCCCTGGACTTAAGCTGTAGGCACTAAAGTTGCCTTCCTCGTCAATGCTATATAGCGGAGTGCTTACTAGAGACTGCACACCCCAAAGCGTACCGTTTTCGTCGAAGACGATGCCGCCAGTGCGGAGGTCGCTGGCATTTCCACCAACCCCTTTTAATACTCCGCCAGTATTCGCAGTATTAAATAGGGCGACGGTGTCAGCAAACGAAGGGTCGCTAATGCCCTCGAGCTTTATGAGTCCACTACCCCAAGAGCTGAGATAAAGTTCACTAGCGCCGGTGCCTGATATTTTGAACGCGGCATCCACAATGTCTGTGGCGCTGTAGAGTTTTTCATAGCCTAGATTGGTCCAATCTTGGCTGGAATATACGCTAGCTCCATCGGCAACGAAGGTTTTGGTCCATAGATCGGTCAATGCTCCAGGCGCGAGGATCACACCGCCAAAGCTTTTGGGACCGCTTGGGTCCGCAGCATTAGAGAAGGTGAAGTTTCTCCCTTGGCCGTAGCTAATCACCTTGAATGAACGATCGCCGTAGGGAGAGGCAGGCAGGAATCTTTTAACCCTACTGCCGTCGCGTACGCGGATGAGTCCCGTTTTAAAGTTGCCGATATAGATGGAGCCGTCGGCTTCATTGTGCACTGCCGCGATTGGACGCAAAACACCCTGCGCAAAAAGGGCGCTTGATATGTTTAGGGAGTCGCCAAAGGTGTTTTTCGCGGTTGATTCACGTGCTAGTACATTGAATTCTCTGGTTATAATTAGCCAATTTTCTGTGGTGCTCAAATCTTGGATACTTTGTCCACCAACACCCGATTGATAAGGCGTGCTGTAGCCTTCTGCCGTCCATTGCCCGGCGGTGTTTTTTGCCAAGGCCAATAAATATGATCCAGAGGTAAAATCGTCTACAGCATAGATGAAGCGGCCCTCAGCAGGGAAGTATGAGATGTGCTTCGGATCAAATTGGTCCATACCTAAACGGTAATCCGTCGTGCTCCATACTGGTAACGTTTCTTTCAAATCTCCGACTAAAAGTTCAGTATTCATCGACGGAGAATACGCTACGGCCATACCTGCAGGGTCGATATCGAAAGAGTTTACCGCTATTGGGGAGAAATTATCACCAAGCAGAAGGGTACGACCGGCGAGGCGGGTGGCGATGTCAAATTCTACGATGCCGAAGTCGGTCGCGATATAGGCCTTTCCGCTATAAAAGGAGATGTCATTAATGCGCTTAAGTCCTGTATAAGAAGGAGTTTCTTCGATCGCTACGATAGAGGAGATACCCAAAGAGGTCCAGATATCTAAGCGCCCGTTGGCGTAGCCAACCCATACAGTGCCGGAGGCATCATCGGCCTTCAGTGCCGTGATATTTGAACCGGTCAATCCATTAATACGCGAATAGCGAGAGATTTCGTCCGAATTAGAATTGACCACTAATAAATTATTCGAGGATGCGGCGAAAACATAGTCGTCTAGTGCCACGGTATGGTTGAAGGTGTTGTACGGCAGGTGATCGACCCAGAAATCAAAGCGTTCGGCACCGGCTATTACATCCTTATCCTGAGCATATAAGGACGCCAAGGGCAGGCAAACACTTAGGATTGATATCGGTATGATAAAAAATAACCGGAGCTGTCTGTACATACGTTCAATTTACGACCTTAGTAAAGGAATAAACGTATAGAATTGTACGTTTATGATGTAAAATAATAACGACCATGGCGTGCAGTAATTGTAGTAGCGGTGGTAGCGTTCCTAAAGGCTGTAAAAGTAACGGCTCGTGTGGAACTGGAGGATGCAACAAATTGCCAGTCTTTGATTGGCTTTCAAATATGAAACTTCCCTCAACTCTGAAACCATTTGATTGGGTTGAGGTCAGATTTAAGAACGGGCGCAAGGAATTTTACCATAATGCGAACCAATTAACACTCCAGGTCGGAGATGCAGTGGCGGTCGAAGCCCACTCCGGACATGATTTAGGCAACGTTTCCATCGCCGGGGAGCTGGTAAAGCTCCAAATGAGTAAGAAAAAATTCAATTATGAGAAGCAGGAACACCGTGTGAAGGTGTATCGCCATGCTTCTGAGAAAGATCTCGAAAAATGGGCAGAAGTCCGTGCTTTGGAGAAAGATACTATGATGCGCAGCCGCGAGGTAGCGCTGAGATTGGGTCTGAAAATGAAGATTTCCGATGTAGAATACCAAGGGGACGGGACCAAGGCCATCTTCTACTATACGGCAGACGAACGTGTTGATTTCCGTCAATTGATTCGTGAGCTCGCGCAGCTCTTCGGCATTCGCATTGAAATGAAACAAATTGGCGCGCGTCAAGAGGCACAGCGTCTGGGTGGTATAGGTTCTTGTGGACGCGAACTTTGTTGTTCTACCTGGCTTTCAGATTTCCGTAGTGTAAATACATCAGCAGCGCGCTACCAGCAACTGAGCTTGAATCCTCAGAAATTGGCCGGACAGTGTGGCAAATTGAAGTGTTGTTTGAACTACGAATTGGACAGCTACATGGAGGCTGTGAAGCGCTTCCCATCGCCGAACAAGAAGCTCAAGCTCAAGGGAGGTGTCGCATTCTTCCAAAAGATGGACATCTTTAAAGAGATGTTGTGGTACGCCACGAATACTAATCCAAACGATTGGGTGCCGTTAAAGCTGGACCAAGTCAATGAAATACTTGAAGCCAACGATAACGGTGAGTTTCCAGTGGATTTGGGAGAGTTTCGCTTCGAAGAAGTGAAGGCTGCAAAAGCTTCCGGTTTGGAGGTGGCGGACTTTGTGGGCGGTAATGCAGAAGATAGTATTACACGTTTTGACCAACCGAAAAAGCGGCGTGGCCGAGGCAACAACCGTAACCGCAACCGTAACAGGAACAAAAAGTTAGGCGATACTCCTAAGAAATAATGCAAAAGCTGTTACCTTTTTTGATTGTATTTCTTTTGGCCTCTTGTGGAAAGAATGTGGTGCTGGACCAATTGCACAGCTTTGAGGGGAGTACTTGGTATATGGATTCTGTCGTAACTGTAGTTTGGGAGCCTAAGCAATCGGATGACCCTGTTTTCATGAGCATGTACATCCGTCATTCTACAGATTATCCGTACAACAATCTCTTCCTATTTAGAAGTATTGAAAGCACCCAAGGGGTAGAGTATACGGACACGGTGAATGTGGCACTTGCCGACCCTCTAGGAGTGTGGAACGGTACGGGGATGAGCAATGTGAAGACGTTAGAAATTCCAATAGGTCAGGGAGCCGTACGCTTTCGTGAAGACGAGCGCTACACCCTGAAAATCACTCAGGGCATGCGCGATACCGTTCTGTACGGCATTCAAAATGTCGGGGTCCGCTTCGAGCAGATCAAATCAACCGATTAGTGTTCTAAAACCTTTTTAATTGTGCCCATAATGTATCAATGAGGTGTTCTGCCTTTCGTTCACTGAAATCTGCAATTTGATGACGGCAAGATGTTCCTGTAGCTACAATGACCTCACCTTGAAAAGCTTCAATTTTTGGAAGCAGGACTAATTCTGCCATCTTTCTACTCATTGCATAATTCTCGGCTTTCATCCCATACGACCCTGCCATACCACAGCAACTGCTCTTCACGCGGTCAACTTTGGCGCCCAACAACACTTGAAGTACATAGGCGGTATCTCCAGCGCTTTCCAAACTCTTTTGGTGGCAGTGTACATGCAACAAGATCTCTTCTTCGTAAGACTCAAAAGAAGCCTTGGCATTCTTTAATTTCGGCAACTCATCCGCCAAAAATTTATCGACTGTAGCAATCCTTTTGCTTTGAATCCAATCTTTTTCCCCTGGCAATAATCGCCCATACTCGTCTACAGCGCTCAACACAGCACTTGCTTCCAATCCTATAATAGGCGCATATTTTAAGACTGTGCAAGCTGCACGCAAGTTTTTAATCGTCGTCTTCGCGAGTTCCTTAGCTTCCGGCAAAAACCCCCCGCTTATTGCAGCTCGTCCACTCGGGCTGCACACCACCGCGGGTGCATAGCCAAGCGCTACCAACACATCACAAGCTTTAACCACTAGGAGCGCGTCGTTGGCCTGGGTAAATTCATCCACCCACAAGATTACGGCGTGCTCGTGGCCTGCAGCACTTTCTACGGAACAGGATTTTTCACAGGCCTTAATGTAGGCAGGAGTCACGAGTCCTGGAATAGAGCGCTCTGGGTGAATACCCATCAATCGCTTAGTCACTCCGGATTTCAAAATGGGATTGAGAAAACGCCACAGTCCTTGATAGCTTAAGCTCTTATGGAAGTTGGCAAAGGCGCGGTCTGCAAACCCTCGCTTCGATGGGTTTTGATAGAGGTATTCAGATTTCATTGCGGCCATATCGACTCCGGAAGGACATTCCTTTGTACAGCCTTTACAGCCGACACAATGCTGCATAGCTTCGGCTAGTTCGGGCGCTTTAAACCCACGGATGTTTTGCTCTGTCAATACACTGCGAAGTACGTTGGCGCGCCCTCGGGTGCTATCCCATTCATCCCTTGAGGCCATGTACGAAGGACACATCAGGGCACCAGTGAAAGGTAATCTGCGGCAATCACCAGATCCATTACACTTTTCGACAGCTCTTAAAAATCCTCCTTCCTCGCTAAACGGAAATTGGGTATCAAGTGAAGGCTCCTCGCGGTCGACTTCATAGCGCAAATCTTCGTTCATAGGCTTGGCGCCTACAATCTTGCCTGGGTTCAATCTGTTCTCTGGATCCCAAGCTTTCTTGAAGCTTTCCATCCAAGGATACACCTCTGGGCCATAAAATTCTTTGATAAATCCTGCACGAACCCGACCATCTCCGTGTTCCCCGGATAAAGAGCCACCGTATTTTTTGACCAATTTTGCGCTGGCCTTGCTAATATCATAAAGTAATTGGACTCCCTTGGAAGTCTTCAAATTTAAAATGGGTCTTAGGTGCAATTCCCCGGCGCCCGCGTGGGCGTAGTATACACTGTCTTGGCCGAAGCCTTGCATCAATACATCAAACTCGCGTATATAATCCTGGAGCACATCTAAGCGCACAGCGGTATCTTCAACACAAGCTATGGGTTTTGCGTCGCCTGGCATGTTGGAGAGCAATCCCAACCCTGCGGCACGGAGTTTCCAAACTTTGCTGGTGTCGTCGCCAAAGAGCTCGGCTCTAGCATAGCTGCTCTCGCATTGCAGGGTGGCTAAATTGGCCCTTAACTCTTCTTCAGAACGACCGCGAACTTCCACCAAAAGTATGGCAGCGGGGTCGCCTTCGACGAAATCGCGGTAGCTTGAATATTCTTTGCTCTCACGCGTACATTCCAGGATGATACGGTCTATGAGTTCGAGTTGATAGGGCTTGCAGGCCATCAACTTAGGCACGGCGCCCATAGTTTCGTCTATGCTGCGGTAGTGCAAAGCGGCTACAGCGACACAATCAGGCGGTAGAGGATCCAAGGCCACTCGGATCTTAGTTGTAATTCCCAAGGTACCTTCTGAACCGCACATAACCTGCAGTAGAGCGTCCGCATTTGGGCCAATCAAATCGATAGCATATCCTGTATTTCTTCTGTGGATACTCGAGTCGGGAAAATGTCTCTTCAGGTTATGAGTGGACCAAGCAGATGACCATAGTGCCAGCCATTGCTCAACAGCTTCCGGTATTTCACGCAGCCCATCTGAATTTATATCGCCCATAGCACGTAATACCCCATCTGCGGAGACCATCTCAAGGCCCAGCAATTTTTCGCGCGTGGTCCCGTAGGAAATAGAGGTAGAGCCCGAGCTGTTATTGCCCACCATTCCACCGATCATACAGCGGTTCGAGGTAGAGGTATTTGGGCCGAAAAACAGTCCGTATTCTTTTAGGTGGTGGTTGAGTTCGTCGCGGACGACACCAGGTTGAACCTCTGCCCAGCACTCCTCCAGGTTGATTTGGAGAATGGCGTTCATCTGCCTTCCGGTATCTAGTACGGTACCATCGCCTACGACTTGGCCGGCGAGGGAGGTTCCTGCGGCGCGCGCGATTATTGGTTTGTAGGATTTAACGAGAGCGACTACCTCTTCTGCTGAGATGGGAAAAGCAACGTTCTGTGGTGTTTCCTGGTAAATGGAAGCGTCCTGCGCATAAGCCCGCTTTAGTAGTTCGTTGCTAGGTTTGGTCATGGTGTTAGACCATAAAATTATCAGTGAGCTGCCCTTCGCCTAGCTCTGCGTTGCCGGAATTTAGGTGGCGCAGCAGCGGACAAGGACGGTAGCGGTCGTCGCCATAGTGCTCGTGGCAGCGCTTTAGGGTATCAAGAACTTGGTCCCAGCCTATTTCACGGCCCCACTGTATAGGTCCCTTCGGGTAGTTAACACCCTTTGTCATTGCCAGATCCACATTCTCGGGGTCTGCAATTCCTTGCCATACGGCGTCCAGTGCTTCATTTATAATTAAACACAGGATTCGCTCCACAATCTTTTCACTTAAAAGTGGGTCAATCTCAGCGGCTTCTTGGGCCACGACGGCTGCATCCATACCAGAGGCATAATTGTAAAAGCCACGGCCAGTCTTGCGGCCTAGCAATCCAGCTTCTTTTAAGCGTTTTTGGGTAATGGATGGACGGAAACGGGGGTCGTAGAAAAATTGGCCCCAAACGGTCTCAGTGACGGTATAATTCACGTCGTGTCCGATCAAATCTGTCAGTTCGAAAGGTCCCATTCTAAATCCAATACTCTTTACTGCCGCGTCGATTTCGGCGACACTTGCCACACCCTCTTCGTAGAGCTTGATGGCTTCGCTGTAGAATGGTCGGGCCACTTTATTCACTATGAATCCTGGGGTGTCTTTCGCCAATACGGGCGTTTTGCCCCAACTGTTCATCAGTTCGAGCATAATTTCACCGAACTCTTCGCCCGTCTTTACACCTGGAACAATCTCCACGAGCGGCATCAAAGGTGCTGGGTTGAAAAAGTGTAACCCGCCGAAGCGCTCTGGGTGTTTTAGGTCTTCCGAAAGTGCGGCGATGCTGAGGCTCGAGGTGTTGGTACACAGCCAAGAAGTTTCAGCAATAAGAGGCTCAACTTTCATAAATAGGGCTTTTTTCACCTCTAGATTTTCTATCACGGCTTCGATAATGAGGTCTGCACCTGATATAGCACTAAGGTCTTCCGTCCAGCTCATTTTCGACAAGGTAGCTGTGCGTTGCTCCTCGCTAATGCGTCCTTTCTCAACCAAGCGTCTAAAGATTTTTTCTATAGAGGATTTACTGCGGTCTGTGGCTCCAGGGAAGCTGTCGTAATACATAACGTCACAACCGTTCTGCGCTGCAATCTGTCCAATCCCAGTGCCCATAGCACCTGCTCCTAATACGACTACTTTCATATTATTCTCCTTTGAATTCAGGTGCACGCTTCTCTAAGAATGCTTGTACACCTTCATTAAAATCATATGTTTTGCTCGCACGAACTTGAAGTGTTTCTTCGAGTTCGAGTTGCTGTTGCAACTCGTTCACGTAGGCTTTGTTGAGGGCAGCCTTGGTCAGCGCCAACCCCTTTGTAGGCATCTGCGCCATTTTTAAGGCTAGGCTGTGAACCTGTCCTTCGTACTCTTCTGCAGTGAAGACTTGGTAAATCATACCCATCTGTAAACCTTGGTTGGCAGAAACTTTATCTCCAGTCATCATTAATGCACTGGCGCGCTGGAAACCGACCAACCTCGGCAAGGTGAAGGTACCTCCGCTATCAGGGATTAAGCCAATTTTACTAAAAGCCTGAATGAAGCTCGCCTTTTCGTGCGCTACAATAATATCACAAGCCAGCGCAATGTTCGCTCCTGCACCTGCTGCTACGCCATTTACAGCAGCAATCACGGGTTTTGGTAGGTTGCGAATGGCCAAAATTATGGGGTTGTAATGCTCACGAACGATAGTGCTGAGCTCGGGGCCTTCAGAATCAATGGCCTCGGAAAGATCTTGTCCAGCGCAGAAGGCTTTGCCGTTACCCGTGATGACAACACAACGAATAGCATCATCGCCAGCCGCCTGTTCGAGGGCCGATTGAACGTCTAGGGCTAATTCTCGATTAAAGGAATTGAATTTATCTGGTCGATCAAAGGTGATGGTCATTACGCCATCAGCAATGCTGGTGAGTATCATGCTTCTTGGGTTTACCCCCAAGGTACTGCACTATTCGCTTTTGGTCAACCGATTTTTATATCAGTTTTACAGCTTGATGGAACGCATCATAGCTTCCATTTCGAGGACTACATTGCGCTTCTTCGCTGTAGGGCCGTAGATTAAACTTTCGACCGTTAAGATGCGGTCGTTCTTCTCGTCGTAAATCGTATAAGAAAGGAATGGACCACCCATGAAATCACCCTCCATACGCCACAAGCCACGTGTTTCGAGCGCGAACATGCCGCTGATTTTTGTGGTCTCAAGAGACGGTGGAATCATTAGCTCAGTCTCCATATATGAGCCTTCGTGTGTACCTTCAAAGTAGTTTTTACCAATATTGTCGCGGTGGGCAATGATATCATCGACGTTCACCATACCCTCGGTCATTGCTCGCTCGCTTACAATGATGTATTGAATAGTATTCACGGTTTTCGTGGCGAAAATCTTCAACTCTTCTTTATCAAGGGTAGGATCGAATCCTTCGTGAAGGAGCATGCTTTTAATGCCAATTTTCTTTAGATTTTCGTGCGTGTAGGCATAGGCGCTCTTGCGCAATCTGCTTTGTATGACAAACATGTCGTGCTGCTGAAAAGCATCCATCAATTCCTTGGCGCTAACCTTAATTTCTTTTGTGATATCTTTTTCTGAAGGAGCGGTGATGCGTACGATGCGCTGTGGTCGAGCCCAAAGGTCTTTCTGCATATTTACAAAGGATGTATCGCTCTTTTCGACCCACATAATGCTCTTGGTCTTTTGCAAAATCTTGTTGACATCTTTCGGCTCTACACGCGAAGCATCAAAGTAGGCCTCGGACTGCGGCAGACCCTCTTGATCCGCCAGGTAGATTTTGCGGAATGCATCACCAGCAGGACCTTCCCACAACTCGTCCGGCATTACCAACAACAGTTCACTGTGTGTTCCGCTCGAGGGAGGTAAGATACGTGTATCTTTCTTCGAATTTTTGTCCTCTTCCAACGAGGAACAAGAGCTCATTGAAACGACAATAGCGAGCGTTAAAAGAGAAATGAGTTTGCCGGTCATAGTAGAAGTTTTTGCTTAAAGTAGTCAAAAAGTAAGCCAAAGGGGCCGATGTGAAATTAGAGGCGTCGTGGGTAAACCACAATACGCTGACCCACCCGAATCATATCGCTTTTCAAACCGTTCCAGCGTTTGATTTCGCTCACTCGGACACCGTATTTTCCTGCAATATGTCCCAAAGTTTCACCACTCTTTATACGGTGAACGGTACGTTTGTTCATCTGGATCAAATCTGGAATGCTGCTGGCGCGCGATTCAAAGTAGCTTTCGGCTATCTTATAGATAGAATCTTGTTCTATGCGGAAATGATTGGCGGCATCTTTCGGTAAGCTCAAACAGTAATCTTGCCCCTTAACCACGGGTACAATATTGTATTTGTACTGCGGGTTTAAGAATTCCATCAAAGCTTCTTCAACCCCTAATTCTTCCTGGATTTGCTTAAAGTGCAGTTGCTGGGTGACACGTACAGTATCAGTTTCTAGGTAGTATACTGGAATATCTGCGGGGCCAATGCCGTAGAGATTACCGTATTCCATAGCATAGGTCGCCGCAATAAAGAGAGGTACATAGGCCGAAGTCTCTCTAGGCAGGAATGGGCGTATTTCCCAATAGGAGGTTTTACCACCACTGCGGCGAATGGCTTTGCGAACATTTCCGGGGCCCGAATTATAGGCGGCCAGCACGAGGTTCCAATCTTCAAAGACATCGTACATTTTTAGCATATACTGGCAAGCGGCCTCGGTACTCTTCAATGGATCGTTGCGATCGTCCACATAGCTATTGACTTTGAGGTCATATAATTTCCCTGTGCTGTACATGAATTGCCATAAACCGGTGGCGCCAACATACGATTGTGCCTTTGGGTTTAGGGCACTTTCTACTACTGCGAGGTATTTGATTTCAAGGGGGATGTCATATTTATCGAGATGCTCCTCAAACATAGGGAAGTAATACTGCCCGTGGGCCATCATTCGCGACAAGCGCGCTGTTCCGTATTTGAGGTAACGTTCGAGATAACGCTTGACTACGGGGTTGTAGATCATTTCAAAAGGAGTTTTCGCGTCCAATTCTGCCATGTAATGTTCAAAAACACTATCCGTTAACGGTAATGGGCTGATGGTATCTACCTTGGGCAGGTTGTGGAAGGCAAACATGAGGTGTTCACTGTCCAATCTCGCTAGACGCTCATCCAATGCATGTAAGGCCACTGAATCTAAATCTGTCGTTGGAGCTAGGGCTGAATCGGCAACTGCTATATACGAATCTACTGCTGCTTCTTGACCAAAGGTAGAGAGGGTCAGAAGGCCTGCAAATACAGGCGATAATACGCGTATGTTTATTGCTTTTGAATCCATGCTGCAATGGCCAACGTATCCATATCTGAACCGTTTGCACCCATCACCTGAAGACCGATAGGGAGCCCATTTGGATCTATACCGATAGGAAGACTGACGGCGGGTGTACCGGCAATGTTGGCTTGAACAGTGAAAATATCTTCAAGGTAGTTCACTGTAGGATCGCTTACTTCGCGGCCCAGTTGAAACGCGGTAGAAGGTGTTGTTGGACAAAGTAATACATCGTATTCACTTAAAGTCTTATCCGTCCATTCTTTCACCATACGCCGAACCGCTTGCGCTTTTCCAAAATAAGCATCGTAATATCCTGCGCTCAATACGAATGTACCAAGCATAATTCTGCGTTTTACCTCTTTACCGAAACCGGCACTGCGGCTTTTCTTGTATACGCTTTCTAAATCGCTTACCTCTTTAGCGCGGAATCCTGCGTGAACACCATCGAAACGTGCGAGATTAGAGCTGGCTTCAGCCGTCGTAAGAATGTAGTAGACCGGAACAAGTGCGTCAAGTAAATCAAACTCTACGGGTTCCACTATACAACCTGCGTTTTCGATCAGTTCTAGCTGTGCTTGGAATGCTGTCTTTACGTTGACATCCACCTTTGGGTGATTGAGTGCAGTTTTTAGGTATGCCACCTTTTTTGGAGCTTCTTTTGCTACTGAAGCCATCGGTTTTTGCATCGCGGTGGAATCATAATCGTCCGCGCCAGCCATTACTTCCATTACCTTGGCCGCATCTACTATGTTTGCTGCAAATGGACCGATTTGGTCGAAGCTTGAAGCATATGCGATTAGGCCGTGACGGCTAATTCTACCGTACGAAGGTTTGAAACCAACGGTTCCTGTGAAGGCCGCTGGCTGTCGGATTGAGCCGCCTGTGTCCGAACCAAGGGCAACGTGGCATAAACCCGCAGCAACTGCGGCAGCAGATCCACCAGAAGAACCACCTGGAACTTTCGTTGGGTCTACGGGATTTTTCACTGCTCCAAAAGCGGAGTTTTCATTGGCCGAGCCCATTGCAAATTCGTCACAGTTGGTGCGGCCAATAAAAATCGCATCTTCAGCTAAAAGACGTTCTACTGCAGTCGCAGAAAATTGGCTTTCAAAGCCTTCTAAAATCTTCGAAGCAGCACTCACTTTGTGACCGCGGTAACAAATATTGTCTTTCAGCGCGACGACCATACCGGCTAACTTCCCTGCAGTTCCTTGAGCGATTTTTTCGTCGACTTGCTGCGCTTTTTCACGTGCTTCGTCTGCCCATACTTCCAAGAAGATGTTTAGATCTTTCGTTTGCTCAATTTTGGACAAAAAAGTCTCAACCGCTTGTGCAGTGCTGCTCATAATCGAATGATTTAGGGCCTATTATTTAGTATCTTCTGTGTTTTCGTCGTCTGCTACGCCGTCCTTGAATTCCTTCACGCCACGACCTAGTCCGCGCATTAGCTCAGGGATTTTACGACCACCGAACAAAAGCAATACTACTACAAGAATCAAAATCATTTGGCTGGAACCCGGGATACCTAGAAATGCTGTGCTCATTTGCTTGAATTTTGAACGACTAAAATACCGATTTTTTACTGGATAACCCGCTGCTAATATTTGAGCAATTCACGGAGCTTCGCAGCCAATTTTTCAGCATTCGGAAGCATTGCATATTCTAGGGTGCTGTTGAGCGGTATAGCAGGCATATCTTCAGCACCCATCAACAGTACTGGAGCGTCAAGACTTTCGAAGCAGTCCGACTGTATTGCGCCTTGAACGGCACCAGCAAAAGAAGGGGATGCGCTTTCCTCGGTGAGCGCGAGTACGCGTCCGTGCTTTCGGCTTTGTTCCATAACTAATTCGCTATCCCACGGGGCCAATGTTCTCAAATCAACAATACTGATCTTACCGTTAAATTCTTTGGCAGCCTTCTGCGCCCAATAAACACCCATCCCATATGTGATCACAACGGCAGCTTCACCATTTTCCACCTTTTCCGGGTCTGCTTCGAGCGCGATGCGGCCTTTTCCAAATGGAATGACGTAATCAGCGCTAGGCTCTGGTGTTTTAGCACCTTCAGTGCCTGGAATTTTGCTCCAGTACAGCCCTTTGTGTTCAAAAATAACCACTGGGTTTGGGTCGTAATAGGCGCTTTTTATAAGACCTTTTAAATCTGCCCCGGTAGAAGGGTAGGCAATCTTAATACCTCGAATGTTGGTAACCACGCTTTCGATGGAAGAAGAGTGGAAGGGGCCTCCAGAGCCGTAGGCACCAATAGGTACGCGAATGACGGTGCTCGTCGGCCATTTTCCATTACTGAGGTAATAGCTGCGGCTGACTTCAGTGAATAATTGGTTCATTCCAGGCCAAAGGTAATCGGCAAACTGAACCTCTACAAGCGGTTTGAGACCCACCGCTGACATACCAACAGTAGAACCAATGATAAAGGCCTCTTGAATTGGGGTGTTAAAGACGCGTTCGTCTCCAAAATTATGGGCGAGTGTTGCTGCCTCCCGAAATACTCCTCCCAAACGACTACCCACATCTTGACCGTAAAGCAGGGCCTCAGGATGCTCGGCCATCAGTTCCTTAATGGCAAAAAGTGCGGCGTCTACCATAACAGTTGGCTCCGCATTTTTTGGTGCTCGTTCGCCTTTTTCTTCTGTTATAGGAGTATGGGCAAACTGATGGTTGAAGAGGTCTTCGGGTTTCGGATCGGGCATGCTCAAAGCATCCTCGTATGATGCTTCCACAAGAGCCTGTGCCTCCTTTTCCCATTGGTTCAATTCATTTTCGCTTATTCCAGCTTCAATACATTCCCTGCGCAATATGGGGTATGGATCACGTTTTTTTGCATCTTCTAAATCATCTCTGTACCATTCTTTACGTACTCCCGAAGTGTGGTGGTTAAGCAGCGGCACGTCGCAACGAACCAAAAAAGGTCGGCGCTCTTTGCGCATAATTTCAATAACCTTTTCGAGGGCCTCATAGCACTCTTTGAAGCTTGAGCCGTTGAGGTCTCTCGTTTCAATTCTATTAAATCCTTTGGCATATTCCACTGCGTTACTGTGGTGCACCTCTTCAGCCTTAGCACTTATGTCCCAGCCATTGTCTTGAACGAACATGAGCAGTGGAAACTGCTTCAATGCAGCCATGTGCAGTGCTTCGGAAATCTCCCCCTCAGTCATGGCACTATCGCCAATGCTGCACACCGCTATAGCACCTTTTTCTTCTTCAGAAAAAAGGCCTTGATTTTCGCGGTATTGAATGCCCATGGCAATGCCAGCAGTTGGGATAGCTTGCATCCCAGTTGCCGAGCTTTGGTGGGGGATTTTAGGCTTATCGCTGTCCTTCAGTGAAGGGTGGCTATAATAAGTACGACCTCCTGAAAAAGGGTCGTCGATTTTAGCGAGAAGCTGAAGCATTAAATCTTTTGGAGTCATCCCAATACCTAATAGAATACTATCGTCTCGGTAGTAAGGTGCAACGTAGTCTTTTGACTCTAGTTGTAGCGCTAAAGCGAGCTGCGCTGCCTCGTGCCCGCGGCTTGTTGCATGCACGTATTTGGAAGTAGTGTCCTTTTCGCGCTCGTACAATTCTGCCATACTCTTGGCGGTGGCCATGAGTTTGTAGGCTTTGGACCATGGAATGGTCGGGCTTTTAGGCATGTCTGTGATAGTTTTTGGGAATTCTAATTTACGGCCTTTCGATCGAACTTAAAGACACTTGAAGTATTCAAAAGGCTCCAAGCAATAATTGCAGGCGTATTGGCTTTTACAGGCAGTACTTCCATGCCTACTCAACATTCGCGTATCCTCACTTTTGCATTTGGGACAATTCACTTTTGGAGCTTCTTCAAACAATACCCGTTTATCGGCACTTTCATCGACGGGTGGAGCAATCCCATATTCCTCCATTTTTGCACGACCTTCTTCAGAAATCCAATCGGTGGTCCATGAGGGCTGTAGTTGCTGTTCTATTACAAATGGCAATCGCATGACATACATCGCCTCGCGAATATCCTGTTCCATTCGGTCCATCGCGGGACATCCAACATAGGTTGGGCTGATTGTAATTTTATATACAAAGCGAACACTTGACTCGGGAGTATCAGGGTGCGTAGTGTAGAATTTCTCTAAGGCATCTTTGTAGCGAGCGTCTTCCTTTTCAAGAACATCTACGCTTCTGAGAATTCCCATTTCGTGCAAGCTTAATACGGGTATCTCAGGGTCTTTAACCCTGCCAAGATGCTCATATATTCCCTGACTTCTGTTCATTTATCCGAATAATGCGCGAATTACGTCATTGCCGTTAGCGAAAATGAGCAATGCGAGGAGCAAGAAGAACCCGATTATCTGGGCAATCTCGAGTACTTTGATTGAAGGCTTCTTACCGGTAATCATCTCTATTACTGTGAATACGACATGGCCGCCATCCAGCGCTGGAATCGGCAAGATGTTCAAGAATCCTAGCATGATACTTAGGAAGGCAGTAAACTCCCAAAAATGTTTCCAATCCCAAGCCTTTTCGTATTGCTGCAGGATGGTTAAGAAACCACCTACTTCCTTATATGCTTCTGTTTTAGGGTTGAAGATGAGTTTGAATTGACGAATGTATCCGTCTAATTTGGCAACAACTTCGTTACCCGCACCGCCAATGGCTGAAGTAAAATTGTATTTTTTGTTTTTAATCTCGTAGTATTTGAATACTGCAGTGGTATTATACACGTTCAATCGACCTGATTCAGGAAGTTTGAAAGTCAATGTATCTGCTTTCCCATCGCGGAAGTATGTGAGATACACTTCTTTTCCGGCATAATCTGGTAGCGTCGATTTGTATTGGTCAAAAAACAACATTTCTTGACCGTTCAAGCCCACAATACTATCGCCTACTTGCAAGCCGAGAGATTCTCCGAAGCTATTCTCAGCAAAGGAGCCTACCACATAGGGCATACGAGGCTTAATTAAACCCGGGAATTTTTTCTCCTTAATCATCTTCTCAATAAATTCCACAGCGATTGGTATACGAACTTCTCTGCCGTCTCTTTCAACCACAATGTCTTCGCCTTGGCTCAAAAGTATTTCCAGAGCTGTTTCACTGTAGCTTTCTGGCGTGTAGTCGCCGATTCGTAGAACTTTATCGCCGTTCTCAAGACCCATTTCTAGACCTATTTCATTGGTCCATATTCCATTGACTAAGGAGTCATTTGGCAAGTAATCTTTACCGTAGTTCATCAAAAGAAATACATAGATGAAATAAGCAGTTAGGAAGTTCATAAATACTCCACCGGTCAACACTATAATACGCTGCCATGCTGGTTTTGCACGGAATTCCCATTCTTCCGCTTCCTCACCCAAGTTTTCGGTGTCCATGCTTTCGTCTACCATTCCTTCGATCTTTACATAACCGCCTAATGGAATCCATCCAATTCCCCACTCTGTTTCTCCAATTTGCTTTTTCAGTAGCGAAAACTTATAGTCAAAGAAGAGGTAGAACTTAGACACCTTGACACCAAAGTATTTGGCGGGCAAAAAGTGTCCGAATTCGTGAATAACAATAAGTAAAGAAAGTCCCAATAGGAACTGTGCGATTTGGATCAGCATGCCGAAGAGCTTTTATTTAAGCTGTAAAAGTAACGCCTCGATGCTTAGAGTGTTTACCCTTAAACAGTATTAGCCACTAAAAAAGGTTTTTAAAATGTATTTTCTATCACGCCAAGCTCTTTGCCCACTTTAGTAAACGCAGCAATAGCGCGGTCTAAATGGCCTTTGTTATGACCAGCGCTCAACTGAACACGGATACGCGCTTGCTCTTTGGGCACTACTGGGTAAAAGAATCCGATGACGTAAATACCTTCCTTTAATAGACGATCGGCAAACTCTTGGCTTAGCGCTGCATCGTATAACATTATAGGGATAATAGCGCTCTCCCCGTCTTTGTAATCAAATCCCGCAGCTTTGACACCTTCCTTGAAGTAATTAATGTTCCACTCAAGCTTATCGCGCAATTCTGTGCTTTCGCTGAGAAGATTGAAGACTTCAATGGAAGCACCCACAATAGTAGGCGCCAACGAGTTTGAGAATAAATACGGTCTCGATTTTTGACGAAGCATCTCAATAATCTCCTTACGGCCTGTAGTAAAACCACCCATAGCACCGCCCAAGGCTTTACCGAGGGTCCCAGTAATGATGTCTACACGACCAAGTACATTTTTAAGCTCTATTGTACCTCGACCAGTTTTGCCAATAAATCCGGTGGCATGACATTCGTCTACCATCACCAAGGCGTTATACTTTTCAGCGAGGTCACAAATCTTGTCCAATTGTGCTACATAGCCGTCCATTGAGAACACGCCGTCGGTTACGATAATTTTGAATCGGGCGCCGTCGGCAGCCTGAAGTTGTTTTTCAAGATCTGCGATGTCATTGTTGGCGTAGCGGAACCTTGCAGCCTTACATAAGCGAACGCCGTCAATTATAGACGCGTGGTTCAAGCTGTCCGAAATGATGGCATCTGCGGCAGTCAACAGGGGCTCAAATACTCCGCCATTGGCGTCAAAAGCCGCTGCATACAGAATGGTATCTTCCGTATGGAGGAATTTGGCAATTTTCGCCTCGAGTTCCTTGTGAATGTCCTGCGTACCGCATATAAAGCGCACTGAACTCATTCCAAAGCCGTGTGTTTCGAGCGTTTTGTGTGCTGCTTCAAGTACGCGCGGGTGTGAGCTAAGCCCGAGGTAATTGTTAGCACAGAAGTTTAATACCTCCGCTCCCTCTGTGGTATTAATTACCGCATCTTGAGGAGTAGTAATAATGCGCTCTCTTTTGAACAGGCCTGCTTTTTCTATATTGGCCAATTCTTTTTGTAAGTGGTCTTTTAGGTCTCCGTACATCTAGCTTGTATTTGGGTGTTGTCTTTTGCTTATTTCATAAAAGGCTGTTCTACCGCCCAATCGATGCTTTCTTTTAAGCAATCTAATGCGCGGTCGGCACTACAAACATCTTGTTCAATATAATAGTGTTTCATACCGCTTAGTTCAGCGTTTGCAAAAACTCGTTTCCAATCAATCACACCTTGTCCTACAGGAACTTGATTCAAAGTGTCGGGAGCAAAATCCTTTACATGCCAAAGCGGGAACATGCCCGGGTATTTCTCAAACCATTTCACAGGGTCTTCGCCGGCAAAGGCCAACCAGTGTATGTCCATTTCAAATACAACGCCTTCTCCTTTTAAATTTTTGATGAGGTAGTCGTAAGGAACAGTGCCATTTTCGAGTGGTTGAAATTCAAATTCATGATTGTGCCAAGCAGCCACCATGCCGCGCTCTTTACAAGCCGTGCCCAAAGCTTTCAGGTAATTTATCAAGTGCTCATAGCCTTCAGCATTCCTCCAAGCCTCGCTCATCCACGGGATGACAACCCATTTCTGACCTAAAGCTTCAGCGGCATTTATAATATCTGGGATGGTAGAAGTGTCTAACGTACCCACTTCATTCATAGCCAATTGCGTTGGCATATAATGCCCGCTCGGTGAACTTAACGAAGCACAGTCAATGGTCATCTTAAACTTCTCGGGACCTTGTCCAAAGAAGGATCCCCCCTTGTAGCCAAATGACTCTACTTGAACATAGCCCATCTTTCGTGTGGCTTGTAACGCTTCTTCAATAGCCGAATCACTAACCATTTCTTCGCGAATGGTGTAAAGCTGATAACCCTTCTTGTAGGTCTCCATAGTCTGAGTTTCTCCTAAAGTAGGGTCAGAAGTACTGTTATTACAGGCGATTAGGGTTGCAGCTCCCAAAAATGCGGCCGCGAAAGCGTTGGTTTTCATATTTAGGCATTATTCAGGCCTTAAAATACCCGAAATGTTTCAAATTTGCCTTCATGAGAATTGACAAATTTCTTTGGTGTGTCCGTCTTTTTAAAACCCGCAGTATTTCTGTCGATCAGGTGCGTTCTAGTCGCGTCTTAATGGAGAATGTGACGGTGAAACCGTCTCGTGAGGTTAAAATTGGGGATGAAATCACTATTAAACGCCACGGTTTTGACCAAGTTTTTGAGGTATTGTCCATTCCTAAGAGTCGTGTTGGTGCAAAGCTCGTAGAAGAGCTCGTCAAGGATATTACGCCTCAGGATGAGCTAGATAAGCAGGAATTTCTTCGATTAGCCCACAATGTAACCCGTAAAAAGGGGTTAGGAAGACCTACAAAAAAAGACCGTCGCGATTTGGACGATTTTACGGTCTAAAAGACCTATTTTGGAGCCTGTTCGGTTTCCTCAGGCATTAATTTTATTGGCTTTATAACGAAAATCAATAATTCTGTCCGGTTTTTGTCCGGTAAGGGTGGTTGTATACCTAAATACAATTCAAGACTTTTGAATGTACATCAAACACTTTTAAAATAACTATAAGTCGATCATGATTAACAACAAACACTTAATGTCGCTTGCTGCAACATTCGTTCTGGTGCTTTCTTCGTTTACGACGAGCGCTCAGTACAAAGGAGTAGTAATGGATGCGGCGGACAACTCACCTTTGCCTGGTGCGGTTGTAAACGCTGGCCAACAATCCGCGATGACAGATATGGACGGTCGCTGGTCTCTAGATGTTTCGAAAGGAACGCAAGTATTCATTTCATTCGTTGGGTACGAGAGCAAAAGCATAACGCTTTCTGACAACAAGCAAATTATTACAAAACTAAGCTATGATCAAGCTTCATCCACATTGGATGAGGTTGTTGTTGTTGGTTATGGGGTGCAGAAAAAATCAAACGTAACAGGAGCCATTTCCAGTGTGAAATCTGAAGATCTTGAGGACCTTCAATTACCGCGTATTGAAACCGCTCTCCAAGGCCGTACTTCCGGGGTAAGTGTTGTTCAAAGTTCAGGTCAGCCTGGTTCAGGTTCGGTCATCCGTATTCGCGGAACGTCTTCAATCAACGGTTCGGATCCGCTTTATGTAGTCGATGGTGTGATCATCGGTGGAGGAATTGATTTCTTGAACCCTGGTGATATTGAAACAATCGAGGTTTTAAAGGATGCTGCTTCTGCTGCAATCTATGGTGCTCGAGGTGCGAATGGTGTAATTATCGTTACTACTAAAAATGGTTCTAAAGTGCGCGGCATGGAGGTGAAAGTATCCTCTTACACGGGTGTTCAAAATCCTTGGAAGAAAATTCCAGTGTTGAACGCTACAGAATATGCTACGCTGATGAACGAGATGTCGGCAGCAGCCGGTCAGCCAAAAATTTACAACAATGTAGCTCAATACGGTGAGGGTACAGATTGGCAAAGCCATGTATTTAACCCGAATGCAATTATGCAGAATAGTGATGTGAGCATTGCAGGTGCAACAAATAAGGGTTCGTACTACGCTTCGGTAAGTAACTTTAATCAAGAAGGTATCGTTGCCGAGGGCAAATCTTACTACGAGCGTCTCGCTGCACGTTTGAATACTATTACGAATGTTAACGATCGTTTGACAATAGGATGGAATGTTGCGTACACACACAATCAAAGTAACGGTGTTGCTGAGAATACGGAGTGGGGTTCGCCATTAGGTCGTGCGCTAAACATTGACCCATTAACACCACTTTACGAAACAGACCCAACAGTCTTGGCTTCTGCGCCATATTCGTCAGGCGGTGTTTTAAGAGGTAATTTGGTTCGTGACGAAGGCGGTATCTACGGTATTTCAAACCGTGTAACTTCTGAAATAGTTAATCCGGTTGCTGCATACAGTATTATTAACAACTACGGTTGGGCTGATAAGATTGTGAATAACACATACGCGGAATTTGAAATCCTTCCTGGATTGAAAGCACGTTCAAGCATGGGTATTGATCTCGCATTCTGGGGTAATGAAGGATTCACTCCGTCGCATTACTTGAATGCAACAAACTTGTTGGATACCAACAATGTATACTCAAGTTTCAACAGAGGTTTTACTTGGATTTGGGATAATACAATTACATACAACCACAGCGTTGGTAAGCACAACTTGAGCTACCTCGCGGGTCACAGTGCTCAGGAAGTGAACGGAAGATACATCGGCGGTAACAAGCGCGATGTTCCTACACAAGATTTTCAAGATGCAACTATCGACTACGCGAGAAATGAGCTCTCAGAGCAAGTCTACGGTGGTAAATGGGAGCGTTATGCCATCGAATCATACTTCTCTCGTGTGAGCTATGACTACGACGGTAAGTACGTCGCTACTGCGGTATTGCGTGCAGATGCTTCTTCTCGTTTCGGACAGAACTACCGTTGGGGTTACTTCCCATCGCTTTCTGCAGGTTGGAATATGCACAAGGAGGACTTTTGGGTATACGACAATATCAATCAGTTAAAGTTGAAAGCGGGTTATGGTTTGAACGGCAGTGATGCTGCCGGATCGCTAGAATATGCTTCAACAATTATTGGTGGTCGTTCGTATACCTTCGGTAGAAACGAAATCCTAACAAACGGAACTACACCGGCTCAGGTGGCTAACCCTGACTTGCGTTGGGAGAGTGTTGCACAGTTGAACGTAGGTGCTGAGATTCGTGCATACGATTACTTGGTATTTGGTTTTGATGTCTTTAACCGTAAGATCAATGACATGAAGACACGTCCGCCACTACCAGATTACATTGGTAATGACCCTTCTACAGCAAACGTTGGCTCTATGTTGAATCAGGGTATTGATATGGAATTCGGTTATGACAGAACGTATAACAAAAACTTCGGAATTGGTGTAAGCGGTAACTTGAGCTTTATTAGAAACGAAGTTGTTCTTATCGGTAACGATGCGGGATATTTGACTGGCGCTGGTTGGGGTCCTCAGGGACTCGAGATCACACGTATAACAGAAGGCCTCCCAATTGGTTACCTATTCGGGTACCAAACAGACGGTATCTTCCAAAACATGGATGAAGTATACGAATACACCTCTTATACTGGTGATACCATTCAGCCGGGTGCAATGCCAGGTGACTTCAAATTTGTTGATGTGAACGGCGACGGACAGATAAACGCTGACGATAGAACAATAATTGGTAACCCAACACCGGATTGGACAGCAGGTATTACGCTTGATATTCAGTACAAGAATTGGGACTTAAACGTATTCGGTCAAGGTGTATTTGGCAATGACATTTACAACGCTACGCGGAGATACGATTTACCGACATCGAACATGCCTGCAACTGCTATTGACCGTTGGACAGGGGAAGGGACATCTAATACCTATCCTCGTCTAACCTTCGACGATAGAAACAAAAACTTCGCCCGTAGTTCTGACTTCTACGTAGAAGACGGTAGTTTCTTCCGTTTAAAATCACTTCAGTTCGGCTACAATATTACAGGTTCAGTAGCTGAAAGAATTGGGTTGAGAAAAATGCGCATTTACTATGCAGGGACTAACCTATTAACCTTCACAAAATATAGTGGGTTTGATCCAGAAATTGGTGCAGGTATGGGTATTGACCGCGGTATTTACCCTCAAGCGAGAGTAAATACAATCGGTTTGAACATCACTTTTAAATAAATAAATCATGAATAAGTTAAACCACACAAAAAGCATTTGGGTGAGCCTTACGCTAGCGCTGACCCTAGTATTGGGTTCTTGTTCTAAGGACTTTCTAGATACGCGTCCTGTTGGTCGTGTTTTGGAAGTGAACTATTACCAAAATCAAGACCAGGCTTTCGAAGCTTTGGTGAGTATCTATGATGTTCTTCAGTGGAACGATCAGTACGGATTTACTATGTTCCGTTTCTTACAAAATGTTGCGTCTGACGACACATACGCAGGAGGTAGTGATGCTTCAGATCAGCCTTCATGGGTTGCTTATGACAACTTTACGTTAACACCTAACCTTGGCCCACAGCGTGGTTTTTGGAGAAAGTGTTACAAGGGTATCTACAGAGCAAATCTTTACTTAGAGAAGATCGATGGTATTGAGGAAGCAGCAGAATCTTTCCGTGTAAGGACAAAAGGTGAAGCGAAATTCCTACGTGCGAAATTCTACTTTGATTTGGTTCGATTGTTTGGTAATGTTCCATTGATTGATCATACACTTGGAGCTTCAGAATACTTCACAGTTGAGCAGGTGGGTCCAGAAAGCATCTACCCATTGATTATCTCGGATTTAGAGGATGCAATTAGTGTATTGCCAACTTCAGTTTCTGAAAACCAATTGGGTCGTGTAAC
>MDTG01398283.1_pt1 | contig 66497 bp, 59 predicted proteins | sample 811421 | NCBI WGS metagenome assembly MDTG01 (sample SAMN05326645, study PRJNA326480) | marine metagenome | isolation source: seawater | place: Pacific Ocean: South East | collected 2011
AAAATTCCTATGATTAGATTTAACATGGGTAATAGCTGGACATCAGCTACAAAAGAGGATGTTATGTTAGATAATATTATAGTTTATCCTAATCCAGTAAGTGAAAAAATAAATATAGAATCAGAATATAAAATAACTACTCCAATGTTTATTAATCTCTCAAACCTTTTAGGAAAAGTCATTGTTTCTAAGGAAGTTGATTGTGTACAAAATCAAAGAACTACTATTGATGTTTCAAATTTCGCAAAAGGTATATATATGTTGGAAATTGAAATCAATGATCAAATCCATATTCAAAGAATAGTTGTAGAATAATTTAATCTAGATAAGCTTGAAAGAAAAGAAACCCGCTCATTTATTGAGTGGGTTTCTTTTTAGTGGTGCCACCAGGAATCGAACCGGGGACACAAGGATTTTCAGTCCTTTGCTCTACCAACTGAGCTATGGCACCAATTGAATTGAGGCTGCAAATTTAATTGTTTTTTTCTTTTATCGAAATATTTTTTTGTTTTCATACATTCCCTTTTTTAATTGTTTAGTTTTGCTTATAACTCATTTATATGAATCTTACAATAGATATTGGTAATACTTATGTTAAGGTAGCAGTTTTTAATTCCGGTGAAATTACTAAATATCAATCTTTTCGTAACCCGAATTTAGAGGACCTTATATTTCTCACTAAAGGAATATCAATTACTAATTCTATTGTATGTACTGTTAATGAATTAGTTGCTGATTTAGCATTAATAATATCACACTTTAAACCAATTGTTTTAACACATAAAACTAAAACACCAATTAAGAATAGCTATAAAACAATGAAAACACTAGGGATGGATCGTATGGCTGGTATTGTTGGTGCTCACTCTTTATTTCCTAATAAGGATATACTTTTAATAGATACAGGAACTTGTATTACTTATGATTATTATATTAATGAGAAATATATTGGAGGTCGTATAAGTCCAGGTTTAAAGATGCGTTATGATGCCTTACATAGTTTTACTAATAAGTTACCTCATGTTTCATTAAATAGTGAGTATTGTAATTTAGGAAATGATACAGTTTCTTCAATAATATCTGGAGTACAGGTAGGAGTAATAGATGAGATGGATGCTGCAATAGATCTTTTTAAGAGAGAAAATAATAAATCTATAGTTATACTTTGTGGAGGAGACCATAATTTCTTTGATAAAAATTTAAAAAATAGCATATTTGCAGAACCTTTTATTGTTAATAGGGGGTTAAATAAAATTATTGAATTCAATGAGTAAGGCTAAAACATTTTTTATTTTAATTATTTTCTTTTCTTCTAGCTATTTAATAGCGCAGAATCAGATTAACTCACCATACTCACGTTTTGGTATAGGTAATCTACAGTCAAATATATTATCTGAATTTTCTGCAATGGGTGGAGTTGCTATTGCTAATTCTAATGCAGCTATTGTTAATCCTTATAATCCTGCTTCGTATTCTACATTTAAGCCAAATACTTTTATTTTATCTACAGGAGGTATTCATCAGACTACTAGGATGCAAACAAATAAATTACAACAAATTGCTAATAACTCTTCTTTTTCACATATAATTCTTGGGTTTCCAATTAACAGTAGGATTGGCGCTAGTTTTGGTTTACTACCATTCAGTAGTATAGGTTATCATATTGAAGATTCAGAAGAGAATCCAGAAGTAGGAAATATTGATTATTTATATAATGGTGACGGCGGTTTAAATATGATATATTTTGGAACTGGATATAAATTAAGTGAGAATCTTTTAATTGGAGCTAATATTAATTATCTTTTTGGAGGACTTAACAGACAAAAGGAAGTGATATTTACAGATGAAGAAATTTATAGTACAAGAAAAAAATCTAGCATATCTTTAAAAGGGTTTTATTATCAACTAGGGCTACAGTATTATCATAATATAAATGAGAACTATCGTATTGTATTTGGTCTATCAGCTAATAATAGCACTAATATTTCTTCAAAAAGAACTGTTTTGACAGAGACTTATGAACTTGTTTCATCTAACTTTGAAATAGTAAAAGATACAATTGAGAATACAACTACAGGCTTTACGAATAGCATGGTATTACCAAGAAATGTAGGTTTTGGCGTCTCTCTAGAGATGAAGGAATGGATTATTATGGCAGATTTTAGTATAATGGATTGGTCAGAATATAGAATGTTTGGAGATTCTGATTCTTTAGCAAACAGCATGAGATTATCTTATGGAATACAATATACTAACGATAAAATGTCATCAGGAAAATATTGGAAGTTAATAAAATTTAGGTTTGGTGGTAAATTTGAGAAGTCATATCTAAATCTTTACAACTCTCAAATCAATGAAAGAAGTTTAACGTTTGGGCTAGGGCTTCCACTTATGAAGACTAAATCTGAAATAAATTTTGCTATTGAGATTGGAGAGCGAGGCACAACAAATAATAATCTAATAAAAGAACAGTTTTTACGTTTTAATTTAGGATTAGCATTAAAAGATATATGGTTTGTTAAAAGAAAGTATGATTAAAATAAAATATAATAGTATGAAAAAATTTTTTGTGATATCACTTTGTTTGGTTTTACTAACACCCGAGGTAAGTTCACAAAGTAAATATGGAGAAGATAGTGTAAATTGTGTTATTAACCTTTCTCTTTATAGAGAGTATTATAAACAAAAGAATTATGATGATGCTATTAATCCATGGCGATGGGTTTATAAAAACTGTCCCAATTCAAGTGGGAATATTTTTAAAAATGGACCTGTTCTTATTAAAAATCTAATTAAGAAGGATCCTGAAAACAAGAGTCTTTATATTGATACTCTAATGATGATATATGATAGAAGAGTAGAATTTTTAGGTAAGGAAGGTTATGTTTTAGGAAAGAAAGGAGCTGATCTTATTAAATATTCACCAGAATCTTTTGAAGAGGCATTTTACATATTAAGGAAATCAGTAGAAATGCAAAAAATGAAATCGGAGGCGGGGGCTCTATTAGCTTTATTTAAGTCTATAACATTAATGGAAAAGAATGGGAAGATTAATAAATCAGAGGTTCTAGAATATTATTCAAATCTTACAGATATTTTAGATTATAACATAGAAAATAATGAAAGAAAATCTAAGTATTATATTCAAGCTTCAGAAATAATAGAGTCATTATTTGCTCCTTATGCAAATTGTGATGATCTGATAGGTATTTTTACTAATAAGTTTGATGAATCTGTTGATGATGTTAGTTTTTTAGTAAGGTTGACTAAACTTTTAGATAGTAAGGAATGTAGTAACTCTCAACTTTATTTTGATGCAGCAACTAAGCTTCATAATCTTGCGCCATCTGCAATATCTGCAAGTAAAATGGGAAAACTAAATGTTATTAAAAAGAGGTACGCTACTGCAATTAATTATTTTATTCAAGCAGTTGATTTAGAAGATGATAATAATAGAAAATCAAGATATTATTTAGAATTAGCTGATGCATATAGAATTTCAGGATCATTTTCTAGAGCAAGAATGATGGCATTTAAGTCTGCTGAAATACGCCCAGATTGGGGTGAGCCTTATATAAGTATTGCTAACACTTATATCTCCTCAATCAATGAATGCTCATCTACAGATTTTGAGAAGGAGACTGTTTATTGGGTAGCTGTTGATAAGTTCATAAAAGCAAAATCTATTGATAAAAAAATTACTGAAAAAGCAAATAAAGCTATTGCTACATATTCAAGATATTTCCCTAATACAGAGAGTTGTTTCTTTAATGGAGTAGAGTCTGGTAGCACATATAATGTTGGATGTTGGATTAATGAGAAGACCAAAGTAAGGACTAGAGATTGAAAGATTTCAATATCATATTTTTATTTTGGCTTCTTTTATTGCCTCTTATTACATTTTTTCAATCTTGCTCTAATGATCCTGAAGTTGTAAAAACATTTATAAATACTAAGGAATTACCTCTTGAAACTATAAAAGAGGCTGAATTGTTGTATACTGAAGATGGTAAACTAAAGGTTAAAATTTTAGCAGAGCAGATTGAAAGATATACAGGGCCAGAATCACATATTTATTTTTCTGAAGGTATAGTTGTATATTTTTATAATGATTCATCAAAAGTTTCTTCCAAACTTACAGCACAGGAAGCATATATTGATGAAGAAAAAGAAAAGATGATTGCTAAAATTAATGTAGAACTAATTAATGAAAGCGGTGAAAAACTTAATACAGAAGAATTAATATGGGATAAAAAATCTCAACTTATATATACAGAAGAGTCGGTCCAAATTAGCAATAAAAAAGAAGTTATATTTGGAGAAGGATTTGAGTCTAAACCTGATTTTACTTTTTATAAGATTAAAAATGTTAGAGGAAGTATTAATATAAATGCTAAACCTGATACTTTGAAATAAATGAAATTTTACCTAATTTTACAATCCTTATGGAAGCAGTGATTTTTATTGTAATAACACTTTTATTATCTGCTTTCTTTTCTGGCATGGAAATTGCTTTTATTTCTGCTAATAAATTAAAACTAGAGCTTGACAAGAAATCTAATAGTTCTACTTCACGTATTATATCTATTTTCACAAAACAAGAGTCACAATTTATTGTGAGTATGTTGATTGGTAATAATATTGCTCTAGTAGTATACGGGATTTTTATGTCACAAATTCTGGAGAATAATTTAAGTGATGTCATACAATCAACATTCTTATTAATCGTAATTCAAACTATAATATCTACTCTTATAATATTGGTAATAGCAGAGTTTATTCCTAAAGCAATATTTAGAATTAATTCGAATAGTGTTTTAAGATTATTCTCTATTCCCCTCTTTATAAGTTTTCTTATTTTATATCCTTTTAATATATTAATGATCTCATTATCTAAATGTTTGTTGAGGGTACTAAATGTAGAGATAGATGAAAATAACAGATTATTTGATAGGGTTGATCTTGATGATTATTTAAGTATGCTAAACAATAATCATAAGGAAAACATAGAAGTTGAGATGCTCCAAAATGCACTTGAGCTACCAACTATAAAAGCAAGAGAATGTATGATTCCTAGGACTGAAATTGTTGCTATAGATATAAAGTCAAGTGTACTAGAACTTAAAGAGAAATTTATTGAATCAAAACTTTCTAAAATTTTGGTGTATAAGGAAGATATTGATAATATAATAGGATATGTTCATTCTCTTGATTTATTTAGAAGACCAAAGACAATAAAATCTATTTTAATGCCTATTCCTATTGTAACTGAAACAATGGTGGCGACTGATTTATTACAATTATTTATTAGTAAAAATAGAGCGGTTGCAGTAGTAGTAGATGAGTATGGAGGGACATCTGGGATGGTAACAGTAGAAGACGTGACTGAAGAGATAGTTGGTGAGATTCAAGATGAACACGATAAAGATATTCTTGTAGAAAAGAAGATAGATAAAAAAACATTCCTTTTTTCTGCTAGAATGGAGGTAGATTTTATAAATAAAAAATATGAATTAAGCCTTCCAAGTTCTGATGAATATGAGACTTTAGCTGGGCTTTTATTGCATTATAATGAAGATATTCCAGTGATAGGTAAAGAAGTTGATGTTGGGGAGTATAAATTTGTTGTAAAGCAGGTTAATGATAGAAGAATTAAACTTATACAGATCCATTTGATATAGGAAATCACATTTGTGAAAGGAAAAAATATCTAGAATAAATTGTATATTCGCAAACTCAAAAAATAAAGGTATGGCAACACTTCAAAATATTAGAAATAGATCAGGATTATTATTATTGGTTATAGGTATAGCAATGTTAGCATTTATTTTAGGAGACTTTATGCAATCTCAAAGAAGCGGTAGCGGAGGCAGTTCAAATGTAGGGGAAGTTGCAGGTAAAGACTTAAATATTCAGACATTTGAGGAGAGAATACAGAAAGGGACTGAAAATTACAGGAATTCTAATCCTAATACAATAATAAATCAGACGGTTTTGTCTCAGATTAGAAATTCTATTTGGGACGAATATATAAAAGAACTTATAATGGATGCTGAATTTGAAAAATTAGGTATAGATGTAAATTCAGAAGAGTTATTTGAGCTTTTTCAGGGGAACAATTTGCATCCAGAGATAAGCAAGATTGAACTTTTTCAGGATCCAAATAGCAAGCAGTTTGATCGAGCTAGAATGATTCAGTATATGAAGAGTTTAGAGAGTGACCAGAATCAAGAGGCTATTGATCAATGGCTGGGGTTTGAAGATTATATTAGTGATTTAAGAAAGAATGAGAAATATAATACTTTACTTTCAAAAGGAATATATGTTAACTCATATGAGGCTCAACTATATTTTAATGATGGTAATGAGAACACTAGTTTTGAATACGTATCTATTCCTACTGAAACTATTCCTGATAGTATAATTAACATAAAAGATTCTGAATTAAGAAATTATTATGATAATAATAGTGAAAAATATCAGCAAGATGAATCCTATGATGTAGATTATGTTGTATTTACCACAGTACCATCTAAAGAGGATGATGAAGATACGAAGAAAGATTTAGCTGCAATCATCCAGAATTTTGCATCATATGAAGATTTCGAAATCTTTGTTAAAAGAAATTCTGATGTTTCAAACGTACAGTTTTCTTTTCTGAAAGAAGAGCAGATTTCAGATACTAATTTAACTTCACTTTTTGATGCTGAAAAAGGAACAGTATTAGGTCCTTATCTATTTTCAAATGAAAATTATAGGTTAGCAAAGTTAGTAGATGTACAAAATAGACCAGATTCAGTTCAAGCAAGACATATTCTTATTGTGCCAGATGAAACTAAAGATTTAGATTCTTCGAACTTACTTGTGGAATCGTTTATTCAGAAAATAAATTTAGGGACAGATTTTGCTGATATAGCACAAGAATATTCTACTGATAAAACTTCTGCTATAAAGGGGGGTGATTTAGGTTGGTTTAATGAAGGGGTGATGGTTGATGCTTTTAATGAGATATGTTTTACTAGTAGTAAAAATGATCTTAATATTGTGCAGACTGATTTTGGTATACATCTTGTCCAAGTTACTAATAGAAGCAGGGAAGTAAAAAAAGTTAAAATAGCATATATTGATCGTATTGTTACACCAAGTTCAGAAACATATCATAATTATTATACACAAGCAGCACAATTTGCCGGTACACTCTTAAATACTGACACTACCAGTTTTGATGAATTAATAAACTCAAGTAATTTAGCAAAGAGAGATCAAGATAATGTTTTACCTAATACTCAAAATATTTCAGGACTCGATAATTCGAGAGCAATGATTAAGTGGATGGCAAGTTCAAATGTTGGAGATATTTCTGAAGTTTTTGAGTTTGGAGATAATTATGTAGTAGCAAATCTGGTTAAGAAGCATAAGGAGGGCGACATTCCATTTGAAGATGTGAAAGAGGAGGTAAGAGTTGAAGTGCTAAGGCAAAAGAAGCTGAATATGCTAATGGATAATATTAATAATACTTCTTATAACTCTCTAGAGGAGTTGTCTACAAAGATGCAGAGTACTGTGAAACAAGCTTCCAAGGCTAATTTTTTAAGTTCACAAATCCAAGATATAGGAATTGAGCCAGATTTAGTAGGTCTTTTAAGTGTTTCTCCTAATGATGAACTTTCTAGACCATTAGCTGGAATTAATTCAGTCTACGTTGTCAAAGTGTTAAGTAGAAATGAACCTAGAACTACTGGTGATTTTACTCCACAAAAATCACAGATAATAAATTCATTAAAACAGAACGTATCTACTTCAGCATATAATGCATTAAAGAATAATGCAGATATAGTTGATAATAGAAATGAGTTTTATTAGATTTTTAATAATTAAGAAATAGGATTTTATCTTAAAATCTGAAGCCTATAAGAATCTAGGTTTAGAAAAATAAATAGTAAAATAGTAAATCCAATTAGAGAAGATCCTCCATAGCTTATGAATGGTAGAGGAATTCCTATTACAGGAGCCAACCCAATTGTCATACCTATATTTATTGCAAAATGTATAAATAGGATAGATGCTACCCCATATCCATACATTCTGCAGAATGATGATCTCTGTCTTTCTGCAAGATTAATTATTCTAATTAGTAGTAGTATAAATAATGTTATAAAGGTAGAAACACCAAAGAATCCCCACTCTTCTCCAATGGTGCAGAAAATGAAGTCAGTACTTTGTTCAGGTACGAAATCAAACCTTGTTTGAGTTCCTTGCAGAAATCCTTTTCCAAAAAAACCACCTGATCCAATTGCAATTTTTGATTGAATAAGGTTGTATCCGGCACCATGAGGGTCAATCTCAATCCCTAGTAGGATATTTATTCTTTCAACTTGATGAGGAGGGAGTATATTGTTAAATATGAAGCTAATAGAGAATATGAAAGCAATTGTTAGTATGAGTCCAGTAAATATAAATATAAATTCTTTCTTTTTTCTTCTAGAAAAGATAAATAATAGAATGGATATTGCTGTTAGTGCCCCAATAAATATAAATTTATTTATTAATAAAGTTATTATAAATAGTATCCCAAATATCAGGCCTAATAAAAGGATATTTCCAGATAAACCTTCTCTATAAAGGAGTAAAATTAAGGATAGGAATACAAGAGCAGTACCTAGATCATTCTGTAAAATAATCAGCGTCATTGGAATTAAAATAATAATGAAGGCTTTTATTTTTGTAGAAAAAGTATTTATTTTTATGTTATGTGTGTTTAGAAATTTGGCTAATGCTAGAATAGTAGTAAATTTAGCAAATTCTGATGGTTGCAATTTGTAATTTCCAAACACAAACCATGAATTAGCGCCACCCGTAGTTGCCCCCCAAATAAATAGACCAATTAAAAGTAAAATAACTAAACCGTATAAGAAATATGGGAACGCTTCAAAAAATTTCCAATCTATAATTAATATTATAAAGGCAATTACAAATGAAATACCAATAAAGATTAGTTGTTTCCCGTGTCTTTGCGTAATATCAAATATTAATGACTGATCATCATTATATTGTGAGGCATATATATTTACCCAGCCAAAAATAATAAGTAGAATAAAGAGACCAACACTTATCCAATCTACATTACCGAATATCTTTTTTGCTCTTCTCATTTGTTTGAGATAAGATTTCCTTCTACCATAGAATTTTCTAGTTCTTTATTACTTATCTTATTTTTAAGATACTTTTCAATCATAAGTGTAGCAATTGGAGCCGCCCATGTAGATCCCCAACCACCATTCTCTACATATACTGCAATTGCAATTTTAGGGTTCATTTTAGGAGCGAAAGCTATGAATATTGAATGATCTTCTCCATTTCTAGAGGTATTTTCTGCTGTACCAGTCTTCCCGCATATATCTAATTCTAAATTACATTTGTTTGCAGTACCATCTTCATCATTCAGTACCATTTCCATACCATCAATTATAGGGTCAAAATGAAGTGGATTAATAGTTGTATATTTTTTCTTAACAAACTGCTCTTCAGAGATATTATTAACACCTATTTTCTTTACAATGTGTGGTGTATAATAAAAACCTCTATTTGCTATAATAGAAGTTATATTTGCCATCTGTATGGGTGTTAGTAGGAGTTCTCCTTGACCAATTGAAAGCGAAAGGATAGTGCTTGCATTCCAATGTGAATAGCCATAAATATTGTCATAGGTAGATGTTTCAGGTAGAAATCCTCGTTTTCCATATGTAAAATCATTATTCATCCATTGACCTATTCCAAAACTAGCAACATGTTCTTTCCATTTATTAAATGCTAATTCTGTATTGTCAAATTTTTCAAAAAATTTTTCAAAAGCATTACAAAAGTAAGAGTTACAAGAAATAGCAATCGCTTTCTTTAGACTCAATGGGTTTTTATGATCATGACATCCAACAAATTTATCTTTAGCATATTCATATTTACCAATACAATCATAAGTAGAATTAATTTTTAATGTTTTTTCTTGTAATGCAATTAGACTATTAATTAACTTAAATGTAGATCCAGGAGCATACTGCCCGAGTAAAGCTCTATTGAATAAAGGTTTTTTATCATCATTCACTAATAATTTAAAGTTTTTCGATCGATTTCTTCCCGTTAATATATTTGGATTAAAAGAAGGGGAGGATACTAGAGTTAGTATTTCTCCTGTTGATGGCTCAATAGCAACAATGCTTCCTATTTTATTAAGCATTAGCTTTTCTCCATACTTCTGTAATTCAGTATCTATAGTTGTTGTAATATTATAACCTGATATAGCATTTGTATCATATCTTCCAGCGTTAAATTTTCCTTTCTTGCTATTATGTACATCTACTAATACCAATTCCATTCCTTTCTTTCCTCGTAAAAGATTCTCGTAGGCAACCTCAACACCACTTATACCAGCTAGATCACCACTATTATAGTAATTATCTTCTTGTATTTTTTTATCATTAACTTCTCCTAAATATCCCATAACATTAGAAGCAGTATTGATAGGGTATTTTCTTGTACTTCTTGTTCTTACAAAAAATCCTTCGAATTTATACAGCATCTCTCCAAATTTTGCAAATGTTTCTGCATCAATTTTTTTTGCAAAAACACTTTCTTTATATCTTGAATATTGTTTTGCTTTTTCAATTCTTTCATTATATTCTTCATTACTAATATCTAGTAATTTGCATAAAAGGTTAGCATCTATATCTTTTTTGATCTCTCTAGGAACAATCATTAAATCATAAGAAGCTTCATTATAAGCTAAAATCTGATTATTTCTATCATATAAGAGTCCTCTTGCAGGATACTTGACGTCATACCTTAATACATTATTCTCTGCTGAAAATTTATATTTATCATTTACAACCTGTATATAGAACAATTTAAATAAAAATATAATAGAGATACATATAAATATGCTTTTAACAATAATATGCCTATTGTTGTTAGCTTGCATTATCTTCTTTCTGGTTTAAAGAAAAAGAACTGGCTAATAATAATAATAATGAAAGTTATAATACTGCTAAGAAAAATCTTACCTAGCATATTTTCTAGAGATGAAATTCTGAAGTGCGCTAAGAAAAATAAAATTATATGATGTATTGAAATCATGATAAATGCGTATATAGAGAACATCTTAAACCCTAGCCTCTCCATCAATATATCCTGCTCATTGCTAATTGTATTTTTAGGAATAATAATTTTTTCAATACTAGGCTTTAAGAATGATATTAATATACAAGAAGTTGAATGAAACCCTAAACTGCCAGAGAATAAATCTATAGATAAGCCTAAAAAGAACCCGAAGATAATCAAGAACCACTTTGGGGTAATTTGAGGCAAACAGATTATTAGCATTATATAAAAATAAGGGTTAATGTATCCATTAAATAATACTTGATTTAAGATATATATCTGGATGAAAACAAACAAAGGCATAAGCCATATATATTTATATATATTTTTATTCATATTTTGCTTCTGATTCTAGTAATTTCTTCTCATCTTTTATTAAAGATTCTGTGATATAAACATAGGTTATTCTATTTAAGTCTTCAAAAAACTGAATGTTAATTTGATAAAAATTATCACCAGGTATTTTTTCAAATGAAATAACTTTGCCGATCGTAATTCCAACTGGGAAAATAGCTGAATTACCACTACTAATAATTGTATCGCCAATAGAAATATTAGCATGATTTGGTATATCTCGTATTGTAGCTTCTCTATAATTGAACCCGTTCCAGATCATTCTTCCTAGGAACATTTCATTTTTTAATCTCACGCTTATACTTGACTTCTGATGTAGCACGGAGATAACTAAAGAGAATTTATTAGAGATAGAGGTAATGATACCTACAACACCATTTTTTGTTATAACTCCCATTCCTTCTTTTAAACCGTGCTGCTTCCCTTTATCTAGAGTCAAATAGTTGTTACTTTTATGTACAGAATTATTTATAACTCTTGCTGTAGTGTATTTAAACAATAAATCATCTATATGATAATGATCTTTATATGTAGAAGCAATATTTTTTAGTTGAGTGTGAAGTTTTGCATTTTCTTCTGCTAGATAATCATTAGTTTCTTTAAGCTTAAGGAATTCAGAAATTCCAGATATACTATTATGGATACTTCCAATATACTTCTGTGTAAATGCATTAATCTTATTACCTTGGTAGTTATTGTTATTTGCAAGCAGAAAAATAGAAAATCCTTCTGCTAAAAGAAATAAAAGGATAAAATGGTATTTTTTTACAAACTGAATTAGGTTGTACATATGTCAACCAGGATTATTTAATTAAAAATGGAAACTTCTCAATATTTTTTAGCGCTATTCCTGTCCCTCTTGCAACTGCTCTAAGCGGATCTTCAGCAACATATACTGGTAACTTAGTTTTTTGTGATATCCTTTTATCAAGTCCCCTAAGCATAGAGCCTCCGCCTGTTAGATATAGTCCAGTATTATATATATCAGCAGATAATTCAGGAGGTGTCTGAAAGAGGGCACTCATTATAGCTTCTTCAATTTGTTCTATAGAATTATTCATTGCTCCAGCTATTTCCTTGTAGGTTACAACAATTTCTTTTGGTATACCAGTCATAAGATCTCTTCCATGAACAGGATAATTTGCTGGCGGCTCTTCTAATTCGGAAAGTGCTGCTCCTACATTTAGCTTGATCCTTTCAGCTGTTGTATCACCTATAGCTATATTATGTCTTGTTTTCATATAATTTTTGATATTATCTGTAAATTCATCTCCTGCAATTCGGATAGATTTTTCTGTTACAATTCCACCTAGTGAGATTACAGCAATTTCTGTTGTCCCGCCTCCAATATCAATAACCATGTTGCCATTTGGTTCTAGAACATCTATGCCAATACCAATAGCTGCCGCCATAGGTTCATGTATTAAAAAAACCTCTTTTGCGCCAGCATGTTCTGCAGAATCAATAACTGCTCTTTTTTCAACTTCAGTTACGCCTGATGGGATACATATTACCATCCTGATAGTTGGAGTAAGTAAAGATCTTTTTCTTTGGATCATTTTAATAAAACCTCTTATCATCTGCTCTGAAGATTGAAAATCAGCAATAACACCATCTTTTAATGGTCGAATAGTTTCTATTTTTTTATGTGTTTTACCTTGCATTTGCTGCGCTCTAGTACCAATAGCAACAATCTCATTAGTCTGTATATCTCTTGCAACAATTGATGGCTGATCAACTACTACCTTATCTTGATGAATAATGAGTGTATTAGCAGTTCCAAGATCAATTGCTATTTCTTCTGTCATAAAATCAAAAAAGCCCATAAGTTTATGTTTTAGTGTTTAAAATGTCTAGTTCCTGTCATTACCATACTCATATTATGCTGATCGCAATAGTTAATAGACAACTCGTCTTTTATAGAGCCTCCAGGCTGAATTACAGCTTTGATACCAGCTTCATTAGCTAGTTCTACACAATCTGGAAATGGAAAGAAAGCGTCAGAAGCCATGACAGCATTATTTAGATCAAACCCGAATTTTTTACTTTTTTCGACAGCTTGTTTTAAAGCATCTACTCTAGAAGTTTGGCCAACTCCACTTGATAATAATTGTTTGTTTTTAGCAAAAACAATAGTATTAGACTTGGTATGCTTGCATACTTTAGAAGCAAATTCTAAATCTAAAATCTGTGTTTCTGAAGGAGCTATGTTTGTTACTATTTTCATTTCATTTTTAGTATCATTTTTCAGATCTTTATCTTGGTATAGCACCCCATTCAATACAGTCCTGATTTGGGTGTTAGACAGATGAGTTTCTTTTTGTACAAGTATTATTCTATTCTTCTTTTGTGAAAGAATCATTAAAGCATCATTAGAAAATTCGGGAGCAATTATAATCTCAAAGAATAATTTATTTATTTCACTAGCTGTTTCAGAATCAACTTTTCTGTTAGTAGCCAATACTCCTCCAAAAGCAGAAATAGGATCACCAGCAAGAGCATCTTTCCATGCATCAATTAATTTACTTCTACTAGCAACTCCACATGGGTTGTTATGTTTTAAAACAATAAAGGTAGGTTCATTAAACTCATTTATTAGGTGCACTGCTGCATCTATATCTAATAAATTATTATATGATATCTCCTTACCATTCTTTTGCTCAAACATATCATCTATCTTACCGTAGAAAATACCTTTTTGGTGAGGATTTTCTCCATATCTCAATTTCTTGCTATTAAGGAAACTTTGTTTCAGAACATCATAATTTTCTCTATTAAAGAAATTAAAGATAGCTGTATCATAATTAGATGATATATTAAACGCTCTTATTGCAAATTCTTTTCTTTGATCTAATGATGAACTATTTTTAGCACTTAATATTTCTAGTAGAGAACTGTATTGTTTCATTTCAGATATAACGAGAACATCTTTATAGTTCTTTGCAGCTGCTCTTATCAATGAAATACCTCCAATATCAATCTTCTCAATAATTTCTGTTTCATTATTAGTTGATTTAATTGTTTCTTCGAATGGATATAGGTCAACAATTATTAAATCGAATTCTGGTATATCATATTTTTCTATTTCTGATTGATCGCTGGCTAGATCTCTTCTAGATAATATCCCGCCAAAAACTTTAGGATGTAGAGTTTTTACTCTTCCATTTAATATAGAAGGGTATGTGGTTAGATCCTCAACTCTGTTTATATTAATTCCAAGATTCTTAATATAGCTTTCTGTTCCTCCTGTAGAGTAGATATTAATCCCGTATTTATCTAGTTTTTTAGCAATTTTATCTATTCCATCTTTATGATATACGGATATTAGAGCATTTTTTATAGTTTTTTCTTTCAACATCATTATCTGCAATTTTACCAAAAAAACTACTTACTGGTAGATCATAAATATGAAAAATATTAGAATGTTAATAACTTACAATCCAATTGTTAACACATTTAAAATTTATTTAAATTTGGATTTTTATAAGTGATAAATGTATATACAACTTATTATAGAGTCTTTTAGGTTTGCTTGGCAAGCAATCATAAATAATAGTCTTAGAACATTTCTTTCTTTAATAGGAATAACTATAGGTATAGTAGCAATAATATCTGTTTTTACAATTGTTGATGCACTTGAGAAAAATGTTAGAGATAGTATAGAATCACTTGGAGAGAATGTTATTTATGTACAGAAGTGGCCGTGGGGAACATCAGGTAAAGATGAGTATGCATGGTGGAGGTACTATAAAAGGCCAGAGGTAACATTTAAAGAATTTAAGATAATACATGAAAGATGTGAAAAGGCAGATGCTGTAGCCTTTTCATTTTCTGGCGAGAGGATATTAAAGAATGGAAATAATACTCTGGAAGAAGTTGAAGTTATAGGTACTACATACGAGTATTCAAAGATCGCATCATTCAATTTATCTAATGGCCGTTACTTCACTAGAAATGAGGTTAATTCTGGAAAGAATTATATTTTAATAGGTCATTTATTAGCTAAAAATATTTTTAATGAGATCAATCCAGTTGGAGAAATAATAAAAATATCAGGTATAAATGCAAAAGTAATTGGCGTAATACAAAAGCAAGGAGAAAGTATTACTGGTAACTCCCATGACACTAAAGTTTTATGTTCCTATCTTTTTGCTAGACGTTTTTTAAATGAAAGAGAAAGTAATCCAAGAATTATGGTTCGTGCTATGGAGGAAGTGAAAAATGAAGAATTAATGACTGATTTAAGAGGTATTATGAGGATGAATCGAAGGATTAGACCAATTCAGGATGATAGTTTTTCAATGAATGAAGTAAGTATAATAAAACAAGGTTTAGATGATTTATTCAATGTTATTGGACTTGCAGGATGGATAATTGGAGGATTTTCTATTATGGTTGGTGGTTTCGGTATTGCAAATATTATGTTTGTATCAGTTAAAGAAAGAACTAATATAATCGGAATACAAAAGGCACTAGGCGCCAAGAATATATTTATACTAAATCAGTTTTTATTTGAATCTATCTTTCTTTGTCTATTAGGAGGATTTCTTGGTTTAGTTATTGTTTCGATATTATCAAGCTATGCAGGGAGGGTCCTTGATTTTAATTTTACTTTAACAATTAGCAATATTATTTTAGGGGTCTCAATTTCTTTAATCATTGGTATTATAAGTGGTATTATTCCTGCCCTAAAAGCATCAAAGATGGATCCTGTTGACGCTATACGTTCAAATTAATCTTTTACATATATTTATTGCGCTATCAAGATCTGATATACCTGATATAGTTAATGAAAGTTTTCCGTTTTTCTCTATCATTTTACATTGCTTAAAGTTAGTTTTAAGAAAATCTATTATTTTTAAGAAATTAGAACTCTCAAAGTAAGTAGATTCTTTCTTTTCTGTAAAGAAAGCTTTCAATCTTCCAGATTTTAGAATTATTCTTATGAAACCAATTTCTTTTCCAAGCCATCTTAAGCGAAGTGCATCAAATAACTTGAAGATTTGGGTTGGCAATTCTCCAAATCGATCTTCTATTTTATTTTTAAAATCGATAATATCTTCTTCTTTTGTAAAATTATTTAGTTCTTTATAAAGAGATAGTCGTTCTTCCACATTAGTTACATATGAATCTGGGATCAAAATTTCTAGATCTGTATCAAGAGCACAATCTTTTTTAGATAATTCTCCTTTTTTATCTATTAATAAATATTGGAATTTTTCTTCCTTTAATTCATCTACTGCTTCATCAAGAATTTTTTTATACATTTCAAACCCAATATCATTTATAAATCCACTCTGATCTGCACCAAGTAGATCACCTGCACCTCTAATATCTAAATCACGCATAGCAATATTGAAACCGCTACCTAGATTAGAAAATTGCTCTAAAGCATTTAATCTTTTTCTTGCTTCGCTTGTGATCTGATGTCGTGGTGGACTAATAAGGTAACAGAATGCTTTCTTGTTTGAGCGACCTACTCTACCTCTCATTTGATGAAGATCACTTAATCCAAAATTATTTGCATTATTAATTATTATTGTATTTGCGTTAGGTATATCTACTCCATTTTCAATAATTGTAGTAGAAACTAAAACGTCAAAATCACCCTCCATAAATTCAATCATAAGCCTCTCAATTTTATTACCTTCCATTTGGCCGTGACATGTTTTTATTTTAGCATCTGGACATAAATTTTGTATTAATCCCGCTACTTCATTAATATTTTCTATCCTGTTATGAACAAAGAATACTTGTCCGTTCCTACTTATTTCATATCTAATAGCATCTCTTATTATATCGTGTTTTAGTCCAATGATTCTTGTATCTATACTTTGCCTGTTAGGAGGTGGGGTGTTTATAATAGAAAGATCTCTTGCTCCCAATAATGAAAATTGTAAAGTTCTTGGGATTGGGGTTGCGCTTAATGTTAAAGTATCTATGGTTGTTTTTATACTTTTAATCTTATCTTTTATATTAACACCAAATTTTTGTTCTTCATCAACTATTAACAATCCTAGATCTTTGAAGACTATATCTTTTCCTACAATCCTATGTGTGCCAATTAAGATATCTATTTTGCCATTCGCTAAATCTTTAATAGTTTGATTTTGTTCTTTTATAGTTTTAAACCTATTAATATAGTCTATATTACAAGGAAAATCTATTAACCTCTTACTAAATGTTTTAAAATGCTGTAGGGCTAAAATAGTTGTTGGAACTAAAATTGCTACTTGTTTATTATCAGTAATAGCTTTAAAAGCTGCTCTTAGTGCTACTTCAGTTTTCCCAAACCCAACATCTCCACATATTAGTCTATCCATCGGCGTGTTTTTTTCCATATCTTCTTTGAGTAAATTAGTTGCCTTGTTTTGATCTGGAGTATCTTCATACATAAAAGAAGCTTCCAATTCATGTTATAAGTAGGTGTCAGGTGAGAATGCGAATCCTTTTTGAGCACTTCGTTTAGCATAAAGCTTTATTAAATCAAAAGCTATTTTCTTAACTTTTGCTTTAGTTTTATTTTTAGTTTTTGCCCAATTTGGAGCTCCAAGTTGATGAATTTTTGGTTTATACCCTTCCTTTCCTGAATATCTTGCAATTTTATGTAACGCATGAATACTCAAATAAAGTATATCGCCCCCCTTATATACAAGTTTTAGAACTTCTTGTTTTTTTTGATTATTCTCTATTTTATGTAAACCATAGAATTGACCTACACCATGGTCGATATGAGAAACAAAATCTCCAATCTTGAGATTTGTAATTTGTTTTAAAGTGATTGCCTGTTTGTCTGAAAACTTTGTCTTGGAAACAAAACGATGATATCTTTCGAAAAGTTGATGATCTGTATATACCGCCAAATTATTATCATTATCAATAAAACCATCATGTAATGAGAACTTAATACATTGGTAATCAATTTTTTCTGTTGAATTTGTAAATATAGAATGAAATCTATCTTCCTGTTCCTCTGAAGAACAAAGTATTATATTTTTTATATTTCTTTTACTATTCTCAATTAAGTTCGATTTCAATAAGTCAAATTTCTTATTAAAGACGGGATGAGGGAGTGTATTACATTTTAATACTATTATATCTTTGAAGAAATTAATATTTCCAAATTGAATAATAATATATTTATCTAATTCTTTACAGAATTCTTTACCTGAACTAAATATTTCTTCTGGCTCTCTAATTTTTTTACCATCTTTTTTTTCTGCTCTCACATAATCATCTGCCTTTATAAAATAGTCACTTAATATACCTTGGGTATAACCAATATCTTTTATCCATAATACTGAATTTTTAGGAAGATAATCTAAAAAACTTACATGTTCTGATCTTGTATATTTTGCTTCAGTATTAGGAACAATATCTACTTTCTTTTTTAGACTAATTGATAATTGAGAGTTGATATTAAAAAGACGAATACTTTCAACTTCAATATCGTGGAATTCAATTCTATATGGAAATTCATCAGCATATGAGAATACGTCAACTATTCCTCCTCTTATAGAAAATTGACCGGGCTCAATTACAAAATCTACCTTAACAAAATGTTGATCAATAAGATGGTTCTCTAAATTTTCAATTTCATATAGATCTCCAGTTGCTAAAGAGATAGTTTTTTTTCTTAATTCTAGTCTACTCACAACCTTTTCTGAAATAGCTTCAGAATATGTAACTATAATAGGATTTCTTTTATGATTCAGTTTGTTAAGTACTTCAGCTCTTAATAGAATATTTGAATTATCTATTTCTTCAAACTGGTAGGGTCTTCTATAAGATGCTGGATAGAAAAAAACTTCATTATTCAATAGATTTTCTAATTCATTTACAAAATATTGAGCTTCTTCTTTGTCTGCAAATATAAATAGATGAGGTTTTGTACTGTCCTTTATTGTTGCAGATGAGGCTATAGAGAAAGATGATCCAGCTAAACCTTTTATCCATATTTTGGTTCTTTCTTTTAAAAGGTATTTTTTTAGTTTAGAGCTTATTAATGGTTCCCCAAAATAGGATATTAGAGGTGTTTTCAAATCCTATTATATATTATGTATTTCTTTTATCATATCTTTAAACCATTGTTGAGAAGTATCAAATGGCTTTCCTCCTTTTATTCTACTAAATTCTATACAACTTAGTTTATCGTTAGCCTCTTCATCCCAACCTACTACCCCTGAAATACCTGCTATTGCACTTTCAACCGCTTTATCAGAAAACTGTGATATTAATTTTAAATCTTTTGAGTTAGCTTTTGATGATCTCCCAAAGTAGCCACTTTTTTGCACCAATATTTTATTTGCATTAAGTTTTTTACCTAATTTTTTAGCAAACCATTGCCCAGGGTTTAGATCATCCAAACGAATATGTCCAAAAGCATCTCGAAGGACACTATCTCCTTCTTTTTCAGCATTCTTTACTATTACATCAAGTCCTGCTCCTTCACTCAAAAATACATTCACACAGTCATATTTGTCCATTATTTTTGTTAATCTTCTGCACTCTAAATCTAAATCTAAATTAATTTCAGGTATTAATAAAGAATGTATATCCCACTTTTGTTTTATTACACCGATATCTGGGATAAAGTCAATATTTTCTATTCGTTTTCTATATTCAAAAGCAGTTGCAGCTGTCAGCCAACCACAGTGCCTCCCCATTATCTCATGGATAATAAGCTGTCTATCAGAAGTTGTGTTTTCATTTACTATATTTTCAAAAAAGATAGCTCCTTGTTCAGCTGCAGTCCATGCGCCTAGTGTTTGTGTAATAGGGTAGACATCATTATCTATTGTTTTTGGAAGACCTACAACTGACAAATTGTAATCATGTTCTTTTAGATATGATGATAAATCAGCAGCAGTTGTATTTGTGTCATCTCCACCAATTGTATGTAATATCGTTACACCATCTTTCACTAACTGTTTAGCAGCAACCTCTAATGGATCTTCACTAATATTTATATATCCTTTCTGTACACAATCTTTTTTATTTTTAAGTTTTACTCTACTATTCCCAATTGGTGACCCTCCAAAATTATATAATAATCTAGTTTTATTCTTTATTGAATTTGGAATAGTTATATATTGACCTAATAGTAATCCCTTATATCCGTTTTTATATCCAATAATCTCAATATCTGGAAAGCTATTTAGATAATTTTCAACTAGTCTTCCTATAGATGCTGCAAGGCAAGGCGCGATTCCACCTGCAGTTAATAATGCAATTTTCATATAGTAATTTAGTTTATCAATGCAAATATCGGAAATTTTACAAGATAAGTTGACAAAATAATTCTTTACTTTGCTTACTGAAAATGTAAATATTAAGATGATAAAGGTTTTTAAGTTTGGAGGTACATCTATTAAGGATGCGATTAGTATAAAAAAAATTACTAGTATTCTAAAGGACTATTCATCTGATGATTTAGTTATTGTTTTTTCTGCTATTGGAAAGGTTACTAATATGCTTGAAGATCTAGTAGAAGAATATATGAGTAAGAATATTAGTACTGAATTAAAGTTACAATCATTAAAAGATTTTCATACTAGTTTGATGCATGAATTATTTGACCATGATCATAGTGTGTTTGATGAAATAAATAATTTTTTTGTTGAAATTGAATGGATTGTGGAGGAAAAGCCTAATCCTGATTACGACTTTAATTATGATCAGATAGTATCTATAGGAGAATTAATATCAACAAAAATAATGAGCACGTATCTAAATGATAATGGATTTATAAATAATTGGTTAGATATAAGAGATATTATTAGAACTGACAATAAATATAGGAATGCTAGAATAGATTGGAAAAAGACTGAAAGTTTTTGTCAACAGAAAATAACTACTTTCCCTATAGTTACACAAGGTTTTATTGGTTGTACTTCTGAAAATTTTTCTACTACTTTAGGAAGGGAAGGGTCAGACTTTACTGCTGCAATATTAGCATATTCATTAGATGCAGAACAAGTAATAATATGGAAAGATGTTGATGGAGTTCTTAATGCTGACCCTCGATTTTTTAAGGAAACTAAACAATTAATGAGTATTCCATTTGGTGAAGCGATAGAGTTAGCTTATTATGGAGCAAAGGTTATCCACCCAAGGACAATTCAGCCTCTGCAAAGAAAATCTATTCCATTAGAAGTTAAGTCTTTTCAAAATATTGATAATGCGAGTACAGTGATTGGTGATTTTAAAGACATTATACCGTTTACACCCTCTTTTATTGTTAAAGAGGATCAGATACTTATTTCAATATCAGATAAAAATTTATCTTTTATTGTTGAAGAACATTTAAGTTCAATTTTTTTACTGTTTTCTAAATTTGACACTAGAGTTAATATGATGCAGAATTCTGCAGTTAGTTTTTCCTTCTGTGTAGACTATGATAAACATAAGGTTAATGCTTTATTAATGGAATTAAGGAATAATTTTAACGTACATTTCAATAAAAAATTAACAATGTATACTATTCGTCATTATGATGATGATTCTATTTCAGAGTTATTAAAAGATAAAGTTTTATTGCTTGAACAAAAAAGTAGACATACGGTTCATTTAGTAGTAAAAGAAAGTTAATTAAATACACACTATATTTATTATTATATTTGTACGATTTTTATTAATTTATAAATGAAAAAAGAACATACTTTTCATATTCCTGTTATGGGTACAGCTTTTACTGCAGATACACCATTAAAAGTTGCGCAATATGGAATTGATTCTGTTGTGTCAATTGTTGATGATGTTTTACTTGAAAGGTTAAGGAAGGTTTATAGTGAAAAGTATGGATTTGATTATATTGAGATTACAAAAGCTATAAAAGATCATAGGGCAAATAGAATTACTTCCTATCTAAATTTAATAAATAAACTTACTCATAAAAAATTTGAAGAGTTCACTGAATCTACAAAAGAAAAATTCGATGAGATAAAAAAATATTTTTCTTTACTTCCAAATAGTTCAGGTCTTAAAAAAGATTTTTATAATTTCATAGATGAATCATTTAATTATGAGGATTTAAAAAAATGGTTAATTGAGAATTTGACTTTAGGAAGTATTGATGTTAATATCATGACAAAAGTTGATAAATCAAATTTTTATAAGAATGAAGAATTATCTGTTGAATATAATGATGCTCATGCTGCTTTAAGAGGTTATGCTAAAAGCAATTTAGCTTCTTCAGTTATTTTTTCAGCTGGTATGAATCCAAGATTATATGGATACATTAGTAATTTTGATGACTTTTATCCAGATACAGATGGTTATATAAAGAAGAAAATTGTTTTAAAAGTTAGTGACTATAGATCTGCAATAATTCAAGGTAAATTTCTAGCGAAAAAAGGATTATGGGTTTCAGAATATAGAATTGAATCTGGCTTAAATTGTGGAGGTCATGCTTTTGCTACTGACGGATTATTAATGGGGCCTATTCTAGCAGAATTTCGTGATAATAAAGAAGAGCTTATAAATCAAACATATGAAGTGCTTGTAAATGCTTTAAATTCATCTGAAAGAGCAGTACCTAATAGTAGATTATCAATTAAAATTACAGCACAAGGGGGTGTTGGGACATCAGATGAGCAAGATTTTCTAATTAATTATTATAATTTAGATTCTGTAGGTTGGGGTACACCTTTTTTACTTGTTCCAGAAGTAACTAATGTTGATGAATCTACTAGAGAAAAGCTTATAAATGCTAAAGAACAAGATTTATATTTATCTAACGTATCTCCTCTCGGGGTACCTTTTAATAATTAAAGAAATAATTCTAAAGATCTTGAAAGAGACCAAAAAATTGATGATGGGAAGCCTGGTAGTTCTTGACCTAGAAGATTCTTAGCACTCAGTAAAGATTATGATAGACAAGGTATTTGCTCAGCATCAAGAAAATTTCAAAAGATAAAGATTAATGAATATGATACAGATAATAGTATAAATCTTAATAAAATATACGAAAAAACCTGTTTGTGTATGGGATTAGCTGCTTCTGCTGTTATTAATAATAACATTAATGTAAAAGAAAGTCAGTCAGTTTCAATTTGCCCAGGACCAAATATGGCTTATTTTGACAAATTACTTTCTTTAGAGGATATGATAAAACATATTTATGGTATAGAGAACTTTATATGTAGGGAAGATAGGCCAAATATGTTTATAAAAGAATTAAATCTCTATATTGATTATCTGTCAAATAAATTAGAAATTGCAAAAATTAACTGGGATAAAAAACAAGAGAAATATTTTAACAAGTTTTTAAATAATATGAATGAGGGTGTTACATATTACAACAAACTATTTACTAATTTTAAGGGAAAATATGAGCAAAGTATGGTTGAGATTATTAGAAGTTTGGATAATGCTAGAAAAAAATTAGTAGTTATATCTTTAGAATTAGATAAATTAAAGATTGTTCAAGTTATATCTTAATCAGCTCTTTTATTTACTAAATATATTCCGCATAAAATTATAATTGTTCCTAGAATATGATGAAGAAGTATTTCTTCATTATCTGCAATTCCCCATATTATTGCTATAACTGGTATAATATATGTGACTGATGAAGCGAAAATTGCAGAAGAATCCCTAATAAGTTTATTGAAGACTACTACAGCAAGAGATGTTCCAAAGATAGCTAATATTATAATATACATCAAAGCTTCTATTCCTTCTTGCGATGATAATAAGTATATGATATTATCATCATAAATATATATCCCAGAAATTGGACCTATAAATAAAAATGCAAGCGCAGATATAGATATTGGATCTAGGTCATATAGATATTTTTTAATTACATTTACACTTATAGCATATGATAATGTTGCGATTATTACAAGGAATGTATATTTATTATTTAAAGATATATTAATTAAATTAGAGGATGCAAGTAGAGATGCTCCAGAAAAACCAATAATTATTCCTAGCACATTAGTCCTACTAGTTTTAGCTTTAAAGAAAATTACCGCCAATAGTAGTGTAAAAAGGGGTGTAAGTGAGTTTAGAATTCCTACAAAGGAACTAGTTAGATGTGTTTGCGCTTTTGTAAATAAAAAAGCAGGTATACCATTCCCAAGTAGAGCAGTTATTATAATCGGCATCCAATGTTTTCTTGCTACTTTTTTAAAAGCATTATATATAAACGGTAGTAGTGAGAGAGATGCAATAAAAAGCCTTAGTCCAGCTACCTGTATATATGAATAAGATTCAAGTCCTTTTTTCATTAAAATAAAAGAACTTCCCCAAACAATAGCAAGGAAGATTAGGGTTAAATAGTTTTTTACCGATTTTTCCATAAAAGTAATTGGAGACAAATATAGGTTAGTTATTTTTGTAGATATGAAATTAAGAGAAAATAAAATAATAACTTATTGGCTTTATACAGGTTTATTTTTAATTATAGTTATGGTTCTAATTGGCGGATTAACTAGACTTACTAATTCTGGTCTTTCAATGGTTGAATGGAGATTGATAAGTGGCTCTGTACCACCATTAAATGAGTCTGAATGGAATGAGGTTTTTATAAAGTACCAGCAATTTCCAGAGTATCAGAAAATAAATAAAGGAATGAGTCTTTCAGACTTTAAAGTTATTTTTTTTTGGGAGTATATTCATAGATTATTTGGCAGATTAATTGGGGTTGTATTTATTATACCGTTCTTAATTTTCTGGACTAAAGGATGGCTAAATAGAAGATTGAAGAAACAATTAACTTTATTACTATTTTTAGGTTCTATACAAGGGTTCCTAGGATGGTTTATGGTTAAGAGCGGTTTAGTAGATGTTCCTGCAGTTAGTCATTTTCGCTTAGCAAGTCATTTGCTTACAGCTTTCATATTGATAGCATATATTTACTGGATTATTATGGAGATTACAGAAGAAAATAAAGGAGATGACAATGTTAATATTGGTACACTGATAAAGACTTTTATAATACTAATTCTTGTTCAGATTATATATGGGGCTTTTATGGCAGGGCTGAAGGCTGGCTATCTATTACAGCCTAATTCAAATTTATTTGAGAAATTATTTTCATATTCGTTTCGAGATTCAAATGATTTTAGTTTATTAAATAATGGTTATGATATTCAAGCATTCCATCGTCTATTAGCATGGGTGATTGCAATATTTGCATTTTTTATTTATAAAAAAACAAAGAAGACACAGCTTATGAATGAGGGAAGATTATTGTTATATGTTGTATTTATTCAGATTACTTTAGGTATTTGCACGTTATTATTAGGAGTAAATATATATTTTGCCGTTATTCATCAGTTTTTTGCAATTATCTTAATGATTTCTGCTCTACGTGTTCTTTACTTTTCCAGCGGAAACTCTCAATAAGCAACTTAATATCATCTTGTAGGAAGTTACTTATAGGTATTATAGAATCGTTAATCTCAGTATTGAAGTAAAGAGCACCTCTAAAAAAGTGATTTATACTATCAGTTAAATAGAATTGTAAAGCTGTTGCTGTTTTTCCATTATATTTATAGACAATGCCAAAGACTTTATTTTCTTGATCAACAAATAATTGTTCGCTAATAGAATTTGCTTTTATACTATGCTTGTATGCAAGTGTTCTAGATTCCTCGCTATGCCTGATAAGATTATTATCTATAGGAAAATAGCTTATATGTAAGGTTGAGGAATAATCTGGGAAGTTTAGATTAAGAAAACAATCTTTTTCTAAGTTTTCTATACTAGAATATTTAGGGAATTTGAAAGTGAAGGGGCATTTATTAATAAATTGTTGAAACTCTTTTTCAGGAAAGGAAATTTTGAAAAATCCCCTTGGTTTTGGTGTATAATTTTCTCTACAGCTAATTAGTATTAAGCAAATTAATATTAGTACTAATCTATTCATTCTTCTTAATCTGCACCTTAATCCGTTTTATTTTTCGTTTATCTGATGATTCAATATTAAAAGTATACTTTCTATATTTTATGACTTGCCCTTTATTTGGAATACTACCTTCTAACTCTAGGATAAGACCAGCTAATGTATCAGAATCTCCTCTTGCATCTTCAAAATAGTCAGTCTCTTCTTTCACAGTCTTTAAGAAATCATTTAATGATATTTTACCTTCAAATATATAATTGTATTCATCTAGAATAGAAAAGAAATTATTATCATCATCAAACTCATCTGTTATATCGCCAACTATCTCTTCTAAAATATCTTCTAGTGTTACTATCCCAGAGGTACCGCCATATTCATCTACTACAATTGCTAAATGTATTTTCTTTTCTTGAAACTCTTTTAATAATCCGCTAATCATTTTAGTTTCAGGAACAAAATATGCTTTTCGAATTAAGTTTTGCCATCTAAATTCCTTTGACTTTTCAATATGTGGTATAAGATCCTTAACATATAGGACGCCTTGTATTTTATCAAAACTTTCTTTGAATACAGGGATTCTGGAAAACCCCGAATTTACAACTAAATCAATTACTTTTTCAAAAATTAAGTTCTCTTCAATAGCAATCACATCTACTCTTGATTTCATAATTTCTTTAACATCGATACTACCAAATTCGACAATACTTTTTAGTATTTTTTGTTCTTCTTCATTTTTATTTTTTTCAGATGTTAGTTCTACAGCTTCTGCTATCTCATCCATTGAGATAATTTCTTTTTTTTGTTTAAGTTTCTTATCAATAATAGCAGTGCTAGATGTTAGGATTATACTTAATGGAGAAAATATCTTATTGCTAATATTAAGCGGGAAACTCATTTTTCTACTGAACCAGAGAGCATTTCTATTAGCATAGACTTTTGGAGATATTTCTCCAATAAGAACTAGCAGAAAAGTAATAACAACTACTTGTAAAAGGAAACTTATTAATGAATCATCTGGAAATATGAATACTTTTGAGGTAAGATAGGAAGACAGGATAATAATAGCAATATTTATAAAATTATTTGATATTAGAATATTTGCTAAAAGCTTATTAGGGTTCTCAAGAAGTTTTAGGGCAAGCACTGAACTTTTAGATTTATCATTCTTTAAATGTTCTATGTCGTTTGGTGAAAGTGAAAAATATGCTACTTCTGAACCAGAGATTAATGCAGAACAAAAAAGTAATAGAATAATAATAGTTAGTATCAAAAAGATACTTAACGATAATGGCATTAATGTGATTTCAAGAATGCTGTAAAGTAAAATCGAAATAAATGCTTCTTCCAATTTCTCTTTATTTAAATTGTTTTAGAAAGGTAAATCATCCTCTTTATTTTCATCTAGTATGATCTCTTCTGATTTAACAATTTTATCTTGGGTAGATTCTGTTTTATTATCATCTCTTTTTCCTAACATTGTCATGTTTTCGCCTAATATTTCAGTAGTATATCTTGCGTTTCCATCTTTATCTTCCCATCTTCTTGTTCTTATTTTTCCTTCAATGTATACAGAAGACCCTTTTTTTAACCACTTTTCAGCGATTTCTGCAAGACCTCTCCATAGAACAATGTTGTGCCATTCTGTCTGGCTTACTTTCTCCCCCTCTTTATTTCTGTAGTTTTCTGTAGTTGCTAATGAAAAGTTTGCAACCGCAACACCACTATCTAAATATTTAACCTCAGGATCTTTTCCTAGGTTTCCAATTAAGATTACTTTGTTTACTCCTGCCATATGATAAATATCTTTAGTATTTAACAAATTTAGTAAAATAGCTATATCATTTCATTATTTTCAAGATATTTTTCTATTAACCTTGGGATAGGGTATTTATCAATATCTTCTTTTGCAATTGATATTATATTGTTATTAATATTGTGTTTTGATTTAATATGCCAGAATCTTGCCAAGATAAGTTGGTGTGAGAGTTTGTGTTTAATTATTGGTGATATTTTAAGAATTTTCTCATTATTATTAAATAAACTATTCCACTCAATTGAACTTGATATATCTCCTTCTGCTTTTTCTATATTATTTTCAATAATTGGGAATTGATAAAGCCCCTTCCATATACCATTATTACGTTTTTGTATTAATATATTATCATTTTCACATATTATTAGAAAATTAATATATCTTTTTTTTATTATTAATTTAGATTTTTTAATAGGCAACTGCGTTACTTTATTATGATTAAAAGCAAAACATCTAATCTTTATTTGGCATATAGCGCAATCTGGAGATTTTGGCACACACTGTAATGCTCCAAATTCCATTATAGATTGATTATAGATATTAACATTATTTAAATCTAGTAATTCTTGAGCTTTTTTTTGAAATATTTTTTTTCCCTTGACAGTATCAAAGGGTTCTATAATACCAAAGAATCTGCTGAGTACTCTAATTACATTACCATCAACTACTGCAAATGGCAAATTAAACGCGAATGATGCTATTGCTGCTGCAGTATAAGCACCTACTCCTTTTAATTTAATTATTTTTTTATATTCATTAGGGAATAACCCATCATTTTTTTTTGAAATCTCTTTAGCAGTTAGATGAAGATTCCTTGCTCTAGTATAATAGCCTAGTCCTTGCCATAGATTTAACACTTTATTTTCAGATGCATTTGCTAAATCATGAATAGTTGGGAAGGAAATAATAAATTTCTTATAATAAGGAAGCCCTTGTTTAATTTTTGTTTGCTGTAAGATAATTTCAGAAAGCCATATCTTATATGGATCTTTAGTGTTACGCCATGGCAAACTTCTTTTATTCTTATGATACCAACTAACTATTTGCTTTGAGAAACACATAAATTATTGATAAACAATATAATAATTATTAAAAAAGACATAATGATGTATTAAATGATTCAAAAATAGTTGATATATTTGCACCTTGTTATAAAATAAGTAAAAATATATTAATTGAAAAAATAACAAAGCATGACAAAAGCAGAGATAGTAAGTAAAATTTCAGAAAAGATAGGAGTTGAAAAAGTAACAGCCCTTGCAGTAGTAGAAGCATTTATGGCAGAAGTTAAATCTTCAATTTCAGAAAAAGAATCAGTTTTTTTGCGAGGCTTTGGAACATTTAAACCTAAGAAAAGAGCAGAGAAGACTGGAAGAAATATATCTAAAAATACTACTATAATTATCCCAGCTCATCACATACCAGCCTTTAAACCTGCCAAAATATTTATGAAACAGGTAAAGGAAAGTGTAAAATAAAGAATATTCAGAGTAAAATTTGAAATAAAGAAATTAAAAATATTATAAAATGCCAAGCGGAAAAAAAAGAAAAAGACATAAGATGGCTACTCACAAACGAAAAAAACGTTTGAGAAAAAATAGACACAAAACTAAATAGTTTTTTCTATTAATTATTAATCATAATAGCCATGAAATTCGAACTTATAATCGATTCAAGGCCATCTGAAGTAGTTATTGCACTTTTACGTGATCAGCGCCTTATAGAACTTCATAAAGAGCAAAATAATAACAGTTATTCAGTTGGCGATATATATATAGGGAAAGTAAAGAAAGTAGTTCCTGGGCTAAATGCTGCTTTTGTTAATGTCGGACATGAGAAAGATGGATTCTTACATTATCTTGATCTTGGCCCTAATATTGGATCTTACCAAAAATATACTGATAGAGCAATCTCAAAAAAAAGTAATACTGCTTCATTAAAAAATTTCAGAAAGAGTAAAGTAATAGAAAAATCAGGTTTAATTACTGATGTTTTGAAGTCGGGAGATCATATTATGGTGCAAGTATCTAAAGAAGCAATATCTTCAAAAGGACCAAGATTAACCGCTGAAATTTCGATAGCTGGACGAAATATGGTATTATTACCTTTTTCAAATAAAATATCATTATCAAATAAGATAAGATCTCAAGAAGAGAAGGTGCGATTGAAAAGATTACTTAAGAGTATAAAACCTGAAGGTTTTGGTATTATTGTTAGAACTGTAGCTAAAGGAAAAAAAGTGATTGAATTAGATTCTAACTTAAAGGTTTTATATAAGAGATGGCAGGGTGTCTTTAAGGAGCTTAAAGGAGCAAAAGCGGGGAAGATGATCTTAAAAGAGCTTAATCGTTCAACAGCAATCTTAAGAGATATACTTACTTCAGAGTTTAATAGTATTCATGTAAATGATAAGGAATTGTATCTTGAACTCAAAGATTATTTACTCAGCATTTCCCCAAAACAAGAAAAAATACTAAAATTATATAAATCTAAAACTCCAATTTTGCAGAATTTTGATGTAACAAAACAGATAAAATCATCTTTTGGGAAAACAGTTAATATGAAGAATGGCACATATTTAGTAATTGAGCATACAGAGGCGATGCATGTTATTGATGTTAATTCTGGTAAAAAAGTAGATGCAAAAAAAGATCAAGAGGAGAACGCACTATTAGTTAATTTGAAGGCAGCAGAAGAAGTGGCTCGCCAGTTAAGATTGAGAGATATGGGCGGGATTATTGTTGTTGATTTTATTGATATGAATAGTTCAAAGAACAGGAAACTTCTTTTTGAGAAGATGCGTGAATATATGAAAGGTGATAAAGCAAAACATCATATTTTACCTCCAACAAAATTTGGTTTGGTGCAGATTACAAGACAAAGAGTTAGACCTGAGATGAATATTGATACTAGGGAAGATTGCCCAATGTGTATTGGTAATGGTAAAATTGATTCTAGTTTGCTATTAATTGATACAATTGAAAATAAAATTAAGAATCTTATTGATAAATCTGATAATGGTAAGATAAGAATATCAACACATCCGTTTATAGCTAGTCATATTAATAAGGGTATTTTTTCAAAAGGATTCAGGTGGAGCCTTAAATTTAAACGTATTATTCAAATTGTTCCTGATGAGAGACTTCATCTTCTGCAGTATAGTATTGTCAAGAAATAGTCATCTTCTTTCTACCCAGATTTACTAAAGATTTATATAATATAAATAGAGGAATAGTTGCTATTACAATCATTATTGACCCTACTAAATATCCCCACCTGATATTATCATCTGTAAGAAAGAAATTCATAGCAAAGGCTCCAATTAAGCACATACGTACCATTATATTAAGAGAGTTAAATACTGAACTTGTTCTTCCGATTATATTATTTGGGATATGATTGAAAAGATAAGTAGTTCTAAGAATTCTTACTCCTGCATTGGTTAATCCTAATATAAGATTTGCTATAAAGAAATACCATAAAGAATCAATAAAGGTCATACCAGCCAAGAATAAAGAGACTATCATCATTAATAGAATGATGCCAAATATTGGATTTTTTTGTTTGAATAAACGAATAATAAATATTCCTGCAAGAATTGCTCCAAGAGAATAATATACTTCAGCAGATGCATAAATATCTCCATTAGCTTTTAAAAAGTTATGCACATAGGTTGGTAACAGGATATGAATTTCTACTAATAAGAATGCAAAGAGTATATAAGACATAAATCCAAATTTAAATATTAGAGGATGTTTCTTTAGATATGCAATTCCTTGTTTTAGTCGATTAAAAAGATTACCATAATCTTTATCTTCTTTTGCGATTCTATTATATCTTATTTGCAGAAAGATTAATATTACCAACATGTAAGTAATAGCATCCATAAGAAAGATTTCATATATATTCCATGGTTGTATGTTAAATGGTAGATTAATAATAAATCCACCTAGATTCATACTATTATTTGTTGTTCCAGTAAGAAGTAATGCTGCGAATGCACCTGCTAATATACTTGTAGATTGACCTTGTATCTCTATATATGAGTTTAGTTTACCATAATTTTTCTTTTCGGTTATCTCTTGCCCAAAAGCATAAAGATTGGGATAATGCACATTGTAATTGAAGATGGTAGTGGCAAATACTATAATTACTAATAAATCGTTTACATAATTACTATAGAATCCGGAAATTGCTATTGATCCTATAATTAGACCACAAACTAAATTTATAATAATAAAAAGTTTTTTTCTTGAGTACCTATCAATCAATGTACCAGCATATAATCCCCAGAATAAGGTTGCAAAAGTTATAAATATATATGCTGTAGCAAATACTTCTGGTCTTCCTACAATTTCTACAAAATACCAAGGAATAGCAATCATACTAATTCCTTGTGCAAAACCTGAAATAATATTAGATAAAAAAAGTAGACTTATTGCTTTTTTGTTTTTCATATTGCAAAAGTAAAAGAATATGTATTTTTGAATCGATGCAGAAGAAAAGAGTTTATACAATTATAGAAGCAAAAAAAAATATAAGATATTATTGTTCAGTTCAAGAAAGATGCAGATGGGATGTGAAACAAAAATTATTAGTTTGGGGTATTGTAGATAACTTAATTCCGAATATTATTATGAAATTGATAGATGATGATTATATTAATGAGGAAAGATATGCACGTGCATTTTGTAGAGGTAAGTTTAGAATCAAGAAATGGGGGAGAAAGAAGATAGAGTTTGAATTAAAAAAGAAATATCTTTCAGATGATCATATAAATATAGGGATGGAAGAGATTGAGAGTAGTGAATACCTAGAAGAATTAGAGAGGCAAATAGATAAAAAAAACAATTTAATTAAAGAAAAAAGTTTTTTTAATAAAAGAAATATATTAGCTAGTTACTTAATTGATAGAGGTTTTGAGGCTCAATTAGTTTGGAATTCTATAAATAGAAGATATAAATAATATTATAATTTATGATTTTGAATGAACAACAAATAGATAATTTAGATAAAAGAAAAGATAATCTCTACACATATCTTAATATTAATGAAAAGGAATTGAAGATTGCTGAACTGGAGAAATTTACTCATGAAGTTAACTTCTGGGAAAATTCTAATGAAGCTCAACAGACTTTAAAAGAAATAAAAAAGCTTAAAGATTGGGTAGATAATTATTATGATGTTGTAAATAAACTTGAGGAATTAAAAATTGCTATAGAGTTTTTCAAAGTTGGTGATATGACAGACATAGAGTACCAGAGATATGAAGAAGAATTTTTATCGATAATTGAAGGTTTAGAGTTTAAAAATATGTTATCTGCTAAAGAAGATGATATGCCAGCAATATTAACTATAAATCCTGGAGCAGGAGGAACTGAAAGTCAGGATTGGTCAGAAATGATAATGCGAATGTATTTGATGTGGGGAGAAAAAAATGGTTATAGAATTAAAGAATTAGATATTCAGAGGGCTGATCCTGCAGGTATTAAATCTGTTACTTTAGAATTTAATGGAGATTTTGCATTTGGCAACCTTAAGGGTGAGAATGGTGTGCATCGTTTAGTAAGAATATCCCCATTTGATTCTAATTCTAAGAGACATACTTCTTTTGCATCAGTATTTGTATATCCATTAGCAGATGATACTATTGATATTACGATTGATACTTCAGAAATATCATGGGATACTTTCCGATCTAGTGGAGCTGGAGGGCAGGGTGTTAATAAGATAGAGTCTGCTGTTAGACTCAAACATAATCCTACAGGAATCATTATTGAGAACTCCGAAACTCGTTCACAGTTAGAAAATAAAGAGAAGGCTTTGAAGCTTTTAAAGTCACAGTTATATGAATTAGAAATGAGAAAGAAACAAGAAGAAAAAGATAGAATAGAGGGTAATAAGAAGAAAATTGAGTGGGGATCACAAATTAGAAATTACATTTTACATCCATATAAGTTAGTTAAGGATTTAAGAACTGAACATGAGAGTTCAAATCCTGAAGCTGTTTTGAATGGTGATTTAAATGAGTTTATAAGAATTTACTTAATGAAATTTGGACAAAATGATAAAGATATATCATAATCCAAGATGTAGTAAAAGTAGAGAGGTACTTTATCTATTACAAGAAAGATATAGTAACATAGATATTATTAAGTATTTAGAAAAGTCACTAAAATTTATTGAAATATTTGAGATATTAAAGTTATTAAAAATAGATGCACTTGATTTAGTAAGGAAAAATGAATTAGTATGGAGAAAAAAATATAAAGGAAAAGTAATGACCGAACAACAAATTATTGGAGCAATGATGGAATACCCTCAACTCATTGAGAGACCAATAGTAATTATAAATAAGAAAGCAATCATTGCTAGGCCTCCGGAAAAGGTATTGATATTATTTAATTAGGATGGTATTTGATCATCATCTAGCTTTCCTTCTTTTGCCCAAACAAATATCATATATGGAATTACACCAGCTAGAAATATAATAGCCCAGAATGCCATTAAAAAAACAAATACAAACAATAAGAATCCTATAAACTTCATAATGATTAACTTTGCAACAAAGAAACAATAACAAATAAGACTATCAAAATTTTTTTACTATGAATTATCGAATTGAAAAAGATACTCTTGGGGAGTTAAAAGTACCACTTGATAGATATTGGGGAGCTCAGACTCAACGAAGTATAAATAATTTTAATATTGGCGATAAAGCAAGTATGCCTAAAGAAATTATATATGGATTTGCTGTACTAAAGAAAGCTGCGTCATTTGCGAATTGTAAATTAGGAGTTTTATCAGAAGAGAAAAGAGATCTAATATCTCAAGTTTGTGATGAGATTCTTGATGGGAAACATGATAAACAGTTCCCATTAGTTATTTGGCAAACAGGTAGCGGAACACAAACTAATATGAACATAAATGAAGTAATAGCAAATAGAGCACATGTTCTAAATGGCGGTAGTCTAGAAGATGATACTAGAATTATACATCCAAATGATGACGTCAATAAATCACAGAGTTCAAATGACACTTTTCCCACAGCTATGCATATTTCTTCATATAAATTACTTATTGAAAATACAATACCAGCAGTTCAGCAGTTAAAAGATACATTTGATAATAAGTCAGAAGATTTTATGGGTATAGTTAAGATCGGTCGTACTCATCTCATGGATGCTACTCCAATTACTTTAGGTCAAGAATTTTCAGGATATGTTGCTCAACTTGAATATGCTTTAAGTTCACTAAACAACACATTACCTCACTTATCAGAACTTGCTATAGGAGGAACAGCAGTTGGAACTGGAATTAATACACCTCCTGGGTATTCTAATTTAGTTGTTGAATATATTTCTGATCTAATAGATATACAATTTGTATCTGCAAAAAATAAATTCGAAGCAATAGCTAGTCATGATGCAATTGTTGAGAGTCATGCCGCATTAAAACAATTAGCAGTATCCTTAAATAAGATTGCAAATGATATCCGTCTTTTAGCTTCGGGTCCACGTAGTGGTATTGGAGAGATTCAAATACCTGCAAATGAACCAGGATCCTCTATAATGCCTGGCAAAGTAAATCCCACACAGGTAGAAGCTCTAACAATGGTATGTGCTCAAGTTATAGGGAATGATACTACAATATCAATTGGAGGTATGCAAGGTCATTATGAGTTAAATGTTTTTAAGCCAGTTATTGCCTCTAATTTTATAGAATCTGCAAGGCTAATTGGTGACGCATGTAAATCATTTAATGTGAATTGTGTTAATGGGATTACACCAAATTATGATAATATTAAACAGAATTTAGATAATTCATTAATGTTAGTTACAGCTCTAAATACTAAAATTGGTTATGAAAAAGCAGCTGAAATAGCTAAAACTGCTTATAATAATGGAACCACATTAAAAGAAGAAAGTGTTAATCTTGGTTACCTTACATCTGAAGAGTTTGATTTATGGGTAAAGCCAGAGGATATGTGTTAGAGGATACTACTTTTTTCTTTTTTTCTTTACTTCTGCTACAAATAGTTTTACCTTTTGCTCATCTTCTTTTCTGCAGATAAGTAATTTATTTTCATCTTCAACGACTATATAACCATTTAACCCTTGTAATATTACAGTTTTACTATCAGGTAAATTAATAATATTTTTTTTACTATCATATACAAAAACATTATTTCCTTGAATAGCATTTTCTTGTTTGTCTAATGGTAGATGAGTATATAAGGAGCTCCATGTTCCTAGGTCACTCCAACCAAAATCAGCTGGAAATACATATACGTTATCTGATTTTTCCATAATCCCATAATCTATTGAGATATTTTTGCAAGCAGGAAACATTCTATTTATATAATCTGTTTCTTTAGATGTATTATAATGATTTTTTCCGTCTTCAAAGATATCATATAGATCACGCAGATGTTTTCTAAATTTTTTGATTATAGTTTTAGCACTCCATATAAAAATTCCAGAGTTCCATAAGAAATCACCACTATTTAAGAATTGTAGCGCTAAATCTTGATTAGGTTTTTCAGTGAATGTTTTTACTTTCTTTATTCTAGAATCGCTAACTAATGAGTTTTGCTCAAATTGTATATATCCATATCCTGTATCAGGTCTACTGGGCTGGATACCAATAGTGAGTAGCATATTGCTGCTAGATGTCATCTTCATACTATCGTTTACTATTTTTGTAAATTCACTTTCATTAGTAATTAGATGATCAGATGGAGCAACAATCATATTAGCGTTAGGGTCTCTAGTGATAATTTTGAAGGCAGCATAAGCAATACAAGGAGCGGTATTCCTACTTGTTGGCTCACATAATATATTATCCTGATCAATATCTGATAATTGCTCTAAACATAAATCCTTATAATTTTTGTTTGTAACAACTAAAATATTCTCTTTAGGACATATTTTATTAAGTCTCCTGTAGGTTTGCTGTATTAATGTCTCTCCAGTACCTAGAATATCAATAAACTGTTTTGGTCTACTCTCTTTACTCATAGGCCAAAATCTTGATCCAATTCCACCAGCCATTATTACTGCAAAATTGCTTTTATTCATTAGGGTTTTTAATTTTCAAAGGTACAACAAAAGATTAATTTAATTATTATTAGTGATATTTACTATTGCTAATGCATTAAATAGATATATATTATTGGAAGAGATTTCTTTACACTTGTATCTAGTTCTTATTTTCCCTAATTTTTGAAACTTTCTTCCATTGGAGGTATAGAAAATACTTCCATTTGGAATTTCATCTAATATAGTTTTTGGATCTTTATCATAAAGTCTTAAAGCTTTACTTAAATTATAATCATTAATAGTTGATGCTTTTGGATTCTTTAAATGTATACTTAAAGATTGCATAATATCTCTTGGAAAGATATTAGGATGTAAAAAATTAAGCATCATCTTTCTAAACGTAATCTTCCATTCAATACCATGAGGATTCACTTTGTTAAAATATTCATCATAAACAAATGCATGTGCTATTTCATGTGTTAATGTAATCAAGAAGGAATATTTATTTAGGTTTCTATTTATACTAATAATGTATTTTCCATTACTTGTACATCTAAAATCACCTAATTTTGTTTTTCTCTCTATACTTTTCTTTACATTGATGTTTAATTCTTTAATCCATTTGTTAATTTGAGACAAGCTATTTTTTGGGATATAATTTTCTAAATCTTCCATTCTGTACTTTATGATTTAGATTCCTAGGGATAAAGCTGTGTACCCTACAACTAATGCAATTAATAATCCGGCTATAGAAACAATCAATCCATCTTTTCTATTTTCTGCAAGTAAAGGGAAGATCCCATCTCCACTCGTTGCTATCGCTGCTGCAATTAATGCTGCCATAGGAAAATTAGGGATTGTAATAAAGGCAACTGCAACTGCAATCATTCCTCCGCAACCGGGTGTTACTCCGATTAGAGCTGCTAGAAATATAACAATATATACTGATGATGTCATCCATGCGTCAAATGTCTCTGCCCCTACAAGCACATCAATTATATAGTTAGCAATAAATAAACCAATAAAAACGTATGTAACTACCAAAGCAATATCTAATACTGCATGTAATATGGTTGACTTTACATCCTTCATATCACCATAGCAGTCATGACTTTTATAAATAAATCTACTTACACAGTAAAAAATTATACAGGTAGTTGTAAGTGTTATCGAAACCCAATAAGTTAGACTTGAAATGATATCAATTCCTCCGCCCCATAGGGCCATAATAGAGCCTGGAGCTAGAAATATAGCCATTCCAATTATAGCATAAAATCCAAGGGTTTCAATAAATATAGCTGATATGGTATTCTTTTCTGTTATATTGCTTTGTTCATCTAGATGATTCTCTTGATTATTTTCAACCTTCTCTCTGAATCCTACGAAGTCAGATAAATAGCCAAAAATAACCCCTGCAACTAATCCAAAGATTGTAATTGTTGCATATACCTTTAAGTTACCCGCAACATCAGCTTCATTAGATGCTCCTAGTAGAACAAATGATCCTTCGCCTAATGTACTAATGAAAGTAGCAAATAAACCCCCAAAAGATATTTTTTTATTTTTATATAATGACGCTACAACAATTGTTGCTCCACATCCTGGAATTGCTCCTAAAAAAGAACCAATAATAGGATGTGTCCATTTAGGACCAATCTGACTAGCTACATTATCAATTCTTTTTTTAGTTGTAAAACTAATTAGTGCGAAGCCAATTATTGATAGGGATACATAACCGCCTATTGCACCTGCTGCTTCTAGATTATCTAAAATAAATGACCAAAGATTAAATTCCATATTTATATATTTATTATAGCTATGACTCTTTCACTAAATTAATTACTGAAATTTTCTAATTTGCGAATTTAGTTATTTAGAATGACTCTAAACGTAGTAATATAGGAAATCTTACGTATTATCTTCTTGACCTATTTTTTTTGAGAAGTTAGGGCAGTCACAGGAATTTACTTTACTTATAAAACAAGAAGTAATAAAGAATGAAAATAAAAGGAGGGTTACTATTAACTTTAGGTTTTTCATATAATTAAATCAAAAATAAATAATTTAAAAATAGAAAAGTACTTTATTAAACAAATTATATTTATTTTTATTTTTTTATGTATAATATTCTTAAAAATATAGGACATTATTTTTTACTATTAGGCAGGGTGTTTACTGTACCGGAAAAGAGAAAGATTTTTTTAAATCAAATTATTTTAGAGATTGAAAAAATTGGTCTAAACTCTTTAGGTATTGTAATTATCATTTCACTCTTTGTTGGAGCAGTTGTAACTATTCAGACTGCTTATAATTTAATAAACCCATTACTTCCAAAATATTTAATCGGAGTAGCAGCTAGAGATTCTTTAATACTAGAATTTTCACCAACTATGATTTGTCTTATTTTAGCTGGAAAAGTAGGTTCTAATATTGCTTCAGAAATAGGGAGTATGCGAGTAACAGAACAAATTGATGCATTAGAAATTATGGGAATAAATTCTGCAAATTTTTTGATTTTACCAAAGATAATTGCAGCGATGTTCTTTTTTCCATTTCTAGTTATTATTAGTATGGGTATAGGAATGTTAGGAGGTTGGTTTGGTGTAATGTCTGTAGATATAACGACAGCGGATTTTATTTATGGGTTAACATATGAGTTTAATCCTTTTTATATTACTTATGCATTAGCCAAAACAGTAGTATTTGCATTTATTATAACCTCAGTTTCTTCATTTTATGGATTCTACACTAAGGGTGGAGCATTAGAGGTAGGAATATCTAGTACAAAAGCTGTAGTGTATAGTAGTGTTGTTGTGCTAATATTTAATTTTATATTAACTCAACTATTACTAGCATGATTACGGTTCAGGATATTAATAAACGTTTTGGTAAAAATCATGTACTACAAGACTTAAGTTTTATTTTCGAGCCTGGTAAGACAAATCTAATTATAGGAGAAAGTGGATCTGGAAAAACTACACTTTTAAAGGTTATGATTGGATTACATCAATCTGATAGTGGTATTGTAAATTATAATGATAGAAATTTCACACAGATGAAATTTAAAGAAAAGAAAAAATTAAGAGAGGAAATAGGGATGTTATTCCAAGGGGGTGCACTTTTTGATTACATGAATGTTGAAGAAAACATTATGTTTCCTTTAAGAATGTTTACTGAACAATCATACGAACAAAATAGAGAAAGAGTTAATTTCTGTTTAGATAGAGTCAATTTAGAGAATAAAAATAAGCTTTTACCATCAGAATTAAGTGGTGGTATGAGAAAAAGAGTTGCAATTGCTAGAGCAATAGCATTAAATCCAAGATATCTATTCTGTGATGAGCCTAATTCAGGCCTTGATCCAAAAAGTGCTATATTAATTGATAATTTAATAAAAGAGATTACACAAGAATATAATATAACCACAATAGTAAATTCACATGATATGAATTCTGTTATGGAGATTGGTGATAAGATTGCATTTATTCACTATGGAAAAGTATGGTGGGAAGGAAATAAGGAGGATCTAATAAAGTCAGATAATAAGGAGTTGCATAATTTTGTTTTTGCCTCTGAACTTTTTAATAGATTAAGGCATCAACTTTAGATTGTAAATTGAAGATATGGGTTATTTTCTTTTTCAAAACTCAACAGAGTATCTGGACCATGTCCACAATATATTTTAGTTTTTTCAGGAAGTGTTATGATCTTTTTCTTAATACTTTCAATTAATATTTTAGAATCACCAAATGGTAGGTCGGTTCTTCCAATACTACATTTAAAAATAACATCACCACTGATTATAAAGTCATACTCTTTACTATAGAAGCATATATGGCCAGGTGCATGGCCAGGGGTGAATAATACCTCAAGGTAACTTTCTCCAAACTCAAAAACATCACCGTCTTCCAGAAAATATTTAGGATAGATAGATCCTGAAAAATTATCAAAACCATACAGTTTACTTATTTCTCCTACATTTTCTAGTAATGGAAGGTCTTTTTTGTTGATGTAAAGATCAATATCAAATTTATCTGCAATAAATTTATTCCCTAGAACATGATCAATATGACAATGTGTATTTAGTAGAGCTGCCGGTTTTAGTTTATTGTCCTTAATAAAATTTATCAAGTCTAGTTCCTCTTCTTTATTATAACAGCCGGGATCAATAATTACACACTCTCTGCTTTTATCATAAACAACAAAGGTATTCTCTTGGAATGGATTAAATGTAAATTTTTTTATGTTCATTAGATGAAAATATAAGATAACAAATATAGTGCTTTCTTTTACTTTAGTATATTTACATTCTTAAAAGAAGATGAGATTATTTTTTTTCATATTTACTTTTATATGCCTACCATTAATATCGGAAGCTCAATTCTATTATGGATTACAAACAAACTTTGGGAAGAGTAGAGTACAATATAAAGAATTTAATTGGTCAAGTTATCAGTATAAAGATTTTGATATATACTATTATAGAGGAGGTAAACTATTAGCTAATTATATTGCAACAACATCTCATAGAGAGTTGCAAAATATTGAAGATAAATTCTTTTTTAATCTTGAGAAAAGAATACAGTTTATTCTATATAATACTTTCTCTGATTTTAAACAAAGTAATATTGGCTATGATCAGAATGATGATTACAATATAGGGGGAAGGACACAAATAGTAGGGACTAAAGTTCTTTTATATTTTGATGGTGACTATAATCATCTTAATAAACAAATTAGGGCAGGTATAACAAATATTCTATTACAGGAATTTATGTATGGTGGAAATATAGCAGATGCTTTTACTAATTCTGCATTATTAAATCTACCAGATTGGTTTATAGAAGGTTTAGTTTATTTTATTTCTGACCCTTGGAATTTAGAAATAGAGAATATAGTAAAGGATAAGATTAGCACAGGAGATTTTAAGAGCTTTAATCATTTAGATACAGATGAAGCTGTGATAGCAGGATATTCTATTTGGCATTATATTCGAAATACTTATGGCGATAGAGCTATATCAGATATTCTGTATATGATTAGATTAAATAGAAATATTGAAAGTAGTTTTCATTTTGTTTTAGGTAAATCTGTGAATGATATTAATCAGGAATGGCTTGAATATTATTTCCAATCAGATGTAACAGGAATATATCCATCTTCAAAAATTCTTCCAATAAACATTAAAGAAGATGAACAAATTACAAAAATTGCAATAAGTCCTAAAGGGAGAAAAATTGCTTTTGTAACTAATGAAAAGGGTAAATATCGAATTTGGCTTTATGATATGATAAATAAGAAACAAAAAAAGGTTATAACTGTCGGTCATAAGTTAGATAGGATAACTGACTTAACTGTGCCTGTCATTACATTTAATCCTAACAGTAAAATATTAGCATTTATAACTGAAAAAAGTGGAGGGGTTCAGATGAATTATTATAATATAAATAATCATATAATTAATACATTTGAGTTGCAGAATTTACAGAAAGTTATGAGTATGGAGTATGATAAAAAAGGTAAGGTGTTGGTACTATCTGGTATACGTAATAATGCATCAGATATATTTACACTAGAAGTAGTAGGAAATAAGCTTACTAATATAACTAATGATAAGTTTTTAGATTTAACTCCAGTCTTTTCCTCTGATAATAATTATATTATTTTTAGTTCAAATAGAAATAGTAGTGTATTATATGAGAATGACAATCTTACAGATTACGCTAAAAGCAATGATCTATTTAAATATAATTATAAAACAGAAAGTTCTAATCTTATTCGTCTTACAAATACTCATGATATTCACGAAACAGAACCTAGATCTTATAGAAATAATAAATACTGGTTTTTGTCCGATAAAAATGGAATTAAGAATAGGTTTATGTTAAATGTAGATAGTATAAAGATAGAGTCTGAATCTGGTGGGTATTATGAAAAAAAAAATAGACATTAAACCTTATAGTAATTATAATAGAAATATCATATGTTATGACTTTAAACCAAAGTCAGGTCGATTAGTTGAAGTGCTATATCTAAATGGAAAATATGTAATTTATGACAATAAATTAAGTAGAAAAATTAAAGAGACTGATATAAAATTGAGTAAGTCTAGTTTTTTGGAATTGAGAGACAATATGTTGTTAGCTAAATCCACACTATATAAACAAAGAAAAGATTCTCTATGGTTATTAAACAAAGTTGATATTCAGAATTATATATTTGGTGATTTTAAGATGATTAGGAATAATATTGCAAATAAGGATACTGTTTTATTTACTCATATTACAAGAAAAAAGAAGGAGCCAAAAGCACGCAACTATTTTGTTGCTTTTAATACTAACTATATAGTGAGTCAATTTGACAATTCATATATAAATAAATCTTATCAACCATTTACTAATTATAAGGTTCCGATTTTTTTAAATCCTGATTTTGATGCTTTGATAAAATTAGGTACTGCTGATTTATTTGAGGATTATAAAATAATTGGGGGAGCTCGTCTTTCTGGAGATTTGAAGAATAATGGCTACGTTATTAGCTTTATAGATAATAAATATAGACTAGATAAATCTTATTCCTTTTCAAGACAAAGTATAAGTTTTTTAAAGGATAACGCATTGCAGAAAACTTTCTCATACGAACTTAGAGCTGTGTCTAATTGGCCCTTTAATGAGGTGTTTAGTACACGAAATTCGATTAGTTTCAGAAATGATAAGGTAGTCTATTTAGCAACTGATAATACTAATTTAAGAAAAGAGAACTCTTATAGTAATTGGGTAACATATAGGAATGAAATAATATTTGATAATACAATTAATAAAGGCTTGAATCTCTACAATGGTGGTAGATATAAGTTTTTTGCAGAATATTATAGATTATTAGAAGATACGAAGAGTGATATGGTAATTATAGGATTGGATGCAAGAAATTATAAAAGAATACATCATTCAATTATATGGGCAAATAGGTTAGCGTTTAGTACATCATTTGGTAATCAAAAGTTACTTTACTATATGGGAGGAGTTGATGCTTGGCTTACACCTAAATTTAATCAGGATATTGATGTCTCTATTATTGATAATTATAGTTATCAGACATTAGCAAATAATATGAGAGGATTTAATCAGAATATTAGGAATGGTAATAGCTTCTTTTTAATTAATACAGAAATTAGAATACCACTATTTAAATATTTATTAAGACGCCCAATAACATCAGATGTGATAAATAACTTTCAGATTTTAACCTTTTTAGACTTTGGTACAGCATGGTCTGGTAATAGTCCATTTGCTAGTAATAACCAAATAAATTATGAGGTTATTGAAAATGGTCCTGTGACTATCACGCTAGATAGACAGAAAGATCCTTTTATTGCAGGATTTGGATTTGGGGTTAGAAGTAGAATATTTGGTTATTTTTTACGAGCAGATTGGGCTTGGGGTATAGAAGATGGTTATATATTGCCAAATATTTTATATATATCTTTGGGACTTGATTTTTAAATATTAAGGAATGACTTATACAACTATTATTATTCTTGTGGTAATTGGATTATTAGCAGGTATTTTAAGTGGAATTGTAGGTATTGGAGGTGGATTAATTATTATACCCATGCTAATATTATTTCTTGGAACCTCACAACATGTTGCTCAAGGAACATCGTTGGCAGTAATGTTACCTCCTATTGGATTTCTTGGTGCTTTAAATTATTATAAAGCAGGTTTTGTAGAATGGAAATTTGCGCTAATTATTGCAATAACATTTATTATAGGTGGATATTTTGGATCAAAATTTGCTATAGGCATTTCACCAAGTATTCTTAAAAAGGTTTTTGGTGCCCTGTTGTTTATTGCTGCTATCAGAATAATATTTTCTAGATGATGTTAGAAAAAAGAATAAAGCAACTAGCTTCCAATTTATTATCGGAGATAGTTAATATTAGAAGGCATTTACATATGTATCCAGAACTTTCTTTTCAAGAGTTCGCAACTTCTAATTATATTAAATATATACTTAAGGAATGGGGTATTCCATTCTATGACAAAATAGCAGATACTGGGATTGTAGTTGTATTAGAAGGAAAAAATCCAACAAAACGATGTATTGCGTTAAGGGCAGATTTTGATGCTTTACCTATTCAAGAAGAAAATAAGGTTGTCTATTCTTCAAAGAATGACGGAATAATGCATGCATGTGGACATGATGCACATACAGCATCATTATTAGGAACAATTAAGATATTAGATGCAATTAAATCTGATTGGGAAGGTACTATAAAATGTATCTTCCAGCCAGCAGAGGAGAGACTACCTGGAGGAGCAAAGCAAATGATAGAAGAAGGTGTATTAAGTAGTCCGATGGTAGATAATATGTTAGGTCAGCATGTATTCCCTGATTTAGAAGTAGGGAAAGTTGGGTTTAGACCGGGTATATATATGGCATCCACAGATGAATTGTATATTAAAGTAAAAGGTAAGGGAGGGCATGCTGCTCTTCCTAGTAAAAATATAAATCCTATAGTTATTGCTAGTAGGTTGGTATCTAAATTATATTCTCTTTTTGATAAAGAGCAAAATAGTCAATCTGTTTTTTCTATTGGGTTTATTAATGGTAATGGATCAACAAATATAGTTCCTGAAACTGTAAGCATGATGGGTACATTCAGATCATTAGATGATGATTGGAGAATTAAAACACATAATAAATTATTACTTATTGCAGACGATGTTGCGAAGGAATTTAAAGCTGATATAGATTTTGAAATTAAGAAAGGATACCCTACTCTTGAGAATGACATTCTTGTGACACAAGAATCAATTAAGTTAGCTAAAGAATTTCTAGGAGATGAGAATGTAGTTAATTTAGATATTAGAATGACAGCAGAAGACTTTGCATATTATACTAAAAAAATTCCATGTTGTTTTTATAGATTAGGTACCGCAAACAAACAAAAAGGGATTGTAAATGGGTTACATACATCTAAGTTTGATATTGATGAAGGATCATTAGAGATAGGGATGGGGTTAATGGCATACCTAGCTGTTAATGGGTTTAATTAGTTTTTTACCGATTGTTATAAATTCTTTTACAAATAATTGGATTCTATCTAATAGCTCTGTGTTTGATATTATGTTCTCGTGGAATTCTTTTTGTGTAGCATATACTATTCTTGGAAGCTGGATCATTCTCCATTCATTCATACAGATTTGTGTAAGATGCATTGTAGAGAGATAACTCCTTTCTCCACCAGCTGCACATACAATGCCATAAAATTTTCCTTCTAAATTAACAAAACAATTATCCAATATTATTTTTAATCCATCATTTATTGAATAGTTATGGACGCCCATGCCAATGATTATATTATCAGAATGCTCTATTTTTATTTTTAATTCCTGCATATCACTAGTTAGTTTAGTATGATGTGGTACTAGTTTAATTTTCCTTGCATCAACTAACTCTGTTTTAATACCTTTCTTTTTTAAGTCATTCATTATTTTAGCACATAAGATAAACGATCTAGAATTTTTTGATAAAGATGAGGATAGAATTAGAGTCTTCATTCTTTAATTACCCATTTGTGATATAAACTGAATTCTCATTATTCTTAACTCTTCATCTGAATATTCATCTTCTCCAAACTCTTGTCTTAATTCAATAAATGAAGCTTCTTCAGATTCTGCAAGAAAATCATTTAATTCTTCTATTTGATAATCTTCAAAAATTTCTTCTAATAGATAAGAAAGGTTTATTTTAGTTCCTGAATCTACAATACTTTCTATCTCACTCAGAAGCTCATCTACTGTTTTCCCTTTAGCAGAGGCAATGTCATAAAGTGGTAATTTTTTATCAATATTTTGAATAATATAGATCTTATTTGCTGATTTATTTACTAGAGAACGTACTACCATGTCAGATGGTCTATCAATATCATTATCGTTCACATATTTTTTAATAATATCAATAAATGTTTTGCCGTATTTTTCAGCTTTTCCTTGCCCAACTCCTTGTATTTGACTCATCTCCTGCATATTTATAGGATATTGATTTGCCATGTCTGTTAGAGAGGGTTCTAGAAATATTATTGGAGGTGGTAACCCTTTTAATTTTGCTATTTTTTTTCGTTCATCTTTTAGAATCTTAAATAGAATCATATCAGCTGCTCCACCTTTTTGCTTTCCAATAGATTCTGTATTTAGTTGATCATAGTTATGATCTTCTGTTAATTCAAAATTTACTGGGGATTTAATAAATCTTTTACCTTTTTCAGTTACTTTTAAGATACCATAGGTTTCGATCTCTTTAGTTATTAATCCTTTCACATAAGCTTGTCTAATAACAGCATGCCAAAATTCTTTACCCTTTCCTTTACCGCAAGCAAAAACATTATTTATAATACTTTTGTGTTGTTTTATAAGACTATTACTTTCCCCTACTAATACTTTGACTGTTTCTTTTGATTTAAAGCTTTCGTTACATGAAATCATAGTCTGTAGTAATTTATGTACAAATTCTTTCCCTTCAAATTTTGGTTTAGGATGCTTACAGTTATCACACATGTCATCACAATTATCTTCATTAAATTCTTCTCCAAAATAATGAAGTAAATATTTTCTTCTACACATAGATGTTTCGGCAAATGATATAGTTTCTAAAATTAGTAGGCGACCTACTTCTACTTCCGATACAGGTTTGCCATGAAGAAAGTTTTCTAGTTTCTCGATATCTTTGTAGCTGTAAAATGTTACGCAATGACCTTCTCCTCCATCTCTTCCAGCTCTGCCAGTTTCTTGATAATAACCTTCAAGGCTTTTAGGAATATCGTGGTGAATCACAAATCTTATATTAGGTTTATCAATACCCATACCAAAAGCAATTGTTGCTACAATTACATCAGCGTCTTCCATTAAGAATGCGTCTTGATGCTGCACCCTCATTTTACTTTCTAATCCCGCATGATATGGAAGAGCATTAATACCGTTTACCTGTAAAGTTTCTGCAATCTCTTCTACCTTTTTTCTACTTAAACAATAAATTATTCCAGACTTACCGGAATTTTGTTTGATAAATTTTATGATTTCTTTTTCAACATTTATTTTCGGTCTTATATCATAATACAGGTTTTCTCTGTTAAATGAATCTAAGAATATTTTTGCATTTTCTAATTTTAGATTTTTTTGTATATCTTGTTGTACTTTCGGAGTTGCAGTTGCAGTTAGTGCAATTATTGGTTTTCTTCCAATATTATCAATTATTTTTCTTAATTTTCGGTATTCTGGTCTAAAGTCATGACCCCATTCAGAGATACAATGCGCTTCATCTACTGCATAGAAAGATATCTTAATAGTCCTTAAAAATTCAATATAATCTTCTTTAGTTAAAGATTCTGGTGCTACATATAATAGTTTTGTCTTTCCGGACCTAAGGTCAATTTTTACATTTTTTATGTCCTGTTTATTAAGGGATGAGTTTAATACATGTGCAATACTGTCATCTTTACTAAATCCCCTTATAGCATCTACTTGATTTTTCATTAATGCAATAAGTGGTGATATAACGATTGCAACACCATCATCAATAAGAGCTGGAAGTTGATAACACATTGATTTTCCACCACCTGTTGGCATAATCACCAAGGAGTCATTACCTTCTTGTAGACTTTCTATTATTTCTTCCTGCCTACCTTTAAAACTGCTAAAACCAAAAATATTTTTTAAATGGTCATGTAATGTTATATGAGATTTAATCATTCAATCGTTAATATTTTTCTAAAAGTAATACTTTTGCATAATGTATAAAAGAGAAATAAAAATAATATTTATTTAATTAATTATATTATAATTTGAAATCTATTTCAAAAATATTAGAGATTGCTACATCAGTTATTAAATTAGAATCAAAAGCTATTGATGAGCTGATAGCTAAATTAGATGATGATTTTGCTAATGCTGTAAAATTAATTTTGTCTTCAAATGGTAGAGTAATAGTAGCAGGAGTGGGTAAGTCAGCTAATATTGCTAGTAAAATAGTTGCTACACTCAATTCAACTGGTCAGCCAGCAGTCTTTCTACATGCTGCTGATGCTATTCATGGAGATTTAGGGAATATTCAGGATAATGATATAGTAATATGCATTTCAAAAAGTGGTAATACTTCAGAAATTAAATATTTACTTCCTCTAATAAAAGATATGGGTAATAAAATTATAGCAATATGCGGTAATAGTGATTCATTCCTTGCATTAGAAGCTGACTTTGTTTTAAATTCAACTGTAAATAAAGAAGCGTGCCCTTATAATTTAGCACCTACTTCGAGCACTACAGCGCAATTAGTTCTTGGAGATGCATTAGCAATTTGCCTTTTGGAAAACAAAAATTTTACAGATAAAGATTTTGCTCGTTTCCACCCGGGGGGTGTTTTAGGTAAGCGTTTATATCTTAAGGTTTATGATATTATTAATAAAAATGAGATTCCAGCAGTTAATATTAAGGATAATATTCAAAATGTAATTATTGAGATTTCAAAGAAAAGATTAGGCGCTACTGCTGTATTGAAAGAAGAGGTGATCACAGGTATTATTACTGATGGAGATTTAAGAAGAATGTTAGAGGATGGAATTGATATGAAACAAGTTCTTGCAGAAGATGTAATGAATACTGAGCCTAAATTAATTCATTCATCCGCTTTAGCTATTGAGGCTCTTAAAATGATGGAAAATTATAATATAAATCAGTTAATTGTTACTGAAGATGATAGTTATATTGGTATCATTCATCTCCATGACATTATTAAAGAAGGGATTACATAAATGAGTATTGATAATCGTAAATCTGACATGTCATTTCTAGATCACCTTGAGGTATTTAGGTGGCATCTTGTTCGTTCAGTAATAGCTATTTTCTGTTTTTCATTTTTAGCATTTATACTTAAGGATTTGTTATTTGATGAAATATTACTTGGACCTAAAAATCCAGATTTCCCTACATACAAGATATTGTGTTATTTATCACAGGCGCTTGGTATGGGAGAGATACTATGTATGGAAGAGCTACCTTTTAGCTTGATGAATATTACAATGGCAGGACAGTTTAGCATTCATATAAAGACATCTATTGTAGCTGGTTTTATTTTATCTTTTCCATATGTTTTCTGGGAAATGTGGAGATTTATTTCTCCAGCATTGCATGAGAATGAAAGTAGTATAACTAAAGGAGTTGTATTTTTTTCCACTTTACTATTCTTAATTGGAGTTCTGTTTGGTTACTATATAGTCGCTCCACTTTCTGTCCATTTTTTAGGTTCATATCAAATTAGTAATGAAGTTGCAAATCAGATTTCATTGGGCTCGTATATTAGTACTGTTACTACAGTGTGTTTAGCAAATGGTTTAGTTTTTGAACTACCCATATTAGTTTATTTTCTTACAAGGATGGGGTTAATTACACCTGATTTTATGCGTAAATACAAAAAACATGCTATAGTATTAACCCTTATCTTTTCAGCAATAATCACTCCGCCTGATATTACAAGTCAGGTCCTGGTTGCTTTACCATTAATGGTACTTTATGAGTTTAGTATTATAATATCTAAAAATGTTATTAAGAAAAAAGTTAATAGAGCATGAGATTAAGAGCGGATAATATTGTAAAATACTACAATAAAAGACCAGTTGTTGATGGTGTTAATATTGAGCTTAACCAAGGAGAGATAGTAGGTTTACTTGGTCCAAATGGTGCTGGAAAGACAACTAGTTTTTATATGATGGTTGGTCTAGTTTCACCTGATTTTGGCAATGTATTTATTGGTAAAGAAAATATTACAAGATTACCTATGTATATGAGAGCTCAGATGGGAATTGGTTATTTAGCCCAAGAAGCTTCAGTCTTTAGAAATATGACTGTCGAAGATAACATTAAATCAGTTTTAGAGATGACTAACCAATCTAAAGAAATGCAAGAAGAGACATGTGAATCTTTACTTACAGAATTTGGATTAAAAGAGATAAGGGGTAATATTGGAGCTTTACTATCTGGTGGTGAAAGAAGAAGGACTGAAATTGCTAGGGCTTTAGCTACAAAACCAAAATTTATTCTATTAGATGAGCCATTTGCAGGAGTTGACCCAATTGCTGTTGAAGATATTCAGCAAATAGTCGCTAAACTGAGAGATAAAAATATTGGGATACTTATAACAGACCACAATGTTCATGAAACGCTCTCGATAACTGATAGAGCATATCTTCTTTTTGAAGGTAAGATTTTAAAATCAGGGACTGCAGAAGATTTAGCAGCTGATAAAAGAGTCAGAAAAGTATATTTAGGAAATAATTTTGAATTAAGATGATTATTATAACAGGTGCGGCAGGTTTTATAGGGAGTTGTTTAGTTAGAACACTCAATGAAAATGGTTATGATAATCTTGTTTTAGTAGATGATTTCTCTAATCCTTTAAAAAATAAGAATATTGAATCTAAAATTTATCTTGAAAAAGTTGAACGTATGGAAATATGTAAATGGATTCATAATAATAAGAATAATATAGATTTTATTTTTCATATAGGAGCTAGAACAGACACGACAGAATTTAACACAGATATCTTTGATGAGTTAAATTTAGAGTATTCTAAAATTCTTTGGGCAAAATGTGTAGAATATAATATTCCAATTATTTACGCTTCTTCTGCTGCAACTTATGGGAATGGTGAATATGGTTTTTATGATAATCATGACATAATAAAGTTATTAGAACCATTAAATCCATATGGAAATTCCAAAAATGATTTTGATAAGTGGGTTTTAGAGCAGAAACAAAGGCCAGAATTCTGGGCTGGGTTTAAGTTCTTTAATGTTTATGGTCCAAATGAATATCATAAAGATAGAATGGCGTCTGTAATTTATCATTCTTATCAGCAAATAAAAGATTATGACGGTATAAATCTTTTTCGTTCTCATAATTCTGATTTTAAGGATGGAGAGCAATTAAGAGATTTCATTTATGTAAAGGATCTTTGTGATGTTTTGCTGTTTATGATGAATCATAGAGATAATTGTGGTATATATAATCTAGGTACAGGTGAAGCTAGGACATTTAACGATCTAGCAAAAGCAATATTTAATTCTTTAGAAAAGGAAGAAAAGATTAATTTTATAGATATGCCTATTGATATTAGGGATAGATATCAATATTTTACTGAAAGTTGCATGGATAAGCTACAAAAGATTGGATATGGTAGGCCATTTACAAGTTTAGAAGATGGTATAGAAGATTATCTAAAGTGTTACTTAATAAAAGAAGAGTATTATTAAAGCTCTTCTCTAAATTCTACTAAAAATTTCCGAATACTCTTAAGATGGTTAATGATTTCAATATTCTCAATTGTATCCTTTTTGTTTTCTCTTAACTTTTTTTTTGCCCCTTCTAAAGTAAATCCTCTTTCTTTTGTTAGATGGTAGATTATTTTTAGATTTTCAACATCTTTTTTAGTAAAGATTCTATTTCCTTTTTTATTTTTCTTTGGTTTCAGGATTTCAAATTCTTTTTCCCAGTATCTAATAGAAGAGACACTTAGTCCAAATATTTTTGCAACTTCACCAATAGGGTAAAATAGTTTTTCTATTTCTTTCTCTTTATACGGCATTAATCAAATGATTGATTGTTTTTAGATGATATTTCTAGCATTTTCTCATATTCTTCTGGGTTTAAATCATTATAGTAATAGTTTACTGGATTTATTTTACGTTTATTTTTCATTACCTCGTAGTGAAGATGCGGAGCTACAGATGTGCCGGTGCTTCCAACGTAACCAATGACTTCCCCTCTTTTTACTTTTTGTCCTTTTTTGACTATATATTTTGACATATGAGCGTACAGTGTCTGATAACCATATCCATGGTTAATAATAACGTGATTTCCATATCCTTTTCTACTTCTTCTTACTTTCTCTATTTTACCATCTCCTGTTGCATAGATTGGTGTTCCTTTTGGAGCTGTGAAATCCATTCCAGTATGCAATTTTCTAGTTTTATAAATAGGATGAATTCGATAACCATAACCACTTGCCATTCTACCTAGATTTTTATTAGCTATTGGTTGAATAGCTGGAATCGAGGCTAGCATATCTGTTTTATTTTTTGCTAAATTGATTAATTCGTCAAATGATTTAGATTGAATATATAATTGTTTGGAAAGTTTATCGGCCTTACTTGTAGCTTCAATTACTAATTCAGCATTACTAAAATTACGAATATCTTTATATCTATTTACGCCACCAAAACCTGCCTTCCTTATTGCTGATGGAATTGGATCTGCTTCAAATATTACACGATATATATTATCGTCTCTTTGCTGTAGATCATCTAATACTAAATCAATTTGAGTCATTTTTTTATTCAATATATCATATTGAGTCAACAAATTTTCAATTTCATTCTTAAGTCTTTTTTCTTTCGGACTATCGAAGAATTGAAAGAAAATTAAAATCATTATAAGACCGCTAAAACTAGATGCTATAGCATAGCTTAAGTAGCGTTTAAGTTTATCAAAAGAATTAAGTTCAATTCGTTTGTAACTTAATGTTTTAGTATCGTAATAATATTTTATCTTAGCCATAAAATTAAATATGTTACAAAATTAGTTAAATTACACAAAATTTGTATGCTAAATTGACTGATTTCTAACATGTTAATGTGAATATAAAAAAACAAAGTGTGGATTCTAATAAAGTAAGATCATTATTTCTAGAATTCTTCCAAGAAGAAGGCCATGAAATTATACCATCTTCTCCTATGGTTGTAAAGGATGATCCTACATTGATGTTTACTAATGCTGGGATGAATCAGTTTAAAGATATCTTTTTAGAAGAAAAAGATCCTAATTATTTAAAAGTTGCAAATACACAGAGATGTTTAAGGGTATCAGGTAAGCATAATGACCTTGAGGAAGTTGGTCATGACACATATCATCATACTATGTTTGAGATGTTAGGTAATTGGAGTTTTGGTGATTATTTTAAGGAAAGGGCAATATCATTGTCATGGAAATTCTTAACAGATATTTGTAATTTAGATAAAAACCGTCTTTACGTAACAGTATTTGAGGGTTCTAAAGAGGATGGGCTTTCCAAAGACAATGAGAGTTTTGATATTTGGAAAAAATATCTTGATGATGATAGTATAATATATGCATCTAAAAAGGATAATTTCTGGGAAATGGGAGAGACTGGTCCCTGTGGTCCATGTAGTGAAATTCATTATGATAATCGTGATAATAAGGAAAGAAAAGAAATAGATGGGTCATTACTTGTAAATAAAGACCATCCTGAAGTAATTGAGATATGGAATCTTGTGTTTTTGCAGTTTAGAAGAAGTATTGATAGAAAATTAAATAAACTTTCGAAAATGCATGTTGATACAGGAATGGGATTTGAGAGACTTTGCATGATTATGCAAAATAAGAAATCAAATTACGAAACAGATATATTCCAACCAATTATTAAAGAGATAGAGAATCTATCTTATCTTAAGTATGGATATGATAATGATTCAGATATTGCAATGCGTGTAATTGCTGATCATATTCGTGCAATTTCATTTTCTATAGCAGATGGACAGTTACCTTCTAATGTTAAGGCTGGTTATGTTATACGTAGAATTTTGAGAAGAGCTGTAAGATATGGGTATTCATTTCTAGATATGAAAGAGCCATTTATGTACAATTTAGTTGATGTGCTAGATAAACAGATGGGAGATTATTTTCCTGAGATTAGAAGTCAAGTTGGAATCATAAAAAATGTAATAAAAGAGGAAGAGAATTCTTTTATAAAGACACTTGAGGCTGGACTAAAGAGGATACAGCAGATGATTAATAATAAAATGATAATCACTGGAAAACAGCTTTTTGAATTATATGATACTTTCGGGTTTCCTAAAGATTTAACAATACTTATATTAGATGAAAAAAGAATAAAATATGATATAGAAGGTTTTGATGAGGAAATGGGAAAACAGAAAAACAGGTCAAAACAAGCAGCAAAAATAAAGACTGGAGATTGGATAATAATACTAAAGGATGATATACAGGAATTTGTAGGCTATGATGAGTTGCAGGTAGATATTAAAATAACTAAATACAGGGAAGTTACTACTCCAAAGGGTAAATCCTATCAATTAGTATTTAATATTACACCTTTTTATGCTGAAGGAGGAGGTCAGGTTGGCGATACAGGTTATATAGAGAATAGTAAAGAGAGAATAGATATTATAGATACTAGAAAGGAAAATAATGTCACATTTCATGCTACAAATGATATTCCAACAGATTTAAAGGATAGTTTTAGAGCATATGTAGACCCTATTAAGAGAATTTCTATTCAAAGGAATCACACTTCAACTCATCTTTTACATGAAAGTTTAAGAGAAATATTAGGAGAACATGTTCAGCAGAAAGGATCTTATGTTTGTTCTGATTATCTGAGATTTGACTTCAGTCACTTCTCTAAACTTACAAATATTGAGATTAGAAAGATAGAGGAAAGTGTCAATAATAAGATAATGCGTAATATTCTTCTTGATGAGTATAAAGATATTCCTTTTAATAAGGCAAAAGAAATGGATCCTCTTATGCTGTTTGGAGAGAAATATGGTGATACTGTAAGGTTAATTCAGTTTGATACATCTAAAGAATTGTGTGGAGGCACTCATGTTAATTCAACTGGAGAGATAGGATTATTTAAGATTATTAATGAGGTATCCTCTGCTTCTGGTATTAGACGGATTGAGGCTATATCAGGAGTAAAAGTTATAGAATTGATGAATTCTCAAAAAGAAATAATAGATGAGTTGTCTAGAATGCTTAAAACAAAAGATTTGTTAAAGAGTGTAAATGATTTGTTATTAAATAACAAGCAGAAAGCTAATGAGTTAGAAGATTTAAAATTATTACAGCTTGACAGTACAATACAAGCATTATTAAATAAGGTAGTTAAAAGTAATGGAATAAATATTATTGCTGAAAAAGTAAATTTAGATATTGGTCAAATGAAGAATATTTCTTTTAGATTAAAGCAGCAAGATAATTTACTGCTTCTTTTAGCTTCAAATAATAATGGTAAGGCTAACTTAACTATGATGATTACTGCAGACTTATTAGAGAGTAAGGGTCTTGATGCTTCTAATCTAATTAATGAGATTAGTAAAGAAATTAATGGAGGAGGAGGTGGTAATTTAGGTTTTGCTACAGCTGGAGGCAGTAAGATTAGCGGTATAGATAAAGCATTTAAAAAGCTATTTAAAATACTAGAATAGTATCGCTATAACACTACACTAATGTATATATAGATTATGGAGTAACTGTGACCTGTATATACATCCATCTAGATTCATCACTATTGTCATTTGGTGTTAATTGAGAAACTCCAAATCCGTAATTTATATGTTTGTTTAGTTTATTTGTTAAAAAGATGTCAATTTCATCACCGCCTAATAGTTCGTTTTTTTCTGATGCAATAGTGTGATATGTTAGGCCAATATTCCAATCTTGCATTTTATATTTAATATTTAAATAAGCATCATTCCAAGTACCATCCATATTATCTGCAATTATATCCATGGTACCATTGAATTGATGATAATCTCCCCACGTGGAATTCCATTTCCCTCCATTTGTTTCAGAAAACATATCTATTCCACCCCCTAAAGATAGTTTTTCGTTAACATTGTAATCAATAGTTATAGCAATAAGAGCAGCTGTCTCATCTTTATTATCAACATTAGCTGTCTTGTACCATGTTTGATTCCAATAATCAAATCCAACATCAAGCTGATCTTCCATAGTTTTAAAATCTAATGCAATTCCCATAGTATTTCTAGCGTTGGCAATAAGATAAGCTCCATCAATATTAAATTCTTCAGTATTTCTATTTATGTAGATATATGCCCAATCTTTATTTTGGTTACTTTCTACTGCATCTGTACCAATATCTATATTAATAAGTCCTTCATATTTTAATATAACACCATCATGACTCCTTCCTCTATTACCCCAATTATCATTTCCAATTATACGGCCATCGCCATAATGTAAAGCTATTCTACCTGCTTGTACTGTGATATCATAAGGTAATTGGGTTGTGATACTTGCTTCGTATAATGAGGGTTCTCCTGTGCTATTAACATCTTCTTCTCCATCATGAAATTCATAGAAATAATTACCAGTTACATTCATACTCCATTTATGGCCTAATATATCTTCACCACTCCATCCTACACCTAGACGAGTAAGACTAGTTGAGTTAACATTATTATCCCATTCATCGATGTTTTTTATTTGATAATTTTCAGATCTAATTCTTGAATTTCCAATAAATTCTTGAGTATAACTTAATGTTGTACTTAATAAAAGTACAAAAAGTAATAATAGTAGGTTTAGATTTTTCATAGCTAGCCTTTTTAGTTAAAAATACAAATAGAGGCTATTTAGTAAAGGCTTCTATTTTTTATGATCTTATTTCTTTTAGAATCTATATGATAATCCAAGATTAACATCCCCTTTTCTTTCACCATCTTCATCTTCACTAAGTGGTATATTGTAATTTGGTTCAACATAGAAATTATTAAAGATATTTAAAGAATATCCTATACCAATGTTCATATTATCAGCTTTATCTTCATTTGACATATTCACTGAAAGGTATATATCATCTTGCCATAGATATCGGAAAAATATATCATAACCATTATTTCCTCCAGCTGATTGTAATCCAACAATAAAACTTTTATTTATATGGTATCCAATACCCATTCTATCAGTAAAATTTTCCATTTCCATACTATTACCATTTGCTGCTTTATTTACATTAGTAACTATCATAAAGTTTTGTGCAGATAACATAAATGTAGATATTAATAATATAGTTGTTAGTATATTTCTTTTCATTTTTTCTTAATTTTAGTATTAAACTTTCTTTAATTAAAAACAAATGTAAAAAAAAACCAGCAAAAAGCTGGTTTTTTAAATTTATTTAGTGTTAGCTTTTAGAATCTATATCCGATTCCTAAATTAAATTCACCATCTCTATCACCATTTTCATCTTCTTCAGTTGCCATAGTATAGTTTGGCTCAATATACAAACTATTCCACACATTTAAAGAGTAACCTACACCAATACTAGTACCCTCATTGTCTCCTGTTGCCATCTGTAAAGATAAGTAAAGATCATCTTTAAAATTATAACGAGCAAATAAGTCATAATCTTCTCCATTCTTTACCCCACCAATTACAATATTGTCATTGATCGAGTATCCGATTCCCATGTTCGCAGTTATTTTATCCATATTCTCTTCTTCATCCGCATCATAGGTAGTAACTACCATAATTTGAGCAGAAGCAAATATTGTTGCAAGTACAAAAACTGCTGATAATAATATTTTTTTCATTTTTTTATATTTTTGATTAATACTGTTTGCAAGATAGTAATGTTTGAATTAGGTCTCTTATTTATCAGTATCAGTTGTTAACATAGTATTGTTAGTCTTATATACCTAATAAATTTAAAACATGATATAAAAAAAAAGACTGCTAAATTAAGCAGTCTTTTTTTTATATCATATTAGTTAATGATTACATACCTATACTTAAAGTTAACCAAGTATATTTATCTTCACCATCTTCAGCATATTTGATACCAACATTAGAGTTATCACCTAATGAATAACCAAAGTTAGCCTCAGTAACATCTCTTTCGTACTCTTCATTCTCAGCGTTAGTAATATTATGCATAGTAACACCTAAATTAAAATCACCTGAAGCATAAGAAACACCATAAGAGTTCATTTCATCATCAGCACCAAGGTAGCCCATGTTACCATGAGTATTCCATGAGTCATCACCACCATAGTTACCAATGTTAGAACCGAAACCGTTCTCTCCATATGTAGTTCTAGCAGCATTTAATGTAATGCCTTCACTTACAACGTAAGTAGCACCTATTGACATCATATCGATATCATCACCATCAGTAGTAGTACCTGAATTATAAGAAACTGCTAAATCAAGGTCTCCACCCATCATTGCATACCCTAGGTCAAGACCCATTGCATTCTCATCAGTACCATCATTATACTCATTACTAACATAAAGTAGATTAATGCTCCAATCACCATCTGATTTACTAGCATTAATTAACATACTAGTGTGATCTTCTTCGTCTTCGTTACCTTGATTATCTCTATAGTATCCTACTTCAACATCCATCATGTCTAAATCATGATTAAACAAACCTCCATCTAATGCATTAGGAGTCCTTCCCCAATCATTAGCGCCGATAATCGCTCCACTTCCATACTCAAGTGTTTGACGACCAACAGTTACAGATGCAAAACCCATTAGATCAGTAGAAGCATTAGCTTCAACTACATTTAATACGCCATCTCTGTTATTTTGACCAAGATCCATGTTATGATTAGCATTAACATTGATACTCCAGCCATTACCACCCCAATTTGCATCGAGAGTAGTTCTTTGTTCAGTTGTAAACTGATCATTATCTCCACTCATGTTAACCCTAGTTCTAGAGTCAGCATCCCAAGACTGGGCAGTAGCGATAACTGTTACAAATCCTAACGCAATTGTTAAGATATTACGTAAATTCTTTTTCATAATTAATTATTTATTTGGTTAATACTTTGCAAAAATACGCATATCAAATAGTATGGACAACAAAACTTAGCACCTTTTTTAACATTTAATTGTTTAAATTGACCCTAAAATACTGATATAGAGCACTATAAGCTGTTAATTTTTATATCATTTTGGTATCAATATTTCTTCAAAAAAGCTTAAAAAGACATAAAAAACAACTTTTTTTATATTAATTCCTATAGGAAATCCATTTTAGCAGCTCTTTATAAGTTGGTTTTTTACCATACATAAGTATACCTATTCTATAAATTTTTGCTGCTATATAAGTAGTAGTAATAAATCCAATTATTAAAAGAAGCATAGAAATAATTAACTCGATATTACTGACTCCAAATGGTAAACGTACCATCATTATTATTGGAGAAGTTAAAGGAATTAACGATGCCCAAAAAGCTATTGTTCCGTCAGGATTATCCATAACAGGCTGGATTAAAATAAAAGATATTATTAGAGGAACTGTAATTGGTAAGATAAATTGTTGAGTATCTGATTCAGTATCTACTGCAGATCCTACTGCTGCAAAAAGAGAACTGTATAGAAAATAACCACCTAAAAAGTAAAAAATGAATGTTATGACTAATCGCAATATATCCACATCTAATATTGTGCTAAATGTATTAGAAATATGTATTAATTTACCTTTTTCAATCTGTATATTATCATTTGTTGTTTCAAAAAATATTAATTCTGTAAAATGATATATAAAGATTGATAGAATAACCCAAAGTAAAAATTGTGTCAACCCAACTAAAGCTACTCCTATTATTTTTCCCATCATTAACTGGAATGGTTTTACAGACGATATGATAATCTCGATTATTCTGTTCGTCTTTTCTTCAATAACACCTCGCATAACCATAGTTCCATACATAAAAATAAAAATATATATGAGTATACCACAAAGAAAACCAATCCCAGAACTTATTTCAGGGTTAACACCAATTTCACCCTTCTCTCCTAATACAACTGTCTTTAATTTAAATTCATTTGATATTCTATCTAAAACTTCTAAATCAATTCCAGAGATCTCTAATTCTTTATTATGTAATATTTCTATTAAATTATTTTCTATCTCATTCTTTATATTTAAGCTTATTTGTTGTTTAGAATAAATTGAAATGCTGCTCAAATCACTTACATCAAGTAATGCATAATATGGACTGGAATCAAAGTCTGTTTTTAAATTAAGGAATTCTTCATTAGGAACTTTTACGAAATGTAAATATTGGGAGTCTTTTATTCTTGAATTCATTTTATCATCTTCATCATATAATGCGATAATTTTTACTCCTTTTTCTTTTATAGCTAAATATGTTGGTAGTATGATAATTCCAGCCATAATAAGTGGAGTCAAGATAGTCATGATAATAAAGGATTTCTTTCTTACCCTAACTAAATATTCCCTTCTAATTATAAGTAATATCTTATTCATGATTAATTGTTCTAATAAAAATATCTTCCATTGTTGGTATCATTTCTTTGAATGATATAATATAATTCTTATGAATAAGCTCTTTTAATAAGTCATTTGAAGTTATATTATCTGTAATCTTTATTTGATATTTATTTTCATGTTGGTTAGTTATTTTAAATTTTTCTGGAAGAATAAGATTGCTTTCTTTTAATTCAACAGAGAATGTATTAGTTTTAAATTTATTCTTTATTTGAGCAATTTCACCTTGCAGAATACATTTTCCATTATTAATTAAGGATATATGATCACATATCTCTTCTACAGATTCCATCCTATGTGTTGAAAAAATAATACTTGTACCTGAATTTCTTAGTTCTAGAATTTCTTTACGAATTATTGATGCATTAATAGGATCAAAACCTGAAAAAGGCTCATCAAAGATTAATAATTTAGGATTATGGATTACTGTAACAATAAATTGAACTTTTTGTGCCATACCTTTACTTAGTTCTTCCACTTTTTTATTCCACCAGTGTATAATATTAAATTTATCGAACCAGAATTTAAGTTCTTTAGTAGCCTGTTTATGAGATAGCCCTTTTAATTTAGCTAGATAAATAGCTTGTTCTCCAACTTTCATTTTTTTATAGAGTCCTCTTTCTTCTGGCAAATAGCCTATATCAGAAACATGTATCTTTTCTAATTTTTTACCATCAAAAAAAAGGTCTCCAGAATCTGGAGCTATTATTTGATTAATAATACGCATTAAGGTTGTTTTTCCTGCTCCATTTGGTCCTAATAGACCAAATATACTACCTCTTGGTATTTTAATATTGATATGGTCTAATATAATATTATTGCCAAATCTTTTTACAATATTTTTGGCGTCAAGAATATTATTTTGCATTCTATCTAAACATTTCTTTTACTCTATCAAAAAACGATTTATCATTTTTTGTAGGATTTGGTTTGAAATTTTTAGATTCTGAAAATTTCTCAAAGAATTTCTTTTCATCTTTACTTAAATTTTGAGGTGTCCACACATTTATATGTACTAATATATCACCTTTACCGTATGAATTAACTGAAGGTAATCCTTTTCCTTTAAGTCTTAATATTTTACCAGATTGAATCCCGCTTTCTAGTTTAACTTTAGCTTTACCATCTATAGTTGGTATTTCAGCATAAGTTCCAAGTGCTGCATCAGTGAAACTAATATAGTGTTCGTAATGTAGATTTTGACCATCTCTCACAAGATGCTGGTTCTCTTCAATAGATATCAAAACAATTAAATCACCATTTATACCATCAAAAGGTGCAGCATTACCTTTACCTCCTACTTTCAGTTGCATACCATCCTCTACTCCCGCTGGAATAGTTATCTTAACTGTTTCGGTAGACTTTATCATCCCATTAGGATCAGTACCAGATGGGCGATTGTCAATGGTCTTACCATTCCCATTACAACTTGGACATGGGCTTGAGCTTTGCATCTGTCCTAGAATTGTATTACTTACTCTTGTGACTTGTCCACTTCCATTACAAGATTCACAAGTTTTATAGGTTACTCCTTCAGAACTTTTAAGTCGAGTAACTTTTATTTTTTTGTCTACTCCTTCTGAAATTTCTTTTAAGTTTAAAGAAAGTCTAATTCTTAAATTACTTCCTTTAACAACTCTTTGTCTTCCTCTTCCTCCTCCTCCTCCAAAAAAACTTTCAAAAGGATGACTTCCTCCAAAGATATCACCAAATTGCGAGAAAATATCTTCCATATTCATTCCACCACCAAAACCACCTGCAGCTCCTTGCATCCCGGCATGACCAAATTGATCATATCGTTGTTTTTTTTCAGGATTACTAAGTACATCATAGGCTTCAGCAGCTTCTTTGAACTTTTCCTCAGCAGTCTTGTCATTTGGGTTCTTATCTGGATGATATTTGATTGCTAGCTTTCTATACGCCTTTTTTATTTCTTTAGAATCAACATCTTTACTAACTCCTAGAATATCATAATAATCTCTTTTTGCCATATTATTTTATTTAGCAACTACAACTTTGGTATGTCTGATCACCTTATCTCCTAGCATATAACCTTTCTCTACCGTGTCAATTATTTTATTTTTTTCTTTCTTTTTCTTGGACTGGACTACGCTAATTGCTTCATGCATTTCAGTGTTTAGTTCTTTTCCAATAGGATTAGAAATTTCTTTAAGTCCTTTATTTTCTAATATAGAAATTAACTTTTTATAAATAAGTACTATTCCATGTTCATTTTCATAATTATTAGCTTCAATAGCTCTTTCTAAATCATCTATAATAGGTAATAATGAACTAATTATATCTTGTCCAGCAGTTGCAAAAAGTGTAATTCTCTCTTTAGCTGTTCTTTTTCTGAAATTATCAAATTCTGCAATTAACCTTAAGTGTTGATCTTTTTCTTTTGATAAAAGCTCTTCAATATTATCGTTCTTTTCTTTTATTACTTCTCTTGTCTTATTTCCTTTTTTCTTTTTTTTCATAGTTTGATGTTATGTTTTTCTAATTAACTTGTACTGCAAACTCTTTGCCATATGAATTATGATAGACAAAATGTCAGTATTTAGTCTAGATAATCTTCAAAAAATTTATATAGAGATATTCCTTTGAGAAACTGAAAATTGAACATAAAACTAAAGTAATTGTTATTATTTTTTTCATAATTCTTTGTTAAAAACAGTTTATGGGATTAATTTATTCTAGTAATTTTTGCCCCAATAGCATTTAGTCTTTTATCAATATCTTGATACCCTCTATCAATTTGTTCAACATTATGAATAGTGCTTTCACCATCAGCTGCAAGAGCTGCTAATAATAGTGAAACACTCGCCCTGATATCTGGAGATGTCATAGTTGTCGCCTTAAATTTAAACTTATGATTTAGGCCAATAACTGTTGCTCTATGAGGATCGCATAATATTATTTGTGCGCCCATATCAATTAGTTTATCTACAAAGAAAAGTCTAGATTCAAACATTTTTTGATGTATAAGAACTGAACCATCTGCTTGAGCAGCTACAACTAAAATAATAGATAATAAATCGGGAGTAAATCCTGGCCAGGGGGCATCGGATATAGTCAATATAGATCCATCAATAAAATTACTAATTTTATAATTATTCTGTGATGGAATAAAGATGTCATCACCTTTTCTTTCAATTTTTATTCCTAATTTTGAGAAAATACTAGGAATTAATCCTAAATTATCATAGCTTACATTCTTGATTGTAATCTCGGATTTGGTGATAGCAGCTAATCCAATAAAAGAACCTATCTCAATCATATCAGGTAGTATTTTATGTGTGCAGCCAGTTAGATTCTTAACTCCTTCAATATTTATTAAGTTAGAGCCTACACCAGTTATCTTAGCTCCCATGCTATTTAACATTTTACAAAGTTGTTGTATGTATGGTTCACACGCAGCATTATAAATACTAGTTTTTCCGTTTGCCATTATAGCTGTCATGATAATATTTGCAGTTCCAGTCACAGATGCTTCTTCAAGATGAAGATTTGTTCCTTGTAGACCTTTAGTTGTTACTCTATAAAATTCTTCTTTATTATCATATATAAATTTTGCTCCTAGTTTTTCAAATCCTATAAAATGTGTATCTAATCTTCTTCTACCTATTTTGTCACCACCTGGCCTTGGGATATAACCTTTTCCATAACGAGAAAGAAGAGGTCCTACAATCATAATTGAACCTCTAATTTTGCTACTTTTATTTTTATATTCTTCTGATGATAAATAGTTTATATCAATATTATTAGCTTGAAATCTATATGTTTGTTCATTGATCTGTTTTACATTAACATTTAGATCACGTAGGAGGTCAATAAGTATATTTACATCTCTAATATTTGGGACATTTTTCATAATGACTTCATCTGGAGTTAAAAGCACTGCACATAATACTTGTAATGCCTCGTTTTTTGCCCCTTGCGGATGTAAGTCACCTTTTAATTTTACACCTCCTTTAACTTTGAATGTAGCCATTTATCTTCTTTTAAATCCTTTCTTATGTTTATAATTTTTACTTTTCTTCTTATTAAGCTTTCTATATGTTTTTGGTTTAGAAATATCTTTGTCATCAATCATTTGGAAGTCTGTATCAGGTTTTACTTTACCATCAGATAACTCATCAAGATGCTTAAATATTGTCTTATCATCTACAAATGCCTTGTTCCAATTTATATAATCTTTTTTCATATGATTCGCAATCATTCCAGCCATGGTTTGTTTTAGTACACCTTCCTCCATAGCACTTGCATACGTTATCATTCTTTCAATATTAACACCATAAAAAGGGAAACGAATTTTTGTTTTAGGATAAGCCATCTTATCTGGCTTTTCTTCTAATTTAGCTCTTACAGGTTTAGGATATGGTGATTCAACATCAATTTTAAAGTCAGACATAATAAATAAGTGGTCCCATAGTTTGTGTGTAAAATCCTTTATATCTCTTAAATGTGGATTCATCTGACCCATAAATTTAATGATTGAATTTACACATTCCTGTTGTTCTTTCTTATCAGTGATCTTTGTAGCATGAGCAATCATCTTTTGTACATGTCTCCCATATTCTGGGATAATAAGATGCTCTCTATTAGTATTATATTCCATATAAAATTTGTTTTGACAAAAGTAGTAAAAATAGATATTAGATTTTATATAACACTATAAATCAATTAATAGTATATTTTTTTACTACTGTCCCATCATCATAAATATAAAATAGGACTGCATTCCCTTGTTTTGATTTTTGCGTATTTCTTCCTAAAAAATCTACAATTTTAATTAGAGTTTTATTTGATGATTCTATTTGATTAACATTAGAGCTTGAGCTAGCTGATATATTAATGTTATCAATAAATAGATTATTTTCATAGTCATTAATATTTCTAAATTTTAGCATAAAATCATCTTCGTTAAGGTAATTATTTAAATTAATTACTTCAGAGTTCCAATCATTATTAGTAGATGGCGCCCAAGCAGCTCCGGTGAAAATTGTATTGTTTGTTACTAGATTTAACCCTGACTTATCCCATATCTTATTCCAGCTAATACCACAGTCATTTGACACCCATATCTGTAAAGTGTCAGACCATACCTGGCTTGCATTCGGATCTGTCCATAGT